>Ga0136620_10000240_pt1 | contig 24616 bp, 24 predicted proteins | sample AntDrymUQ4162106_2_FD_104806 | JGI IMG/M metagenome (GOLD analysis project Ga0136620, IMG submission 104806) | Polar desert sand microbial communities from Dry Valleys, Antarctica - metaG UQ416 (21.06) | ecosystem: Environmental > Terrestrial > Soil > Desert | place: Antarctica: Dry Valley... | reverse complement strand
AGTCTCCGCGGTGCGACGCGCTCGCAACGAGTCTCGCCCCGATGCGACCGAGGCGGTGATCAAACACAGTTGGGTCGCCCGGCTGGCCACCATTCTCGAAGGGTTCGGCCTCGACTTGCCGGCTGCCGGGCCGCGAGTTCAAATCGAGCAACGGCCCGTGCGACGCTACCGGCTCGAAGAGCGGCTGCTTACTGCCCCCGCCCCAAGAAGATCGTCCTGATCGTTTTGAGCATTACGATCAGGTCCAACAACGGCGACATGTGTCGCACGTAATAGAGGTCGTAGGTGAGTTTCTCCATCGTGGAGTTGACATCGTCGGCATAACCGTGCCGCACCTGCGCCCAGCCGGTGATTCCGGGCCGGACGAGATGGCGGTAGCGATAGAACGGGATCATCGATTCGAAATAACTGGTGAAGGCAACTTGCTCGGCCCGCGGCCCCACCAGGGCGAGATCGCCCCGGACTACGTTCCAAAGCTGAGGGATCTCGTCGAGCCGCGAGCGGCGCAGCAGCCGGCCGATGCGCGTCACCCGCGGGTCGCCGAGGGCGGTGAACTGCGGTCCGCCGTCATCGGCCCCGGCCACCATCGTGCGGAACTTGTAAATCGTGAACGGTTTATCGTTGAGACCGGTTCGCACTTGACGGAAAATCGCCGAGCCTCGGGAGTCGAGCCGGATGGCCACCCAGGTCAGCAAGGCCAACGCCAGCCAAAGCGGAGCGGCGGCAACCACAAGGAGGCTGTCGAGCCCTCGTTTGTAGGGGATGTAAGGAGCACGCTGTTCGAGGGGGACGCTGATCTCCCATCCCTCGGCTAGATGAACCAAGGCCACCCGACCGAACTGCTCCTCATAAACGTTGCTCAAGAGCCGGACGTCGTAACCGGCCAAGGTGCTCGAAGAGACAAAGCGCGCCATGGCGTCGGACATGGTTGAGCTGAGGTCGATGACGAGAGTCGTGTTTGGTGGCAACGCCGAAGGCGGAGGCTCGCCGCGGGGATCGAGCAGCTCCACGACTTCGGCGTGGGGCGACTCGCTGAGATCGTGGGCCAATTCCTTTTCGTCGGTGACGACGACCATCTTCTCGCGCCATGGTCGGCGGCGCCGTATCACGCGATGAAGGAGAGCGAGGAGGAGAAATCCCGCCACGGTCAAAGGCACCCAGGTGCGCGAGTAATAGGTCCGAAGCGCAAACTGCCCCACGAGCGATGCTCCCAACCCGACTGCCGCCGCGACGAAGGCCCGGGCATACAACGGACGGGCGACGTGGGGCTCGACCCAACTTGTTGATTGCCAGCTTCCCGCCACGACCCCGAGCAACAAGATGAGTGCCATCGGAATCGGAGACGCGCGGTCGGTGAGGAAGTGCGGGACCTGCCAGATCAACGGCTCACTGAACACGGACTGCGATACCACCACCGCGGCGATGACAAACGCCACCAAATCAGAGACCACCGTCTGCAGCGCAAAGCGTGTCCGGTTGCTCATTTCTTGAAAGCTACTCCTACCGCGCGGCTCGCTTGGTGGCCAGAATCTCGGCGAGGGCGAGCAAAGTCCGAGTGCCGAAGCCGGTGCCGCCTGCGGTGTACCAGCCATGCGCCTTCTCAGCGCGAGCCGGTCCAGCAATGTCGAGATGGACCCATCGATGGGCGCCGGCGAACGGCTCCAGGATCAACGAGGCAGTGGTGACACCGCCGTAGCGGCCGCCGGTGTTCTTGGCGTCGGCAACCTGGGATTCGATCAGGTGCCGGTAGTCACGAACGAGCGGCATCGGCCAAAACCGCTCTCCGGCCACTGCACCGGCGGCGATGGCCAGGTCGACGTCGCCAGAGTCGACGGCGAGGTCGTTGCCTATCGCGGCACCCAGCCGATCACCCAGGGCGATGCGCTGGGCCCCGGTGAGAGTGGCGATGTCGACGATGAGATCGGCGTCGGATTCGCCCGCCAGGATCAAGCCGTCGGCCAAAACCAAACGACCCTCGGCGTCGGTGTTGAGGACCTCGATGGTGCGCCCGTTTCGATAGCGAATCACGTCGCCCGGTTTTTGCGCAAAACCCCCAGGCATGTTGTCGGTGATAGGCAGATAGCCCTCGACGTTGATTCGCAAACGTCGCTTGGCGATCGCCCACATTGCTCCTGCACAAGCAGCCGCCCCCGACATATCGGTTTTCATCGTCTCCATCCCCTCGGCCTGCTTCAACGACAAGCCTCCCGAGTCGAAGACGATTCCCTTGCCGACCAAGGCGAGGTTCTTGGTCGCTCCTGCCGGCCGGTAGCTCAGCCGCACAAAACGGGGAGGCCGATCCGATCCTGCCGACACCGCCAGAGTTCCGGACATCTGCTCTTGGACCATCCGGTCCCGGTCCCAGACCTCGGCGGCGATTCCCACCGACCTCGCCCGATCCGCAATCGAGCCGGCCAGAGCCTGCGGGGCCTTGTCGGCGGCGGGTGTGTTGATGAGGTCCCGGACATACGATTCGGCTTCGACCCCGATCAAGGCGCGTTCGACTTCGCTTGCCATCGCCCCGTGCAGTTCGATGACATGGTCAACCTGCTGACGGGCGCGATAGTTGTCGAAGCGATAGCCCCCGAGCCCAAAGCCTTCGACAACCGCCTCGGTGGCGCCAGTGATCGGAACCAGATGGAGGCTGGTGCCGATCCGATCGAGGCGGCCAAGTTGACGAGCGAGAACCCCGGCTGCGTTGCGTAGCGAGTCGAGGGAGGCTTCGCTCCCGAGCCCGACGGCAATCAACCCCTCGCCGATCTCGGCTATCTGCCCGAGATCGCCCTTGAAGCCCTGCCGGAGCAGCGAGTCTTGTGCCCGGCCAAGCGCAGCCCCAAACCCTGACACCACCGCCTCCACACCATGCATCACCGGAAACGCGTGCATGACAGACCGCGTCCGATTTGGCGGCGTCTCGAAAAGGATCACCGGGGAAGATTATGTCCTTTGAATCACCCTAAAGGGTGACAAAGGACGGTCCTATGGGGTGACGACAAGAATCCAGTCCTCCCGTACGTTCGGTCCATGAACATCTCACAACACCTCCCGCAACGTTCGTACACCCGATTCATAGGTCTCTCAACGATCCTCTTCGCCGTTTCGGGGCTGGTCCATCTCGTGGTGGCGATCGCCCGTGGCTGGGATTGGGCCGGCGCGGTCTCCTTTCGAAAGCCGGTCACGTTTGCGATCGTCGAGGTGCCGTTCGACCCGGCTGGCGACGAGGACGCCGGCATTGGAGACGCAGAACGGGACGAGGTAGGTCACGGCCGACTTGATCCAAGTCACGGCGGTCGCGTCTCCTCGGAGGACGACGTCGAGCTGGTTGATGCAGAACAGCACCGTTCCGACGATGAGCGCGATCGTGACCGTCTTCCGGAGGTGCGGGCGATGCAAGACCACTGCCACCGCGCCCCGCCATGTGGACCAGGTCGGCGGGTCGAACATGCCCACGGGACGGTCGGGCGCGCCGGAGTCCATGGGCGTCATGCGCGGGGGGTGGACAGGCGGATCTCGACTGCTCCGACATTGCCTCCGGTGGACTCACCGACGTCGAACCGGAACAGCCGACCGGTTGCGTCGATCTCGGCGAGGCGGCTGGTGGCGGGTGACGCGGCTGTGAACGGGCCGAGTGGGGCGCCCCCGTCGATGGTGACGGTGAACGTGGTGGTGACGGCGCTGCCGTCGGCCATGGACCGGGTCACGAACTCGACGGCGGCGATGCGTTGCTGACTGCCGAGGTCGATGGTGATGTGGCCCTCGTCCCCGTCGCCGGCGCTCGACCACTCGGTGGCGAGATCGCCGTCGATGGCCAGCTCGCCCGCGAAGGCGGCAGAGAACTCGGAGCTGACCTCAACGACGGTCCCGCTCGGTGCGACGTTCTCTCCGAGGTCAGCCGTCGGCTCGTCCTCCACCGACGGGCCGCTGGTCTCGATGGTGAACGTGCCCGGCTCTGACCGATAGAGCGTGCCGTCGGCGGTCGTCCTCTGCACGATGAAGTGGTAGGTGCGACCAGGCTCGATCTCGGGCAGCAGGACGTCGTGGTCGACGATTCCGGTGCCGTTCATCGACAGGAAGTTGTTGAACCGTCCGTACTCGTCGGTCTCGCCCCAGACGATCGCACAGATCATCGGCGCGGTGGTCTCGACGCGGAACAGGCCCCGCGTCGGATCGAGCGGGTCGGCCTCGAAGGCGAACTCGCTCTCCTGGACCTCGTTGAACGCCCGTACCTCGGTGCCGCCGGTTGCCTGGCCGCCATCGTCTCCGCAAGCGGCGGCGAGCAACACTCCGACGACGAGCAGCACGACACCGCGCGCGCGACGCCACGGCGGGGAGATCATCGCCAAGGTCCCATCAGCACTCGCGTCAGTCACTGTATGCACGCATCGTGCCTTCGATGCCGAACCAGGCCCACCGCGGAACGAAAGCGAATGCGGTCCGCTCGTCTGCTCACGGCGACAGCGAGGCGGAGCCGGAGGCCGCGGACGTGCCGATTGGGCTCGGTCGATCGCCCACGCCGCGTTCACCAGGCCGATGTGGCTGAACGCCTGCGGGAAGTTGCCCAACAGCTCGCCGGTCGCCGGGTCGACCTCCTCGGCGAGCAGGTCGACATCGTTGCGGTACCCGGCGGCGAGATCGAAGACCTCCTTGGCGCGATCGACCCGTCCGGCGAGGGCGTGGCACTGGGCGAGCCAGAACGTGCAGAGAAGGAACGTGCCTTCGTCGCCGGGCAGGCCGTCGTCGGCTCCTTGATAGCGGTAGACGAGGCCACGGTCGTCGGTCAGGTGCTGCTCGATCGCCTGGATGGTGGACTCGACCCGTTCGTCCGTGACCTCCAGGAACCCGACGATCGGGATCATGAGCGCCGAGGCGTCGAGGACCCGTGACCCGAACGCTTGGGTGAACGCGCCGATGTCGGCGTCGTAGCCGCGCTCGACGATGGCGTTGCGGATGTCGTCGGCGACGACCTTCCATTCCTGGGCGCGGTCCGTGACACCGAGGCGCCCGGCGAGCCCGACCGCTCGGTCGAGCGCGTACCAGCACATGAGCTTCGAGTGCAGGAAGTGCTGTGGTCCGGAGCGGACCTCCCACATGCCCTGGTCGGGCTCGCGCCAGCCTGCGGCGGCGGCATCGGCGAGGCCGACCAGGAAGTCGCAGGTCGGCTGGTCGAGGTCGCCGATCTGCTCGGCGAGACGGTGCACGGCACCGAGGAGCTCGCCGTAGACGTCGAGCTGCTCTTGCTGCCAGGCGGCGTTGCCGACGCGGACGGGTCGGCTGTCGCGCCATCCGGGAAGGTGCGCGAGCTGGCGTTCGGTGAGGTCGTGCTCGCCGCCGACACCGAACATGATCTGCAGGTGCCCGCCGGCGCGCAGGTCGCCCGCGGCCGCGCCGACCATCCAGCGCACGTAGTCGCTCACCTCGTCGGGGCACGCAGCGACCCAGAGAGCGTCAAGGGTGAGGCTCGTGTCCCGCACCCACGAGTACCGGTAGTCCCAGTTCCGGACGCCGCCGACGCGTTCGGGAAGCGAGGTCGTGGGTGCCGCGACGATCGCACCGGTCGGCTGGAACGTGAGCGCCTGCAGCACGCGGCCGCTGTGGAGCACGAGCTCGGCCTGGTAGCCGTCGTAGGTCTGATGCATGTCGGCCCACGAACGCCACGCCTCCTCGGTGGCGTCGAGCGTGGAGACGATCTCGTCCTGGGACCAGGACCGGGGCGGCGCATCCCAGGACCGTGACCATTGCAGCGCGAAGGCGACGCGCTCCCCTGTCTCGATTGTGAAGCGGGCTGAGACCGAGCCGTCGCTCGCGGTGAGCTCGACGGGTGAGGAGAGCGCGACGGCATCGGGCCCCCCACGGGTCGTGACGCCGTCGGGCGTCGTGCACAGGAGCGGGCGGGTGATCCCGTACTCGGGTCGCGGCGAGAGGTGCAGGTCGATCTCGGCGTGACCCTCGAGCAGCTCGACCGTGCGTAGCAGCGCGTGCGGTGCGCCGGCGCCGAGTCCGTGGCCGCGGTCGGTCGGTCCGACGGCGAGGGCGACGGCGAGGCGTACGACGCCTGCGGCCGTGCGGAAGGTGGTCTCGAGGACGAGCGTGCGTTCGCGGTACCGGCGATGCACCTCGGCGTCGCCGACGGGTCGAATCGAGAAGTAGCCGGCGTCGGGACCGAGCAGACGACCGAAGACCGAAGGTGAATCGAACCGCGGGAAGCACAACCAGTCGACCGACCCGACGCGACTCACCAGGGCAGCCGAGTGCGAGTCCGACAGCAGCGCGTACTCGGAGATCGGTTGATCAGTCATCGTGTCGTACGGTCCCGTCGCGATCGGTCGGCCCATGATGGCCCGAACCCACAGGCCAACACGGCGGGAACACGGAGAGACGGCGCGTCGATTCCAGGGGCGGTAGTGCCTCCGTGTGTCGTGGGGGAAGTCAGCGCCTGCTCATCGGGTTCCGTGGTGGAGAGACTCGTCGCGATCAGGAAGGCGAACGGATGCCCAGAGCCGTACTCAACGGAACCGTGCTCGCGGACAGCAGTCGGACGGTCATGGTCGAGGGCAACCACTACTTCCCGGCCGAGGACGTCCGGTGGGACCGCCTCGGTGCCAGTCGAATGCGGACGGTTTGTCCCTGGAAGGGAATCGCGGCATACCAGCATGCGATCGTCGACGGTGAGACCGTCCGAAACGTGGCGTGGACCTACCGGCGGCCGTTGCCGTTCGCTCGGCGCATCCGTGGCCACGTCGCCTTCTCACCCTGGGTCGCCATCGAGGAATCGGATGACGAGGAGCTCTCGACAGTCGACACGACCGATGGTCACTGCACATGAGCTGCTCGTCCACCGGGCCGGATGCATCCCGTTGCGTCAGATGGTCGCGGAAGGTGCAGTCTCGTCTGGTCTGGGGACGCCGCGCCGACGGGTGCGGGTTCCCTTGACATGACCGTCGAGGAGATCGCCGTCGAGGTGTACTGGCGGCCGGGCTGCGGCGCGTGTGGCGCGTTGCGGGTGGTGCTGGCAGAGGCCGGGGTGCCAGCGGAATGGCGCAACATCTGGGAGGACCCGGCTGCGAGTGCCTTTGTGCGCAGCGTGGCGGGGGGCAACGAGACGGTGCCGACCTTGGTCATCGATGGGCGGGCGCACGTGGCGCCATCCCCTCGCCGCGCCGTCGAGGAGATTGCCCGAGTCGCTCCGCATCTGGTGCAGGACAGTCGCCGCTGGCCGCCGCTGCGACTCGTGCAGTGGGTCACGATCATCACGCTGCTGGTCGCGTCCGAGTTCGTCGCCGCTTCGGGGCACGTCGGCTGGAGCTACGGGGTGGACGCGGTGGCTGTGCTCGCCTACCTCGCGCTCCGCCGCCTGCGGGCGAGCGCGAACGCCCGGGGCCGCGAAGGCAACGTCGCTCAGGTGATCGCCGTCTCGGCGCGTGCTGACGGCACGAAGCGTCGTAACGCGGCTGCCACACCAGCGGGCCCACGCGCGACGGCGAGGCTCTCCCAGTCGGCGGGCTCGGCAACCACGACCGGAAGCAGAATCACCCCCGGCGGGTTACCTTCACTATGGCCGCACCTTCTGGCAGCACGGAACGTTCCGCTGATCTCGTCGTTATCGGTGGAGGGGCCGGCGGGCTATCCGCCGCTCGGGCTGGCGCCCGGCGGGGCGCACGCGTCTTGCTGGTCCAGCGCGGACCGCTCGGTGGCGACTGCACGTTCACGGGGTGTGTTCCGTCCAAGGCGTTGATCGAGGCGGCCCGGCGACGCGACCCCTTCGACCGAGCGATCGCGGCGGCGAGGGAGGCCGTCGAGGTCATCGCCGCGACCGAGACCGACGAGGTCCTCGAGCGTGAGGGGGTCGAGGTGCTCCATGGGTGGGCGACGTTCCGCGAGGGCGGCGCCCTTGATGTCGACGGGACGGCGATCCGGGCGCCGAAGGTGATCATCGCCACCGGCGCCCGCGCCGCGGTGCCGCCCATCGACGGGCTCGGCGAGCTCGACTACCTGACGCACGAGAACGTCTGGGATCTCGAGGCGCTGCCCGCGTCCCTCGCGGTGCTCGGCGGCGGTGCCATCGGCTGCGAGCTCGCCCAGGCCTTCGCCCGGCTCGGCGCCACCGTCACGCTCATCGAAGGGCTCGATCGGATCCTGCCCCGGGAGGACCCCGACGCCTCAGCGGTCATCACCGAGGCGCTACGAGCCGACGGCGTCGACGTCCGCACCGGCCAACCCGTCAGCCGGGTGGATCCCCTCGACCCCAAGGGCGCGGTCCGGCTTCACCTGGGCGACGGGTCAACGGTCGAGGCCAATCGCCTCCTCGTCGCGGTCGGTCGGGCCGGCGCGATCGACGGGCTGGGGTTGGAGGCTGCCGGCATCAGGACAGAGCGTGGGTTCGTCACGACCGACGACACGCTGACGACCTCCGCCAAGGGCGTGTGGGCCGTCGGCGACGTCACCGGCCGGTTGCAGTTCACCCACGCCGCCGACGAGATGGGCCGGATCGCCGCCGCCAACGCGTTGAGCCGTTCCTCCCGAGCACGCTTTCACGCCGACGCGGTCCCGTGGGTGACCTTCACCGACCCGGAGGTCGCCCATGTCGGCAGCCTCGAGGCGGACGTGGCCGACCGAGGCGGGCGTGTCGCCTATCTCCCGATGAGCGAGGTCGACCGGGCGATCGCGGCGCAGGAGACCCTCGGGTTCGTGAAGCTTGTCGCCGGGCCCCGCCGGCTCCTGCGCAACGCCGGGGGCGGCCGGGTCCTCGGCGCCACCATCGTCGCCAGCCGCGCCGGCGAGATGATCCACGAACCCGCCCTCGCGATGCGCACCGGCATGTTCGCCGGCCGGTTGGCCCAGACCGTGCACGCCTACCCGACCTGGTCGGTCGCCGTCCGCCAGGCCGCTGCCCAGCTCTTCATGGAGACCGGCGGTCGCCGGGCCAGGGCGGCCCGGCGCTGAAGCGGCCCGGCGCTGAAGCCGTGGGCCTGGCCGCTCATGCTTCCAGGGCGGCCTTCAGTCCTTCGACGCCGCCAGCGATCACCCCGTCGACGATCGCCTTGGCCTCGTCGGGTGACACCTCCGTCGAGTAGATGACGAGCGAGCCGTCGCCATCGGGCAGGACGTCGACGGTGCCGAGGTGGAAGTCGAGCGGCATGGGGCCTTCGGTGATCCGGTACTGGAAGCGGCGCAGGGTGTCGTCCACGGTCACGATCTCCTCGACCAACTCGGCACCGCCCATCGAGCAGCGGCGGGTCGTTCCGTCCGCGCTGGAGCTGTCGATTCCGGGGAACCAGTTCGAGATGGCGCCGGCGTCGGCGACCACCCTCCAGACCTCGTCAGGGCTGCGGTCGATGTGGGCGTGGTGACGGATCGTTGCCATTGCATCCTCCTGGGTCGCCGCCGCGGGCGTTCGCGTCCCCGCCGATACGGAACCCTCCCACAGCGTCCGAGGTTTCCCGGCGCCACCGGCGAAACCGCTCGTGCGCGGAACTGTCGCGGCGCGGACGATCTCGCCCCGGCGCGGGGTTCCCTGGTCATGGACAACGTTCCCATCCGCCACGCCGCCTGGATCGCCCGCTGCCTGGGTCGCGGCGACCTCTCTCCCCTCGGGGCCGAGGACATCGACGCCCTCGCCATCGAACTGGGTGAGGCCCGCCACGCCGGCGGCACGACCGTGTTCCGGATGGGCGAGCTGCCGGGACGGGTGTACATCGTGCGGCAGGGCGCGGTCGAGCTCACCCGCGAGCTGCACGGTCGCCGTGTGACGCTGCAGCTCCTGCACCCCGGCGACTGTTCGGCGACATTCCGCTCATCGCCCGCATGCCCCTGCCCTTCGACGCGCGAGCGCTGGAGGACAGCGTCGTGCTCTCGATCAACTCGGTCACGCTGTGGCGCGTCCCGGAGCAGCGCCCCCGCCTGGCGCACCGATGGATGGTGTCCATCGCGCTGCGGATGGCCGAGGTCCAGGCCCGGCTCGTCGACCTCCTCGCCGGCGGGCTTTCCGCCCAACTGGCGTCACTGCTGGTCCGCGAGGCCGAGCAAGGTCGGGTGCGTCTCAGCCAGCAGGTCCTCGCCGCGCTCGTCGGGGGCCGGCGCACAGCGTCAACCGGGTCCTCGAGGACCTCGAAGCCCGCCAGCTCATCAAGCTCCGCTACCGCCAGGTGGAGATCCTCGATCCCGCTGGCCTCGCCGCCCTCGCGGGCGCCGCCACGGCGGCGACGGCACCCGCCGCGTGAGCCTGCCCACACAGGTTGTCGCAGTGTCGCGGCCGCGACGTTCGGGACATGGGACCCGGCGGCGCACCGTTGGGTGGGAGTCATGGCCACTGCATTCGTACTCTCCGGTGGAGAGAGCCTCGGTTCGATCCAGGTCGGGATGCTGCTCGGCCTGGCCGAGGCCGAGATCGCGCCGGACCTGATCGTCGGCACGTCGGTCGGCGCTCTCAACGGCGGCTGGATCGCCGCCCGCCCTGACCTCGCTGGGGTCACCGCCCTGGCTGAGCTGTGGCGATCGCTGTCCCGCGACGACGTGTTCCCGACCCGACCGCTCGCCGGGCTGCTCGGCTTCCTCGGTCGCCGCCGAACCTCGTCCCGGACTCCGGCCTGCGCCGGCTGCTCGCGGACAACCTCGAGTTCACGCGGCTGGAGGACGCACCGATCCCGTTGCATGTCGTCGCCACCGACGTGCTCTCGGGCCAGGACGTCCTGCTCTCGACCGGCGACGCGGTCGACGCGATCGCCGCCAGCGCCGCCATCCCAGCGGTGTTCCCGCCGGTGACCATCGACGGGCGGGACCACATCGACGGCGGAGTCGTGAACAACACCCCGCTGTCGCACGCCGTCGCGCTCGGTGCGGAGGTGATCTGGGTGCTGCCCACCGGGTACTCGTGCGCACTGCCGGCCTCACCCAAGGGAGCGCTCGCCATGGCCTTGCACGGGCTGACCCTCACCGTCAACCAGCGCCTCGCGGTCGACGTCGCCCGGTTCGAGCGGGGGGTCGACCTGCGGGTCATCCCACCGCTGTGCCCGGTCCGGGTCTCACCGGCCGACTTCTCCCAGTCGGCACAGCTCATCGAACGGTCCCACGACGCAACCCGCGCTTGGCTCTCCTCCCGCCACCCGATCACCGGACAGGCGGCGCTGCTTGAACCCCACCGCCACTGACTCGGCGTCGCACGCCGACGAGGAATGCCAGCGGGCGGGCAGCGGGTTCCCCTCCTGATATCCAGGAGGGGAACCGCAATGTTTCGTCGCACTCGCCGAGCGCCCGCCCACACCGCACCCCACGCCGAGACGACTTCGACCACGGCCGCCTCGCCAATCGTCGTCATCGACGACGCCAACTTCCTCGCGCAGACCGCCGACCGGGTGACCGTCGTCGACTTCTGGGCACCGTGGTGCGCGCCATGCCGCGCCTTTGCCCCCATCTTCGAGGCGGCCGCGTTCGACTACGACGACCGGGTCGCGTTTGGCAAGTGCGACGTCGACACCAACCCCAAGACGGCCGCCCTGCTCCAGATCCAGAGCATCCCCACTCTCGTCGTGTTCGGCACCAACGGCAGCGAGCTCGGCCGAGTCGCAGGCGCGATGCCACGCCGACAGCTCGACGCCATCATCGACCAGGTCGCGCCGGTGCTCGGCTCGTGACGAGTGCGAGCGGGCCACCGCGTCGGCGCGGATCGGCACGCTGGGTTCTCGCGACCCTGCTGGCGGCGATGGCCGCCGCTCAACTCAGCGACCTCCAGGGGTTCATCGACATCGTGGCCACCTATCGCGTCGGCAGTGGCGCGGTGGCGGGTGCGCTGGGCGCGGCGCTGATCACCGGTGAGATCGCGGGCGCCGTCGGGCTATGGGGTGGCCCGCCGCGCCGGCAGGCCGGAACAGTCGCGCTGGCCGTGGCTGTGGGGTGGAGCGTCCTCGGGGCCCAGGCCTTCGCTCGCGGCATCGCGGTCGACAACTGCGGTTGCTTCGGAGTGCATGCCGGCCAGCAGCTCCGCTGGTGGGTGCTGATCGAGGACCTCGAGTTCATCGCCCTGGCTTGGTGGGTCCGGGGACGAGGCGCAGCACCAGCTACGGTGGCCGCGTCGGGCGGCGAGGGACCCGACCGGGTCACGGTCTCGTGAGCCAGCGAGCGACGGTGGAGATCACTGACGCCAACTACGGGGGGTTCGCGACGGGCAAGGTCACGGTCCTGGAGCTCTGGGCACCGTGGTGTGCCGCGTCGAGCTCGAGTCGCTCGATGAGTGGCAGGGACGCGTCCGGTGCTTGTGGGCTGATGGCCACCAGCGACGCGCCGAGATCCTGAATCGAATCGAGCGCGCCTTGGAGGGCCTGGAGCTCGGTGTTGCAGTACGGGCACCACGCGCCCCGGTAGAACGAGACGACGACCGGTCCAGCCTCGAGCCGGTCGCTGAGGGCGACCTTGGCGCCGGTGGCGTCGGGGAGGACGAAGTCGGGAGCGCGCTCGCCGATCTCGACGCCGGGGACCGCACCACTGGTCCGCAGGTCCGTGATCATCGCCGTCGCGGCGCGGCGCAGCTCGTCGAAATCGACATCAGGTTGATCGGTACCTGCCCCGGTGTGATGTCCTGATCTGTCACCGCTGCCTCCTGGTGGTCGAAATCGCCCAAACCGGGCAGGGAACCCGGTGGGGCGCACGGGAACTTCCCGCCTCCTGGGCGGGGATCACTCCGATCATGTCAGACCGGTGGCGAACCGCCGCAGCCGCACCGCCGTCAGCGCATCCCGCTGACGATCGGCGAGGTTGTGGAGCGAGACCTTGACCATGCGCGCCAGCTCAGCGTCGCCACTGCAGTCGAAGCAGTCCCGCAGGTGCGCCTCGACAGTGACTTCCGTCGCCGCGTCGAGCTCACCATCGACGAACGCGGTGACGGCTCGCTGCATGCGGCGGTGGGCGATCCGATTCATCGCAGCCAGGAACCCGATGAACCGGTGCGAGACTTCCCGGGAATGCTGCTGCCACGCCGACGGGTTCCAACCCCGATGAACGGCCCCGTGAGCGACCCTTCGGCGACAGCCGACGAGCGCTTCGCCACGTTCGTGATACCCGAGATCGAGGTGCTACTGCGGGTTGCCCGCACTCTCACCCCGAACCACGCAGACGCCGAGGACCTGGTGCAGGACACTCTGATCCGTGCGTACCGGGCCATCGACGGGTTCGACGGCGCGCACCCCCGGGCCTGGCTCCTGACGATCCTGCGCAACACGCAGATCAACCGGACACGGCGCCGCCGGCCCGAGCTGCTCGACGACCCCGACCGCACCATGGCGACGGTGGCCGACACCGCCAGCGACGCCCAGAGCGTGGAGGCGATCGTGGTCGGCGCCACCTTCGACGCCGTCGTCGAGGACGCCTTCCGGAACCTGCCCGACGACTTCCGCCGGTGCGTCGAGCTCGTCGACATCGACGGGCTCACCTACGCCGAAGCCGCCGAGATCATGGGGGTCCCGGTGGGGACGATCATGAGCCGCATCCACCGCGCCCGCAAGCGGATGCGTGACCGGCTGGCTGGTGCCGGCCTTGCCCCGAGGAGCAAACGATGAACCTGTTCCGCCGCCGCTCCGAGCGCCCGATGAACTGCATGCAGGTCGGGCACCGCCTGCAGCGATACCTCGACGGCGACGTCGACGATCTCACTGCCCGGTTCATCATGCTCCACCTCGAGGACTGCCGGCGCTGCGGCATGGAGGCCGCCACCTACACCGAGATCAAGGCGAGCCTCGCCCGCCGCGGCGAGGAGCTTCCCGACGACGCCGTGGCCCGTCTGCGTTCCTTCGGAGAACGGCTGATCGAGGAGGGCCCGCCTGCCGAAAGCGAGCTGCCGGATGAGACCGCGGGGGCCTAGCGCGCCCCGCGTCGTTCCGGCCCCACCCGCCCACCACGTGGGACGGACCGGTTCGGGTATCCGCCGCCCGAACCCCACCGGCGGGGCGGTCGCCAACTCCTACGGCGACCGCCCCGCTCGGTCCACACCAGATCTCCCGGTCTACGAATCGACCCCTCATCCCTCACCGCACGGACCGGTTTGGTGCTGCTTGCCGGCATCGGCGGGCTCGCCTTCACGATGGGCGCGGTCGCCCTCGAGGTGGTGTCGAGCAGCTACGCCAACTCCACGGTGCCGGGCTGGGCCCACTGGGTGCCCCTGGCGTGGCCGCAGCCGCTCCGGGTCGCATGGTGGCTGGCCGTGGCCGCGGGTGCCGCCGGGTTCCGCTGGTCGCTCGGACGGGTGGGCCTTCGGCCCAGTCGCGTGGTCACGGCCCTGACCGTGGCCCCATTCGTCGGGTTCGCCGCCGGCATCGGCGCTGGCGGGACTGGGCGACCTGGCACTGACATGACGCTCGCGTTGCTGCGCTACACCCCGATCGTCGAATGGCACCTCGGACCGCTGTCGATCTCACCCCACGGGCTCGGCACCGCGATCGGGTTCCTGGCCGGGGCCCGGCTGCTGCTGTCGACCACCCGGCGCCTCGGCATCACCGACCCACTCGTCTACGCGGCGCTCACCCGCGGCGGCATCGGCGCGGTCATCGGGGCACGCGTCGCCTACGTGGTCAACCACCTCGGCAGCTTCGACTCGCCGCTCGAGTGGGTGCAGATCTGGAACGGCGGCATCTCGCTGCTGGGCGGCATCGCCGGCGGTCTCGCGCTCGGACTGCCGGTGATCCGACGGGCGGGGGTGCGGCTGTGGCCGGTGCTCGACGGCGTCGCGCCGGGCCTCGCGCTGGGGATTGCCATCGGCCGGGTCGGGGACCTGGTCGTCGCCGACCACCTCGGCAAGCCGACCCGCTTCGCCCTCGGCTACGTGTGCCCCGATGCCGACACCGCGTCGCCGTGCGCGGCACCGGTCGGCCAGCCGGTGCACCAACCAGCGCTGTACGACCTGATCGCCGCGGCGCTCATCTTGGCCCTGCTCCTCGCGCTGCGATCGCGACGCCGACGCTATGACGGGTTCCTGGCGCTGCTGTTCGGCGCGCTCTACGGCACTGCCCGTCTGGTCGAGGACTTCTTCCGCGTCGACGAGACCCACGGCACCGGGCTCACCGGCTCGCAGTGGGCGGCCCTCACCGTCGCCGCGGTGTCGACCTGGTGGCTGCTGGGCCGTCGCTGCACCCCGGAATGGAAGCGCACGGAGCGGAGGCGTGTTCCTGTAGGGAGCCAACCAGGAGCCGGGCCATGACAGAGACATTCGACGCCATCGTGATCGGTATGGGGCCCGCCGGGGAGGCCGTGGCCGGCGACCTCGCCGAGGCCGGCCTCTCCGTGGCGGGCATCGACCGCAAGCTCGTGGGTGGCGAATGCCCCTACTGGGGTTGCATCCCCTCCAAGATGATGATCCGTGCCGGCGACCTGCTCGCCGAGGCCCGCCGGGTCGACGGGATCGCCGGCACCGCCACGGTCACCCCCGACTGGGCGCCCGTCGCCCGCCGCATCCGCGACGAGGCCACCGACGACTGGGACGACCGCGTCGCGGTCGAACGCTTCGAGGGCAAGGGCGGCACCTTCGTCCGCGGCGCCGGTCGACTGGTCGGCCCCGGCACCGTCGCTGTCGGCGACCGCACGTTCACGGCGCGCCGCGCCGTCGTGCTGGCGACCGGCACCGAACCGGCCATACCTCCCATCCCCGGCCTGGCCGACGTGCCGTATTGGACCAACCGCGATGTCGTCGAGGCGAAGGAGCTGCCCAGCTCGCTGCTCGTCCTGGGTGGCGGCGCCATCGGCGTCGAGCTCGCCCAGGCCCTGTCCCGGTTCGGGGTCACCGTCACCGTGATCGAAGCTCTCGATCGACTGGTCCCGCTCGAGACCCCTGCCGCCGGCGAGCTGATCGCCCGCGTGTTCATCGACGAGGGGATCGAGGTGACCACCGGTGTTGCCGTCGAGCGGGTCGAACGAGACGGTGCCCGCATCGCCGCACGGCTGGCCGACGGCCGCACCGTCGCCGCCGCCCAGCTGCTCGTCGCGACCGGCCGGCGCACGAACCTGCCCGAGCTCGGCGTCGCGACGATCGGCATCGACGACACGCAACGGTTCGCCCCGGTAGACAGCAGCCTGCGCGCGGCCGACGGGGTGTGGGCGGTCGGCGACCTCACCGGCAAGGGCGCCTTCACCCATGTCGGCATGTACCAGGCCCGCATCGCCACCGCCGACATCCTCGGCGCCCCGCATGAACCGGCCGACTACCACGCCCTGCCACGCGTCACGTTCACCGACCCGGAGATCGGGTCGGTCGGCCTCACCCCGGCGCTGGCAGCCGAGGCCGGCATCGACGTGCGGGTCGGCACCACCCTGGTGCCCAACACGGCACGGGGATGGATCCACAAGGCCGGCAACGACGGGTTCATCGAGCTCGTCGAGGATCGCGCCCGCGGCGTACTCGTCGGCGCCACCGCGGCGGGCCCCAACGGTGGCGAGGTGCTCGGCCTCCTCACCCTCGCCGTGCACGCCGAGATCCCCGTCGAACGGCTCCGACAGATGATCTATGCGTACCCGACGTTCCACCGCGGCATCGAGGACGCCCTGCGCGACCTCGTGAGCTGATCGGCTCGCAGCCCGTGTCCGATCCGGGCTGGGCGGACTACGTCCAACGCTTCCACGCCGAGAGGCCAGGCATCACCGAACGCGTCCTGGGCCGCTGCCGATCGGACGGCATTGACCCCTACCAGTGGTGCGCCAAGCCGATCGAAGGTCACGACGGGCTCGTGATGGACATCGCCTGCGGCAGCGGACCGATGGCGACCCACTTCCATGGATGGTTCGGGACCGACTGCTCGGCTGCGGAGCTGACGACCGCGACCGACCGAGGGCGTGGGCCGCTCGTGCGCGCGTCCGCCACGCGGCTCCCGTTTGCTGCGAATGCAACCGACGCACTCGTGTGCTCGATGGCGATGCAGGTGATCCAACCGGTCCCCGACGCCATCACCGAGCTGGCCCGCGTCCTCCGACCAGGCGGTCGTGCCGTACTCCTGCTCCCCGCCACCGGGCCGATCACGTGGCGACACGCCGTCGTGTACCTGCGGCTGCAGGCGGCGCTGCGGCGACGGATCCGGTATCCCAACGATCGGGCCCTCGGCACCCGCCGGCTGTCCGCCACCGCCGCCGGCCACGGGCTGACCGTCACGAGCGACGAGCGTCGAGCCTTCGCCCTGCCCATCGGCTCCGGGGCCGACGTCGACGAGCTGGTCCGTTCGCTCTACCTCCCCAGCGTCACCTCCGCCCGCCTGCGAAGGGCCCGCCGCGTCCTGTCGCGTCGGGTCGGCACCGAGCTGACCGTGCCGCTGCGCCGGGTTGTGCTCGACCGCTCCCCCTGATCACGGAATTGCGCCGGGCCGCCAGCGGGTTCCCGACCTGTTCGCCTCACCACCAACGGAGGTCCCTCGTGACCCTTGCCGCCCCGCCGCCCACACGTGTCGATCGCGACGAGGTGTTCCTGGAGCACACCAAGAGCATCTGCCCGGTGTGCAAGGCGGTCATCGACGCCGAGATCAACGTCCGCGACAACAAGGTGTTCATCCGCAAGCGCTGCCGGGACCACGGCCCCTTCGAAGCGCTGCTCTACGGCGACGCCGAGATGTACGTCGACATGCAGCGGTTCAACAAGCCGGGCACCCTGCCGCTGCAGACCCAGACCGAGGTGCGCGACGGCTGCCCGCTGGACTGCGGGCTGTGCCCGGACCACAAGCAGCACGCCTGCTTGGGGATCATCGAGGTCAACACCGCCTGCAACCTCGACTGCCCGGTGTGCTTCGCCGACTCCGGTCACCAACCCGACGGGTTCTCGTTGTCGCTGGACCAGGTCGAGGCCGGCCTCGACGCCTTCGTGGCCGCCGAAGGCGAACCCGAAGTCGTCATGTTCTCTGGCGGTGAGCCCTCCATCCACCCCCAGATCCTCGAGTTCTGTGCCATGGCCCGGGACAAGGGCGTGCGCACCGTCGTGCTCAACACCAACGGCATCCGGCTCGCCCATGACCGATCGTTCGCTCCCGCGCTGGCCGAGCTGGGTGTGAAGATCTACCTCCAGTTCGACGGTCTGGAGGAGGCCACGCACGTCGCGCTGCGAGGTCGGGACCTGCGCGCCGCGAAGGCCCAGGCGCTGGACCGGTGTGCGGAGGTCGGTCTCACGGTGCTACTCGTCGCCGCCGTCGAGGCCGAGGTCAACACCCACGAGCTCGGTGCCGTCGTGCGCCACGGCATCGCTCACCCCGCGGTGCGAGGCGTCGTGTTCCAGCCCGTCACCCACGCCGGGCGCCACACCACCTTCGATCCCCGCCAGCGGCTCACCAATGCCGACGTCATCCATGGCCTCGTCGACCAGTGCCCCGACTGGTTCCGCACCAGCGACTTCTTCCCTGTGCCGTGCTGTTCGCCCACCTGCCGGTCGATCACCTACTTGCTCACGGGCGACGACGACGTCGTGCCCATCCCCCCGGCTGCTGCCGATGGAGAACTACCTCGACTACCTCGCCAACCGCGTCCTCCCGGACCCGGACCTGCGCGGCGTGCTCGAACGGCTCTGGAGCGCGTCGGCGGTCCCGGGCACCGAAGGCGCGGCAAACCTGGAAAGCGGACCTCCATCAGGAACGGGACCAGCCCCCTGGGGGAGAAGTCGTTGCACGACATCGACCTCGAAGTTCCAATGCAAGAACGCCAGGCGATCCCAACGGTGCAGCATCGCGACCCGATCTACGACGTGAGGGCAATCCGGCCCCTGGACCACTGACCCGCCTTCGGACCTCAATTTGTCGCGATCCTCTTTCCTGAACGGTCGGTTAGATTACGCAATTGGTTGAGTTCCGCTGACAAGACCTCCGGGGGCGCGGTCGCACTGATACGACCGGTGACCGACTTCTACGCACGAGTTCTCTCGTCGCCTCGGCTCGCCCATCATTTCGAGGATGCGGCGATGGAAGCGCTGATCGCCAAGCAGGCCGCTTTCATCTCGGCAACTCTCAATGGTGACACTCGGTACGCCGCCGAAGATTTTGGCGCGAGTTCACGGTCGGCTCTCGGTCACCGACATCGATTTCGACGAACTGATCGCCCTCCTCAAATCGAGCCTTGACGATCACCGAATCGCTCCGGAGCAACAAAGCCTGAATTGTGTCGACGTTCGAAAACTTCCGAGACTCGATCGTCACGCGGTCCGTTCCTAGCTCGGCCGGGCGATGATCGCCACTGCCAGCGCCAGCAGGGTCGCCAGGTAGGAGAGGCCGGTGGCGGCCATAACTCCGGTGTAGGACTTGACCCTGAGCGCGAAGGTCACCCCGATCATCAATAGAGCGGCGAACCCGGCCAGACCGGCGAGCAACCATTTGGAGACGAGCAAGGCCTCATCGTTGCGAAGGACCACCGCCAACCCTTCCAGCAGCGCCCCAGCCGTCCCCGCGATAGCCAACCGGCGGAGGGGCCAGCGCGGGAGTTTGGGATCGACGAGGAACCAATGGCCAAGCAGCATCTCGGAAGTGATCCCGCCGAGGCTGGCCGCACCGACCGCCGCTGACAACCAACCCAGCCCGCTTCCCGCGAGCAAGAACGCGATCGCCGCCAAAGCCAGCGCCGGCGCCGCCACGAATCTTTGACGCCAGATCGTGGCCACCACCGCCAGAACTGAGGCCAGGAGACTCCAGTAGGGCGCGCCGGCGAGGGTGGCGAGGACACCGAGGAGGGCGACGATCCCCCCCGCCAGCCGGATGTAGCCCGCTCGGGCGACGTCCCAACAGGCGACCACGGCCGCACCGGCGGCCAGCCCGGCAGCCCAGATCGACAGGACTGCGCCGAGGTCGGGTGGTCTCAACGCAGCCAGGCGTTGATGCGATCGGCGACGGCTTCTGGGGTGAAGCCGAAATGCGAAGCAAGGTCCGCCGCGGGTGCTGAGGCGCCAAAACGATCGACGCCGATGGCGAGACCATCGCTCCCAATGATTCGTTCCCACCCGAAGGTAGCTCCGGCCTCAATCGAGACTCGGGGCAAATCCTCTCCCAGGACCGACTGTCGGTAATCATCGTCTTGTTCGAGGAAGAGCTCCCAACAAGGGAGGCTGACCACGCGGACCGAGCGATCGATCAGGTCGGCAGCCGCCAGCGCCAAAGACACCTCCGAGCCAGTGGCGACCAGCACCAAGTCGTCGCCCTCGGCCAACACGTACCCACCTCGCTCGACTCCGCCTCGTTCTCGTTCCAACACCGGCAGGTTCTGGCGCGAGAACAACAAGACGGTCGGACCCTCGTTGCGGTTCAGCGCCAACTGCCAGGCTTCCACCGACTCAGTGGCGTCGGCGGGCCGGACCACCCAGAGCCCCGGCATCGCCCGCAAAGATGCGAGATGCTCGATTGGCTGATGCGTGGGGCCATCCTCGCCGAGAAAGATCGACTCATGGGTGTAGACCCAGATCGACGGAAGCTCCATGAGCGCCGACAAGCGAACGGCCGGGCGCATGTAGTCCGAAAAGATAAAGAATGTCGCGGCATAAGAGCGGAGCCCGCCGTGGACGTTGATCCCGTTGGTGATCGCACCCATCGCGTGCTCGCGAACACCGAAGGCGAGGTTGCGACCGGTGCGGGCGCGGCGCGAGAAGCGGGTCGACGACTTGATCTCGGTTTTGGTCGACTCGACCAGGTCGGCGGCGCCGCCCAGGAAATTGGGGACCTTTTCCGCGATCTCCTCAAACAATTGCCCGGAGGCGGCTCGGGTCGCGATCGGTTTCTTCGGATCGAACTGGGGTCCGTCGAGCTTGACCGATATCTGGGCGTGGAACTGCTTCAACTCCGCGGCGAGATCCGAAGCCTTATCCATGCGCTCGTCCCACTGCTGATGCGCCTCGCGCCCTCGGTCCATCGCCTTGCGAAAGTGCTCAATGACGTCCTCGGGGACGGTGAAGGCTTCGTCGTCCGGCCAACCCATCGCTTCTTTGATCGCTCGGATCTCCTCCTCACCGAGCGGGGCCCCGTGCGCTTTGGCGGTGTCCTGAGCCGTCGGAGCGCCGTGGGCGATGTGGGTGTGGGTGATGACGAGCGAGGGGCGGTCGATCTCCCTCAACCCCTTCTCGATCGCTTCGGCGATCGCCTCGCGGTCGTGTCCGTCGATCTCATCGACCTCCCATCCCACCGCCCGGAATCGGCCGCCAACGTCTTCGGAGAAAGTGATGTCGGTGTTGCCGTCGATCGAGATGTTGTTGTCGTCGTAAAAGTAGAGGAGGCGACCCAAGCCGAGGTGCCCGGCGATCGAAGCCGATTCTGCCGAGATCCCTTCCATCAAGTCGCCATCCGAGACGAACCCAAACGTGCGGTGATCGACAAGGTCCTCGCCAAAACGGGCACGTAAATGCTCTTCCGCGATCGCCAGCCCCACCCCCATGCCGAATCCCTGACCGAGCGGCCCAGTGGTGACTTCGATTCCCACGCTGGGATGCCGTTCGGGATGGCCGGCGGTGAGGCTTTCGAGCTGTCGAAAGCCCTTGATGTCCTCGATCGTCAGCGGAAACCCGGAGAGGTGGAGCAAGCTGTAAAGCAGCATCGAGGCGTGTCCGTTCGAGAGCACGAAACGGTCGCGGTCGAGCCACTTCGGGTGGTCAGGGTCGACATTCAGATACCGACCCCAAAGGACCACGGCCAAGTCGGCCAGCCCCATCGGGGTGCCGGGATGACCCGAATTGGCTTTCTGGACCGCGTCCATCGCCAATCCCTTGATGGTGTTGACGGCACGCTGCTCGATCTCGGACATGGCTGCCTCTCCTGGCTGGTGAAGGTGCAGGTTAGGAAAGAACGAGTTGGGTTAGCCTTGCCACGGTGGAGGGATGGTTCTACATCACTGGCGCCTTGTTGATCGTCAGCGGAGTTCAAAAGCTTGCCGACCCCAACCCGACTGCCGGCGCCCTGCGCGCGGCCAGGCTCCCTCACCGAACCATGGCGGTGGTCGCGCTGGCTGCGGCCGAGTTGATCGTGGGCGTGGCAAACCTGCTGGCGAGCAGCCGGCCTCTTGCATTCGCCCAGGCCGGTTTGTATGCCGCGTTCGCGGCTTTTGTCGTCTACGCGCTGACGAGACGGATACCGATCGCATCGTGTGGATGTTTCGGAAAGCCTGACACTCCACCCACCGTTCTACACCTGGTCATCAACCTGGCCGCCGTGGTCGTCGCCACGGTTGCTGCCCTCAACGGCTTCGTCGACCTCGGCACCGTTGTTTCTTCACAACCACTGGCAGGCGTGCCGTATCTCGGGTTTCTAGCGGTCGGCACCTACTGCCTCTACCTCTTGTTCGGTCAACTGCCTCTGTTGAGAGTCAGGCATTGAGCCAGCGCCTGGTCGACGGAACCGCCCGGTTCCTCTCCAAAAAGACCTCGCGCCGCGGTTTCTTGCGGAGAGCCGCCATGGTCGGCTCGGCCCTGGTTACGGTTCCGGGCTCCTACATCCTCCGACCCGGAACTGCATACGCCGCGGTTGTGCCGGGAGACTGTCCGGGAGGAAGTCGCTGCCGCGACGGATACACGGAATTCTGCTGTTCGATGACCGGGCTCAACACCTGCCCTCCGGGGACCGGTGTGTCCGGCTGGTGGCGAGCTGAGGGAAGTGGCTATTGCAGCGGCGGTCCCCGCTACTACATGGATTGTCACGCCCTCACCTGTGGCTCGTGCGGGTGCGGCGGCTCCGGCACCTGCGGCCCCGAGTGTGTTGGCGCGATCTGCGCGTGTGCCAACGACAACTGCGGTCTCCGCAAGGTCAACTGCGTCCGATTTCGTTACGGGCAATGCAACCAGCACATCGCCTGCATGGGACCTATCACCTGTCGGGTGGTGACCTGTGTGGCACCGTGGGAATGGGACAGCTCCTGCACCCACACCGATGCCCGGGATGACAACACCCGATTCCATGATGCGGCTTGCCTTCATCCGACCGGACCGCTTTTTGCCTATCCCGCCACGGTCACGCTCCCCACCTGGGAGATGCGAAGCGGACTGAGTGCCGGTCCGCCAACGTCTGCGTTTGATCTCGGCGTGCCCGGCGACGTCCCGCTGGCCGCCGATTGGACGGGCGCCGGTATCGCCACCGCGGCAGTCGTCAAAGGCGTCACCCACGGCCGGCTCGGCGATGAAAGCCTCACCTGGCACATCCGCCAGGTGAGCGGCGCTGGCCAGCCCGATTTGGTTTTCAACTACGGCTTGCCGGGTGACCAGCCGGTGGCGGGTGACTGGACCGGAAAGGGGTGGGAGACCGCCGGCGTTTTCCGTGCCGGGCAGTGGCTCCTTCGCAATCGCAACAGCGCCGGCGTGCCCGACATCTCATTCGATTTCGGACAGGCCGGTGACATCCCGGTGGTCGGCGATTGGAATGGCGACGGGATCGACGGGATCGGTGTGGTGCGCGGGACGCGCTGGCTGTTGAAGCATTTCCCGAGCGCCGGCATTCCCGATATCGAGTTCGACTTTGGCGATGAAGCCGGCATCCCCGTCGTCGGCGATTGGAACGGAAACGGAGTCGACACGATCGGCCGCTTCTCAAGCGGCAACTGGTCGCTGCGCGACCAGCTCAGCGATGGCCCCCCTGACTACGGGTTCACTTATGGCGCCGCCGGGTCGGTGCCGGTGGTGTGGGGCCGGATTCTGGGGGGATGAGATGGAAGCGTTGATCATCCTCGAAGGCATCGTCATCGTTCTCCTGGTTGTGCTCGTCGCCGGCCTGCTCCGCAGCCATGCCGAGATTCTGCGCCAGCTGGACTCGTTGGGCGCCGGCGAGCATCACGAAACCTTTCTCGCTTCTCCTCGCCGCCAATCGAGCCTGGGCGCGATCGGCGCACGAGCGCTGCATGGAGTAACCCCTCTCGGAGCCAGCGTCAGCCTGGCGCTCGCCGACGCCCGCGGCCACACGTTGTTGGCGTTTCTCTCCTCGACCTGCGCCTCCTGCGGAGCATTTTGGAATGGCTCGAGACAGCTCGGTCTCGAAGGCGTGCGCCCCGTGATCGTGACCAAAGGCGTCGAGTCGGAGAGCCCCGCCGAGATCGCCCGCCTCGCGGGTGCCGAACTTCTCACGATAATGTCGACCGAAGCCTGGGAAGAGTTTCGGGTTCCCGCGACTCCCTACTTCGCACTGGTCGACAACGGCTCGGGCCGCGTGGTCGGCGAAGGCTCTGCGCCCGATTGGGACCGGGTCGAGGACATGGTGCGGCGGGCGATCGCCGACGCCGGCCTGCACCGGAGCACCGCTCAGCGCAAAGCCGATGTCGACGAAGAGCTCGCCGATGCTGGCTTCGAGCCTGGCGATGCGCGTCTGTATGAACGACCGGAAACTCCATGACGGTTCTCTCGGGCGAGGGCATCGAGGTCACGCTCCCACCCGGGTGGGAAGGCGTCATCGGTCGCTCGGGCGCGGTGGCCGACGGCGCCGTCCGCCAGGTCGTGGCTCACTTCGCCAGCTTCCCGTTGCCGGCAGTACGCGGCGACTTTGGCGGTGGCGCGGTGGAGGGCATGGGACCGCAAGACGTCCTGGTCGTGCTCTTCGAGTTCGGACCTGAGGCGGTGGGTTCGACCCTCTTCGCGGCTGAGGGGGTGCCGGCCGTCGGCGCCGCGGACTTCGATCGGAGCATGTTGCAAAGATCGATCACCGGACAAAGCGGGGTCCAACGCTTTTTT
>Ga0136620_10000239_pt1 | contig 24673 bp, 24 predicted proteins | sample AntDrymUQ4162106_2_FD_104806 | JGI IMG/M metagenome (GOLD analysis project Ga0136620, IMG submission 104806) | Polar desert sand microbial communities from Dry Valleys, Antarctica - metaG UQ416 (21.06) | ecosystem: Environmental > Terrestrial > Soil > Desert | place: Antarctica: Dry Valley... | reverse complement strand
GGGTGAATTTGAACCGCGGGTGTGTCGCAGCGTGAGTTCGCCGCCGCGCTGATTCATGATGATGCTATGCGGGGCGACCTCCCTTCCGGCACCGTCACCTTCCTCTTCACCGACGTCGAGGGCTCGACCAAAGCTTTTGCACGAGCTCGGGCCCGAGGGGTATGCGGCTGCGCTGGCCGAGCACCGGCGTGTCCTGCGTGAGGCCTTCACGCGCCACGGCGGCGTCGAGGTCGATACGCAGGGGGACGCCTTCTTCATCGCCTTCCCGACGGCGCCGGGTGGGTTGCGGGCGGCCGCCGAGGCGCTGGAAGGACTGGCCCCGGGTCCGATCCGGGTGCGCATGGGCATCCACACCGGTACGCCGCACGTGGCCGAGGAGGGCTATGTGGGAACGGACGTCAACCGGGCGGCCCGGATCGCCGCCTGCGGCCACGGCGGGCAGGTGCTCGTCTCCGCGACCACAGCGACGCTCCTCCAGCCAAGTAACAGTCTGTTACTAACCGACCTGGGCGAGCACCGGCTGAAGGACCTGTCGGCCCCCGAGCGCATCTATCAGCTCGGCGACGGGCAGTTTCCGCCGCTCTCCAGCCTGCACCAGACGAACCTGCCGATCCCCCTCACGCCATTCCTCGGCAGGGAGCGCGACCTGCAGGAGTTCAGCAACCTGCTCGCGCGCGAAGACGTGCGCCTGCTGACGCTGACCGGGCCCGGCGGCACCGGCAAGACGCGGCTCGCGCTCTAAGCCGCGGGCGCCGCCGCCGACGCGTTTCCGTGACTCGGACTCCCACGGTTTCTGGAGCCTCAAGCGGGAGCTTGTCAAGGGCAGCTGCCGTCAAGTCCGTAGAGACATACCTCGCGTGTGCGCGAGACTTGGCGGCGTGTCGGGCGAGCAGTCGCGTTCCATCCAAAGGGTGCCGTCGACGCACGAGACGGCGGCTGAACGACTTCTTGCGACCTCCCGGAATCATCATCGAGGCCGCCCGAGTCTAGAAGCCGGACCCTACAGGCCGGGGCTACAGCACAGTCTCCGCGGAACCCGGGAGGTCCCACATTTCCTTTCCGATGCTCGCGGTCGTTGGCCCCGCAGCCGCTTATCTTGAGGCTTGCAGGTGAATCTCATCTCAACTCTTCTTTTCGTTTCCGTTGTATAGGACTCTCGCAATGACGAGCCGCCAGCCGTTGCCTCGTGAGCGATCCGCGGCAAGCAAGCGCATGACGCTGCTGTAGTGGACGAACGGGCGCGTGCTCTGACCCGAGTCCCTTGCGCGCCTGCGATGATTGATGACCCAGGTGTGGTACTCCTGGCTCGATGGGATACGGCCGATCTCCTTGGCGCATTTCCGGACGCTCGCGGCTGCCTCTTCGGGTTGGTAGTTCTTCGGGTGACGTGCTGGTCGTGCCCATGGCTCGCCTGGTCCCCAGGAGCGGCCGTCGTTGAGCAGACCCCACGCGGCGTGGCACGCTCGCGGCCACGAGCCGAACCTCTCCTGCAACCTCGCCGACCCGGGTACAGGTCCCGGGTCCGCCGCGCGCCGTGCGTCATACAGCTTGCGCGAGACATGAGGCAGACGGTCGGGGTGCTGAGGTTGCTCGTCGAGAAGCCGGGCTAGGAAGCCGAGGTCTTTGACACGGAGTTCGGCTGCGGTCGGTGGCGCGTTCAGCTTCGCGTACAATGCGCGTAGGACTTCGGCCGCCGCCTCTGGTGGCAAGAGCGCGATCATCGCGCACAGCGGCCTCAAGCGCGGATCGGGTTGAGGCTCGCCGCTACGAGACCGCACTTTGGCCACTCCCACCCGCGCCTCCGCCGGGCAATGCTAGTTCGCGCGCTCGTTTCCAGCCACCGAACGTCCTCTCGAGGTTCGGAAGGCAGGGAATGGCGGCTCCGGTGGTCTTGATCGTCCTCACTCGCCAGCGCTTGTATGTCGCCGCCGTGAACGGCTCGCCGCACTCCGCCCACGCTCGCCTAATCCAGTCGAGCTTTTCCGCGGGGCTGTAGCTCGGGTAGCGCTTCCCGAGGTTCGGGTGGCTCGGGTCGGCCACCGGAGCGAGCGCCGCCTTTTCCAGCGCTGCGTTCCAGAAGCCATACCTTTTGCGCACTACGTCCATCGACGGCAACGGTCGAATCTCGCCCTGAGGAAGCAACTCGTCGTGGATGCGTTGCCGCTCCATCTGATACTCGGCCGGGCGCGGTGACCTGCCCAGTCGCGCGGCGACCATTAGAAGCGCGCCGGTGATGTCGTCGTTGCGGTACCTGTACCGGAGCGGGAGGACGCGTCCGTTCGCGGCGTAGCGTGCGCCGTTCTCTCCGATCACCCCGGCAGCGACAAGGGCAGCCCGCAGGCCACCGAAGCGCATGAAGGGTTGGAACGATAGTGGCCGCCGGCCGGGCCGCTCACGGACATCGGGCCGGCGTGCCCATTGGAAGTATTCCGTGATCGTCGGCGCATGGCCGAGTTCGCTTGTGCACTCGCGCGTCGCCTGAAGCACTTCCTCGTCGTCGTAGCGGTCGTTCAGGCCGATCGGGCGTGACGCGAAGTCCCCGTCAGTCACCGCTTCCAGGAATGCCCGCCGAAGGCAGCCGTTCCAGCTAGCTCCGAGCCAGCGGCGGATCGTTCCGTCTGGAGGAAGGTTTAGCTCCGGAAGCGCCTCACGCACGGCACGGTAGTCCTTCACGGAAGAGGAGTGATCGAGCACGTCCGCGACCACCTTCAAGGCGTGGACGGCTGCGAGCACCTTGTCGCTTGGCGTCCGGGGATTCTCTACGGCGATCGCGAGCTCCGTGGACAACTCTCTAAGGAGTTGGTACTGCAGGCTCTCGTCGAGCGTCTTGATCGCGGCCCACACGATCTCCGAGCACGGGTCTGTGAATCTGCGTCTTCTGGGTTCCATGACCCCAACTTACGGACGCCGCGACAAGGGGGCCTTGAGACGGTCACGGCCTTCTTGGTCGGGTTCACGCCGCCCAAAACCGCATAACGAAGCCATTCTTGTGCCCGGTGATGAGTTTGTTGGTCGGCACCCTCCGACTTCTTGGTCACGACGGGCCAATTTCGTTCGGCCCGCCGCAGGCCCGCCCTGCAAAACAGGCTGTTTTCGCTTTTCGTCATCAAGCCGGCGGCCCGCCCCTGGAGTTTCGCGGACGTTCTCGAATGGTGACGTCTCGCAACCGCTCTACCCATGCGGGTTTGCCGCCGCAACAGAGCCCGTTCCTGTTCTCGAATGACGCCTCGCGCAACGGCTCGCAACCCGGCCCAGTAGGTCTCGGACGAGGAGCCAGGATCCTAGTCGCCAGCGACAGCGACAAGCACGAGCGCGGCAGCCGTCCACAGGGCTACCAGGGCGGACCTGCGAGACTCGCGGGAGCCGCCGTTTTCGAGATAGGGAGGGTCAGGCATGCCGCTGGAGCTCACTCCTGATGTAGCCGTCACGAGAGACGCCGAGGGCGTCGTCCGCGCTCTGAACCACCTTCAGGACCCGTATCCGGGGAAGAAGGGCGTGCCGATGGCCGAGGTCGCCGCCGCGTATCTCGGCGAGGCGGCGGAGGTGCTGGGGATCGACGCCGAGATCACGGCGAAGCGGGAGCCGAACGAGGGCTCCGCCCGGCGAGACGAGAAGCGTCTCCTCGTGCTCGCGGAGGAGAAGTCGCTCCTGGGGGCGACGACCGTGGGCTTCGCGCAGCTGGTGGGCGACCTGCAGGTCTGGGAGGCCGGCGTGAGCGTGACGGTGCAGGAGCGGCCGACGCAGGTCGTGGCCGCCCAGTCGGAGTACCGCCGCGACCTGAAGGTCGGCTGGATCGACGGGAGGCCGCTACTGGCCGCGCAGAAGCCGAGCCTGCAGGTCCTGGCGAAGCTTCTCGGCCTCGAGAGCCCGAAGCTGTTCGGCCTCAAGCTCAACGGCTCCGGCCGGGAGTGGCTGTACTGCTACGACCCGGAGCAGCGACACCATCTCGAGGCCGTGCAGGGAGCCCAGAAGCGGTCGGGGAGAGCGCAGGGGCCACCGACCCTCCAGCTGCCCGAGCTCGATCAGAGGATCGAGCCGGGTGTGCACTACCCGGTCATCGAGGTGCGCTTCCGCTTGGCGCTGCCGCTCTGGGGGCCGCTCAACTGGCGCGTCTTCGTCGAGCCCGTCACCGGATCGGTCCTGTACCTGCGCGCGCTCGTCGCCTGCGCGACCGGGCGGGTCTACTTCTCGGACCCGACGGTGCAGTCGGGCAACCTCTCGCTGAGGGCCAACGCCGCGACGACGGCCGATCTCGACGCTCAGCGCAGGCTCGTCACGCTGGCGGGGCTCCTCGCGCCGAGCGGGGGCAGCCAGGCCCTGCGCGGGGAGTTCGTCGTCGTCCAGGACACGAACGCGCCGACGGTGGCGCCGCCGACGACGACGTCGCCGTTCGCTTTCGACAACTCGTCGACGACCGACGGTTTCGCCGCCGCCGCCACCTACCACCACTGCGACGCGGCCTTCCGCCTCGTTCGCGATCTCGGCTTCGACGTGGCGACGTACTTCAACAACACCACGTTCCCCGTGCCTGTCGATCACCGGGGCCGCGCCGACGTGAACGCGAGCTGTGAGGGCAACGCCGCGGGAAACGGCGTCGGGCGCATGCGTTTCGGGCCGTGCGACACCGGCACGACCGTGGGCATGGGCTCCGAGGGCCGGACAGTCATCCACGAGTTCGGGCACGCACTGCTCTGGGACAGCGTCAACTCGCCGAACTTCGGGTTCGCGCACAGCGCGGGCGACGCCCTCGCCATGATCGTGACCGACCCGCACACCCTGATCACGGGGTCGAGCCGGTTCATCGTCTTCACCTTCTGCCCGCTCTCCCCCTCGTCGCCCGACCGCCGGGCCGACCGGATCCCGGCCGCCGGCTGGGCCTGGGGCGGCGTCCGGGACACGAACGGCTACCCGAGTGAGGAGATCCTCACCTCGACGCTGTTCCGCGTCTACCGCTCGCTCGGCGGAGACTCGTCGCGGCAGGAGGCGCAGGAGTTCGCCTCTCGCTACGCCAGCTACCTGATCATCCGCGCGATCGGCTCCCTTGCCACCTCACCGATCACGCCGACGCCGAGGCCGGAAAACTTCGCCGACGCGCTGATGGCCGCGGATCGGCTGACGACGAGCTTCGAGGGCTTCTCCGGCGGTGCGATGCACAAGGTGATCAGGTGGTCGTTCGAGAAGCAGGGCCTCTACCAGCGCCCGGGCGCCCCGACCCCGATCATCACCGAGGGAGCGCCGCCGCCGGTCGACGTCTTCATCGACGACGGCCGCAACGGCGACTACCAGTTCCGCGAGAACTTCTGGGACACCACCGACATCTGGAACCGCCTCGCGCCCGACGGGGGCACGACCCACCAGGAGCCGGTCGTCGGGCGGCCGAACCACGTCTACGTCCGCGTGAAGAACCGTGGGACGGATCCCGCCACCGGCATCGTCGTGCGCGGCTACCACAGCCGCCCGATGACCGGGCTGATCTGGCCGGCCGACTGGGCCGCGATGACGACCGCGCAGATCGCGGTCCCCGGATCGCTCGCGAGCGGCGGCAACACCGTCGTCGGCCCGTTCGAATGGGCTCCGACGAACGTCGGCCACGAGTGCCTGCTGATGATCGCGAGCGCGCCCGGCGACCGGAGCGTCGTCGACCCCGTCGGCGGCACGGTGACCGGCGCCTCGATCCCGCACTGGCGCCTCGTTCCCTTCGACAACAACATCGCCCAGCGCAACGTCGCGCCGGTCGCCGGCGGCAGCCGCGCGGCGCTCGTCGAATCGCTGGGGGCCAGGATCTTCGAGATCGCGAACCCGAGCAAGAGGAAGAAGACCGTCGTCTCGATCGACGTCACCCTGCCGCCGGTCCTGGCGAGGCTCGGCTGGCACGTGCGGTTGAAGGGGGTGAGGGCCGAGCGATTCACACTCGCGGCGGGTCAGCGCGTGAAGGTCGAGCTGGTGGCGGTCCCCGGCGAGCCCTTCTCTGCGAAGCTGATCAGGGAGCAGCGCCGGCCTCCGCGGATCGACGCGACGGTTCTGATGGACGGGGTCGTCGTCGGCGGTATGTCGTTCCCGGTCGACCCGAGCTGGAAGCCGCGCCCGAACGCGTAGCTCGCGCCCGGAGGCGGCCGCGCGCTCAGAACGTCTCGAGCGTCGCCGTGCGGCGGCCTTCGAGCTCGAACAGTCGCACCAGGCCGAGCCCCAGCACGAGATAGACCGCGCCGATGGCAGCCTCGGTCAGCAGCAGGCCGCCCGCGCCCGAGATGGAGCTGCCGTCTGCGATCTCCCGGGCCGCCTCGAGCCCGTGCGTGAGCGGGATCACCGTGCTGAGAGCCTGGATCCACTCCGGCAGGCGCTCGAGCGGAACGTTCGCGCCCGAGACCAGCAGCATCGAGCCGGCGATCGTGTCCGCGAACAGGCTGACGTTCCGACCGCGCAGACCAAGCGCGCCGAGACAGAGCCCGAGCGAGGTGCACGCGAACGCCGCCGCGAGCACGGCCAGCGCCAGGCCGCCGAGCTCCGCTGCGACGACGTCCACGTCGAGGATGAGCGCCCCGAGCACGAACGACACGACCGCCACGCCGAAGCCGGTGACGATCGACGGGAGCGCACGGCCGAGGAAGAGCGCGAGCCGGCTCGCGGGTGAGGCGAGGATGCTCGCGAGCGTCTGCGAACGACGTTCCCCCGCGACGGAGTGCCCCATCCCGAACAGGCCGGCGACGGCGATCGCGATGAACGCGTTCCCGATCAGGAAGAACTCGTCCGAGCCGACGCCTGCAAAACGGCCGAGATACGCGAAGAAGACGATCTGGAAGAGCGGGTACACGATCAGGATCGGGAAGAAGACCCACGGGCTGATCCAGTTGAAGAGCGCGCGGTAGCTCGTCAGGCCGCCGATGACGAGGACGCGGAGCCAGTTCACGATAGCCGGAGCGTCGCGCGCGAGCGCGCGAGCTTCTCGAAGAGGTGGAGGCACGCGCTCGCGACCACGAGATAGACGCCGCTGACGAGCAGGCACATGCCAATGTCCGGCCACGGCGTTCCGCCGAGGGCGGACTCCCGGATCGCCCGGAATCCCCACGTCGGGCCGAGAAACCACGAGATCGGCCCAACGTAATCGGGCAGGACGGACAGCGGCACGAGCAGGCCCGTCGCGATCCAGACCGGGTACTGCATGGAGACGCCGAGCGAGAAGGCTGCGCGATAGACGACGAACGTCGCGGCGGTGATCAGTCCGAGCATGCCGATCGTCACGATGCAGGCGGGCACGGCGATCGCAAACGCGAGCGGGTCGTCGATCGCGAGCGGGACGTCGAAGATCAGCGTCCCCCAGGCGAGCGTCGCGAGCAGGGAGTAGCCGCCCACGATGCCGCTCGCGATCGTGATCGGTGCCAGCGTGACGGCGAACGGGACCGGTGCGGCAACGAGCAGCTCCAGCGTCCCCTGCCAGCGCTGATGCTCCAGCGCCCCACTCGAGCCGATCACGACGATCGACCACATCGCCATCACCGCCGCGCCGAGCGAAGCGGCCAGCAGCAACTTCGGATCGTTCTTCGCCCCGAGGACGTAGTACGCGATCGACGCGTAGAGGATCGGCCAGAGGACGACGCCGCTCACGTCGAAGGCGTTCTTCGTGAACTGGAGGACATGAATCCGCATTCCGCTGAGGAAGGCCCGTGTCACGTCTCTCTCACGAGTTCCACGTAGGCGTCCTCGAGCGTCGGCTCGCGTGTGATCACCCGGCCGAGCGTCGAGCCGTCCAGCTCGCGGACGATCTCCTGGACGAGCTCGGCGCCGGTCGCCGACTGTACGAGCACGACCTGCGCTTGGTCGCGGGTCTCGACGGCGACGCCCGTGACTCCGCGCAGCGCGCGCAGGCGATCGAAGGCAGCGTCGTCCGCCCCGAAGGTCTCGACCTCGATGATCGTGCGGTCGGCGACGACGCGTTTGAGGTCGGCCGGTGTACCCGCCGCCACGATCTTGCCGCCCGCGATCACCGCGATCCGGTCGCAGAGCGCGTCCGCTTCGTACATGTAGTGCGTCGTCAGCAGGATCGTCTTGCCCCCCGCCCGCAACGCGGAGATCGTGTCCCGCAGCTCCCGCGCCCCGACGGGGTCGAGACCGATCGTCGGCTCGTCGAGGAAGAGGATCTCGGGGTCGTGGAGGAGGCCGCGCGCGATGTGCAGGCGCTGTCGCATGCCGCGCGAGTACGTCTCGACGCGTTCGCGCTCGCGTCCTGTCAACCCGACCAGCTCGAGCAGCTCGGCGATCCGCGCGCGCTTGACCGAGCGCGGCACCCGGTAGAGGTCGGCGAAGTAGCGCAGGTTGTCGAGCGCGGACAGCCGGTCGTAGAGGCCGCGGTCGCCGCCGAAGACGAAGCCGATTCTCCTCCGCACCTCACGCGCCTCGCTCGCGGGCGAGAAGCCCGCGACACGCGCAGTTCCGGACGTCGGCAGCAGCAGCGTCGTCAGGATCTTGATCGTCGTGGTCTTGCCGGCGCCGTTCGGCCCGAGCAGGCCGAAGAGCTCGCCCCGCTCGATCGCGAAGCTGATCCCACGCAGCGCCTCCACGGTGGTCGTCCGCCGGCGGACGACGCCGCTGCGCGAGCGGTAGGTCCGCGTGAGGTCCTCAACCTCGATCACCGCCATCGTCGTCGAGCCTAGAGCAGGTCTTCGGACCGCAACAACTCCGGACGTGAGCCGGCAGGCCTCGACGATCAGGCCGGCACGCGGCGCCTGCCGTTCCAGCGGCGCCATCCCCGGCGGATTCTGCGCACGAGGAAGAAGAGCAGCGTCAAGCCTAGGATCAGCAAAGTGGCGGAAACCCCGAGCGCGATCCACGGGTGATACACCGCCAGCGCGATCACGCCGACGACGGTGAAGTCCTCGGTGAAGCTCGCGCCGACGTTCGTCACGGGCTCGGGGGAGGAGTTGATCGCGAGTCGCAGGCCCGCCTTGACGGCGTGCGAGAGCAGCGCCGAGCCGCCGCCGAAGGTGGTGTAGAGCGCCTGGTCGAGGCTGGAGGCGTCGCCGGAGACGAGCAGGGCGATCACCGCGCCGACGGTGGGTCGGATTGCCGTGGAGGCGAGGTCCCAGGCGGAGTCGACGTAGGGGATCTTGTCGGTGACGAACTCGACGGCGTACAGGATTCCGGCGGCCAAGAGGACGTCTGTTCGGGTGAGGGCGTCCGGAATGGGGAACGCGTCCACATCGGTGAAGCGACCGAACAGACCGAGCACGAGGACAGTCGCGTAGGCGTTGACGCCGCTGGCCCAACCGCTCGAGAAGACGATCGGGACGAGCTCCATCGGCTTACTCGCCTGGGGGGTGCTGCACCGCCCGCACCTCTCGACCGGTGATCGCGCGGGTCGGCTTCACGGGGCAAGCATACGACGGCTTCCGGGGAAGGCGCTGTCGTCTGCTACAAATTTAGGCATGCCTAAACCCGTCACGACCGCGTTGCTCGTGGCCGTCGCCCTCGTTGCGTCGGGCTGCGGACCCGTGGCTACGGCGACCACGAGGGATCTCGGCGGCGAGACGATCCAGGTCGTGGCGACGATCGGGATGATCGCGGACGCGGCCGAGCGCGTCGGCGGGGAACGAGTGTCCGTGGAGGGCTTGATGGGGCCAGGGATCGACCCGCACCTGTACAAGGCGAGCGAGGGCGACCTGCGCCGGCTCGAGCGGTCGGACGTGATCTTCTATGGCGGCCTGCACCTCGAGGCGAAGATGGCCGACGTGCTCGAGCGGATCGCGGTCCAGCGCGCCACGCAGGCGGTGACGGAGGCGATCCCGCGCTCGCAGCTGCTCTCGCCGGCGCAGTTCAAGGGCCAGCACGATCCGCACGTGTGGTTCGACGTCCGGCTCTGGATGCACGCCGTCGAGCAGATCCGCGACACGCTCTCCGAGCTCGATCCGGGCAGCCGCGACCTCTACCGCACGAACGCGGCCGCCTACCTCGAGGAGCTCGAGGAGCTCGACCGCTACGTGCGCGAGCAGGCCGAGCGCGTCCCGCCAGCCCGTCGCGTCGTGATCACCGCGCACGACGCCTTCAACTACTTCGGCGAGGCGTACGGGTTCGAGGTGCGCGGGCTCCAGGGCATCTCGACCGCGGCCGAGGCGGGCGCGGGCGACGTGCAGGGGCTGGCGGAGCTCATCGCGAAGCGGCGGATCCCCGCGCTCTTCGTCGAGTCGTCGGTGTCGCCGCGCACGATCACGGCCGTGCGCGAGGCAGTGCGCAGCCGGGGCTTCGAGGTCGAGGTCGGCGGCTCGCTCTTCTCCGACGCGATGGGCGACGAGGGAACCCCGGAGGGCACCTACATCGGGATGGTGCGTCACAACGTGGACACGATCGTGGCTGGGTTGCTGGGATGAACGCGGTCGAGGTGACCGACCTGACCGTCGCCTACGGCGAGAAGCCCGTTCTCTGGGACGTCGACCTCGACGTGCCGAAGGGCGTGCTGATGGCGATCGTCGGCCCGAACGGGGCCGGCAAGACGACCCTGATGCGCACCATTCTCGGGATGGTGAAGCCTGCGGCCGGGCAGGCGCTCGTGCACGGCCGGCCGTACGAGGAGCAGCGGCTGCTCGTCGCCTACGTGCCGCAGCGCGGGAGCGTCGACTGGGACTTCCCGACGAGCGTCCTCGACGTCGTCCTGATGGGACGCTACGGCCGGCTCGGGTGGGTGCGGCGACCGGGCTCGGAGGACCGCGCCGCGGCGCGGGAGGCGCTGGAGCAGGTGGGGATGAGCGAGCTCGCCGGCCGCCAGATCAGCCAGCTCTCCGGCGGGCAGCAGCAGCGGGTCTTCCTCGCCCGCGCGCTCGTCCAGCACGCCGAGGTGTACTTCATGGACGAGCCCTTCCAGGGCGTGGACGCGACGACGGAGAAGGCGATCGTCGAGCTCCTCCGAGCGCTGCGCGCACGCGGCAAGACGGTGGTGGCCGTTCACCACGACCTCCAGACCGTGCCCGAGTACTTCGATGAGGTGACCCTGCTGAACGTGCGCCGGATCGCCAGCGGACCCGTGAGCGAGTGCTTCACCGAGGAGAACCTGCGCCGCACCTACGGCGGCCGCGCAGCCTTCTTCGGGACGAACGGTGCCTGAGCTCTCGCTGCTCGGCCTCGCGCTCCTCTCCGACTACACGCTCAGGACGGTCGCGCTCGGCTCCGCCGCGCTCGGGATCACGAGCGGCGCGCTCGGGACCTTCGCCGTCCTGCGCCGCCAGAGCCTGCTGGGGGACGCGATCTCGCACGCGGCGCTGCCGGGCGTCGCGCTCGCGTTCCTGCTCACCGGCAGCAAGGCGTCGCTCGTGCTCGTCGTCGGTGCTGCGCTCGCCGGCTTCCTGGCCACGCTGCTCGTGATCGGCGTCGTCTCGACGACCCGGATCAAGTACGACACTGCGCTCGGGATCGTCCTCTCCGTCTTCTTCGGCTTCGGCCTCGTGCTGCTGACCCTGATCCAGCGCCGCCCCGACGCCTCGCAGGCAGGGCTCGACCGCTTCCTGTTCGGCCAGGCGGCGGCGTTGCTGCAGAGCGACCTCGTGACGATGGGGATCCTCGGCGGCGCCGCGCTGCTGCTGATGCTGCTCGCCTGGAAGGAGCTGAAGCTGCTCGCGTTCGACGAGGACTTCGGCACGAGCCTCGGCTTCCCGATGCGGGCGCTCGACGTGCTGCTGACCGCGCTGCTCGTCGTCGCGATCGTGATCGGACTCCAGACTGTCGGGGTCGTCCTGATGGCGGCGATGGTGATCGCGCCCGCGGCCGCGGCGCGCCAGTGGACCGACCGGCTGGGCACGCTCGCTGCGCTCGCGGCGGGCTTCGGCGCCGCAGCGGGTGTCTCCGGCGCCGTGCTCTCCTCCGAGACCGAGCGTCTGCCGACCGGGCCGACGATCGTGCTCTGCGCCACCGCGATCGTGCTCGTCTCGCTCCTGCTCGCGCCGCGGCGCGGGCTCGTCTGGCGCGAGCTGCGCGGGCGGCGGGACCGGCGCAAGCTGCGCCTCGCCGCCGTCCTCGCCGACCTCCGCGCGCTCGAGCTGCAGCACCCGGGCGACGAGCACGGGCATTCGGCGGGCGTCTTGTCCGTCATGTCCGGAGGTGCGGAGGCCAGCCTGCTCGAGCTCCACCGGCGCGGGCTCGTGAAGCGGCTCGGCCCCGACGCCTGGACGCTCACCGACGCGGGCCGCACGGAGACGTCGCGGTGACCTCGGGCCAGATCGAGATCCAGGTGCTGGCCGTGGTCGTGGCGGTCGCCTGCGCGCTACCCGGGACGTTTCTCGTGCTGCGGCGCCTCGCGCTCGTCAGCGACGCGATCAGCCACTCGATCCTGCTCGGGATCGTGCTCGGCTTCTTCGTCGTCGGCAACGTCAACTCGCCGCTCCTGCTCGTGGGCGCGGCGCTCGTCGGACTGCTCACCGTCGTGCTCGTCGGGATGCTCCAGCGCACGGGGCTGGTGCGCGAGGACGCTGCGATCGGGCTCGTCTTCCCGGCGCTCTTCTCGATCGGCGTGATCCTGATCTCGCGCTATGCAGACGGCGTTCACCTCGACATCGACGCCGTCCTGCTCGGCGAGCTGGCGTTTGCGCCGTTCGACCGCCTCGTCTTCTGGGGCTGGGACTGGGGTCCGACCGCACTCACGGTGATGGGCACGATCCTCGCGCTCAACGTCGCGGCGATCCTCGTCTTCTGGAAGGAGCTGAAGCTCTCGACGTTCGACCCCGGCCTCGCGGTCGCGCTCGGGTTCGCCCCGGCGCTCGTGCAGTACGGCCTGATGAGCCTCGTCTCGCTGACCGCGGTGGGGGCGTTCGACGCGGTCGGCTCGATCCTCGTCGTGGCGCTGATGATCGCCCCGCCCGCGACGGCCTACCTGCTCACGGACGGGCTGGGGCGGCTGCTCGGGCTCGCTGCCGGCTTCGGCGCCGCCTCGGCCCTCGCCGGCTACTGGCTCGCCTACCTCCTGGACGCGTCGATCGCGGGGGCGATGGCCACCATGGCCGGCGCCTTCTTCGGGCTGGCGTGGCTGCTCGCGCCCGAGCGAGGCCTCCTGGCGGCGGCGCGGCGGCGCGCGCGGCAGCGGCTCGAGTTCGCGCAGACCATGCTCGCGATCCACCTCGCGAACCACGAGGGCCGCCCAGAGGCCGAGATCGAGAGCCGCGTCGGCCATCTCGGCGAGCACCTGCGCTGGGACGCCGACTTCGCGACGCGGATCGTCGGTGGCGCGGCGCGCCGGGGGCTCGTCGTCGAGCGCGGCGGCTCGCTCGAGCTCACCCCGCGCGGCCGCGAGCTCGCAGCGGATGCCGTAGCGCGCTGAGCCGCGCTCGCTCGGCCGGCAGGTAGAAGCCGAGCGGCAGCAGCAGCAGGGGATAGGCGAGGGACAGGGCGAGGGCGAGCGCGAGGCCGCCCAGCTGCTTGCCCAGGAGCAGCAGCGCAACCGCGGCGCCGGCGGCGGTGGCGACGCGCCGCCACTGGTAGGGCGTGGGGAAGATCCGCTGTGCGTACCAGGTCATTCCGAGGAACATCGTCACGTACGCCGCCACCGTTGCGGCGGCGGCGCCGATCATCCCGTAGGGCGGGATCAGGATCACGTTCAGCACGACGTTCACGACCGCCGCGACTCCCGTGATCACCCAGTTGAACTGCGTCCGCTTGGCGCGGCCGACGCCGATCGCCATCACGACGTAGGCGGCGTAGACCATCCCGCCGAACGCGAGCGGCGCGACGACGCGCGCCCCGTCGTAGTACTGCGGCGTCGCGAGCAGGCGCACGAGCCAGGGCGCGAGCAGGCCGAGCGCGAGCGCGAGCCAGGACGCGACGACGACGAGATAGGTGAGGACGTAGGCGTAGGTGCGCTTCGCCTCGTCGTCGTCCTCGATCGAGTAGGCGAACGCCGGCCAGGCCATCCGGAAGGCGGTCAGCAGCAGCACCATCGCCGAGGCGACGCGCACGCCGAGCTCGTACAGCCCGACCTCCTCGAGGTCGGCCAGGTGCACGAGGAAGAAGCGGTCGCTGAAGTTGATCGCGATCAACGCGAGCGCGGCCGGGACGAGCGGCACGCCGAAGCGGTTCATCTCGCGCAGCAGCGGTCGCGAGAACTCGAGCCCCAGCTGCTCGCTGTGCACGCCGAGCAGCGCGAGATAGACGACCAGCGTGCCGGTGAAGCTGCCGACGATCACGCCCAGCGCTCCCTGGTCGAGCGCGACCACCAGCAGCACGGTCGCGGCGACCGTGACGCCGATGTTCGCGAGGCTCGCGAGCACGAACGCGGTCGAGCGCTCCTCGGCCCGAAAGAGTGCCGTCAGCTGCTCGTAGTTCATCTGCGCCCAGATGCCGACGAAGCCGGCGCGAACGAGGTTGGCGTCGTCGAGGCCGAGCAGGTCGGCGAGCGGCGCCGCGAGCAGGATGCCGGCGACGAGGCCGAGCGTCGCGCTCGCCAGCGTGAACCAGAACGACGTGCGCACGACGAGCCGGCGCCGCGCCGGGTCCTTCGAGTCGAAGTAGAAGCGGAAGAAGGCGGAGGAGATGCCGAGCCGCAGCAGGGTCACGAGCACGGCGCCGAGCGCGACGATCAGGCCGACGGCGCCGAAGTCCTCCGTGTCGAGGTAGCGCGTGTAGAGCGGCAGCAGGAAGACGGCGAGGACGCGCGAGACGACTCCACCCAGGCCGTAGATGGCCGAGTGCCGTCCGAGCCGGCGGAGCTGAGGGCCGAGGGTCATCGAGAAGCGGATTGGAGGCAAGAGGACATGTGTGCGGGCGGCCCGCTCTAGCGGATGCTCATCTTGCGCCGACCAGACGAGCGTAGACCTCGAGCAGGCGATCGGTCGTCCGCTCGAGGTCGTGCACGTGCTCGACGTAAGCGCGCGAGGCGGCGCCGAGGCGACGCCGTTCGAGAGGCGAGTCGACGAGCGGACGCAGCCGCTCGCGCAGCGTCTGCCTCGTTGCGGAGACGATCGGCACGTCGATGCCGAAGGCCTCCTCGGTGCGGCGGACGGCCTCGTCGTGGAGGAAGGCGACGACAGGCTTGCCGAGCGCCATCGCCTCGATCGCGAAGAGCCCGTACCAGCCCGCGTTCAGCTGGTCGACGACGATGTCGGCGTCGCGGTAGCGGTCGAGCGCCTCGGCGTGGTGCAGGCCTTCGACCAGCTCGAGATCGGCGTCGAGGCCGTCGCACGCCGCGATCACGTCGTCGGTGCCCTTGCGCCGCCGGCTGGACGGCGCGTGCACGATCACCGGACGGGGCCGGTCGGAGGGCGGCGCCGGCTCGATTCGCGCGAGGTCGACCCCAGGAGGGATCACCTCCGCCTCCGGCACCCAGCGGATCGCGTCGTAGGAGCCGACGAGCTCGGCATCTGCACGCTTCCCCGAGGCGAGCTGCTCGGGGCTCTTGCCGCGGATGTCGGAGCCCAGGTAGTGCATCACGGACTTCTTCCGGAGCGCCTTCAGGAGGGGGAACTGCGCCGACTGCGGCACGAGCGTCAGGCCGAAGGTGAAGTGGAAGATGTCGGTGCGTGGGAGAAGCCGCGCGAGCGCAGTCCACTGACGCACCTGCCGTCGCGCGCCACCCAGCACGCCGCCGGGGCTCGGCAGGTCGAGCGACCGGTCGGCCTCCGGGTGCAGCGCGTAGCGGTTGAAGACGACGAGCCGCGCCTCGACGCCGCGTCCGCGCAGCGCCTGCACGTTCGTCCAGGGCACGCCGGCGGTGTTGACGGGGCAGACGGTGACGCGGAGCGGGCGGTCGGGCCTGTGCACCAAGATTCACACCCTCGGCGCAAAGTCGGCACACCTCTGTGCGCTGCGCGCCTCTACCGTCCATAGCCCCGCGGGTGGGTGGGGGGTGGTGAGGTGGGTCCTTCGCGCGCGCGCGCGAGCAGCGGTCACGGGGTCACGGGTCCCACTCGACCTGGTCGAAGTAGCGCAGCGCCGTCCGCCCCGGGCGGACGCGGGAGCGCAGCCCCGCCAGCTCCTCGTCGGAGATCTCGCCCAGAGCGCGCTTGACGCCGAGGTAGGGCAGGTTCAGATCCTCTTGGTAGACGATCGTCGAGATGCGCGGGTTGATCTCGATCACGTGCTCGCCGACGAGCTGGATGTTGAAGAAGTGCTCGATCCGAAGCTCGGCGACCAGCCGATCGGCGACGTCCATCAGCTCGTCGTCCTCGAGCGTGACGAAGTACATCGCGAGCCCCGCGCGCATCGACTCGCGCGTCTTCGGATGTCCGAGCACGACCCGCTCGCCGTCCGCGATCCCGTCGATCGTCCGCTCGCCGCCGGTCGCGAGCTCCATCACGAGCAGGTCGGGGCCGCCCTCGTCGGGGAGCAGCTCCACCGCCTCGTCGAGCCGCATCGCCACCGCGCCGGGCCGCTCGTTCAGCAGCTGGTTCGCGCGGTCGACCGTGGGGTCGAGGATGCGGAAGCCGCGCGAGCCGGACGAGAAGACGGGCTTGAAGCAGACGGGCCGCTCCGGGTAGCCGAGCTCCGCGGCCGCGGCGGCCACCTCGCTGGCCCCGTTCACGCGCCGGAAGTCCGGCCCGGTGATGCCGAGCCGCTGCAGCAGCGCGTACGTCTCCGCCTTGTCGTTCGAGCGGTGGATCGTGTCCGGGCTCGAGACGAGGACGGGGATCGGGAAGCGGTCGCGGTGCTCCGCGAGGCCCTCGAGGTCGAAGGACGACTGCGGCAGCACGACGTCGACGCCCTCGCGCTCGACGATCTCCAGGATCGCGTCCGCGAAGCCGGGATCGGATCCGGCCGGAACGAGATGGAAGGCGTCGCACAGCTGACGGCCGATCGCCCGTTCGCTCATGTCGGTGCCGACGAGCCGCACGGGACGCTCGCCGTTCTCGCGCAGGCCGCGCAGGAGCGCCGCGGTCCCTGGGGCGCCGCACGCCGAGACGACGACGGTGGCCTCCCTCACAGGTCGATCCGGTCGGCGCGCAGCTGCTCCACTCGCCGCTCGCGCTCGGCTTCCAGCAGCGCGTGCATCGTCTCGCCCATCGTCGCGCCCGGATACGCCCAGATCTCCGGATGGGTCAGCAGCTGGAGCCACGGGAAGGCGCCGGCGCGGAGCTCCTCGTGCGGGCAGCCCGAGCGCCAGTGCTGGTTCGAGTCGGAGCGGTACGTCGCCGGCGAGAACCAGGGTTCCGCCATCACGTTGATCGCTCCGTCGACCGGCGCGCTCATGTACTCCGGATCGGGATTGTGCCAGGCGACGACGGGCTCGAAGCGGCGGTCGAGCCGCGCGCGGGGGTAGACCGCGTGCAGCCCGACCCTGTGGCCGAGCCCCCGCAGCCGTGCGAGCGCCCGCTCGCCCTCCTCCGAGGCCAGGTTGTAGAAGACTGACTGCGTCATCAGGAAGTAGGTGGTCTCGGCACCAGCCTTCGCCTCCAGCTCCGCCATACGGAGCGCCGCGTCGAGCGAGAGGTCGACGTCGTGGCGGAGGATCAGGTCGCCCTCGCGCGGCGCGCCCTCGAAGAAGGCGAAGCGATAGCCGCCGGCCCGCGCCGACTGGAGCAGCTCGCGGTAGTGCTCGAGGTCGAAAGCGCAGCTCATCGGCGGGCCAGCACCCACTGGAAGGTGGCCGCGCCCTCGGGCTCGCGGATCGTGACCAGCTCGTCGCGGAGCAGCTCGAAGCCGGCCTCTCCCAGCAGGCGCCGGTTCGTCTCGGGCGGCCAGCTGGAGAAGTACATCGTTGTCCCGAGCCACTCGCCCGTCCACCCCTCCGTGTCGCCCGTGCCGAGCGACGCCAGGAAGAGACCGCCCGGGGCGAGCCAGAGGTGAATCCGGGCGAACAGGCCCGCCAGGAGCTCGCGCGGCACGTGGTTGAAGGAGTAGAAGGCCGCGACGGCATCGACCGAGCCGGGCTCGAGCTCGAGCTCGGTGAAGTCCGCCTGCACCAGTTCCGCCTCGGGAACGCGGTCGGCGGCACGCTGCAGCTGCTCCGCCGAGAGGTCGACGCCCGTGAGCCGGAAGCGCCGTGCCAGTAGCGTGGTCTCCGCCGTCCCGCCGCCGCACCCGAGCTCGACGATGCGTGCTCCTTCCGGAAGCCGATCCAGGAGCTCGTCGGCCCAGCGGGCGCGAGGGTCGTCCTCGATCCGCGCGACCCAGTCTTCCCAGGTATCGACCATCGAGTCGTAGCCTGCGGCGACGAGCTGCATTCTTGGATCGGTCACTCGATCTCCACCTCCAGCAGTCTCGCCGCCGCCTCCGCGCGGGCGAGGGCCTCCACCGACGTGTCCGCGGTTGCGATCACGTAGCCGCGGCGATCGCCGTCGCGCCAGACGGGCCGGATCGTCTCGCCGACCTGGAGATACGTGTCGGCCTGGACGACGCCCTCGGCCGCGAGCACGGGCTCGAGCGGGCCGATCCGCTTCACCTTGCCGGTCGGCAGCGGGCCGGGCTCCGCCGTCAGGAAGCGAATCGAGAGCGGCTGGTTGAAGCGCGGAAGGACGAGCTCGTCCGGGATCGGCTCCCCGAGCGCCTGGCGCAGCGCCACCTCGACGAGATCGACGCCCACCGCGTGGCGCACCAGGTCGGCCATCTGCCCGCCGGGGATCCGCGCGGCCACCTCCACGACCTGCACGGAGCCGTCGTCGGCCACGATCAGCTGCGGGAACGCGATTCCGTCGCGCAGGCCGAGCGCATGGACGGCATGCGCCGCGATCCGCTCGGCCTCCAAGAGCGTGTCGCCGTAGATCGACGCGGGATAGACGTGGATCCAGCCGACGCCGAAGCCCTGGCCCGGAGGGCGCAGCCGGTCGGACAGCGTGAGCGGGACCGCCTCGCCGTCACGGGCGACCACGATCCCGTTCAGCTCGAGCCCGTCGTGGAAGCCCTCGACGATCGCCTCCCCGGTCGGTGACTCGGCGAGCGCAGCGTGCAGGTGCGCGTCGAGGTCGTCCTGGGTGTCGAGGTAGAAGATGCCCCGCTGACCCCCCGAGTCCGCAGGCTTCAGCACGGCGGGCAGGCCGACCGACTCGAGGGCGGCGCGCGCGCTCGCGAGGTCGCGCGCCGCGGCGAAGCGCGGCTGCGGCACTCCCGCGTCGGCCAGAGTGCGACGCATCGCGATCTTGTGCGTCATCAGGTGCGCCGTCGACGTCCCGATTCCCGGCAGCCCCAGCGCCTCCGCGACCGCCGCGACGATCGGAACGGCCCGGTCCGCCGAGATTGTGAGCACGCCGTCGACCGCGTGGCGCCGCGCAACGTCCGTTACGGCGGCCGTGTCGGTGAAGTCCACGGGCTCGCCGACGTCCGCCTCGCCGAGCCCCGGCGCGTCAGGATTGCGGTCGACCGCGACGACTCGCAGGCCGAGCTCGCGGGCCCGGAGGATCGCGCGGCGCTGGTGCCGGCCGGCGCCGACGAAGAGGACGGTGGGCACCGCGCGATGCTACTTCTCCCGCAGCGAGCACGGGCAAAGCCCGTGCTCGCGCCACGTCAAGAGCTGCGTGGGCATGTGCAAGACATGTCCACGGCACGACCCCTACAGGGGCCGCTTCGCGGCCTGACCTTCCGATGCGCACGCGTGAAAGGTTGACGCGGCTAGGACGGGCCGAAGCTGCGGTACCCGGGCGTCAGGAACGCGATCCGCGCCCAGCGCGCGATCTGACAGCCGTCACGGCGGCTCAGCAGCGCCCACACCTTGGCGCCGCGGTAGGTGCCGGTGACGAGAGCCTCCGCGGGGCCGCCGTAGATCTGGGTGCACTGCAGGTCCTTGGGAATCGGCGCGAAGGGATTCTTCGTGTCGGCGAGCCGGCGGCAGGCGGCGGCGCGCTGCGGGAGCGTCCCTCCAGCAGGCGCGCATTCGAGGGTCCACGTCCTGTCGGCCGCGCTCGCGTCCCGGCTCTCGGTCCACAGGCGGATGCGCAGCTCGGTGCCGGCAGCGGCGGACCCGGGCCCGGCGAAGGCCAGCACGGACGCGGCGACGGCGGCGAGCACGAGGAGAGCGTAGCGCTCATCTAGACTCGCCGCGTGGCCCTGGGCGGCAAGCGCATCTTCATCACGGGCGGGGCCGGCTTCATCGGCACGACGCTTGCGCGGCGGCTCGTGGACGCGAACGAGGTGGTGGCGATGGACAACCTGCACCGCGATGCGCTCACCGGAACCCCGCTCGCGGAGCATCCGAACTTCCGCTTCGAGCAGGGCGACGTACTCGACCTCGAGCGCGTCCGGGCGCTGGCCGACGGCGCGACGCACATCGTCCACTGCGCTGCGATCGCGGGCGTCTCCACCGTGCTGGAGAGCCCCGTGCGCACGATGCGGGTAAACGTGATCGGCACCTACAACGTGCTCGAGGCTGCGATCGCCACGCTGGACACCGTGGAGCGCTTCGTCGACTTCTCCACGAGCGAAGTCTTCGGCACGCATGCGTTCCGGGTCGAGGAGGGACAGGTGTCGACGATCGGCTCCGTCGGTGAGGCGCGCTGGACGTACGCGGTCTCCAAGCTCGCGGGCGAGCACATGTCGCACGCCTACCACGACGAGCTCGGCCTGCCCGCCGTGACCGTGCATCCGTTCAACGTGTTCGGGCCCGGACAGATCGGCGGCGGCGCGATCCGCGCCTTCATCGAGGCCGCGCTCGCGGGCCGTGACCTGACGATCCACGGCGACGGCTCGCAGATCCGCGCCTGGTGCTACGTGGACGACATGGTCGAGGGCACGCTCGCCTGCCTGGAGCATCCCGCGGCCCGAGGCCAGGCCTTCAACATCGGCAACGCTCGCTCCACGGTGACGATCTACGACCTCGCCCAGCGGATCCGGCGAATCGCGGGAGCGGAGGTGGAGATCGTCTTCCAGCCGCTCCACTACGCCGACGTCGAGCTGCGCATCCCGAACGTCGAGAAAGCCCGCGAGGTGCTCGGCTTCGAGGCCAAGGTCGACCTCGACGACGGCCTCGCCAGGACGATCGCTTGGTATCGGACGAGACAGACCCTTCTGGCGTGAAACCTCAGCCTTCGACGAGGAAGCCTGATGACACTGCTGCGCGCGGAGCCGGGCTTGGCCCGGCGGGAGCGCCGGAACGTGAGGCCCCAGGCCGCGCGAAGGAGGGGGCTCGTGGGGGAACCATGGGTTCCCCCACGCAGGGTCGCGTGGTACCGCGAGAAGACGCCCAGCCTGTCCGCTTAGCGTTTCCGGACGTCGGGGCGGAGGAGCTCGCCGCCGTCGCCGCCGTGCTCGAATCGGGCGCGCTCACGATGGGGCCGAAGGTGACGGAGCTCGAGCAGCTCGTCGCGGCGGCGTGCGGAGTCGAGCACGCGGTGGCCGTCTCGAACGGAACGGCGGCGCTCCACCTCGCCGTGCTCGCGCTCGGGATCGGTCCCGGCGACGAGGTGATCGTTCCGGCCTACACCTTTCCTGCGACGGCGAACGTCGTTCGCCTCGCAGGCGCAATGCCGGTGCTCGTGGACGTCGACCCGGCGACCTTCAACCTCGACGTCGAGCGCGTGTACGAGGCGGTGACGCCGCGAACGAAAGCGGTTCTCGCCGTCCACCTCTTCGGCCGCCCACTCGACTGGACGGCGTTGCAGAGCGCCGTCTCGCCGGAGATCCATCTGCTCGAGGACGCAGCCGGCGCCCTGGGCGCGCGCTGGCAGGGGATGCCCTGCGGCGGGCTCGGCGTGCTGGGCTGCCTCTCCTTCCACCCGCGCAAGATCGTGACGACCGGTGAGGGGGGTGCGGTGACGACCGGCGACGCGGACCTCGCCGCGGCGGTGCGCCGGCTGCGCCACCACGGGCTGGATCCCGACGCCGACATCGCGACACCGTCGACGAACTACCGGCTTGCGGACATCCTCTGCGCGCTCGGGATCCCACAGCTCCAGCGGCTCGACGAGCTGCTCGCCGCGCGGACGCGAATCGCCGAGGCCTACACCGAGCGGCTGCAGGGCGTCGTCGAGACGCCGAGCGCCGACGAGGGCGACACCCACGGTTGGCAGGCGTACGTGGTCCGTCTCGACCGGCGGGACGACGCCCTCGCGGCGCTGCGCGCGGAGGGAATCGAGGTGCAGATCGGCACCTACGCTCTGCACCGCCTCTCGGCCTACGCCGACCAGGGGCCGTTCCCCGGAGCCGACGCCGCGTACGAGCGGGCGCTCGCGTTGCCGCTGCATTCGCGCCTCACCGAGTCGGAGCTCGATCGCGTTGCGGACGGCGTCCGCCGCTTCGCTTGACAGGTCGGGGTTGTGAGTGAATACTCACTACCCGTGAGCATCGTCAGCCCGAGACATACCGCCGAGGAGCGGCGCGAGGAGGTCATCGCGGCCGCAGCGGGCGAGTTCGCCCGGAAGGGCCTGCACGGTGCCTCGACCGACGCGATCGCCCGCGCGGCCGGCATCTCGCAGCCCTATCTCTACCGGCTCTTCAAGACGAAGAAGGAGCTCTACCTCGAGACGAGCGCACGCAGGATGGAGGAGACCTACGCCGCCTTCGAGCGGGCGTCGCGGGGCAAGGCCGGGGTCGAGGCCCTCGAGGCCATGGGAAACGTCTACACGGAGCTGATCGAGGATCGCGAGCGGCTGCAGCTGATGCTCCAGTGCTTCGCCGACTGCGACGACCCCGAGGTGCGGACCTCGGTTCGCCGGGTGTGGCGCGATCTCGTCGAGCTGATCGAGCGCGTCTCGGGCGAGCCGCCCGAGGTCGTGAGCGCCTTCGTCGCCAAGGGGATGCTGCTGAACGTTCTGAACGCGATGCAGCTCTTCGAGGACCCGACCGACTGGGGCAACCGGCTGCTGGCCGGATGCAAGGACGAACCCGAGAAGTAGGGAGAACCGTACTGTCGGACCGCTCTTTTTTTGGTATCTCTAGGAAGTGACTACTTACTACGTTCATGACTGCAGAGAGGAGTGAGGCGATGTCGGCCAAGACCAAGACCATTTGGACGTTCGTGATCACGTCGATCGCGCTGTTCATGGTCACGCTGGACAACCTGGTCGTCACGACGGCGATCCCCGTGATCCGACACGATCTCGACGCGTCGCTCGAGAGCCTCGAGTGGACGGTGAACGCGTACACGCTGACGTTCGCCGTGCTCCTGCTCACCGGCGCCGCGCTCGGGGACCGCTTCGGTCGCCGCCGCGTCTTCTCGATTGGCGTCGGCGTCTTCACGCTGGGCTCGATCGCCGCGGCGCTCGCGCCCACCGTCGAGCTGCTGAACCTCGCCCGCGCCGTGCAGGGGCTCGGCGGCGCGATCGTGATGCCCCTGACGCTGACGATCCTGAGCCACGCCGTGCCCAAGGAGAAGCGCGGGCTCGCGCTCGGCGCCTGGGGCGGGATCAGCGGCCTCGCCGTCGCGTTCGGCCCACTCGTCGGCGGCGCCGTCGTCGAGGGCCTCTCCTGGCAGTGGATCTTCTGGCTGAACGTGCCGATCGGCGTCGCGCTGATCCCGCTCGGGCTGGCGCGCCTGACGGAGTCCTACGGGCCGTCGACTCGGCTCGACCTGCCCGGCCTCGGCCTCGGCAGCGCCGGCCTCTTCGGGATCGTGTGGGCGCTGATCCGCGGCAACGGCCAGGGCTGGACGAGCCCGGAGATCGTCGCCTCGACGGCGATCGGCGTCGCGCTCGTGGCGGCGTTCGTCTGGTGGGAGGCGCGCACGGAGCACCCGATGCTGCCCCTACGCTTCTTCCGGAACGTGGCGTTCTCGCTCGCGAACCTCGCGTCCTTGTTCATGTTCTTCGGCATGTTCGGCTCGATCTTCCTGCTCTCGCAGTTCTTCCAGACCGTCCAGGGCTACTCGCCCTTCGGGTCGGGCCTGCGGATCCTGCCGTGGACGCTTGCGCCGATGTTCATCGCCCCGATCGCGGGTGCGCTCTCCGACCGGATCGGCGGCAAGGTGCTGATCGGGACGGGGCTCGCGCTCCAGGGCTCGGCGCTCGCCTGGCTCGGGCTGGTCTCGACTCCGACGGTGCCGTACTCGCAGCTCGTGCTCCCGTTCGTGCTCGCCGGTGTCGGGATGGCGCTCTTCTTCGCGCCGATGGCCAACGTCGTCCTCTCGGCCGTGCGGCCGGAGGAGGAGGGCCAGGCGTCGGGTGCCAACAACGCGATCCGCGAGCTCGGCGGTGTCTTCGGCGTCGCGGTGCTGGCCTCGGTGTTCGCACGCCAGGGCGGCTACGAGACGGGCCAGGCGTTCGTCGATGGGATGACGCCGGCACTCGTGCTCGGAGGCATCGTCGTCCTGCTGGGCGCCGTTGCCGCCTTCCTGATCCCGGGTCGGCCGCGCCGGGGCGAGACCGTCGACCTCGAGCCGGTGGCGGAGGCCGCGTAACCGTCCGCGAGGGACGTGTCCAGGGGTCAAAGCCCTGGACACGTCCCTTCAGGACGGTTGGCGGTAGATCTCGACGGCGTCCGTCGCAGCGAGGTCGGTGCCTCTAGGTGAGGTCCCAGCCCTCGGGCACGTGAGTCGGGATCGTCCAGGTGGGATCCGGGCGCCACGTGGCCCAGTCGGAGTCAAGGGGCCACGCGCGACCTTCGATCGCAGCTGCCGCGGTCTCGCCCGCCTGACGGATACTCGCTGCCTCCGCACGCGAAAACCGACCAAGTCGACAGGCGACCTGGAGCTCTCGCTCGTCCTTCCACCGCCAGCTCCCGTCGCGCGCAACCACGAGGTCGAGCACGTGGTCAGTTGTGTCGAAGCCGATACGCGTGCGGTGTAGAGGCTCTTGCAGGTTGACGTACCAACCGCTGCCGTCGAGCCAGCGCCACCAGGCGCAGCGCT
>Ga0136620_10000238_pt1 | contig 24719 bp, 22 predicted proteins | sample AntDrymUQ4162106_2_FD_104806 | JGI IMG/M metagenome (GOLD analysis project Ga0136620, IMG submission 104806) | Polar desert sand microbial communities from Dry Valleys, Antarctica - metaG UQ416 (21.06) | ecosystem: Environmental > Terrestrial > Soil > Desert | place: Antarctica: Dry Valley... | reverse complement strand
TCGTGGACGGCGTGACCAAGCTCACCGGGATCACCTTCCAGAGCCGCGACGACCGCCAGGCGGAGAACTACCGGAAGATGATGGTCGCGATGGCCTCGGACATCCGGGTCATCCTGATCAAGCTCGCCGATCGCCTGCACAACATGCGCACGATCGAGGCGATGCCCAAGGAGAAGCGCCAGCGCAAGGCCTCCGAGACACTGGAGATCTTCGCGCCGCTGGCGCACCGGCTCGGCATCCACGCGATCAAGTGGGAGCTGGAGGATCTGGCCTTCGCCACCCTGCACCCGCGCAAGTTCAACGAGATCAAGGGCCTGGTCAACCAGCAGCGCGAGGAGCGCGAGGGCTATGTCGGCCGCGCGGGCGACTACCTGGGCAAGGAGCTGGAGGCCGTGGGTATCGAGGCCGCGATCTCCGGACGCGCCAAGCACTTCTACTCCATCTACTCGAAGATGACCAAGAAGGGCCGCGAGTTCAACGAGATCTACGACCTCACGGCCATGCGGGTGCTGGTGGGCTCGGTCAAGGACTGCTACGGCGCCATAGGGGTCATCCACTCTCTGTGGAAGCCGCTGCCCGGTCGCTTCAAGGACTTCGTGGCTATGCCCAAGTTCAACGCCTACCAGGCCCTGCACACCACGGTGATCGGGCCCGAGGGCCGCCCGCTGGAGATCCAGATCCGAACCCAGGACATGCACGACACCGCGGAGTACGGCATCGCTGCCCACTGGGTCTACAAGGACGGATCGCCGCAGCGCCCGGAGGACCGCCAGGAATGGCTCGAGCACCTGGTGGACTGGCAGAAGGAGCTTCACGACCCGCAGGAGTTCGCCGCCACCCTGAAGGCCGACCTGTTCGAGGATGAGGTCTTCGTGTTCACCCCGAAGGGCGAGGTCAAGTCATTGGGCGGCGGCGCGACCCCCTTGGACTTCGCCTATGTGGTGCACACCGACGTGGGCCATCGCTGTGTCGGGGCGAAGGTCAACGGCAAGATCGTGCCGCTGCACTACGAGCTGCAGTCGGGCGACATCTGCGAGGTGCTCACCTCCAAGAAGGAGCGCGGACCCAGCCGCGACTGGCTGTCGCTGGTCAAGACCCCCCGTGCCCAATCGAAGATCCGGGCCTGGTTCAAGGCCGAGCGCCGCGAGGACTCCGAGCGCACCGGCCGCGAGATGCTTCAGGAGAGCCTCAAGCGCCACGGGCTGCCGCCGCAGCGCATTGCCGGCTCCCCGCTGCTGGCCGAGGTGATCCGCGAGATCGGCTTCAAGAAGGCAGACGACTTCTACGTCGCTCTTGGTGGCTCGAAGGTGTCGGCCAAGGTGGTGACTCAGAAGGTGATGCAGCGCCTGCGCGAGGGCGAGTCGGCTGTCGAGCAGCGCGGCGTCGCGGCCGAGCTCGAGCAGCGCCGGGAGGTGGTCAAGCCCACCGGCGCCGCGTCGAGCTACGGGATCCGGGTGGAGGGCATCGAGGACGTGATGCTGCGCCTGGCCAAGTGCTGCCGGCCGGTCCCCGGCGACCCCATCCTCGGCTACGTGTCGCTGGGCAAGGGCATCACCATTCACCACGAGGCCTGCCCCAACGCCAAGGCCCTGATGAAGAGCCCCGAGCGCTTCACGCCCGTGGCCTGGGACGGTGACGGTGGCGGCGGCGCCGCCTTCCGTGCTGAGATCGAGGTGGACGGCTGGGACCGCACCCGGCTGCTGGAGGACCTCTCGCGCACCTTCGCGGAGACCGGCATCAACATCCTCGAGGCGCGCTGCACCACGGTGGAGCCGATGGTCAAGAACCGGTTCGTGGTCGAGGTGGGGGACGTGAGCGCGCTGAAGACGTGTATTCAGCGGCTGCGCAACATCGAGTCGGTGTTCGACGCGTACCGCGTGACGCCCACCGGCTGAGGGGGTGAAAGCCAGCGGCCCCCGGGCTGCGGCATCGTGGGTTTGGCTTTGGACCAGTCTTGCTTTGGTCTTGGCGGGCGCGTCGCTCTTGGAGGGTCTTTTGGTCCGGTCATCGCGATGCGGCGATGGATGTAGCTGGGGCACGGCTCCCTTACTGCGCCGTTAGCGCCGGTAATTCAGGCACTCAGGAACAGGAGCCCTAGCTGACCACGGCCAGCCCGCGCGGCTGCACCCCGTACTCCACTTGGTCGAACTCGCCTATGTAGTCGCCGTCCACCTGGAGGGGGAACGGGCGATCGTCGAGTTGCCGGACCAGAGCGGAGGTTGTGCCGGGAAACCCGGAGATCTGACGATGGCGGGCAACCGTGGCGGCGTTGCCCGAGAACGCGCGCCAGAGCACGGTGGGCAGCTCCATCGGTGTCGCCCGCCGCAGCACCGTGAGACCAAGGGTGCCGTCGTCGAGCCGGCAGCCGTCGTTGATGCGGATCGGTCGCTTCCCGAAGAACGTGTAGGGGTCCGAGTTCTGGACGACCACGGTCACGCCGTCCACCTGCTGACCGTTCACGCTCACACGTACGTGAGGCGGGCGCACCAGGTAACGGCGGCTGAACGTCGAGATGGCCGCGTAGGTGTAGTAGTACTGATTCAGGCGGGTCTTCATCCGCGGATGGGCGTCCACGCGCTGGACCACGCTGGCGTCCAGGCCGATACCCGACGAGAAGGTGAACCAGCGCTCGTTCGCGCGCCCGAGGTCCACGCGCCGAGGACGAAAGTCGTCGGCCATGAACAGCAGGTGCTCGGTGGCGTCCACCACGTCGGCGGGAATGCCCAGCGCGCGGCAGAAGACGTTTGTGGCGCCGCCGGGCAGGACCGACAGCGGCGTGTCGGAGCCCGCCAGGCCATTCGCGGCCTCGTTGACCGTGCCGTCGCCTCCGAAAGCGAGGACCAGGTCGTAGCCCTCGCCTGCGGCCTCGCGGCAGATCTGGGTGGCATGGTCGCGCTTCTCGGTGTCCACCGCCTCCACCGCATAACGCGACTGGAGGGCATAGACCACGAGATTTCTCAGTCGGTCCGACACGGTGGTGGCGTATGGATTGACGATCACCAGCATCCGCAGCTTCGGCGTGCGGTCGGTGAGCATGCGCTCGGCGAGCAGCTCGGCGCGCTCGAGCGAGGTCTGGATGGCGGCCATGGACGAGTGCACCCCGGCGGGGGCGAGCGGTTACGCCGCGGCCTCGAAGCGCGCCACGCCCTCATGCTCGACCTCGCGAACGCGTCCCTCGTCGAGCAGGATGTCGGTGTGGCCCAGCACCTCGCTCAGGGTGAGAAAGGCTCGGGTGACCGCGATGTTCCCCCAGAGCTCCTGGGCGAGATCGTAGGCGGTGCGCGGGCGCTCGGCGATCAGGCCGGCCAGCTTCTCGGCCCGGCGGCGGTGTAGTTCGAAGCGCTCGTCGATCAGCCCGCGGTGGTCGTCGATCGGGTCGCCGTGTCCGGGCAGAACCAGGTCGACGTCCATCTCGCGCGTGCGCTTCAGCGATTCGAGATAGGTCACCAGCGCCTTGGCGCGTCCCGTGGAGCCATCGCGGGGGCGGGTGATGAGCGGGTTCGAGGAGATGTGCGGCAGAAGGTGATCGGCGCCGATCAGCATTCGCCGCTCGGCGTCCAGAAAGATCGTGTCGGTTGGGCTGTGGCCCGGGCGGTGGAACACCTGCAGGGAGCGGTCGCGGAGGGCCACCGTGGCGCCGTCCTGCAGAACGCGAGTGACGTCGGCGCGAGCACCCCATGCGCGGAAGGCGCTCGAGACCGACACCAGCGCCGACACCGTGTCGGCCGGTATGCCGTGGCGGAGCATCAGCTCGCGGGCGAACTCGTCGTCGGCCTCCGCCTCCTCGGAGAACCGCTCCACGAAGGGCACAGCCACGTCGATGGCCGCCACCTCGGCCCCGGAGCGCTCCGCCACCAGACCCACCAGCCCGAGGTGGTCGATGTGCTGATGGGTGAGGATCACCAGCTCGATCTCCTCCAGCGCGTGGCCCAGAGCGGCAAGCCCGCGCTGGAGCTCGTCGAATGAGGTGGCCGAGTTGGGGCCCGCGTCCACGAGCGTCAGCGGCTCGTCTTCGATCAGGTAGACGTTGACCCGCCCCACGGCGAAGGGTGTGGGCACGGCGATGCGGTGCACTCCGGCGGCGGCGGCCGTCGCGAACAGGTCGGGGCGCTCGGCGGGCTCGGACTTCACGCGCGGATCAGCCCCAGCAGCTCGTCGCGCTTCTCCTCCATGTGCTCCCAGGAGCGCAGCGACTCCAGCGTGAGACGCAGCAGCGGCTCTGTGTTCGAGGCGCGCACGTTGAAGTGCCAGTCCTCGTAGTCCACCGACACGCCGTCCAGCTTCTGGATCTGGGCGTCGGAGTAGTGCGACTCGATCTCGGCCATCTTCGCTTCCTGGTCGTCCACCTCGGAGTTGATCTCGCCGGAGATGAAGTAATGCTCGTACAGAGGAGCCAGCAGCTCGGACATCGAGGCGTCCTGCTTGGACAGCAGCTCCAGGATCAGCAGCGCCGGCAGGGTGCCGGAGTCGGCGCAGTGAAAGTCGCGGAAGTAGTAATGGCCCGACACCTCGCCGCCGAAGGCCGACCCGTCCTCGCGCATTCGCGCTTTGAAGAAGGCGTGGCCCACGCGGTTGACGTCGGCGCTGCCACCCGCGGCCTCCACGCGGTCGCGCACCGCGCGCGAGCAGCGCACGTCGTAGAGGATCTTGGCGCCGGGCTCCTTCTCGAGGATCGATTCCGCCAGCAGGGCGCACAGGAAGTCTCCGTCCACGAACCGGCCGGTGTCGTCGATGAAGAAGCAGCGGTCGGCGTCACCGTCCCAGGCGATGCCCAGGTCCGCCCCCTCGGAGCGCACACTGTCGATGATCAGGCGGCGGTTCTCCTCCAGCAGCGGGTTGGGCTCGTGATCGGGTAGCGCGCCGTCGGGCTCCCAGTAGAGCTTGACCTGCTCCAGTGGCAACGAGTCGAGGATCGGCCCGCACATCGGGCCCGCCATGCCGTTGCCGCCATCGAGGACCACTTTCATCGGCTTCACCGCGCCCGTGTCGATGAACGCCGCGGCATCGGCACGGTAGGGCGCGGAAACGTCCTCGGTGGCGTATTTGCCGGCGGGCTCGGCCGGCCCGGCCGGGTCACCCGCCATCACCATGTCGCCCAGCTCGCCGATGCCGGCATCGCCCGAGAGCGGCAGGGCCCCCCGGCCGACCAGCTTGGCGCCGGTGTAGGCCTTTGGGTTGTGCGAGGCGGTGCACATCAGCCCGCCGTCCAGGCTCCGTGAGCCCACCGTCCAATAGAGCATCTCGGTGCCCACCTGGCCGATGTCGGTCACGTGGGCGCCAGCCTCGCGCATGCCCATCGCATAGCGCTCGGCCAGGGCGGGAGCGGGCAGGCGCATGTCGCGCCCCAGCGCCAGGCGCAGCTCACCGGGGTCCACCTCGTACATGTCCGCCAGCACCCTGGGAAAGGCGCGGCCGATGCGATAGGCCACCTCCTCGTCGATCTCGTCGCCGTACAGGCCCCGTACGTCGTAGGCCTTGAAGATGCCGGGATCCACCTCGCGCGTCACGGCGGGGGTTCTATCACTGGCCCGGCCGGGCCCTATCATCGCCGCCCGTGACGGACCCCGACAGCTCCGCGGCGTCAGCCACCGTGGCCGCGCCCCGCGAGAGTGTCCGCGTCTCCATCGTGCTCCCCGCCTACGACGAGGAGCTCAACATCGCACAGGCGATCGAGGAGGCCACGCGCACCGCCGAGCGGCTGCTTGCAGATCACGAGGTGATCGTGGTCGATGACGGCTCGACCGACCGCACGGGACGTATCGTGCGGGAGATCGCGGCGCTCGATCCCCGCGTGAGGCTCGTGGCCCACCCGGCCAACCGCGGCTACGGCGAAGCCCTGCGAAGTGGCTTCCTGGCCGCCGGTCTGGACTTCGTCTTCTTCACCGACGCCGACCTGCAGTTCGACATCGACGAGCTCGAGCGATTCCTTCCGTACGCCGGGACCGTGGACGTGGTCGCGGGCTACCGCGTCAACCGCCAGGACACCTTCATCCGGCGCGCCAACGCCTATGGCTGGAACGTTCTGGTGCGGATGCTCTTCTACGTGCCGGTGCGCGACATCGACTGCGCCTTCAAGCTCTTCGACCGGCGGGCCCTCGGGGCGGTGGACATCGAGTCCGTGGGAGCCATGGTCAACACCGAGCTGATGGTCAAGCTCGGCCGCAAAGGCGCGAGCGTGGTCGAGATCGGCGTGCAGCATCGCCCGCGCCGGGCAGGCCGGGCGCGCGGCGCGAGCCCCAGGGTGATCGCCAGAGCGTTCGGCGAGCTGATGCGGATGCGCCGGCGGTTGATGTCGCTGGACGGGCACGAGCTGTGAGCGCCTGCGCCGCCTGCGGCCAGGGGCCGCTGCTGGCCCACCTGGAGGTGAGGACCGGCGCACAGGCGAGCCTGGTGGCCACCACCACCAGCTACGGGCAAGCTCCGGCTGACATCGTGCGCTGCGGGCGGTGCGGGCACATGCAGGTGGCCCGCTTCCCGTCCGAGCCCGAGCTGGACGGCGCCTACGCCGAGGTGTCCGAGGCCGCCTACGTGGAGGAGGAGGCCGGGCAGCGGGCCACCGCCGCGCGCACCCTGGAGCGCATCGAGCGCCACGTGCGTCCGGGCAGGCTGGTGGACCTGGGTTGCTGGGTGGGCTTCCTGCTCTCGGAGGCCGAGCATCGTGGATGGGACACCTGGGGGGTGGAGCCGTCGCGCTTTGCCTCGAACTACGCGCGCGACGAGCTGGGGCTGCGGGTGCAGACGGCCACGATGGACACCGCCGACCTGCCACGGGGAGAGTTCGACGCCGTGGTACTGGGGGATGTGATCGAGCACCTGCCCGGCCCCGGCGAGGCGCTGGAGCGCATCCGCGGCCTGCTCGCCCCCGACGGGGTGGTGCACCTCGCCCTGCCAGACGCGGGCAGCCGCGTGGCGCGGATGATGGGAGCGCGCTGGTGGTCGGTGCTGCCCACGCATGTGCAGTACTTCACGCGGCGCAGCCTGGCCGAGCTGCTCACCACCCACGGCTTTGCCGTGGAGTGGATGGACACCGCACCCAAGGCGTTCACCGTGCGCTACTACCTCGAGCGACTTGAGGGCTACTCGGCGCCGGTCTCCTCGGCGGCCGTGGCTGCGGTACGGCGCGCCCGCCTGGCCGACCGGCTGGTGTGGCCCGACTTCGGCGACCGCATGGCCGTCGTGGCCCGGCGCCGGGCGTGAGCGCGACAACGCCAAGCCGGCTGCGGGTAGCGGTGATCGGGGCCGGCGTGGCCGGCCTCACGGCGGCGCACGAACTGGCCAAGCGCGGCTTCGAGCCGCACGTGTTCGAGCGCTGGCCCGGTCTCGGCGGGCAGGCGGCCACGATGGACGTGGGCGACGGCGTGCTGCTGGAGCGCTACTACCACCACCTGTTCACCAGCGACCGCCACATCGCCGCGCTGTACCGAGAGCTGGGTATGCCCGACGGGATCGAGTGGCTGCCCTCCAGCGTGGCCTTCTTCGCCGGCGGCGCCAGCCGGGCCTTCACCACCCCGATCGACCTGTTGCGCTTCAAGCCTCTCAGGCTGCACTCGCGCCTGCGGATGGGGGCGGCCGTGCTCCTGTTGCAGCGCCGTCACTCCGAGGTCGGGCCCTTCGAGCAGCGCACCGCGCACGACTGGATCGTGCGCTCGATGGGTTCCGAGGCCTGGGAGAAGGTTTGGGGGCCGCTCTTGGGCGGCAAGTTCGGCCACCGCGCCGAGGAGATCTCGATGGCCTGGCTCTGGAGCAAGCTCACGCTGCGGCGCCAGATCAAGGGGCAGGAGGTGCGCGGCGAAGTGCTGGGATACCCGCGCGGAGGCTTCGAGCCACTATTCGACGCACTGCGCGAGTCGATCGAGCGGCGTGGAGGGCGCGTGATGATCGATCGCCCGGCTGCGAGCGTGGAGCAGGCGATTGACGGCTTCGACGTCACTCCAGGCGCCGCCGGCTCGTTTCGCCGCGGGCACGACCCCGGGGAATTCGAGGCGGCCGGCCGGCCCGAGCGGTTCGCGGGCGTGCTGGCGACGGTGCCCAATCCCGTTTTCCAGCAGCTCCTGGGCCCGGAGTTGCGTTCCGGGGTGGGGGAGGGCTACCTTGGGCGGCTCGCGTCGATCGAGTACCACGCGGCCCTGTGCCTGGTGCTGGAGCTGGACCGGCGCTTCTCGCCCTTCTACTGGACCAACGTGGCGGACCGCGGGCTGCCGTTCGTGGGCCTCATCGAGCAGGGCAACTTCGTGCCGGTCGAGCGCTACGGCGGGCGCCACTTCCTGTACGTGGCCAACTACGTCCCCCAGGACGATGAGCTGTTGGCGCTATCGGAGAACGAGCTGCTCGACCACTACGAGCACGGGCTGCGCCGGGTGAACCCGGGCTACGAGCGTCGGTGGGTGAAGCGCTCCTGGCTCTTCCGCGAGCCCGACGCACAGCCGATCGTGACCGTGGGCTACCGCGAGCGCATGCCCCCTCTGTCCACCGGAGTGCCGGGACTGCTGCTGGCGAACACCACGCAGGTCTACCCCGAGGACCGGGGCACCAACTACGCCGTCAGGCTCGGCCGGCAAGCCGCCGCGGAGCTGGCCCGCCGGGGGGTCTAGCGATGGCTCGACGTGCCGCGGGCCTCCTGCGGCGTGGCCGCCTGCTGACGGGCGTGCTCGTCCTGGGCCTGCTCCTCCGGGTGGCCGCCACGGTTGCCGTATGGCCAGTGCACCTGACCCACCCCTCCTACTGGGACTCGCTGTCGTTCCTGCTGGCCGCCGAGCGGGGGATCTACACAGACCCGTCACGCACCTCGGGCTATCCGCTTTTCCTGCGCCTGGCGCACGCGGTCTCCGACGAGGTGGTCTTCACCGTGGCGCTCCAGCACCTGCTCGGCCTCGGGTCAGCGGCTCTGGTCTACCTCGCTGTGCGCCGGCTCGGCATGTCGAGCGCGGTGGCGGCCGTGCCCGCGGCAGTCCTGGCACTGGGCGGCGACGGCCTGTTTCTGGAGCACACGCTGCTCTCAGACGCCCTGTTCATCCTCGCGATCTCGGTGGTGCTCTACACCGCTGTCCGGTCGCTCGATCCGGGGAGCGGTCGACCGGCGTGGCTGATGACGACCGGCCTGGCCCTGGGCGGAGCCACCCTCGTGCGCAGCGCCGGGCTGGTGCTCGTGGCCGTGATCGGCCTGTGGCTGGCCTTGGCATTGGGCGGGCGTGCCAGGGCCCGCCTCGCCCTCCCGGCCCTAACGGTGGCCGCGGCCCTGGCGGTGGTCGGCGGAGACGCGGTCCTGCGCGCGGCCAACAGCGACTACGCCGGCGCCGGCCCGGCGGCCGGCCGGTCGTTGTACGCGCGCGTGGCCCAGTTCGCGGACTGCGACCGCTTCGAGCCGCCCCGGGGCACGGGCGCTCTGTGCGAGGACCAGCCCGCAGATTCGCGCCCGGGACCGGATTACTACGTGGTGGACGGGGGCGCCCCGCCCAAGCGGCTGTTCGGCGACCCGCCTGGCGGCGACGAGGAGCTCCGAAGCTTCGCTCGCGCGGCCATCGCGGGGCAGCCGCTGGAGTACTTGCGCGCCGTCGCCTTCGACCTCGTGCGCTACGTGGCGCCGCACCGCCCGGCGCGCCCGTACTCGGGCCTGGGCCCCGAGGTGCTCCGCCTGGGCCAAGAGCCGGCCGCCACTCCGGAGCGGGTCGAGCGGGTGATCGCTTCCTACTACGCGCCCTCCGCGCCCAGCGAACGGTTCCCCCTGGACGCCCTTGACTCGTATGGGGCGGTGGTGCGTGGCCACGGGGCGCTCCTTCCGCCGGCGCTGGCGCTGATCGTGGCCGGGCTGGTGCTGGGGGGCAGGCGCGAGCGTGTGGCCATTGCCCTGTTCGGCGGCGTGGGGTTGGCTCTCGCCGTGTTTCCGGCCGCGATCCTCTCCTACAACCCGCGCTACATCGTGCCGGCGCTGGCGCCACTGGCGGCGGCCGCGGCCGTGGGGGTTGCGGCTATGGCCAGCCTCGCCGGCCCCCGAGCCGGCGATGACCCACGATGCGATCGTCGAGCGGAGTGACACCTCAGCGCCGTCGGGTCAGCACGTAGCAAAGCTGCGTGCCCTCACCGGCCACCCCCTCGACGTCCATGCCCCCATCGGAGGCGGCGTCACGAACGGCGTCCAGGTCGACCGCCGAGCCGAGCCAGTTGGGATTGGCCTGGCCCCGCGGCGCCCGCCCGCGAGCGGCGTTGAGCACCAGCCGCATGCGCTCGCGTCCTCGGCGGCGCCGGTGGATGTGGCGGTCATTGGACACCTGGAAGGCGCCCCAGCCGCCAGGGCGTAGCACACGGCCGATCTCGCGCACGTAGCCCAGCGTGATCCGGGGATCGGGCATGTGCTGGAACACGACGTGGCTCACGCACGCGTCGGCCTGCGCGTCGGGCACGCCGGCAAGCGAGGTCCCGTCGCCTTGGATCCACGTCACGTTCTCCAGGTGGGCGTTGTGCTCACGCGCTCGTGCCAGCATCTCGCCCGACACGTCGAGCGCGATCACCGTCGCGGCACGCTCGGCAATCGGTCGGGTGAGCCGGCCGACGCCACAGCCGATCTCCACCACAGCGTCGCGCTCGGACAGCTCGGCCCCCACGGACCCGAGCAGATCGTCGAGCCACCGCGGCCCGTCCGCCCAGAAGGCCTCTACGTCCGGGGCGTTGTAGTCGAGCGAGTTGTCGACGAAGAACAGTGGGTTCTCCCGCGCCCGGCGATCCCAGAAGTCACCCATGTCGCGCGGCGCCATTTCGGCGGCCACGTTAGCCGGGGGGCGGCGGGACTAGGGTGCCGGCATGGCGGTGGTCAGCGTGGTGGTGGCGGCGCGCAACGCCCAGGACACGATCGGGCGCACGCTCGCGGCGTTGCGCGCCCAGGACCTCCGCCCGGAGTGGGAGGTGGTGGTGGTCGACGACGGCTCCACCGACGCCACTGCCCGCATCGTGGCGGAGGTGGCCGACGCCGATCCGCGCTTCCGGCTCGTCTCCCAGCCGGCCGCTGGGCCCGCGCACGCGCGAAATCGGGGCGTGGTCGAGGCTCAGGGCGAGCTGCTCGCCTTCACCGACGCAGACTGCTTCCCGGTGACCGGCTGGCTGACCGCGGCCGTGGCAGCCGCGCAGGGCGCGGACCTCGTCCAGGGCGCAGTTTGCCCGGAGCCGGTGGGCCAGGCCGGGCCGTTCGACCGCACGGTGTGGGTGGAGTCGGAGGTGGGCCTGTACGAGACCGCCAACCTGTTGGTCACCAGACCGGCTTTCGAGCGTGCCGGAGGGTTCGAGGAGTGGCTGCGACCGCGCCGCGGGAAGGCGATGGCCGAGGATGTGTGGCTGGGTTGGCGTGTGAAGCGCAACGGATGCCGGACAGTGTTCTGTCCCCAGGCCCAGGTGCACCACGCCGTATTCGAGCGCACGGCGCGTGGCTACGTCGAGGAGCGCCTGCGTCTGGAGCACTTCCCCGCGATCGTGGCTCGGATCCCGGAGTTGCGAGACACACTTTGCTGGCGGAGGCTGTTCCTGAGCCGGCGCACGGCGGCCTTCGACGCCGCGGCAGTCGCAGTCGCAGCCGCGGCGGCCCGGCGCTCACGTTGGCCCCTGGTGGCGGCGCTGCCCTACGCCGCCATGTCCACCCGGCGGGCCGCCCGCTTCCGGTCGTCGGCGCCCAGGGCGATGGCTGTCGATCTGGTAGCCGACGCTGTGGGGCTCGCGAGCCTGGTCCGGGGCAGCCTGAGCAGCCGCAGCGTGTTGCTCTAGAGGAAGCCGCGGCGTCGGAAGTAGGCGATCAGCCCGCCCAGTACGCCGGCCATCAGGGCGAGGATCGCCCAGAAGGCCCCGACCGAGTTGTCGAACGGGAAGTCGACGTTCATGCCGAACACGCTGGCGATCAGCGTCAGCGGCAGGATCACGAGGCTGAAGGCCGTGAGCACGCGCAGAACCTCGTTGACGCGGTGCGAGAGCACCGACTCGTTGGTGTCCTCGAGGGCCTCGACGACCTCCTTGTAGTTCTCGAGCATGTCCCAGATGCGCTCGGAGGCGTCGTTGATGTCGTCGAAGTAGATGTCGATGTCCTCCGCCAGGTAGCGCTGCTTGGTGCGCTCGAGGTCGCGGAGCACCGGCCGCTGCGGGCGGATGACCTTGCGGAAGTTGATGATCTCCTGCTTGGAGTTGGAGATGTCGCGCACGACCTCCTGAGAGCGTCCCTCGAAGATGTCCCCCTCGAGGCGCTCGAGCTTGTTGCCGATCTTGCGCAGCATCGGAAAGCAGTAGTCGAAGGAGTCGTCCACGATCTTGTAGAGCAGGTAGCCCGAGCCCTTGGAGAGCATGGCGTCGCGCACCTCCTCCGAGGAGCGGCAGCGCTCGAACAGGTACTCGACCGGCGGCACGGGGGAGTTGGGCAGGGTGACGATGAAATCGGGGCCGATGAAGATGTCCAGCTCGGCCGCGTTCAGTCGCCCTACCGCCTTGTCGTACACCGGGAAGTGCAGCACGATGAACAGGTACTCGTCGTATTCGTCGATCTTGGGGCGCTGATTGCGCGATCCCACGTCCTCGTAGTCGAGGGGATGGAATTCGAAGTGCTCCTCGAGCCAGGCGCGATCGACAGAGCCCGGGCGCTCGATGTTGATCCACCGCAGCCCGTGGGCCTCGATGATCTCTACGTTGGGCTCAGCGGAAGCGTGAGCCGGAGCGTCGACCCCGGCGTGCGGGGCCCTGCGCAGGCGTGGGCGAGGGATGCTGGGCATCGTCCGTACTGAAGGGGTCGTCGGCTTGGCTCACAGGTCCATGGTACCCGGCGGCCAGACGGCTCCCGAGGCGCGCAATCCCGCGCCCGGAAAGGGATCCGCAGCCCGCCCGGGTGGATACCGGCGGCCGAGCACCTAGACTCGCCGCCCGGGTATGCCGGTCTCGGACTATCTCGTGGGGCTGGCCTTCTGGGCGGGCTCGACCGGCCTCGTGGCGCTCGCCGCGCTGGCGGTGCTGCGCCGCCGGCTGCCGGGGCTCACCGGTCCCGTGCGTATCGCCGCCGGCGGGTTGATGGTCATGGCCGGGGTCATCGCCGCTCACCTGCTGCCGGGCCTGTTGGGCGGGCTGTCCCGGGAGGCTGTCGTGGCGGTGGCCGCAGCGCTCGCCCTGGGGGGCCAGTGCCTGCCCAGGGTGAAGGGCGTCCCACCGAGTCCCGCCGTGGAGGAGAGGTGGGGGGACGGGCGGGCGTCGACGGCGATCGCCGGAGTGGCGGCCGGCGTCGTTGGCCTGGCCTATCTCACGCAGGCCTGGGCCGCTGCCGTGGTGCCTGCGGACGCGATCGACCCGCTCACGCATCACCTGCCCAACGTGGCCGCCTGGGTGCGCAGTGGCGATCTGTGGCAGGTCGACCAGTTCGTGCCGCTGCTGGCCAACGGCAACTACCCGCACAACGGCGACGTGCTGTTCCTGTCCGCGGTCCTGCCTTGGTCCAACGACGCCTTCGTGCGCCCGCTCAACCTGGCCTTCGTGGCTCTGCTGGGGGTGTGCGTGTACGCCCTGGCCCGCGAGCTGGGCAGCCCCCGGGCCTCGGCCGTTCTGCTCACCTCCGTGCTGGGGGCGCTGCCGGTTACCGCTCTGGCCACGTCCTACGGCGCCATGACCGACATTCCGATGCTGGCCGCCCTGGCCGCCGGACTGCTGTTCCTCATCCGCCACTTCCGAACCGAGCAGCGCGGCGATCTGGTGCTTGCCGGCCTGGGACTCGGCCTGGCGTTCGGGACCAAGTGGTACGCCGTCTCGAGCGTGGGCGTGCTGCTGGCCCTCTGGGCGGGCGCGTGGCTGCTGGCACGGCGCCCGCCGCGCGCTCTGGCCCGCCACGGCGCTTCCCTGGCAGGACTGATCGCGGCGGCGGGCGGCTTCTGGTTGCTGCGCAACCTCGTCCAGTCGGGCAACCCGGTCTACCCCCAGGAGGTGGCCCCCCTCGGCATCGAGCTGTTCGGCGCTCCCTTCGACCCGATCCGAGCCTGCGCAGGCTTTGCGATCGCGGACTACCTCGGGTCGCCCGGGATCCTGCGCGACTACGCGCTGCCGGCGTACCGTGAGAACTACGCCGGCGGGGGCCTCATCCTCGCCCTCGGATGGCTGGCCGCCGTGGTCGCGGCCATCGGGGCATGGCGGCGCCGCGACGCCACGGGCCGGGCCGGCTTGCTCGCGGCCGGGGCTGTGGCGGTGGCGCTGCTGGCGGGTGTCTACGCCGTCACCCCCTTCACGGCCTTCGGCCTGGTGGACCGCCCGGTGCTCATCGGCGCCAACGCGCGCTACCTGCTGCCGGCGCTGATGGTGGCGGCGGTCCTGGGCGCGGCCGTGGTCCCGCGCCTGGATCGCCTCCGCGTGCCCTTCGAGGCGCTGGCGCTCCTGGCGGCCCTCGACGGCGTCCGCCGAGCCTTCTCCGAGCCCGCCGGGCAGGTGCTGGTCGTGGGGCTGGGCGCGGTCGCGGCGGGCCTGGTGGCCTTCGGGCTCCTGCGCGCGCGGGCACGGTCGCCGCGGTACTGGCAGGGGGCGGCGACCGGGGCTGCGGCACTGGTGGCCCTCGCAGCGGCGGCGCTGGGGCACGACCGCCAGCGCGAGTTCAACGAGGGGCGCTACGAGAGCATCGAGGCCACGACCGACTGGATCTCCCGTAACGCTCCTGAGGGTCGGCGCGTCGCCCTGGCCGGGGTATGGGGGGTTGACACGATCTCGCCGGTCCTGCCCGCCTTCGGACCGCGCCTGGGCAATCACGTCGAGTACCTGGGACCAACGGTGGACGGGCAGTTGCGGGAGTACGAGTCCCGTGAGCGATGGGCCGGCGGGGTCCGCCGGGGACGCTTCGACCTCGTTCTGGTGGGGCGGGGGGGTTACGGAGAGGGCTGCCCCGTGCCGGGGTCGGACACCGACGACGACGCCTGGGCGCGCGCGGAGGGCTTCAGACCGGTGGCCAGCAGCGCTCACCTCACCCTATATCGCGTACCGGGAGTCGAGTAGGCGCGTCCGAGGCCTTTGTCCGGTCGGTTCCAGGCGCTATTGTCTGAGTCTGACATAGCCGTACGCATCCAGAGGGGTGGAGGGAAATGGCCCTATGAAACCCCGGCAACCATCCGAAGCGACCTCGGTCGCGGAGGAAAGGTGCCAAGTCCATCAGGTCGCAGTGACCTGACAGATGTGGCGAAGCTCCCGAGATGAGCCTCCGTCACAGCGCAAGCGGCGGAGGTTCTTCGATTTGAAGGGGGTTTCACAGATGGCGGCAGTGGAAGCGCTTCGTTGTAAGGAATGCCACGCGAGCTATGAGCTCGAGGCCCGGTACGTGTGCGAGCACTGCTTCGGTCCGCTCGAGGTGGCATATGACTTCTCTGGCCTGGAGCCCGAGGCCGCCAAGCGGCGGATCCAGGCGGGACCGACCACGCTTTGGCGCTACGCCGACTTCCTGCCGTTCGAGTCACCGCCCCGCACGGCGCTGGCCGCCGGCGTCACCCCACTGATCAAGGCCGACCGCCTGGCCGAGAGCCTGGGCCTGGGTGAGGTGTGGGTCAAGAACGACGCCGCCAACCCCACCCATTCCTTCAAGGACCGTGTGGTCACCGTGGCCCTGGCCAAGGCCCGCGAGCTTGGCTATGAGGTGGTGGCCTGTGCGTCCACCGGGAACCTGGCCAACGCCGTGGCTGCCCACGCTGCCGCGGCGGGACTGGAGTCCTATGTCTTCGTGCCCTCCGACCTGGAGGAGCAGAAGATCCTCGCCACCGGCGTCTACGGCACCAACCTCGTGTCCGTGCGGGGCAACTACGACGACGTCAACCGTCTGTGCGGCGAGCTGGCGGGCGAGCGCGATTGGGCCTTCGTGAACGTGAACGTGCGCCCCTACTACGCCGAGGGCTCCAAGACGCTGGGCTTCGAGATCGCCGAGCAGCTGGGCTTCCAGCTGCCCGACCGCGTGGTCGTGCCGGTGGCCTCCGGGTCGCTGTTCACCAAGGTGGCGCGCGGCTTCGAGGAGTGGCGCGACGTGGGCCTGCTGGAGGGCGAGCTGCCCGCCTTCAACGGAGCCCAGGCCGAAGGCTGCTCGCCGGTGGCCAGGGCCTTCGAGGAGGGCAAGGACGTCTGCCGGCCCGTGAAGCCGGACACGGTGGCCAAGTCGCTGGCCATCGGGGACCCGGCCGACGGGCCGTATGCGCTCGAGCTGGCTCGCCGCTCCGGTGGCGGGGTGGACTCGGTGACCGACGACGAGATCCGCGCCGGAATCCGATTGCTGGCCCAGACCACGGGCGTGTTCACCGAAACCGCGGGCGGCGTGACGACTGCGGTGCTGAAGAAGCTCGCCGACCGCGGCGACATCGCAGCCGGCGAACGCGTGGTGCTCGTGATCACCGGCGACGGACTGAAGACACTCGACGCGGTTCGCGGCAGCTTCGAGACCCACGAGATCGAGCCGACGGTCAGCTCCTTCGAGGACACGGTGGGCGTGGCCGCCGCGGCCTAGGCGAAGCAGCCGGCTCGGCCGGCTGCGCACGATTCCCTCACCGCCCTCTGTATTCTGCCCCGCCCATGAGCGTGACGGTCAAGATCCCCACCCAGCTGCGCAGCGTGACCGGCGGCGAATCCGAGACCTCCGTGGAGGAGGCGGGCACCGTGGGCGAGGTGCTCGACGGCCTGTATGACCGCTTCGACGGCCTGCGCGAGCGCATCGCCGAAGACGGCGACCTGCGCCGCTTCGTGAACGTCTACGTCGGCGGTGAGGACATCCGCTTCCTGGACGGCCTCGAGACCGAGGTCGAGGACGGCGACGAGGTCACGATTCTGCCCGCCGTCGCCGGCGGCTGAGCTTCCGCCGCGCTGGCTGCCGGCGCGCGGCCAGCTCATGCTGCACGAAGCCCGCGAGGTAAGGGTCCAGCTCTTCCGCTGAGGTGAACACGCGCTCGCGTGCGTCGAACGACCCCTCCCACCAGAGGGTTAGCACGCGTTCCTCCTCTGTGAGCGCGTCGCGGAAGCCCTGCGGGAAATGGTCGGAGTCGCGCCCGTGGAGCACGTGGTGCTTGAAAACGAACTCCAAACCAGCATCCACGCGGTCGATCAACCAGTGGTGATGGCCCCAGCCGGTCCACGGGCCCTGGAAGCCGAAGCTCTGCTCTTCCAGCCTTGACGGGACTTCGATGTAGCCCGCGCGCGCTACGCGCTGGATCTCTGAGCACACCCACAGCGGGTCCCGAACGTCTTCGAGGGTGTGCGAGCAGACGACGAAGTCGAATTGCCCGTCCTCGAAGGGGTACGGCTCGCGGTCACAGATGTCGCGCTGCACCCAGGTGTCGGCGGTAAACCGCTCCGGACCATCGCCGTCGCTGCCGTATAGCCCCCTGGTTGCATATGGCATGAGGTCCAGCACCCAGTCCGCGCGTGCGAACGTGCGGCCCCAACCACCGATGTCGAGCACCGGCGCGTCGTCGGCTAGGCGCTCCAGGATTCGCTTGACGCTCGAGGCCAGCATCGGCGGCGCATAGTACGTTGGCCTTCCGTGGAGGTCGCCGAAAGAGCCGAGCAGCTCACCTGGTATCACTCGCTCGAGTTGGAGCCGGGCTACGTAACGCCCGGGATGTTCGACCTGCGCTCCGCGGTCCCCAAGTACCACCTGCCTGACGGCCTCGACGGGCTGCGAGTGCTCGACGTGGGCACCTGGGACGGCTTCTGGGCCTTCGAGATGGAACGGCGCGGGGCCGAGGTGGTGGCCCTCGATCTGGACGACGAGGCCGACCTCGACTGGCCCGCCGACCGGCGTCCCGACACCTTCCCTGAGACGCCCCGCGGCGCCGGCTTCGCACTTGCCCACCAGGTGTTCGGCTCCAGCGTGGAGCGGGTAAACCGCTCGATCTACCACGCCCTCCCTGAGGACCTTGGCACCTTCGACCTGGTGTTCTGTGGCTCGGTGCTGATCCATCTGCGCGACCAGCTGCTGGCCCTGGAGCGGATCGCCAACCTCTGCCACGGCACTTTCGTGTCGGTGGAGGCATACGGCCGGCTCATGAACCTGCTCCCGTTCCCAGCGTCGCGCTACCGCGCCGCGCGGCCGGCTTCGGTGGTCTTCTGGGAGCCCAACGTGCGTGCGTGGAAGGCAATGCTCGCCACGGCCGGGTTCGACCGGGTGCAAGAGCTCGGGCGCTTCAAGCTCAAGGCGCGCGAGGGGTGGTCGGTGCATCACGTGGCGATGCACGCTCACAAGCAGGGCCCCGGCCCACTCGGCGATTAGGCCACGTCGTCTACGGCGCGCCGTATCTCCCATTCCACGGCTTCGTTGAAGGCCGTCTCGGAATAACGTCCGGCCGTGGCGAGGCCACCTTCCCGCAGCTGGGTGCGTAGGTCCCTGTCGTCGCGGAGCCGCATGGCGGCGGCGGCGAGGCCGGCATCGTCTGAGGGCTCCACCAGCAGACAGTTCTCCTCGTGAAGCAGATACTCGCCGGAGCCGCCCGTGCCCGTGGCGATCACGGGGATGCCACTGGCCATCGCCTCCAGGGGCACCAGGCCCCACGGCTCCGGCCAGGTGACGGGAAAGACGAGGGCATCCGCGCGGGTGTAGCGCTCAGCCAACCGGGCGTGGTCCACGCCCGGGTGCAGCGCGAAACGGCCGTCCAGGCCCAGGCTCGCGCTCAGCTCGCGCAACTCCGCCGCATGGCGCGGGTCGCCGTCGCCCACCACGTCGACCCTGAACCCGGCATCGAGCCGCGTCAGCGCGCGTAGCGCGGTAGCTATTCCCTTGCGCGGGTCCACGCGGCCTACGTAGAGCAGACCTCCCCCCCAGGGATGAGGGGTGCCGGGGCGGAACCGTGCAGCGTCGACCCCCGCGTGGGCCACCGTGCTGCGAGGAAGCCGGTGGCCGCCCATCTCGCGGGCACAGTCCAGGGTAAACCGGCTGATGAACACCCATGACGCAGCGCTATCGAAGTTCACCGGGCCGGGCGCTCCGGCGGCCTTCCCCACCGTCTCTCCCAGCGGGCCGAGACGGGCGAGGCCTCGCTGCCAAGCGTCCACCCGGGAGCCGTAGACAAGCCAGTCATCGCAGACCACGCCCACAGCGGGGAGGCCTTGCCGGCGGCAGCGCTCGATCATTGAGAGCGACATGCCTCCCATCGGCCACCAGGTGACCACCTGCGGCCGGTGGTCCGCCAGGTGCCGAGTGAGCACCGAGTGGTTGTGGCGCTCCACCCGCAGGCGCTCCAAGACCGACAGGCGCGGGAACTCGTGCTCGTGCCAGTACCAGAGCAGCTCGCGGTACACGTTGAGATCGTTGCGTGCCTCCACGTCCGCCTCGCGGTGGTCGGTGGTCAGTACCCGCACATCGTGGCCGCGGGCGCGCAGGTGCTCGACGCTCGAGCGCCAGATCACCTCGTAGCCGCCGGTGGAGTGAGGCGGGTACATGTTCCCGACCGCCAGGGTCCGCACGCCGACCGAGCATACGGCCCGCGACCCAATAGCCTCCGCCCGCGTGAGTGCCGAATCCTTCGCCGGGCGCACGATGCTAGTCACAGGCGCGCAGGGGTTCGTGGGCTCCTGGCTCACCGAGCGCCTCCTCGACGCCGGCGCCACCGTGGTCGCGCTGCGCCGTGACACCGAGCCCGAGAGCCGCTTCTGGACCGAGGGCCTGGAGCAGCGCGTGGTGGTCGCCCAGGCGGATGTCCTCGACTACGAGGCGATGCTGCGGGTGCTCAACGAGCACTCGGTGACCACCATCTTCCACCTGGCCGCCCAGACGATCGTGGGGACGGCCAACCGGTCACCCCTTTCGACCTTCGAGACCAATGTGCGGGGCACCTGGCTTCTGCTGGAGGCCGCTCGCTCGGTGGGGGTCGTGGGCGACCCGGTGCAGGCGGTCGTCGTGGCCTCGTCGGACAAGGCCTATGGCGATCACGAGCAGCTGCCCTACAGCGAGAGCTTCGCGCTCCAGCCGCGCTTTCCCTACGACACCTCCAAGGCGTGTGCCGATCTGGTGGCCCGCAGCTACGCCGAGACCTACGAGATGCCCGTGGCCGTCACGCGCCTGGCCAACGTCTACGGCGGCGGCGACATGAACTGGACGCGCATCGTGCCCGGGACCGCCCGTTCGCTGGTCGCCGGCGAGCGCCCGGTGATCCGCACCGACGGCACCCCGGAGCGCGACTACGTGCACGTGGACGACGCGGTGGACGCCTACCTCGCGGTGGCGGCCTCGCTCGAGCGTCCGGAGCTGCGCGGCCGGGCGTGGAACGCCGGCTCGGGCACGGCCGTGTCCGCCCGTGAGCTGGTGGACCGCCTGATCGGTGTGTCGGGTCGCGAGCTCGAGCCCGACGTCCAGGGCGCGGGCAACCCTCACGGCGAGATCCATCGCCAGTACCTGGACTCCACCCAGATCCGCGAAGAGCTGGGCTGGGAGCCGCAGCGCAGCCTGGACGACGGGCTGGCCGCCTCGTGGAAGTGGTACCAGCGGTGGCTGGCGGGCTGAGGAGCCCACCCGAGTGATCGTCACCTGGAGGTAATGACTGCCGGGCCCAGTTGGTCCATGCTCCGGAGTGGTGATCGTGCCGACCCACGACGAGCAGCTGCAACGCCTCGAGTGCTACTTCAAACCCGTCGAGCTGACGATCGCATAGCCGCGTGAACAGGCAGGGATCCATGCCAGGCGTCCGGGGCAAGGACGTGCTCGTGACGGGGGGCAGCTCGGGCATCGGGCAGGCGATCGCCGTCCGCTTCGCCGAGCACGGGGCCAACGTGGCGATCAACTATCTCCACAACCCCGAGGAGGGCAAGGAAACCGAGGAGCAGGTGCAGGCCTGCGTCGCCAACGTGCAGCAGGAAGGTGTGCGCGACGTGCTGGTGGGCGCCGATGTCTCCAAGGAGGACGAGGTAGTCCGCATGGTCGGCGAGGCCATCGAGGGGCTCGGCGGACTCGACGTTCTGGTCAACAACGCCGGCATTCAGATCTCGCGGCCGAGCGAGCACCTCTCGAGCGACGACTTCGACAAGGTCCTGGCCGTGAACCTGCGCGGGGCATTCCTGTGCGCCCGCGAGGCGATCAAGCACTTCCTCTCGGATGAGAAGGAGGGCTCGATCGTCAACGTCTCGAGCGTGCACCAGTTGATCCCGAAGCCCGACTACCTCGGCTATTCGGTGTCCAAGGGCGGGATGCAGAACCTCACGCGCACGCTGGCCCTGGAGTACGCCGGCCGCGGCATCCGTGTGAACGGCATCGGTCCCGGCGCCACGATCACGCCGATCAACAGCGCCTGGATCGACGACCCGGTGAAGAAGGAGCAGGTCGAGAGCCACATACCGATGGCGCGCGCCGGAACCTCCGACGAGATGGCGGGCGTCGACGGCGGGCTCACTCTGTTCCCCAGCTTCCGGGAGCCGTGGTCCTCCGAGTAGGGGTAGAGTCGCTCGCAGGGGGTGACCGATTCGAGGTGGTCGTCCTCGCGCATACCGATGTGAAGAAGGGCGACAACTCGGCCCAGGTGCCGGTGGTGCACATCTGGCGCTGGGAAGGCGACGAGATCAAGCGCCTGCAGGTGCTCACGGACACCCACCAGACGGCGCAGCTGCTCGGCATGGCGTAGCCGAAGCGCCCGCGGACCGCATACCGGCTGCTGGACGGGCGGGGCTAGCTACGGTGCCCGTGCGGCTTGGCGCCGAGCTCGGGGAGCGTGCGCATGCCGCTCACTCGGTCTCTCCTCGCGCCTTGTCGATCTCGTAGGCGGCGGTGATCATCCCGATGTGGCTGAAGGCCTGAGGGAAGTTGCCCAGCTGCTCATCGTTGGCGGTGTCGATCTCCTCCGCAAGCAGCCCCAGGTCGTTGGCGTGACCGGCCAACCGGTCGAAGAGCTGTTCCGCCCGTTGGAGCTCGCCTGCCTTGGCGAGGCAGGAGACCAGCCAGAACGAACAAATCACAAAGGTGCCCTCTTCCCCGGTGAGCCCGTCGGCGTTCAGCCCCTCATCGTTGCGGTAACGGAGCACCAGGCCGTCCTCGGTCAGCTCGCGAGCGATCGCCTCGATCGTCGAGCGCATGCGCTCGTCATCAGCAGGCAGGAAGCCGAGGATCGGCATCAGGAGCTGGGCCGCATCGAGCTCGTCGGAGTCGAAGGACTGGGCGTAGGCCTGCTTGCCGTCGCTCCAGCCGCGGTCGAGGATCGCCGCGCGGATCTCGTCGCGCGCAGCCCCCCATTCCTCCACCTTGGCGTAGCGGTCCAGCTGCGGTGCCAGCTTGACGGCGCGGTCGAGCGCGGTCCAGCACAGGACCTTCGATGACAGGTGGTGACGTGGCTCGCCGCGCATCTCCCACATGCCGGAGTCGGTTTCACTCCAGCGCCGGGCGGCGGTGTCGGCCAGGTCGGCCACGAAAGCCTGGATCTCGGGATGCAGCTCGCCGATCTTCTCGCGGTAGAGCCACAGCGAGTTGAGCAGCTCGCCGTAGACATCGAGCTGGACCTGGTCCCAAGCGGCGTTGCCCACGCGAACCGGCTGGGAGTCGCGCCAGCCGCTCAGGTGCGGCAGCTCGCGTTCGGACAGGTCGTGCTCGCCGCCGATTCCGTACATGATCTGGAGCGATCCCTCGCCAGCTCGGCCACCGGCAGAGCTGGTCATGAAGGAGACGAACTCCTGCGCTTCGTCCGAGCACGTGCCGATATAGAGCGCCTCGATGGTGAGGCTCGAGTCGCGGATCCACGAGAAGCGGTAGTCCCAGTTGCGCTCCCCGCCCACGGTCTCGGGGAGGGAGGTCGTTGGGGCGGCGACGATCGCGCCGGTGGGCCGGTAGGTCAGCCCCTTCAGCACACGCGAGCTCAGTCGAACGAGGTCACGATGAGATCCCCGATAGATGTCGTGCTCGGCTTCCCAGGACTGCCACGCCTCGGCGGTGTCCTCGATCCGATCGGGCACGCCGGCGGACGGAGTGGGCTCGTGGGCCTGGCGCAGCTCCGGCGGCGCCCAGCGCAGTGAGAAGCCAAGCCTCGCTCCCTCCGTGACCTCGAAGGTGGCGCTCATCGCGGAGTCCTCGACTTCGAGCGGCACATCAGAGCGTATCCCGAGGCTGCCGGCGCCGAAGGTGCGCGCGCCGCCGTCCTGGAGACGCACCAGCGGCTTCATGAGCCCGTATTCCGGGCGGGGCACGAGTTCCATGACCAGCTCGACGGTGCCGGCGAGCCCCTCGACGCTGCGAAGGACCTCGTGCGGAGCGTCGTGGCCCAGGTCATGCCCGCGCTGTCGGACCTCGAAGCCCATGGCGTCGCGGAGGCGAACGCTGCCCGCCTCCGTGGCGAAGGTCGTCTCGACGATCAGCGTGCCCGGCAGGTACCGTCGCTCGCTCGTGTAGGAGCCCGATGGCCGGATCGACCAGTGTCCGGCGTCGCGGTCGAGGATGCGCGCGAAGATGGCGTCGCTGTCATAGCGGGGGAGGCAGAGCCAGTCGATCGAGCCGTCAAGGTCAACGAGCGCGGCGGCGTTGCAGTCCGCTAGGAGGCCGTAGTTCGCTACGGGCTGCGACGCTCCGTCGGCGTAGGCGGCTCCGGGCTTGGGTTCGGGCTTGGGTTCGGGGCTGCTCTCCACGGCATCGCCGATTGTCCCCTGAATCCCTTACGGACTGGTTCTTTCTCGGGACCGCTAGAAGAGGCGTATCAACACGTTGACCAGCACGGTGAGGCCGATCGAGAGCAGAATCGACCCCACCAGGCAGCCGGGCATGAAACGCACCTGAGTGCGTCTGCCCGGCCGCTTGGTGAAGAGGAACAGGTCGCCTTAGCGGTTGTCGTCGCTATCGGAGCTATACGGCTCGCGGCTACCGGCCTTGGCCAGTCCACGGCTCACCATGTAGCCGAAGGTCAGGATCGTGATGTAGAGCCAAGCCTTATCGGCGGTGAAGAAGTCATTGCCGCCCTCGTCCTCGATCACGTTCGCGGCGATGAGGATGCCGATGAACACGATGATGTACGCGGCCAACTCGCTCGTCTTGAAGGACGCCTTCGTTTCGGTCGTGTGGCGGTGGGTGGTGTGCCCAGCGCCGCGACCAGCCCCGGTCGTGTCTCCGCGACCAGGTCCGGTCGTCTCGTCTCGTGCGGCCATAGTGAACTCCTATCCGTAGGGATTGGTTTTGGTGGAGCCCGGAGTCACGCCCGCGACTGTGTTCCAGCGGTGGGCGGCCCTACGGGAGTTCTGGATTCGGACAGGGGACAGCGGGCCAGCGCCGTCGCCTACTCGCGACCCGCTTCCCCCCAAACCGAATGCCCCAAACACCCTAGGATGGCCGAGCGCCTATGACGGACCCTCGCGGACACCCGAATCAGGCCGGCAGCGAGGAGCTCACCGTCCCTGACTGGGGCCAGGGGGTCGAGACCGAATCGGGGTCCAGCATCACCGCCGAGGTCTCCAACGCCATGGTCGGCCTCAAGAAGAAGTTCTACGGGCGCGGCCCCGACGCGGCAAAGTCGTTCATCAACGACAACTACGTCTTCTGCGTTCTCGACGGCGGCCTGACTCAGAACGAGCGGACGATGCTGGATGCCGGAGAAGAACGCCTGGTGCGCGAATTCCGGCTGCGCTTCCAAGAGGTCATGGCTGAGCCGGTCACCGAGGCCGTAGAGCGGATCACCGGGCGCAAGGTGCTCGGCTATCACAGCCAGATCGTCTTCGACCCGACCGTCGGGATCGAGATCTTCATCCTCGACGGCCAGCCCTAGAGACGCGCCCGGCAAGATTCGAACTTGCGACCTCTCGCTCCGGAGGCG
>Ga0136620_10000236_pt1 | contig 24860 bp, 22 predicted proteins | sample AntDrymUQ4162106_2_FD_104806 | JGI IMG/M metagenome (GOLD analysis project Ga0136620, IMG submission 104806) | Polar desert sand microbial communities from Dry Valleys, Antarctica - metaG UQ416 (21.06) | ecosystem: Environmental > Terrestrial > Soil > Desert | place: Antarctica: Dry Valley... | reverse complement strand
TCGCGTGGTATCGAGAGCGCCAACCGGCGCCGGCGTGATCCGGCTCGCCTGGCCCGACCTCGGGGCCGAGGAGCTGGCCGCCGTCGCAGAGGTGCTCGAGAGCGGGCAGCTGACGATGGGCCCGAAGGTGGGCGAGTTCGAGGCTGCGCTCGCCCAGGCCTGCGAGGTCGAGCACGCCGTGGCGGTCTCCTCCGGGACGGCTGCACTGCACCTCTCGGTGCTGGCCCTAGGGATCGGCCCCGGCGACGAGGTCATCGTCCCCGCCTACACGTTCCCCGCGACCGCCAACGTCGTGGCGCTCGCCGGAGCCAGGCCGGTGCTCGTGGACGTCGATCCCGAGACGATGAACGTCGTCCCCGAGGCCGTGGCCGCAGCGGTCACCGAGCGGACGAAGGCCGTCCTCGTCGTCCACCTGTTCGGGCGGCCGGCGCGCTGGGACGAGCTGGAGGGTGCTGTTCCGGAGGGAGTCGCGCTCCTCGAGGACGCTGCGGGCGCGCTCGGCGCGCGTCGCGCCGGTCGTGTGTGCGGCGGCCTCGGCCGACTGGGCTGCCTCTCGTTCCACCCCCGGAAGATCGTCGCGACCGGCGAGGGCGGCGCGGTGACGACGGACGACGGCGAGATCGCGGACGCCGTGCGACGCCTCCGCCACCACGGGATCGAGCCTCGCGGCGGCTTCGAGATCCGGGCGCCGGGCCTGAACTACCGGCTCCCGGACATCCTCTGCGCGCTGGGGGTCGCGCAAATGCGCCGGCTCGAGGAGCTGCTCGCCGAGAGAGAACGCCTCGCCGCCGCCTACGCCGAGCGCCTGGACGGCGTCGTCGGGCTACCGTCCGCGGACGCCGGCGACCGCCACGGCTGGCAGGCGTACGTCGTGCGGGTCGACCGGCGAGACGAGGTGCTCTCGGGACTGAGGGAGGCCGGTATCGAGGCGCAGATCGGCACCTACGCGCTTCATCGCCTCGCCGCCTACGGCGATCAGGGCCCCTTCCCAGGGGCGGATGCCGCCTACGAGCGCGCGCTGGCGCTGCCCTTCCACAACCGGCTCGGCGAGGACGACCTCGACCGGGTTGCGGAAGCCCTGTCTAGCCGCTGACGCGCGCCGGCGCCACGAGCTCGTAGCCCTCGCGGAGGAACGGGATGCGCTCCACGAGCGCCGCGACCTGGTCGGGCTCGAAAGGCCCCTCCTCGGTGACGATCTCGGTGATCAGGTCGGGAGGGACGAGCTCGAAAAGCTCCTTCTCGAACTCGGCGAGGTCGGGAGCCTGGGCGCCGGTCACCGGTGCGAGCTTGATCACCTCGGCGGCGACGACGGTCGGTATTCCCGCGGCCAGGGCGGTTTGCGCGAGCGGAATGGTTCCGACCTTGTTGCAAATCGCGCCGTCGCGAAAGACGGTGTCGGCGCCGAGCAGGAGCAGGGAGACCTCGCCGATCCGTCCCGGCGCCTCGGCGTCCTCGACGAGCTCTGCGTCGAGCCCGGCCGAGAGCATGTCGTCCACGAACGCCCGGCCCTCTTCGACCGGGTGCGAGACGGTGCAGAGAGCCTTCGCCGGTGCGCAGTGCTGAAAAGCCTCGCGCACCGTGGCCGAGGCGGAGTGCGTCAAGACGGTCGCGCCTGCCAGCCGGTCGTTGAGCTGGATCGCGATCGACGCCGGCGCGCGCTTGCGTCCCTCGGTGAGCGCCACCGCCTCTTCGATGAAGACCTGGCGGAGCGCCTCGGGCTCGAGATGGCTCTCGTACCGTCCCGACGCCAACAGGCGCCCAACGGCGCCGGCGACGGCGCCCACACCCGGCCGGGCGGCCGCGAGGCGGCGGCCGGCTTCGCGGACTTCCTCGAGCAACTCGTCGGTGCCACCGGTGTGCTGTTCCGCGATCTCGGCGAGCGCCTCGACGGCGCGCCGTGCCATCCAGCTCGCTCCGTGATCTCTGTCGTCGCGTAGCTCGTTGATCCGGTCTTCGAGTGCGGCGGCCACCGGTGACAAGATTGTGCCATGGAAATCGTTTCGGCCTCGGATCCGGAGGTCTCGGTGATCGTGACGCTCTACAACGAGCGGGCCACCGTGGACGACCTCGTCCGTAGGACGACGTCCGCGCTCGGCGGCGAAGACGGGCGCTTCGAGCTCCTCCTCGTCGATGACGGATCGACCGATGGGACGTGGGAGGAAGTCGAACGCGCCCATGCCGCCGACGGGCGTGTCCGCGGCGTTCGGTTGAAGCGCAACTTCGGGCAGCACCCTGCGATGCACGCCGGGCTGGTGCGCGCGCGGGGCGATGTGCTCGTGACCATGGACGGCGATCTGCAGAACGCTCCGGAGGACATTCCGAGGCTCGTCGCGGCGGTGCGGAACGGCTCGGACGTCGCGAGCGGGCGACGCGCGTCGCGTCGTGACTCCTGGGGCCGTACGGCGCCGTCGCTTCTCGTCAACGGGATGCTGCGGCGCTTCACGGGCGCGAGGATCTCCGACTTCGGCTGCGCCTTCAACGCCTATCGCCGTTCGGCGATCGAGCCGATGCTCGGCGCGATCGGCCGCCAGAAGTTCACGAAGGCGCTCGTCCTCTCCGGCGGTGCCACGGTGGTCGAGGTGGACGTCGCGCACGAGCAGCGCCGCGGGCCTTCCCGCTACACCCCGATGCGCCTGACCCGTCTCGCGCTCCACGTCGTGGCCGGCTTCTGGCCGCAGCCGATCCAGTGGATCGGAATGGCGCTCGGCCTTCTCTGCACGCTCGCCGCCCTCGCACTCGGCGTCTACGGCGTCGCCTACTGGATCGTCGAGTCGGACTTTCCCGGGCCGCTCTTCGGGGGCGTCGGGGTCATCTTCGTGCTCGGCGTGCAAGGGTTCATCCTCGCGCTGATCGGCGAATACCTCGCCAGGATCCAGCGAGACGTGGAGGGACGACCGCTGTACACGATCGAGCGAGAGTTGTGAAGCGCATCCTGGTCACCGGCGGAGCGGGCTTCATCTCCTCCGCCTTCATCCGGCACCTGCTCCGCGCGACGCCGTACGAGGTCGTCTCTCTCGACGCGCTGACCTACGCGGGCAATCTCGAGAACCTGAGCGACGTGCAGGCGCACGAGCGGCTTTCGATCGTCCACGGGGACATTCGCGACGAGGCGCTCGTCAAGAGTGTGGTCGCGGCAGTCGACGTGATCGTCAACGCCGCCGCCGAGTCTCACGTCGAGAAGTCGATCGCCGAGGGTGCCGCGGAGTTCGTCGCGACGAATGTGGAAGGGACCCGGGTCCTGCTCGACGCGATCCGGGAGGAGCCGGTCGAGCGGTTCATCCTGATCTCGTCCAGCGAGGTGTACGGAACCGCCGAGGCGGCCCCGATGGACGAGGAGCACCCCCTCAACCCGCGCAGCCCGTACGCCGCGACGAAAGCGGGCGCGGACCGGCTGGCCTTCTCGTACCGCGCAACCTACGACCTGCCGGTGGTGATCGTGCGGCCGTTCAACAACTACGGCCCGCGCCAGCATCCGGAAAAGGTGATCCCGCGGTTCATCCTCCAGGCGCTCGCCGATCAGCCGCTGACCGTTCACGGCGACGGCACCGCGAGCCGCGACTGGCTCTACGTCGAGGACGACGCCGAGGCGATCGAGGCAGTGATCGAGGCGGATCTCGACCTCGTCGCCGGCGAGGTGATCAACGTCGCGACCGGGGTGGACGTCTCCGTGTCGAGGATCGCCGACGTCGTGCTCGAGCTGCTCGGAAAGCCGGCCTCGCTGAAAGAGCACGTGGAAGAGCGCCCCGGCCAGGTGCACCGGCACATCGGCTCGACGGAGAAGGCCGAACGGCTGCTCGGCTGGAGCGCGAAGACGCCGATCGAAGACGGGCTCGCCCGCACCGTCGCGTGGTATCGCGACAATGAAGATTGGTGGCGGGGGATCCAGGCTCGAGCACGGACCGAGATAAGCGTCTCCTAGTTCTCGGCGCGGGACCGGCGCAGCTCGGCCTGCTCGAGGCGGCCCGGGCGCGGGGGCTCCACGTGATCGCCGTCGACCGCGATCCCTCCGCGCCGGGATTCGCACTGGCCGACCGGCGGGCGATCATCTCGACCGAGGACGAGCGCGGGATCGAGCGCCTGGCGCGGGCAGAGCGGATCGACGGCGTGATCGCGCCGGGGATCGACTGGCCGGTCGGGATCGCGGCACGGGTGGCCTCGAAGCTGGGCATCCGCCACCCGCTCGAGCCGGCCACAGCCGGGCTGGCGGTACACAAGGGGCGACAACGGGAGCGCCTCGACGAGGCCGGCGTTCCGCAGCCGCGCTGGCGGCTCGTGTCGGACGCGCAAGACGTGGAGGTGCCGTGCGTCGTCAAGGCGCCCGACCGGCAGGGGCAGCGCGGTCTCTCGCTCGTCACGGAGTCGGAGGCAGTTGCCGGTGCCGTCGGGGCCGCCCTCGAAGCGTCGCGGAACGGGAGCTTCGTCGTGGAGGAGCTCGTCGACGGGCCCGAGGTGACCGTGAACGCCTTCTCGGCCGGCGGCCGGTTCTTCCCCTTGACCATCACCGACCGGCTCACCTCCGAGCCGCCGGCCTTCGGCGTGGCGCTGGCACACGTGTGGCCGGCGGAGTCCGGGACCGAAGCGGCCGCGGAGGTCGCGCGGCGCGCCGTCGAGGCGCTCGGCATCGGCGAGGGGCCTTCGTACACGCAGCTCCGGCTCGGCGCCCAGGGGCCGCAGGTGATGGAGGTCGCGGCCCGCCTCGGCGGAGGTCACGACGCCGAGCTCTGCGAGGCCGCCCTCGGCGTCAACCTGAACGGCCTGGCGCTCGCCGCGGCTCTCGGAGAGGAGATCTCCACCGACGAGCTGTCGAGCGAGCCGCGCGCGGGCGGCGCGTGCACCGTCTTCCTGACCGCCGACGCCGGAATGCTCGACGCGGTCGACGATCTCGATCAGGCGGAGCAGTCCGAAGGTGTCATCCGCGTGCGCGCCTACCGGCGTCCGGGGTTCGCGATCGGGGAGCTGCGGCACGGCGCCGACCGGCTCGGAGCCGTCCAGGCGATCGGCTCGAGCCGGGCGGAGGCGCTCAGGCGCGGCGAGGCGGCTGCCGCTCTCATACGCTTCCGGACAAGTGCAGGAGCTCCGGTCCAGACGTAAGACGATGCTCTCCTTCCAGCCGCCCGCGGTGGGGGAGGAGGAGATCGAGGCCGTCGCCGAGACGATCCGGTCGGGCTGGCTGACGACCGCGAAGCGCTCCGCCGAGCTCGAGGAGCGGTTCTCCGAGTACCTCGGCGCGAAGCACGTCCTCGCGGTTTCGTCCGGGACGGCGGCGATGCAGCTCGCGCTCGTGGCGCTCGGCGTCGGGCCGGGCGACGAGGTGATCACCACGCCGATCACCTGGCCGGCGACGGCCAACGTGGTCGTCCACACCGGGGCGAGGCCGGTCTTCGTCGACGTCCGCCCGTCGGACCTCAACATCGACCCGGAGCTCGCCGCCGCCGCCGTCACGAAACGGACGAAGGCGATTCTTCCCGTCCACCTGTACGGGCAGCCCTGCGATCTCGACCCACTCTGGGCGCTCGGCCTGCCGGTGATCGAGGACGCCGCGCATGCCGTGGAGAGCGAGTACCGCGGACGGAAGATCGGCGCTCTCTCCGACGCGACGTGCTTCTCCCTCTACGCGACGAAGAACGTCGCCGCCGGCGAGGGCGGGCTCGTCGCCACCGACCGCGACGACGTCGCGGAGGCGATCCGCGACCTCCGGCTGATGCGTCGCCAAGGCGGCTCGCTCTACGACATCGCGGTGCCCGGCTACAAGGCGAACCTGTCCGACGTGCTCGCGGCGATCGCGCTCGTCCAGCTCGACAAGCTCGAACGGCACCGGGCGATCCGCGAGCGGCAGTTCTCCGCCTACGACCAGGCCGCCGCCGAGCTCGACGGCATCGACCCGCTCGCCCGGGACGCGCGCGACACGCACGCCCTCCACCTGTACGTCGTCCGGATCGACCCCGAGCGGGCGGGCGCGACACGCGACGAATACGTCACCCTGCTCGAGGAGGAGCGGATCTCGACGAGCATCCACTTCCTGCCCGTGCACAGGCTGACGGCGTATCGCCGGCTCATGCCGGATCAGCCCTCTCTTCCGGTCGCCGAGCGCGCAGGGAGTGAGGTGCTGTCGCTGCCCGTCTCGCCGGCCCACTCGGACGACGACATCGCCGACGTCGTCGACGCCCTGCGCCGCGTCCACGCCCGGCTGGCGGGATGACGCGCCCGCTCAGGGTCGGCGCGACCCTGCTCGTCACCGCGCTGTGCACCGCCTACGTCGTCTGGAAGATCGACGTCGGACAGACCGCCGACATCCTCGGCGACACCCGTCTCGGGTATTTCCTGCTCGCCGCCGGGATCACCGTTGCGACCACCTGGGCGATGGCGCTGCGGTGGAAGTGGCTCCTGGACGCGAAAGGCATCGACGACCGGCTCCGGTGGCTGACGCGCGCGTACTTCGTCTCCTATGCGGCGGGCCAGGTGCTCCCGACGGCAGTGGGGGGAGACGCGACCCGGATCTACGAGACCTCTCGCCGGCACCCGGGCAACACCGGGACGATCGCCGGCTCGGTCATCCTCGAGCGCGCGATCGGCGGCGCGGCCACGCTGCTTCTCGCGGCGATCGGGCTCGCCCTCGCGGTCGGACAGTACGACGTCGACGTCTATCTCTGGATCGAGGCGGTCTTCGTCGTCGGCACGGTCGTCGCCGGGTTCGTGATCTTCTCGCGGCGCCTCCGGGGGAAGCTACGAGCGCTCGCGCCGCTCCTTGCCCGGCTCCGGCTCGAGCGCCCCGCCCGCGCGCTCTACGAGGGGATGCACGGCTACCGGGACCAGGTGGGCGTGCTGTTCGCCGTCTTCGTGCTGACGATCGGCGTCCAGGTGATCCGGATCCTCGCGATCTGGCTGTGCGGCCTTTCGCTGGGCGTCGACCTCTCTCCTCGGCCGTACTTCGTGCTCGGCCCGCTCCTCTTCCTCGTCATGCTCGTGCCGTTCACCATCAACGGGCTCGCCGTCCGAGAGGCGTTCTTCGTCAGCTTCATGACCCGCCTCGACGTCAGCCCCGACGCAGCGGCGGCCACCGGGTTCCTGTTCTTCGTGACCACTCTCGGCCTGGCTCTCCCCGGCGCCGTGATCTTGGCTGTCGAGGCGATCCGCTCTCCGTCCCGGCGCTCGGTCCCGCATGGCTGAGCTCTCCGCGGTCGTCGTCACCTACAACGCTGTGCCGTACGTGGAGCCCTGCCTCGAAAGCGTCGAGGGGTTGGAGACCATCGTCGTCGACCACGGCTCGACCGACGGCACGCTCGACCTGGTGCGCGTCCGGTTCCCCGCGGCGACGGTAATCGAGCAGGAGAATCGCGGGCTCGCAGCCGGCTGGAACACCGGGATTCGCGCGACCTCGACGAAGCACGTGGTCGTCTTGAACTCGGACGCCTGGCTCACCGGTGAAGCCGCTGATGGACTCGTTCGCTTCGCCGACGGCGTCCCGCGTGCCGGCTGGATCGCTCCTCGGCTCGTCAACCCGGACGGATCGCTCCAGCCCTCGGTGCGTGGGTTTCCGACGCCCTGGCGCCTTGCGACCGAGTATCTGTTCCTCCGGAAGCTCGCGCCGCGCTCGCGCCTGCTCAACGGCTTCTACGGGGCGGGCTTCCCACACGACGAGGTTCGGGAGGTCGACTTCGCGAAGGCGGCCTGCTTTCTGATCCGGCGAGAGGCATTCGACGAGGTCGGGCCGTTCGACGAGGCGTTCTTCCTCTTCAGCGAAGAGACGGACTGGTGCTACCGCGCCCGCTCGGCGGGGTGGCGGACGCTCTTCTTCCCCGGCGCCGAGGCGGTGCACGTCGGCGGAGCGTCATGGCGCCGGGAGTCGGCCGCCCTCTTCCGGGAGCAGGTGCGCGGGCATTTGCGGTTCCTCGTGAAGCACCGGGGAGCGCCCGCGGCGGAGCGGGCGCGCAAGGTCATCCTCGCCGGCCTCCGCCTTCGCTCGCTCGTCTTCCGCGGTGAGCGAAGGGACGTGTACCGCGGTGCTGCCGATTGGCTCGCCGGCTCCTCGACGACCGCGCTCCTCGAATCCAAGTCGTGAGCCGGATCCCGCTCGTTCTCGCGGCGTTGCCGCTGCTCCTCGTTGCGCGCCTGCTGCCGAACGAAGGCCTGGGGCTCGCGTTTCGGCTGGCCGCGGCATCCGCGTGCCTGCTGGTGCCGGGCGCCCTGCTCGGCCGGGCTCTGCGGCTGCCCGGGGCGGCCGCTGCGCTCACGCTCTCGCTCGGCGTGCTCTTCGCGGGGCTCGTCGCATCCTTCGCGCTCGAGACCTCGATCATCGTTGCGCTCGCCGTCATGGCCGCGGTGGCCGTCGTCGCCCTCGTCTTCGCCGCGCGAACCGCTGCGGTCGCCCTCCACTGGGCGATCGGGGCCGTCGCTGCCGCGGGAGCAGTCTTCGGAGTCCTGATCTGGCGTTTCGGCCCCGTGTTGAACGGCGACGCGCTCTTCCACCTCGCCCGCGCCCGGAAGCTCGCCGTCTTCGACGAGCTCTCGATCGACGCCGTCGCGGAGTTCGCCGACGGCGGGCCGCATCCGGGCTACGCCTTCCCGCTCTGGCACGGGGCGCTTGCGCTCGTCGCCCGCCTGGCCGGCGTGGACACGGCGGACGTCGTGCTCCGCGAGGCTGCGATTCTCGTCCCGCTGGCCTTCGTGCTCGCGTTCGAGGCGGGCCGCGCCCTCTTCGGCTCGGTCTGGGGCGGAGTCGCGGCGCTCGTCGGCCAGGTCGCGATCACGGGTCTCGCGCCGGGCAACGGCGGCACCTACGACGCGCTGGCTCTCCCGGCCACCGCAGCGCGGCAGCTTCTCGTCCCTGCGATCCTCGCTTCCATGTTCCTGCTCGTGCGGGAGCGCCGCGCAGCGCAGGCGCTGCCGGTCGCCGCGGGTTCCCTCGCGCTCGCCCTCGTGCACCCGACCTACGCGCTCTTTCTGCTGCTGCCGCTGGGCGGCTTCGCCCTCGTGCGGCTCGTCTGGGCGCGAAAGGACGCGCTCACGCTGGCCGGCGGGCTCGTGGCAGTCGGGCTGCCGACGGCAGCCGTGTTCCTGTGGCTCGCCCCGATCGTGGAGGACACCGCCGGGCACACGCCGTCGGAAGGCGAGATCGACCGGGCGCTCGAGCGCTACTCGAGCGAGCTCGACGTCAGCTCCGCCGATCGATACTCGCTTGCGCCCGAGGTCTTCGGCCGGAGCGGGGCGGTCGCGGTCGCTGCGCTCGCCGCGATCCCACTCGGCGCACTCGCCTCCCGGAGCCGTTGGGCCGCATTCGCGGTCGGAGGATCGCTCCCCGTTCTGGCCCTGACGCTCTCGCAGCTCCTGTTCCCGGCGTTCGCCGACCTCGTCTCGCTCTCGCAGGCTCGTCGCGTCGCGGGCTTCCTGCCGTTCACCTTCGCGTTTGCCGGAGGCTGCGCGGTGCTGGCGGGCCTCCTGCGCGGAGCCGCGCTACCGGTTGCCCTTGCCGCCGGGCTCTGGCTCCACTACAGGTGGCCGGGCGACTTCGGCGGGTTGGATCACGGTGGCCCGGCTCTCGCCACATGGATCGCCCTCGTCGGCGGGCTGCTCGCAGTGCCCGCCGGGCTCGCAATCGCCTGGAAGCTCGGAGGGATCGAGCGTCGAGGGCTCTTCGCCGGACTGGCGGCAGCGCTCTTCGTCCTCCCGGTCGCCTTCGACGGCGCCCGGGAGTGGCGGAGCCCCGACACGCCGCGGACCCCGCTTACGCCGGGCCTGGTGGACGCGCTTCGCGACCTGCCGCAACGTGGAATCGTCTTCTCCGATCTGGAAACGAGTTACCGGATTGCGGCGCTCGCACCCGTCTACGTCGCAGCCGGGCCACCGGCGCACGTCGCCGATACCGAGGACAACCGTCCGTACGCGCGACGGCGGGACGTGATCCGCTTCTTACGGACCGGCGATCTCGGCATCCCACGGCGCTACGGTGCCCGCTGGCTCGTCGTGGATCGAAAGCGGTCGCTCCTGCGTCCTGCGTTGCGCGTCCTCCACGCCGACGATCGCTACCTGCTGTACGCGCTCTAGCCTACGCCCGGTGAAAGTCCTCATCGTCTCGTTGTACTTCCCGCCCGCGGGAGGCGGAGGCGTGCAGCGGCCCCTGAAGTTCGCCACCCACCTGCCGGCGCTCGGGATCGAGACGCACGTCCTCGCCCCCGACGACCCGAAATGGGTTCACCGGGACGACGATCTCGTGGTGCCGACAAAGGCCTGGGTGCACCGCGTCCGCTACGTCGGCCCGAAGGGCAGGCTGCCTGCGGAGGAGCTTCACGGTCTCCGCGGTCTCGAGCGCGCGGGCCGCAAGGCGGCGCTCACCTTCCGCCGAGCGCTCGTCCCGGACGAGAACGTCAGCTGGAACCTCACGGCGATCCCGGCGGGGATCCGCATCGCCCGGCGCGAGAAGATCGACGTCGTGATCACGACCTCCCCTCCGACCTCCGTCCACCTGATCGGCGCCGCTGTCCGGCGTGCGACCGGTGCTCGCTGGATCGCCGACCTCCGCGACTCCATCGTCGCCAACCCCCACCGTCGCATCGAAAGCGTGCTCGTCCGAGCGAAGGAGCGGACCGGGGAGGGTGTCGCGCGCCTCGTTGCCCGCTCGGCCGACGCCGTGGTGGCCGTCTCCGACCCGATCGCCGAAGAGATGCGCGCGCTGGGCGCCACCCGAGTCGAGACGATCTCTAACGGCTGCGACTTCGAGGACTTCGCAGGGCTCGAGTACCACCCGTCCGCCCGCCTGCGAATCACCCACACTGGCAGCTTCTTCGGCCGCCGAACCCCACGGCCGATCCTCGAGGCCCTCGCAGGCTCCGACGTCGACGCCGTGCTGCGCTTCGTGGGCGATTTCAGGGCGGCGGACCGGGAGTGGGTCGAGGGCCTGGGTCTCGGCGCCCGGCTCCAGATCCATCCGTATCTCCCACGCCGGGAGGTGCTCGCCGTGCAGAAAGACTCCGAGGCGCTGCTGCTCCTGATCCCGGAATCGGCCGGCCGGGGGCGAGGGGTGCTCTCCGGGAAGGTCTTCGAGTACCTGGCGGCGGAGCGGCCAATCCTCGCCGCTGTTCCTCCCGACGGCGTCGCCGCCGACCTCATTCGCGAGACCGGAGCGGGCGTGGTCGTCGCGCCGGACGACGTGGACGGCCTGCGAGCCGCGCTGTCCCAGCTCGAGGCTGACCATCGAGCGGGGAACCTCAACGGCACGCCACTGTCCTCGGAGCTACGCGACCGGCTGTCCCGCCGCACGAGGGCAGAGGAGCTCGCTGCGCTGGCACGGAGTCTGACGTGATCCTGCGCCGCGCGACTGTGTTCCTCTTCCTCGCGACGCTCTTCTGCGTCAGCTTCGAGAAGATCCAGTGGGAGCTCGCCGGCACCATCGGCCTCGCCGGCATCCTGGCCATCCTCTTCGTCGTCTCGTTCGCGCTCGAGCGTCTCGGCGCCTGGCCCGACGGGATTCCCCGGACGGTGGCGGTCGTCCTGCTCTTCGCCGCCGCGTTCCTCGCCGTCTACCTCGCAGGCTTCTTCAACATCGAGAGCGAGCAGGCCGTTGCGCAGTTCGCGAAGGGGCTCGCGCGGTTTGCGATCACGTTCAGCTTTGCCGCCACCGGGATCGCCTATCTGGCGCGGCGGCCGCTCCACTTCTACTGGCTCGCCCTCGGTGTGCTCTGCGCCGGGATCGCCCTCAACGGCTTCTACGGCGTCGCCCAGCTGGCCTTCGCGGAAAGCGGGAGGGACCTCGACCAGACCCTGCTCGGGCCGCTGCTCGGGGACGCGCGGTCGATCAACTTCTACGGGGCCGTGGAGGGCGCCGACGTCTACCGGCCGAACGCCCTCACGAACGACCCGAACCATCTCGGCATCGTCCTGCTCGTGCCGCTGCTGATCCTGACGCCGCTCTACCTCCGCCTGGAGCGCGGTCATCGCTTCCGGCTGCCGCTCGCGCTGCTGCTCCCGTTCCTGTTGCTCGTCGAGTTCGCGACGCTCTCGCGGAGCGGACTGCTCGGCCTCTTCGTCGGCGTGCTCGTCCTGCTCTTCCCGTACGGGCGGAGGTTCGTCTCGGCCGCGGTGCTCGTCCCGCTCGGCGCGCTTGCCTTCGCGCTCGCCGTGATCGTCTCGCGGCGGTTGGATTTCTTCGAGACAGTGGTGCGGTCGCGACTGGACACGCAATCGGGATCGACGGCAACCCACTTCGAGGTCTACGAGCTGATCCGCCCGGCGCTCGACGGCCACGCCCTCTTCGGCCTCGGCCTGAACACGTTCTCCGTCTACTACGAGGCGGTCACAGGGTTGACGAACTGGGGCCCGCACTCGTTCTATGCGGCCCTGATGATCGAGACGGGGATCGTCGGGACGGCGCTCTTCGCGGTCTTCCTCTGGTGGATCTTCCGGCGGCTGCGGGCGGGACACCGGGTCGGGAAGGCTCTGGCCGTGATGCGCGATCCCCTCGCGGCGCGGGTTCGCCCGCTCGCCTGGGGCCTGACGGCCGCGATCCTCGGCGTCATGGCTGCGAACGCCTTCTACCTGACCATGCAGGCGTCGTACTTCTATGCGCTGGCGATGCTGGCGCTGGCCCTTCCGGTCGTGTTCGGGCGCCGGCTCTCGTCGACGTGAAGGTGGTCGTCCTGGCAACGTCGTATCCGCGGTCGGAGACGGATACGGCGGGACGCTTCGTCGCCGACGCTGTCGGACATCTGCGGCGAGCCGGCGTGGACGTCGAGGTTGTCTCGCCGGCGTCGTTCCCACACTTCGGGATCGCCTACGGCTCCGGGATCGTCGGGAACCTCCGTCGAGAGCCATGGCGTGCGCTGTTCGTGCCGGCGTTCATGGCGACATACGCCCGGGCGGCCCGGAGGACGGCCTCCGCGGCGGACCTCGTCCACGCGCACTGGCTGCCCTCCGGGCTCGCGGCGATGGCGACCGGCCGGCCGTTCGTCGTCCAGCTCTGGGGAACCGACGTCGAGCTGGCACGGCGGGCGCCGCGACTCGCGCGGGCGGTGCTCCTCCGGGCCGAGGCGGTTCTGTGCCCGTCGACCGCTCTCGCCGGCGACGCGACGCGGCTCGGCGCCCGCCAGATCGAGGTCGTCGGGAGCGGAGTCGACCTTTCCGCCGAGATCGGAGAGGAGGCCGATCCGCCGGAAGTGCTCTACGCCGGGCGGCTCTCGCCCGAGAAGGGCGTCCTGGAGCTCGTCGAGGCGGCGAGAGGGATAAATCTCGTCGTGGCGGGTGACGGTCCGCTTCGAGACCGCGTGCCGATGGCACGGGGCTTCGTGCCGCCGGCCGAGCTCGCCGAGCTCTACGGCCGCGCCGCCGTCGTCGCCTGTCCTTCGCATCGTGAGGGCTTCGGAGTTGCCTGCCTGGAGGCGATGGCGCACGGCAGGCCGGTGGTCGCGAGCGGTGTCGGCGGGCTCCTCGATCTCGTCGTGAACGGCGAGACCGGCATCCTCGTCGAGCCTGGCAATGTCCCCGCGCTCCGTGCGGCGCTAGAACGGCTGCTGGCCGACCCCGAGCTGCGGAGCCGGATGGGGGAGGCGGGCCGGAGGCGAGCGGCCGAGCACTTCTCCTGGGGCGCGGCGACCCGAAAGACGCTCGACGTCTACGCGCGATACGCCGGGAAGAAGTCCGGGCGCGCCGGCTCGGGCCCAGCCCGACGGTCGACGAGCGCCTCGTAGCGCGCCGGGTCCGCGATCAGCGTGGCGAGCTCGTACCTGAACTCGCTGCCGCCAAAGCTCCGCTTGAAGGCGTAGAGGCTGTCGGCGCCGCCCATTCCGCCCCCGAGGTGGAGAAGCTTGGCCCCCCGCTCGGCGGCCCAGAGAGCTCCGGCGTGGACGAGGAGCGTGCTGGCCTTCAGCTCCCGGCCAGCATCGGTCGTGCCGCTGAGGTGGTAGTGAGCAAAAGAGCCGGGGCCGTCCGCAAGGAACAGTGAGGCGCCGTGGACCTCCTCACCGCGAAGCGCCAACGCCACGCCGAGGTGGCCGCCGAGCCCCTCGGCGAGGGCGCGGTAGTACGCGGGCGGGAAGAGGTAATGCTCGCCGGCGTTGACGCGCCGCATCGTCTCGTCGTAGACGGTGCGGAACCGCTCCAACGCCTCCTCGCCGCTCCCCCACGAGATCTCGAGCTCGCGCCGCGCGACGCTCAGGTCGGCCTTTCGGCCCTTACTCATCCCAGCGAGACGGCCGTCCTCGATCCGCGAGAGGTCGACGGCGGTGGTCGGCCCGTGCTCCCGCACCTCTACCCCGTCCGTTTTGGACAGGTGTTCGAAGGCCCCCAGGAGGGGGTGTAGCCGAAGCAGGCAGCTCACGATGCCGTTCGCCGCACACCAGTCGCGGAGTTGGCGCACATCCGCGAGCAGATCAGCGCCCTCGGTGAGGGGGAGGAGCCCACCGTGCCCGAAGGGCGTGATCGCGTCGAAGCCGTCCTCGCCGAACGGCAGGTCGCGAAGCAGGAGTGGGAAGAGCGCCGTTCCGGTTCGCACCGCGACGGCCTGCCCTTCGCCCGCCGCCTCGTACGCCCGGCAGTAGCCCGGCCGGAAGTAGACGTCCGGCGTCGGCGCGTCGTCGACGAGCTCGTCCCAGCGCGCGTCGCCCGGCGCGAGGGACTCGACCGTCACACGCTTGTCCCGGCCTCGTGCAGGAGCGACGCGACCCTCTCCATGTCCGCGGCCGAGTAGCGCCAGTCCGTCGGGATCGTCAGCACACGCGCAGACAGATCCCGCACCCGCTCGGAGGCCGGGCGCTCGTTCGGCCAGTGAACGGGGCAGTACACGCCGGCCTCGCGGAGGGTTTCGCGAACCCGGTCGCGCACCTCATGCGACTCGAAGAGGAGCACGACGCCGAGCGGCGCCGCTCCGGCCGGCCACTCCTCGAACAGAGGCGCCGCGGTCTGCAGCCCGGACAGCGACCCCAGCAGGTGGAGCGCGTTGTCCGCGCGCCGGACCCGCCACGGGAGGGGCGCGCCGCCGATCACAACCTCACGCGCCGCGGGAGAAGCCGCGGCGACCGACGTCCTCGCGAGCTGCTCCTCGCCCTCGATCTGCAACCGCCGAAACCGCTCTTTCAGCCCCTCGTCGCCGCCGTTCGCGAGATACCGACCCTTCAGCAGCATCGCGGCAAGCTTCAGCTCGCTTCCGTCCGCCGGCTCGCGCGGCTGTGGTGGGAGGTCGAGGCCCCGCGGGGACCACAAGATCGCCCCGTCCGGCACCGGCAACGTCTTCCGCAGCGAGCTGAACGCGAAGTCGGCGCTCGACGCGACCGCCAGAGGCGAGAAGGGATCGTGGGAATGATCCTCGACCAGCACGAAAGCCCCGGCGCCGCTCCGCTCTTCCCACCCAGCCTCTCCGCGCACCCCGAAATAGTCGACTGCCACGACCATGTCGCCCGGCGCCGCATGCAGCGTCTCCCAGCGCGGCTCCTCCCAGCGCGGGTCGTCCTCGTATACGCGGACATCGGCGAGCCTCTCCCACCCAACGGCGACCTCGTGGCAGAAGTAGTCGGGAAGCCAGAGCGTCCGCGGGCGCAGCAGGTCGACGAGCGCCTCGACGGCGTGCCGGCCGAGCGCGTACCAGACGGCCGGCGTCGGCCAGGGGTGGAAGGGCCGCGGCGTCTCGACCGGCGAGTGAAACTCGCCACCGACCTCCCACCGCGTCTCGGTCACGGCGGTCACATCAACCCGCGTTCGCGCCTGACAGCGTCGTGCAGACCGACGTCGTCGACCTCGGCGTCCGTCTGCGCGGGCTGAGCGCCACGCATCGAGAGCACCTTCAGCAGGGTCAACCCGACGATCTTCAGGTCGACCCAGAGGCTGCGGTTGTCCACGTACCAGACGTCCAGTGCGAGTCGCTTCGAGAAGGGGATGTCGTGGCGGCCGTGCACCTGTGCCCACCCGGTGATCCCCGGCTTGACGTCGTGGCGCCGCATCTGCTCGGGCGAGTACCACTTCAGGAACTCCATCAGCAGGGGCCTCGGCCCAATGAAAGTCATGTCGCCACGGAGGATGTTCCAGAGCTGAGGCAGCTCGTCCAGGCTGAGCTGGCGCATGAAGATTCCGAGCCGGGTCAGCCGCTCCTCGTCGGGCAGGGGGCTGCCCGCGGCGCCGAAAGCGTCCTTCATCGTCCGGAACTTGTAGACCTCGAACGGCTCGCCCCTGTAGCCCGGCCGCTGTTGGCGGAAGACGACGGGAGAACCCATCGTCAGCCGGATCGCGAGGGCGAGGCCGGCCATGAGCGGAGCGAGGACGACGGCAAGGGCAGAGGCGCCGGTGAGATCGAAGAGTCTCCGCATGACCCCGGAACTATGGCGTCCGCGAGCGCAGATAGGCGAGTGAGGCGATTGCCGGCCAGGGATCGTCCAGCGCGAAGACGGCTCGCGCCTTGGGCCCGCGCAGGTAGCCGGACAGAAACCGCCGCGGGCCGAGCTCCCGCCGCCGCGCCATCTGGACCGAGACATAGACGTCCTTCGCGAGGTAGATCCAGGTGAGGTCGCCCTGGAACGTCGGCAGGGGCGCGACCTCGCGGCCGGAGAGATCGTCGTAGACGACCCGCGGAAGGTCGAGATGACGGTTCGCCGCAAGGCCGGCCCAGACCGGCAGCCGCGTGTTCACCTCCAGCACGCGGAACTCGCCGTCGCGCGGGTCCTGCGCGAACTCGACGTGGGCGATCCCCGTGTAGCCGGCGGTGCGGAGCAGCCGGAGCCCCTGGTCGAGCACGCGCGGCTCGTAGTCGACCTCGAAGACGGCGCTCGTCCCGAAGCGGAGCGGCCCTTGACGCACCTTTCGGCCGACGACGGTGACGAGCGGCCGACCGTCGCGACCGACGTAAGCGAGCAGCGAGTACACGCGCTCGTGCGAGTCCGGGACGACCTCCTGGATGATCGTCCGGAAGCCTCGATCCCGTGCTTCTCGCGCGACGCGCAGCGCCTCCTCGAGATCCTGCGCGACGATGGCCTTGTGGCCGAACGTGAGCGCGAACTCCTGGCCCTCGACCGCCTTGACGACGAGGGGCGGGCGGAGATTCGCCTCCCGCACCGCCGCGTCGCCGTCGGCGAGGACCGTTCCGGGAAAGAGAACCTCGGCCTCTGCGGCGACCGACGGAAGGAGGTCTTTGCGGCGAAGGGACACGACGGCCTGCGGGTCGTCGGGCAGCGGCATGTCGGCCAGGGCGCGGGCCTCCTCCCATCGGTCGAGCGCCCACTCGACATGCTCGTCTCGCTCGGGGAAGAGGACGACGCGCTTTCCTTCGCTGCGAATCGCCCCGAGCACCGCGTCGGCGTCTCCATGAGCGACGAGATGGCGCTTCCCGAGGTAGCGCGACCTGAGTCCGAACTCGTGAGGGCCCCACGAGATCCCCGTGACCGGGATCTCTGCTCGACCCAGGCTGCGAGTCACGGCCAGGCCGGCATGGAGGAGCCCGAAGACGACTGCAGGCCTCATGCGCCCCGCCCGGCCTGGATCGACCCCGGCCGTGGTCAACTCGAGATCGCCTGCTCGAGCGTGAGCTCGAGCCGTTCGGCCATCAGGTCGCGCGAGAACTCGCGCTCGGCGAGCGCACGGGCGTTCCGGCCCATCCGCTCGACCCGCTCCGGGGCGGCCGAGAGCTCGGCGAGGACGCCGGCCAGGGTTTCCGGCTTGCCCGCCGGGACCCACGCGCCCGCGTCGTTCTCCTCCACGAGGCGCCGAAGCCACCCGTCGAGGTTCACGACCACGGGCTTGCCGGCCGCCAACGAGTCGAAGAACTTGTTCGGCGAGTTCGTCTCGAGGATGGGATACGGCGCGAAGATCGTCAGCGTGACGTCGGCGGCGCCGACGATGCCGGTCAGCTCGTCCTTCGCCACCGGCGGCAGGAACAGGAGATTCCCGAGCCCCAGCTCGCGTGCACGACGTTCCAGCCGCGGCCGCTCGCCCCCGTCGCCCAGCGCGACGATCGTGACCCGGCTCCCTTGCAGGGCCACTGCGGCGTCCACGAGCTGGTCGAGCCCGGCTCCTCGGCCCATCGAGCCGGCATAGAGGGCCACGAAGCAATCCTCCAGGCCATGTCTGGCGCGGAACCCTGCGTCGACGATGCCGGGCCGGAAGACATCGAGGTCGGCGGCGTTCGGGATCAGGGAGAGCTTCTCGCTCGGGATCCCGCGCCGCTCGAGATCCTGCTGCGCGCCCTCACTGAGCACGACGATCTTCTCCGCGCCCTCGTAGAGGCGCCGCTCCAGCCACGCCGCGGTGCGCACCGCGGGTTTGCTCTTCAGCGCCCCGAGCTGAACCGGAACGGCGGGCCAGAGGTCGCGGATCTCGAACACGAACGGGACCCGCTTCAGCCGCGCCGTCGCCAGCCCGGAGATCCCGATCGTGAGCGGCGTGGACGAGGCGAAGACCACGTCCGGGCGGCGCTCCAGCGCTCCCGCGACGGCCGCCGCGATCGTGAAGGCCGCGAACGACGCCAGCCGGACCGGCGTCGGGTAGCGGTTCGCGTACGGGACGTTCAGGAAGAGCACGTCGATCCCCTCCACCGACTCTCGGGCCACGAGACGGCCCGGAGGACGTGCGTCGCGGCCGGTCTCCAGCATCCGCGTGTCGCGGCTGACGATCGTGACGCGGTGGCCGCGGTCGACGAGCCGACGCGCAAGCTCGTACGAGCGCGTCGCGGTCGACCGCCGCCGGGTGGCGAAGTACTGGTGGAAGTAGAGGACGTCCAAAGGGGTGCTTTCCGGGTGCACCTATGATGCGGCCTCGGTGCGAATCGCGCTGCTCGATCCGCCCTCGTACTCCCCTGCGTACGACCACCACCTCGCCTCGGCGCTCGCCGCGCGCGCTCACGAGGTGCACCTCCTGACCTCGCCGTTTGCCTTCGCCGCCGTGCCCGAACCGGACGGGTACGAGCGGCGCGAGCTGTTCCTGCCCCTGAGCGGCAGGCTGCTCCGGCGGTCGCCGAGATCGTCCCTGCGCTTTGCCCTCAAGGGCCTGGAGTACCTGCCCAGCGTCGCCCGGCTCGTCCGCTCCGTCAGGGCACTGAACCCCGAGGTCGTTCACGTCCAGTGGCTCGCCGTCCCGCGGTACGACCTTCGCTGGGTGAGCCGCCTGCGCCGCGACCGCCCCGTCGTGCTGACGGCACACAACGTGCTGCCGCATTCGGGAGAGGCCGACGAAGGCCGGCGCCGGGCGATCTACGGCGCCTTCGACCGGATCGTGGTGCACACCCGGAGCGGCGCCGATCAGCTGGGCCGGTTCGGGATCGAGGGCGAGAAGGTCGTGCGGATCCCGCACGGCACGTTCGACGCGCCGCTCGCTGCCGGGATCGAGCCGCCCAGCGGCCGCACGCTGCTCTTCTTCGGCCTGATCCGTGACTACAAGGGGCTCGACACGCTCATCGAGGCCCTCCCGGGCATCTCCGATGCGCGGCTCGTGGTCGCCGGCGACCCGATCGACCCCGTTGAGCCCCTGCAGCGGCTCGCCGCCGAGCTTGGCGTCGCCGACCGGATCGACTGGCAGCTCGGCTACGTCTCGCAGGAGGAGGTCGAGCGCCTCATGCGCGAGGCCACCCTGACCGTGTTTCCCTACAGGAGCACCGAGTCCGCGTCGGGGGCGCTCGCGACGGCGCTCGGCCACGGGCGCCCGGCGGTCGTGACCGACGTGGGGGCGCTCGGCGACACGGTCCGGGACTACGGCGCCGGTCTCGTCGTCGCGCCGGATCAGCCGGCCGCGCTGGCTGCGGCCTGCCAGACCCTTCTGAACCAGCCCGCGGCGCTGGAGCAGGCGTTCCTGGGCACCGAGCGCGCACGAGTGGCGCTTTCCTGGGATTCGATCGCGGAGGCGCACGAGCGCCTCTATTCCGGTCTCCTCGGTAGGGTCTCGGCCGGATGAGCGTCACGGAGCGACGAGTACCACGCGACGAGCTCGACCTGGACGCAGAGCGGGAGGTCGACGTTCGCGGCTGGTGGAATGCCGTCAAGGCGCGGTGGTGGCTGCCAGTTCTCGGCCTCGGCCTGGGTCTCGCGGTCGGGTACGCCCTGGCTCTCGGCGGCGGAGACGTCTACCGCGCCGAGGCGACGCTCTACCTCGGCCAGCCGTTCTCACCCACCGGGGGAGCCCCGGTTCCCGGGCTCGCCACCAACCCGAGCACCGTCAACGAGATCGTGCACAGCGAGAAGGTGCTGCAGGACGTGTCGAAGCGGAGTGGGATGGATCTCGCCAAGCTCCGGGCGAACGTCACGAGCCGCCAGGTCTCGCCGCCCGCAGGACGCCGGGCGACGGTCGGGACGACGCCGCTGATCGAGGTTGCCGTCATCGGCGGAAAGGCGAATACGACTGCCCGCGCGGCGAACCTGCTCGCAGAGCAGGTCGTCGAGGACGTCTCGCCGTACGTCGAGGACAAGATCTCGGCGATCGAGGAGCGCATCTCCTCGGACGAGAGGGAGCTCGAGCAGATCGACCGGCGGCTGACGATTGCCCAGGGCGGGCTCAACGAGGTGCTCGGGAATCGCTCGCTGAGCACGACCGAGCGGCTCCTGCTGGTGTCGACGTTCAACTCGACGATCAGCTTCGGCGAGCAGCGGCGCGGCACTGTTCAGCAGGACCTCCTGGAGGCAAAGCAGGCGCTCTCCCTCGCCGAGAACGTCGAGCGGCCGAGCGTCGTCGAGGAGGCCGCGGCGCGGAAGACGACCGCGCGAAGCGTCGGGCGTTCGATGCTCGCGGCGGGCCTGCTCGGACTGATCCTCGGAACGCTCGCCGCCATCCTCTGGGAGCCGACGCAGCGCCGCTTCGCCACGCGGTAACCAGGCGTTAGCGTGCTGGAGGGAAAGCGGGTCGCGGTCGTCGTCCCGGCGCACGACGAGGAGGCGCTGATCGGAGGGACGATCGGCAGGATCCCGGACTTCGTCGACCGCATCTACGTCGTCGACGACGCTTCGCGGGACGCGACCGCCGCGAAGGCCCACGAGGTGGGCGACCCGCGTGTCGAGCTCGTCGCCCACGACCGAAACCGCGGGGTCGGCGCCGCCATCGTCACCGGCTACAAGTGCGCGGCCGAGGAGGGGATCGACGTCACGTGCGTGATGGCGGCCGACGGCCAGATGGATCCCGGCGACCTCGAGACGATCGCGGGAGCCGTCGCCCGCGGCGAGGTCGACTACGCGAAGGCGAACCGGCTCTTCACCGGCCAGGCGTGGCAGCTGATGCCGAGGCACCGTTACCTCGGGAACGCCGCCCTCTCGATGCTGACGAAGATCGCGTCCGGCTACTGGCACGTCGCGGACTCGCAGTCCGGCTACACGGCCGTCTCCCTCCCGATGCTCCGCCAGCTCGACCTCGACCGGATCTATCCGCGCTACGGCTTCCCGAACGACATGCTCGTCCACCTGAACGTCTGGAACGCGCGGGTGCGGGACTTCCCGTCGCGCCCGATCTACGGCGTCGGCGAGCGGTCGGGGATCCGTCTCTCGCGCGTGATCCCGTCGATCTGGTGGCTGCTCGTCAAGGGCTTCTTCTGGCGGCTGCGCGAGAAGTACGTGATCCGCGACTTCCATCCACTGGTCTTCTTCTACGCGCTCGGGATGGTGATGACGACGCTCGGGCTCGCCCTCGGCACCTACGTCGCCGTGGAGCGGATCTTCCTCGGCGGCGACATCACGGCCGGAACGGCGACCCTGATCGCGCTGCTCCTGGTCTCGGGCACGCAGTTCACGCTCTTCGCCATGTGGTTCGACATGGAGTCGAACAAGGACCTGCGGTAGCCGCGTTATTGCGGCGTAAAACGTTCGTAAGGATCGGCTCCGCGAGGCTGAGCGAGCCGACCCCACGGCTACCCTTCCCGGCCGTGGCCACTGCGGTAGTTACCGGCGGAGCCGGCTTTCTCGGCTCCCATCTCTGCGACTTCCTTCTCGCGAAGGGACATCGTGTGATCTGCCTCGACAACCTCGAGTCCAGCTCACTCGCGAACCTGGAGCACATCCGGGACGAGGACTTCGTCTTCGTCTACCACGACGTTCTGGAGCGGATCGAGATCGACGAGCCCGTCGACCTCGTCTTCCACCTAGCGGCCCTCGCGAGCCCGATCGACTACCTGCGCCAGCCGCTGCACTCGCTGAAGGTAGGCTCGTACGGGACGCACAACGCGCTCGGCCTGGCGAAGTGGAAGCGCGCGCGCTTCCTGCTCGCCTCGACGAGCGAGATCTACGGCGACCCGAAGGTGCACCCGCAGCCTGAGGACTACTGGGGGAACGTGAACCCGACGGGCCCTCGGGGGGTCTACGACGAGGCGAAGCGCTACGGCGAGGCGATGACGATGGCCTACCACCGCCAGCAGGGTGTGGACACTTCGATTGTCCGAATTTTTAATACGTACGGGACCAGAATGAGGCCGTACGACGGTCGCGCGATCCCGACATTCCTGCGCCAGGCGCTCGAGGACAAGCCGCTGACGGTCTTCGGCGAAGGGGCGCAAACCCGAAGCTTTTGCTACGTGGACGACCTGATCGAGGGGCTCTACCTGCTCGCGAAGAGCGATGAGCACCTACCGGTGAACCTCGGCAATCCCGGCGAGTTCACAATTCTCGAGCTCGCGGAGACCATCATCCGGATCACCGGCTCCAGAAGCGAGATCGTCCGCGAGGCGCTGCCCGTCGACGATCCGCAGATTCGACAGCCAGATATCACCCGTGCCAAGGAGATTCTCGGATGGACGCCCAAGGTCGAGCTCGAGGAGGGCCTCCGCCGAATGTTGCCCAGTCTAGGAAGGGAGCCAGTGAATGTTTAGTCGTATTGCCCTGTTTCTCGTGTTGCTTCTCGCCGCCGCCGGTGTGGCCGCTTCAGCGACCCGCGATGCCGACTCCGCCGCGAAGCGCACGAATGCCTCGCGGATGCTCATCGGCTTCTACGACGACGCGCAGGTCATCGGCAATCCGACCTATGCCTTCACGCAGCTCCGCACGCTTCGGGCCGGAATCGTCCGCACGACGCTCGACTGGTCCCTGGTCGCCAAGCGACGGCCGAAGAAGCCGGCGGATCCCGCCGACGCCGCCTACGACTGGACGGCGATCGACAAGGTCCTCGTCGAGGCCAAGAAGAAGAACATCCTCGTGCTCCTCGCGGTCTTCGGAACGCCGCGCTGGGCCGGCCCGGCGCGGAACAGGCTTCCCCGGCGGGTCCTCGACCTACGGCTCTTCGCCACCGCGGCGGCCCTGCGCTACAGCGGCACGTACAAGGTGACGGAAGGAGAGGGCGAAAACCAGGTCGTGCGTACGCTCCCGTCCGTCCGGCGCTGGCTCGCGTGGAACGAGCCGAACAACCCGGTCTTCCTAAAGCCGCAGTGGAAGATGGTCAACCGCAAGTGGCGCGTTCAGGCCGCCTACGACTACGCCAAGATCTGCTCGGCGATCTGGGCCGGGGTCCACGCGACCCGCCTGCCCGGCCAGAAGGTGGCCTGCGGCGCAACCGGCCCGAGGGGGAACGACGCCCCGCGAAGCTCGCGGCCGTCGACCTCGCCGCTCGTCTTCATGACGTGGCTCCGCCGCGCGGGCCTTCGCAAGATGGACGCCTACGCTCATCATCCGTACTACGGCCACCGGTCGGAGAAGCCGACGACCAAGTCCCTCTCGAAGAAGTCGGTGACGATCGCGAACATCGGCGACCTGATCAAGCAGCTGGACCGGCTGTACGGCAGGAAGATGCGGCTCTGGATCACCGAGTACGGCTACCAGACGAACCCGCCCGACCGCCTGTTCGGTGTCTCCTATCGCAACCAGGCCACGTACATGCAGCAGGCATTCACGCTGGCGAAGAAGACGCGGCGGATCGACATGATGATCTGGTTCCTGATCCGCGACGAGCCTCGGCTCTCCGGCTGGCAGTCGGGCGTCCTCACCCGGCGGGGTGCCCGAAAGCCGTCGTACCGCACGTTCCAGACCGTGCGGCGGTAGTAACCAGACCCGCAAGGGTGGCCACGGGGCGGCGAAAGTAGACTTCGCCGCTCCGTGGCTACCGAAGAGGCCCCGATCGAGCCCGTAGGCGAAGGGGCTGCGCCACCCGCGCTCGGGGACATCCGGTCGGGGCGGCCCTACGTGCTCGGCAGCCCGCTGACGGCCCTCCTCCGACGGACGATCAGCATCGGGTCGCTGATCATGCTCGACCTCTGCGGGCTGACCCTCGGGCTCTACGCCGCCTTCGTGCTGCGGTCGCTCTACTACCGCCACGAGGTCCTGTGGGGAGTCCTGTGGAACGCCGAGACCACGTGGCTGCCGTTCCTCGCGCTCGTCATGCTGCTCGTCTTCTGGCGCGCGGGTCTCTACGCAGAACGGGAGCGGCGCGGCGGCGGCGGGCGGATTCTCGGCTCGCTGGTGCTCGTCGGCCTCGTCGGAGTGGTCTACGGGATCGGGACGAACCGAGACTTCGGAACCTACGGCCTCGCGCCGACCGCGATCGTGAACACCGCGTTCTTCATCGGGCTCCTGCGGACGAGCTACGACATCGTGACGGGCGATCTGCTCCGGCTTGCCGGCGTGAGGCGGCGGGCGGTGCTCGTCGGAGATCGCGAGCGCGTGTCGCACCTCCGGCGCGTATTGGGGGAGGGGCGCAGTGGGATCCGGTACGAGTTCGTCGGTGCGGTCGGACCGTCGGGCGACGGGATGCCGCTGGCCTTCCTCGGAAGGCTGGCCGAGCTGCCCCGGGTGATGTCCGAGCACGACGTCGACGAGCTGATCGTCGCGGAGATGGACTTCGACGACCGGGAGCTGCTCGAGATGGTCGACCACGCCCACCGGCGGGGTGTTCGGGTGCGCGTAGCACCGACGACGACCGAACTGCTGACCCAGCGCGCCGACTACATCCCGGGTCAGGGCGTCCCGCTCTTCGAGCTTCGACCGCCCGCATTCGTGGGC
>Ga0136620_10000235_pt1 | contig 24902 bp, 22 predicted proteins | sample AntDrymUQ4162106_2_FD_104806 | JGI IMG/M metagenome (GOLD analysis project Ga0136620, IMG submission 104806) | Polar desert sand microbial communities from Dry Valleys, Antarctica - metaG UQ416 (21.06) | ecosystem: Environmental > Terrestrial > Soil > Desert | place: Antarctica: Dry Valley... | reverse complement strand
GTGGGTTCCCATGGTGTCGGTCACGGCTTGTCCATCGTGACAGACGGGACGCGATTCCTACAGACCTGCGATTGGAGGCGAAGGCGACGTCCTGCCAGGGCCCGGGGAGCCAATGGCCCCCGCGCTCAACTGGGGGTGGCCGCACCTGGTGGCGACTACCAACCAGACTTGGCGAGCTTCACGGCTACTCCCTTTCCATCCACAACGGACAACGGACCAACGACTACCAACCAGACTTGGCGAGCCTCACGGCTACTCCCTTTCCATCCACAACGGACGACGGACCAACGACTACCAACCGGACTTGGCGACGGCGCCTGCGCTCATCAGCGTGGACACGGCGGTCAGTGCGGCGAACAGACGAGGCGACAGCTTCTTCATGGGTGATGCCTTTCTTCTCTCGGTCGGGACTTACGCGGGTGCAGGCAACGATTTGCGTGCGCTATGGCTGGAGAAACTCAACAGGACCCACCGGATGTCCGCGGAAAATGCACTGGAAAGCGCGGCGGCCGCGAACGATATACCTAGCGCGTCTACTCGATCACACACAGTGACCTGAGACGACATTCTGTAATCCTCCCCGGATTCCTTGACGGAGTGTGGCGCGGCGACTGTGCTGACTGAGGACGCGGAAGCTCCCCGCACCACTGCCGGGAAGCCGGCTAGCCTCTTGTCGCACCTGTGGTGTAACACAATAATGCCCCACGGGAAAACACTATGCGCAATGTGGGGGGTACTCTTTGTAATATCCTAACGACCGCGGGGCGAGTGAGGCGAATGGCAGACTCGCCCGTATGGGTCACTTGGAATACGTCGCGCTGCTCGCGCTGTGCCTGGTCATCACGGCACCGCTAGAGCTGCTGCTGGGCGTTCGTGTCTACCGCCAGCTGGGCCGTCTGGGGCGCGCCCTGGGCTGCGTGGGCTTGGTCTTCGTGGGATGGGACCTGCTCGGCGCCCGCCTGGGCCACTGGGACTACCAACCGTCCAGCGTCACCGGCCTGCAACTGCTGGGGCTGCCCGTCGAGGAGTACCTGTTCTTCCTGGTGGTGCCACTCTGCGGGATCATGGCCTACGAGGCTGTCCGGATGACCTTGGATGACGCCGGCGCGCGACACAGGAGCAAGTTCAGGCGTCGGCGCGGCCGATGACATTCGGCTACACCCTGTTCTGTGTCATCGCGCTCGCGTTGACGCTCGGCCTCGAGCAACTACTGCACACCGGGGTGTTCAGCGACCGCCGCTTCTGGATCGCGATGGCCATCGTCGGGTTCTTCCAGGTACTGGTGGACGGATGGCTCACCTGCAGGCCGGTGGTGACCTACGCCGAGGCACAGTTCAGCGGGCTACGGCTGGGATGCCCGCAACTGGCGATCTTCCGGGCCGGCGGCATGCCGCTGGAAGACCTGCTCTTCGGCTTCGCCATGATCAGTCAAGGCCTGATGTGGTGGGTGTGGTGGGGCAGGCGCATGGGCTCGACGCAGGACTAGGTCCACTGCGTGGAGAGGAGACTAGGCCAGCAGTGCCGGCCCCAGGTCGGCGATGCTGCCGGCGCCGGCCGCCCACGCCGCGACCCGCAGCTGCTCACAGAGGATTCCCACCGCCTCCGTGGCGGCCTCGGGGCCTTGTGCTGCGGCCGACAGCAGGCCCCGCGCGACCGCCGCCAGGTCCGCGCCCAGGCAGCAGACCTTGAGTGCATCAACCCCATGGCGCAGCCCGCCTGAACCAATCAGTACGACGTCGCGCGCGTCCACGTCATCCAAGGCTTGCCGAGCCTCTCGCACGGCATCGGCGGTCGGCAGGCCCCAGTCGGCGAAAGCCGTCGCGACGGCTCCGGCATGGGTGTCTCTGCGGCCCTCGACCTGCGCCCAGTTGGTGCCGCCCGCGCCGGCGACATCGACGCCGGCCACGCCGGCTTCGGCCAGTCGGGTCACGTCCTGGCCGGACAGCCCGAAGCCGACCTCTTTAACCATCACGGGGACGTCCAGCGCCTCGCAAAGGGTCGAGATCCGGTTCAGCAAGCCACCGAATGCCGTGTCACCGCCCGGCTGCATCGCCTCCTGCACGGCGTTGCAGTGCAGCACCAGCGCATCGGCCTGGCACACCGCCACCAGCCGGCGGCATGCCGCCGGTCCGTACTGGTGCAGCTGTACCGCGCCCAGATTGGCCAGCAGCAGCACGTCAGGGGCGACCTCGCGCACCGCGAAGCTGTCGGGTGAGCCGCCCTCCAGTACCGCTCTTCCGGATCCCAGCCCTACCGCCACACCGTGTTCCTGCCCGGCTACGGCCAGCGCCCGGTTGACCCGGCCGGCCTCGGTCACGCCGCCGGTCATGCACGAGATCAGGATCGGCGCCGCCAACACCCGACCCCACAGGCGCAGCGACAGATCCACCGCTTGCAGGTCGCGTTCGGGCAAGGCACGCGGGCGCACGTGCACGTCGTCCAGCCCCGTCACCAGCGACGAGAAGCCGACCGGCTCCTGCAAGGCGATCCGCAGGTGGTCGCGCTTGCGCACCGCCAACCGGTCGCTAGCGTCGTCGTCGCTGCTCATCCGGCGCGGCTCATCCGGCGCGGCTCAAGGCGGGCTCATCTCCCGGCTCCGATATCGGGCAACCGACCTTACTGCTGGCGAGTGTCCGATCGCGCAGTGACCAACAGATGGCCGACGGGCTAGGTTGGCGTGAACGGCAATCGCTACCCCAAGGGCACATCCATGCTGCTGGAGCGCATCCACGGCCCAAGCGACCTGCGGGCGCTTGACCAGCAAGGCTTGACAGCGCTGGCCACCGAGGTCCGCTCATTCATCGTGGAGTCCGTCGCGCGAGGCGGCGGCCATCTCGGCTCCAACCTGGGAGCCGTCGAGCTCACCTTCGCCCTGCACCGGGTGTTCGACTCCCCCGACGACATCCTGCTGTGGGACACCGGCCACCAGTCCTACGTGCACAAGATCGTGACCGGACGCCGCGAGGGGTTCTCGCAACTCAAACAGGCGGGCGGGCTGTCCGGCTACCCGTCGCGGGCCGAGTCCGAGCACGACTGGATCGAGAACAGCCACGCCTCCACGGCGCTGTCCTACGCGCACGGCCTCGCCACCGCCTTTTCCACCCAGGGCCTTGACCGTCGTGTCGTGGCGATCATCGGCGACGGCGCGATGACCGGCGGCATGGCCTACGAGGCGCTCAACAATCTCGGCCATAGCGGCCAGCGCGTGCTGATCGTCCTCAACGACAACGGGCGCTCCTACGCCCCGACGGTCTCGCGCCTCGGTGAGAGCCTGGCGATGCTGCGGCTGAACCCTTCGTACGTGTCAGCCAGCAAGCGTTGGGAGCGTCGGGCGCGCCGCCTACCCGGGGTCCTCGGCGGGATGACGAGATCCTGGATGCGCGGCACCAAGGCTGCGTTGCGCGAGGCCTTCGAGGAGCCGCCGACCTTCTTCGAGGCGCTGGGGGTGCGCTACACCGGGCCTATCGACGGTCACGACGTCGCCAAGCTGGAGCAGGCGTTGCGCCACGCGGCCACCTACGAGGGCCCTGTCGTGGTCCACGTGCTGACGCAGAAAGGCCGCGGGTACGCACCAGCCGAGACCGACGTCGAGAAGTGCCTGCACGACGTCTCCGCCTTCGACCCCGCCACAGGCAAGGCCAGTAGCGGCGGCAGCGCCCGGACCTACACGCAGGTCTTCAGCGACACCATGGTCGAGCTGGCCGACCGGCATCCCGAGCTGATGGCCATCACGGCCGCCATGCCCGGTTCGACCGGTCTGCTGCCGATGCAGGAGCGTCATCCCGGCCGGGTGCTCGACGTCGGCATCGCCGAGCAGCACGCCGTCACGTCGGCCGCCGGCATGGCCATGGGAGGCCTGCGGCCGGTCGTCGCCGTCTACTCGACGTTTTTCACCCGCGCGTTCGACCAGGCCAACCTCGACGTCGGCCTCCACGGCCAGCCGGTCACCTTCGCGTTGGACCGCGCCGGCATCACGGGTGACGACGGCGCCTCGCACCACGGCGTGCTGGACATGGCCCTGTGCCTCAAGGTTCCCGGCATGACGGTGTTCGCGCCCTCCTCGGCCCAGGAGCTGTCGCGGATGCTCGGCCACGCGGTCGCGCTCGACGGCCCGGCCGTCGTCCGCTTCCCCAAGGGCGTGGCTCGCGACGTCAGCACCGACCAGGTTGGCGAGGGGCTGGCAGCCCGTAAGGTCCGAGACGGCTCCGATGTGTGCTTCCTGGCGGTGGGCAAGCTGCTGGAGGCCGCTGAGGAGGCCGCCGAGCAGCTCGAGGGCGAGGGCATTTCCGCTGCGGTCTGGGACGTCCGGGTGGTTAAGCCGGCCGACCCGGCGATGCTGCACGACGCCGCCGGCTACCCCCTGGTCGTGACGGTCGAGGACGGCGTTCGCATCGGCGGCGCCGGCGCTCACCTGACCGATGCAGTCGCCCAGTTGGACGAGACCCGCCGGGCACCGCGCTTCCTGGTTCTGGGGACACCCGACCGCTACATCCCCCAGGCCAAGCCGGATCGCATCCTTGCCGACCTCGGCCTGGACGGGTCCGGGATCGCTGCCACCACCCGCAAGGCGCTCGACAACAGCTGACCTTCCAAGTGGGGGTTGAGCACCTCGTCCTGCGCGCGTAGCGTGCCCGCACCCGGGCAGCGCGTTGCGAAGGAGCGGCCATGTGCCTTGACCACACCGCCGAGACAGTCCGACCCCAGCTGACGGACGGTCACCCGCCGCCGATCAGTCGTCGCGCGGCACTAAAGGCCGGGGCGACCAGCCTGGCATTGAGCGCACTGTGGCCTAGCGCGGCGGCGGCACATCACAAGCCGAGTCACCCCACGCCCCCCGGCCACGCCCGCGGCCACGCACCCCGTCACCTGGTCGACCTGACCCATCCCTTCACGGTGGACTTCCCCGTCTTCTCCGACAGCGAGCGAGCTACTCGCCGGACGCACGTCACCATCGAAGACGACGGCTACTACCTGCAGGAATGGTCGTTCTACGAGCACACCGCCACTCATGTGGACGCCCCGGGGCACTTCGCCCCCGGTGGGCGGCTGTCGCCGGAGATCTCACCCGCCGAGCTGTTCGTCCCGGCGGTCGTCGTCGACATCTCCCGCAAGGCACGCCGCAATGCCGACGCACAGGTGACTGTCGCGGACCTCATCGCCTTCGAACGCAGGCATGGCCGCATCCCCCGCCGCGCGGCCGTGTGCATGTACTCCGGCTGGGAGTCCCGCGCCGGGAACTCCGACTCGTACCGCGGCACTGACCCCGACGGGATGTTCCACTTCCCCGGCTTCAGCGTCGAGGCCGTGGAGTGGCTGCTGGAGCGCCGTGACATCACCAGCATCGGTGTCGACACGCTGAGCCTGGACTACGGCAGATCAGCGACGTTCGGCGTGCACGTGACGCTGTTGGGCGCCGACCGCTACGGCATCGAGAATCTGGCTGGCCTCGGCAAGATCCCGGCGCGCGGGGCGACGATGTTCGTGGGGCTGGTCCCCTGGGAGCAGGGCTCGGGCGGCCCGTGCCGGGTGATCGCCGGGTGGTGAAGCGGCCTCAGCCTGGCGCCGGCCGCGACGGGTGCGCCAGCTCCCGGGCGGCGATGGCCAGCTTGCGGCGGGTCGGCACGGCGGCGCGCACCCGGAACACCTGGTAGTCCGCTGCCTCGAGGCGGTCCAGGATCTCCGCGTAGCAGCGGTGCGCGATGCGGATGCCTGTGCGGCTGGCGGGTTCCAGCATCGTCCAACCTTGTTCCGCGCGCCGGTACAACACCCGGGTTCGCGCCACCTCGAATGCCAGCAGCCGTCGCAACGCCGGCGTCACGTGCCGGGCTCGGAACTCCAACTCGCCGACCCCGAAGCGGTCGAGGTCCTCCAGCGGCAGGTAGATGCGGCCCCGGTCCCAGTCCTCGCTGATATCGCGCAAAAAGTTGGTCAGCTGGAAGGCGATTCCCAGGTCCATGGCGCGGGCGCGGGCGTCGGGGTGGATGGCCCCGAGCACCGGCAGCATCATCGCGCCGATCACCGCGGCGGACCCGTGGACGTACTCGCCCAGGTCGTCGCAGGTGCGGTAGCGGGTGACTGTCAGGTCCATCGCCATCGAGTGCAGGAAGGCTCGCAGGTCGTCGTGGTCGATGTCCAGCACCCTGACCGTGTGCAACACCGCTGGCAGCACCGGGTCGTCGATGGGCGAGCGGGTGTCCAAAGCTTTCAGGAACACCGAAGACCAGCGCTCCAGAGCGGTGCGGCGCTGCTGCGGCGTCCAGGACAGGTCCAGGTGGTCGACCAGGTCGTCGGCGTAGCGCGCGAAGCCGTACAGCGCGTGAACGTGGTGGCGGCGCTCGACGGGCAGGAAGCGGGTGGCGAAGTAGTAGGTGCGCCCGTGCGCGGCGTGCAGGCGCCGGCACAGCTCGTAGCTGGTGGCCAGATCGACGGTGCCGGCGTGCCCGGCCAGCCCCTCGGCGACGATCCGCGTGGACGGGTCGGGGTGGGCGTAGCCGGTCACCGCACGATCCGCGTCGCCGGGCCAGGGTTGGCGTAACCGGTCATCGCACCATCCGCGTGCTGGGATCCAGCTGCTCGAGCACCCGTTGAGCGGCCAGCTTGCCCGAGATCAGGACCATGGGTACCCCCACCCCTGGTGTCGTGCCCGACCCGGCGAACACGACCCCGCCCACTTTGGGAGCCCGGTTGCTCGGACGGAATGGGCCGGTCTGGGCGAGGTGGTGGCTGGCGGCGAACGGGGTGCCCGCGGCCATCCCCTGCCGCGCCCAGTCGGCGGGCGTGACCACCGCGCTGGCAATGGTGTGCTCGGCGACGTCGCCATAGCCGGCGGCACGCAGGCGGCGCTGGGCCTGGGCCAGCTCGCGGGGAGCCTGCGCGTCCCAGTTCAGAGCGTTGCCGACGAGGTTAGGGGCCGGCAGCAGGTAGAAGCCGACGTCGCCGCCGGCCGGGGCCATCCGCGGATCGGTGACGGTCGGCACCGTCAGAAACCAGGAGGCGTCGCGTTGCAGGCGCCCGGCCAAGATGTCGTCGAACGACGCGGCGTAGTCCTGCGCAAAGTGGATGTTGTGGTGCGCCGCCCCGTCGAGCTTGCGGTCCTGGCCGAGGTGCACCACCACGCACGAGGGCGAGTATCGCAACCGGCGCACCCGCCGTGGCGTCGCCTCGGGTGGCAACAGGTCCCGGTAGGCCACCGGCAGGTCGGGATTGAGCACGACGACGTCGCAGCCCACCCGCTCGCCGCCGTCCAGCCGCACGGCGACCGCCCGGCCGGCGGCGGTCTCCACCCGCTCCACGGTGGTGCCAAGGCGCAGCTCGACCCCGCAGCGCACGGCCAGCTCCGCCAGCCCCTTGCTGACCGCGTGGATGCCGCCGGTCGGGAAGTACACGCCGGCGATGGCGTCCATGTAGGCGATGATGGCGTAGATGCCCAGCGCCTCGTAGGGGCTCATGCCGGCGTACATCGCCTGGAAGGTGAACAGCCGCACCAGTCGCCAGTCGGTCAGAAACGACGAGACCAACGGCATCATCCGCCGGAAGCCACCGAGCCACAGGAGCCTGGCCAGCTGCGCGGGCCGCACCAGGTCCAGCGGTGAGTCGAAGTTGGCGTCGATGAAGGTGGCGTACTCGGCTTGGTAGAGCGTCGCCAGGTGCGCGGCGAAGCGCTCGAAGCGGACCGCTTCGGCCGGGCCACAGACCGCCGCGATCTCTTGGGACATGGCCTCGGCGTCGCCGCGGATGCGCAGCACCGACCCGTCGTGGAACACCGCGCGGTAGGCCGGATCCAGGCGGGCGAGGTCCAGATGGTCGGCCAGCGACTCGCCGGCCAAGGCGTACAGCTGCGCGAGCAGCGACGGCATCGTCAGCACCGACGGCCCGGTGTCGAAGCAGAACCCGTCGCGCTCGAGGCGACCGGCCCTTCCGCCTGGCCGCAGCTCCCGCTCCAGCAGCGTCACCTGGCAGCCGGCGGTCGCCAGCCGGATCGCGGCGGCGAGCCCGCCGAGGCCGGCGCCGACCACGACGACGCGCTTGGCCACTACACCGACCGAAATGCGGCGAAGCCTGCCAGCTGCTGCAACGCGTCGCGCGCCGGCCGGCCAACGCGGTCAAGGGCAAGACAAGCCCGCTCGTGCTGTTCGGACACGATCCGCTCGACGGCGGCGAGCGCGCCGCAGTCGACGATGAGGTGGCGTGCACGGTCGGCGGCGGCGACGTCCAGACCGGGGTTGCCCAGCACCTGGTCGAGCGCCGACCGGCCGGCGGCGCCGCTGCGCCCGAACGCCTGCAGGATCAGCACGGTGCGCTTGCCCTCCCGCAGGTCCTCCATGGCGCCCTTGCCGGTGGCCGTGGGGTCACCGAACAGGCTCAAGACGTCATCGCGCAGCTGGAACGCCAACCCGACCGCGTCGCCGTAGCTGGCGAGCACCCGGTCCAGCTCGGCGTCCTCGCCGGCGATGGCCGCCCCAAGCTGCAGCGGGCGGGTGACGGTGTAGCGCCCGGACTTGAGCAGCGCCACGCGCAGCGACTCCTCCTCGGTGGCGCCGCGCAGGCCGGCCAGCCGCAGGTCGAGGTACTGGCCGGCCATGACCTCCACGCGCAGGGCGGTGAACACCCGTCGCGCGCGATCGATGGCTGCCGGCGGCAGGTCGGCGGCGTCGATGAGCTGGTCGGCCCAGACGAACGCGAGGTCGCCGGCCAGGATCGCGCCACCGACCCCGAACCATGCGCCGTCGCCACGCAGCCCGTCGTCGGCGTGCGCGGCACGCAGTGCCTCGTGCACGGCGGGGCGGCCACGCCGCTGTGGGGAGCGGTCCATGACGTCGTCGTGGATCAACGCGAAGGTGTGCAGCAGCTCCACGGCCGCCGCTGGCACCAGCACGCCGTCATCGTGGGCCGCTCCGGTGGCCCGGTGGCCCCAGTAGACGAACGCGGGGCGCAGCCGCTTGCCGCTGGCCGCGACGAAGGCGGCGATTTCGGTGCCGACGACCTTGAGTGCCGGGTCGAGTTCGGCCAGCTCGCCGACGCGGTCAGCCAGGAACCGCTCCAGAAGCGCATCGGTAGGCCGGGACACGCACTCTAGGGCGGGCACAGATCCCATCCCGACGGGCGGTGCGGCGTTGGCGGCGTGCAGGGCGACTCGCGTCGTGGAGCCGGACATCACTTCCCTGTCGATCGGTTGCCCCTCCGCACCGCGACCTCGCGGTCTCGGCAACTTTAGCGCTCCCCCGCCTGCTTGAGCCGAGCCTGCAACAGCTCGTTGACCAGTCCCGGATTGGCCTGTCCCTTGGTGGCGCGCATCACCGCGCCGACCAGGGCGCCGATGGCTTTGGTGTTGCCGTCGCGCACGCGCTGCGCGGCGGCGGCGTTCCCGGCGATGGCGGTGTCCACGACGGCGCCCAGCGCCCCTGTGTCCGAAATCTGGGCCAGGCCGCGCGCAGCGACCACCTCGCCCGGCGATCCCTCACCCGCCAAGACGGCCTCCAAGACCTCGCGCGCGAGCTTGGTCGACAGCGTGCCGTCGGCGACGAGGCGGGTCAGCTCGGCCAGGTGCGCGCCCGGCAGCGCGGCCGTGACCGGGTCGACGGAGCGTTCGTTGCACCAGGCCGCGACCTCGTTGGTCAGCCACTTGGCGGCCTCGGCCGGCGGGGCGCCGGCCGAGACCGCCTCGTCGAAGCGTCCGGCCAGGCCAGAGCTCTGCAGCAGCGCGGCGGTGCCGGGCGCCAACCCGTGCTCGGCGGCGTAGCGACTGCGGCGGGCAGCCGGCAGCTCTACAAGCTCGGCCCGCAACCGCGCGACCCAGTCGCTGTCGGGCTCAACGGGCACCAGATCAGGGTCGGAGAAGTAGCGGTAGTCGAAGACCTCCTCCTTGGCCCGCAGGGTGGAGGTGGTGGCGGTGTCTTCGTTCCAGTGGCGGGTCTCCTGCACGATGGGCTGGCCCGAGGACAGCAGCTCGGTCTGGCGGGCGATCTCGTGGTCGATCGCCCGGCCCAGCGAGCGCAGGGAGTTCATGTTCTTGACCTCCACGCGGGTGCCGAACACCGAGTGGCCGACCGGGCGCAGCGAGACGTTGGCGTCGCAGCGCATCGACCCCTCCTCGAGCTTCGCGTCGCTGATCTCCAGCGCGAGAACGATCGCGCGGAGTTCGGTGAGGTAGGCGCGGGCCTGCTCGGCGCTGCGGATGTCCGGCTCGGACACGACCTCCAACAGCGGAATGCCGGCGCGGTTGTAGTCCACCAAGCTGTACTCGGCGCCGTGAATCCGCCCGGAGATTGCGCCGCGCTCGCTGTGGACTGCCATATGAATGGTCTTGCCAGTGTCCTCCTCCATGTGGACCCGCGTGATCCCGACGCGTCGTGAGCCGTCGGCGGTGGCCACCTCCAGCTGTCCGCCAAGGCAGATCGGCACGTCGTACTGGGAGATCTGATAGTTCTTGGGCATGTCGGGATAGAAGTAGTTCTTGCGGTGGAACTGGCTGGACGGGGCGATGTCGCAGCCCAGCGCCAGGCCGAGACGGATGGCGTACTCCACCGCCTTGACGTTGATCATGGGCAGGCTGCCTGGCTGGCCGAGGCAGACCGGGCAGGTGCGCACGTTGGGCTCGCCGCCGAAGTCGATGGCACAGCCGCAGAACATTTTCGTGGCGGTGTTCAGCTCGACGTGGACCTCAAGGCCGATGACGGCCTCGAAGCGGGCGGCCTGCTCGACACCCGAGTCGCGAGCGGCGCGCTGCGCCTGCGTCGAGGCGTCCGGGGCCACGCTCACGCCGCCACCTGCGCCAGCGAGCCGGGCCCGCGTGGTGTCGAGTCGATCGCCAGCTCGCGCTCCAACGCCCTGGCGGCGCGGAACAGCACCGGCTCGCCGAGCACCGGCGCCATCAGCTGCAGCCCCACCGGCAGCCCGTCGTGGTCAAGGCCCACCGGCAGCGACAGCGCTGGCGCTCCGGCGAGGTTGGACGGGATCGTGTAGACGTCGGACAGGTACATCGCCAATGGGTCCGCCGCCCGCTCGCCGAGCTTGAACGCCGTGGTCGGCGACGTGGGGCTGACCAGCACGTCGCAGCCGGCGTAGGCGGCCTCGTAGTCGCGGATGATCAAGGTGCGCACGCGCTGCGCCTGGGCGTAATACGCGTCGTAGTAGCCGGCAGACAGCGCGTAGGTCCCGATCATGATGCGGCGTTTGACCTCCCGGCCGAAGCCCGCCTCGCGGGTGCTGGCCATCATCTGCTCGGTCGTCTCGCCGTCCACCCGCAGGCCGTAGCGCACGCCGTCGTAGCGCGACAGGTTCGACGAGCACTCGCTTGGCGCGATCAGGTAGTAGGCGCTGACCCCATAGCCGGCGTGCGGCAGGCTGACGTCGACGACCTCGGCACCCAGCGCAGCAAACCGGTCGATCGCCGCCGTGACCACCTGGCGGACGCCGTCGGCCATCCCCTCGCCCATGAACTCCCGCACGACTCCCACCCGCAGGCCCTCGACGCCGGCTTCCAGCGCCGAGTGCAGGTCGGGCGCCTCGGTGGGGATCGAGGTCGCGTCGCGGGGGTCGTGTCCCGCGATGGCCTCCAACAGCTCGGCCGCGTCGCCGACCGTGCGGGCGATGGGGCCGACCTGGTCCAGCGACGAGGCGAAGGCGATCAGGCCGAAGCGGCTGACCAGCCCGTAGGTGGGCTTGACGCCGATCACCCCGCACAGGGCGGCGGGCTGGCGCACCGAGCCGCCGGTGTCGGTGCCGATGCCCAATGGCGCGTCATTGGCCGCGACGGCCGCGACCGAACCCCCCGACGAGCCGCCAGGGACCCGTTCCAGATCCCAGGGGTTGCGGGTTGGGAAGAAGGCCGAGTTCTCGCAGGACGAGCCCATCGCGAACTCGTCCATGTTGGCCTTGCCGACGACGATCGCGTCGGCTTGGCGCAGCTTGCGCACAACAGTCGCGTCGTACGGGGGGCGGTAGTGCTGCAGCACCCGCGACGCGCAGGTCGTCTCCACGCCCTTGGTGCACAGAATGTCCTTGAGCGCCAGCGGCAGACCGGCCAGCGCGCCGACCTCCTGGCCAGCCGACAGGCGCCGGTCGATGTCGCGGGCGTGGTCGAGGGCGGCCTGGTCCAGGGTGCGGATGAAGGCGCTGACGTGGGGGTCGGTGTCGGCGATGCGGTCCAGGTGCGCCTGCGTGATCTCGGTGGCGCTGACCTCGCGCGCCTTCAGCAGCCGCTGCAGGCCGACGGCGTCGGCGGCCACGAGCGGGTGCATCTAGGGCTCCTCCACGATCCGAGGGACGCGGAAGCGGCCCTGTTCCGCCTGGGGAGCGGTCGCGGTGGCCTCGTCGGCCGGCAGCGACGGCTGCGGCGTGTCGTCGCGGTAGACGTTGCGTAACGGGTAGGCGTGGCTGGTGGGCGGGACGTCGGCAGCGGCAACCTCGCCGACCTTGTCGGCGTAGGCCAGGATGTCCGACAGCTCGCCGCGCAGTGCCTCGACCTCCTGGTCGGACAGCGCGATCCGCGCCAAGCGGGCGACATGGCGCACGTCGTCGGTGGTCAAAGACATGAGGACGTGGAACTCCAGCTGGGGGGGACCTGCTCGCAGGCTACCGCGCTACTGTGCGGGACTGCCGCTGGCGGGCAGGGCACCAGAGTCCAGCAGCGCGACGAATCCGTCCTCGTCGACGGTCGGCACACCCAGATCCACGGCCTTGGCGGCCTTGCTGCCAGGGTCGACCCCCACCACGACTACGCCGGTCTTCTTGCTGACGCTGCCGACCACCTTGCCGCCGCGGTCTTCGATCGCCTGCTTGGCCTCGTCGCGGGTGAATCCGCTCAACCCACCGGTGAGCACCACCGTCCAGCCGTCGAGCAGGTCACTGCGCTGCGCGGCCTCGGTGTCGGTCCGCACACCCAGGGCGGCCAGGTCGTCAAGCAACGCGCCGCTGCTCGGGTTGTCCAGGAACGCGCGCAGCGCCGCCGCGCGGATTGGGCCCACGCCGTTGACCGCGGCGATGGTGTCGGTGTCGGCTGCGCGCACCGCCGCCAGCGTGCCGAAGTGCCGGGCGAGGACGCGCGCGACCGTGCCGCCGACCATGCGGATGTTCAACGCCACCAGCAGGCGCTCCAGCGGCTGGGTCTTGGAGCCCTCGATGCCGGCCAGCAGCTGGGAGACCTTCTTGTCGCCGAAGCCCTCCAGCGGCAGCAGATCATCGGCGCTCAGCCGGTAGACGTCGGCGATGTTGCTGACCAACCCCTGATCCCGCAGGATGCGAGCCGTCTCATAGCCGAGTCCCTCGATGTCCATGGCGCCGCGACCGGCGAAGTGGGCCAGCGACTCCAGCAGGCGGTTGGGACAGTCGATGTTGGTGCAGAAGCTGGCCGCCTCGCCCTCCAGCCGCTCGATCGCCGATCCGCAGAACGGGCAGGTCTTCGGCATCCGCCACGGCCCTGCGGACGTCACCTCGTCGGGGCGTTGCGATAGCACCGGACCCACGACCTCGGGAATCACGTCACCCGCCTTGCGCACCACGACCGTGTCGCCGGGACGGACGTCCTTGAGCCGTGCCTGGTCCTCGTTGTGCAGGGTCGCCAGCTGCAGGGTGGAACCGGCCACGAGCACGGGCTCGAAGGAGGCGAAGGGCGTGACCTTTCCCGTGCGCCCCACGTTGACGAAGATGTCGATGAGCTTGGTCTGGCGTTCCTCGGGCGGGTACTTGTAGGCGATCGCCCAACGCGGCACGGCGCTGGTGGCGCCGAGGCGGCGCTGCTGTCCGAGGTCGTCGACCTTCACGACGACGCCGTCCATCTCGTAGGTCGGCGCGTGGCGGCGCTCCCCCCAGTCGGCGATAAAGCGGCACACCTCGTCGAGGTCGTCGAGTGTGCACGTCTGTTCGGCGACGGGCAGGCCGGCGGCCGCAATCGCCTCCAAGAAGGCACTCTGGGTCGGTACCGACAGCCCCTGCACGGCTCCCATCCCATGGCACACCAGCCGTAAGGGCCGTTGCGCGGTCTTGGCCGGATCCTTCTGCCGCAACGCGCCGGACGCGGCGTTGCGCGGGTTGGCGAAGCGGGCCAGACCCTCCTGCTCGCGGGCATCGTTCATCGCCTCGAACTCCGCCACGGGGTAGTAAATCTCCCCGCGCGCCTCCAGCAGCGCCGGTGGGTCGTCGACCTCCAGGTAGTCCGGGACACCCGCGATCGTGCGCACGTTGGCCGTCACGTCCTCGCCGACCCGGCCGTCGCCACGGGTGACCGCACGGTCCAGGCGGCCACGGACGTAGGCAACGGAGATCGCGACGCCGTCGACCTTGAGCTCGCAGGTCCAGCGGACCGGGGCACCTTCCAGGATCCGGTTGTTGCGCTCGGCCCAGCGCAGCAGCTCGCTGTCGTCGAAGGCGTTGTCCAGCGACAGCATCGGCTGCCGGTGCCCGACCGCCGCAAAGGCCGGGGACGGTGCGGTGCCGACCCGGTGCGTTGGCGAGTCGGGATCGTCCAGCTCCGGGTGCTCGGCCTCCAGGCGAGCAAGCTGCTGATACAGCGCATCGAACTCGGCATCCGTGATCGACGGTCCGACAGCACGTAGTAGCGGTAACGGTGCTGGTCGATGTCGACGCGCAGGCGCTGCACCCGCCGCCGAGGCCCCTCGGCACCGTCACTGTCTTGGGCGACCATGCGTGTGATTCTAAGGTTGCGCGGCTTGCGTTTCGGACCGCTGCTCACCCGGAACAATGGCAGCAATGGCTACTCCTGAGGCGATGACGGCGACAGTCTTGTTGGCGTTGTTGCTCGGGTTAGTGCTGGCCCTCTACCGGTCACACGTGGCTGTCAAGCCGCAGCTGTTGCGCATCCGGCGGGAACCGAACCTGCAAGAGCGTGCCGCGGCCGCTCGCCGCGCCGCCGAATACGAGGGCTGAGCCAGACGCCGGGCCTTACCTCAGGCGCTGGCCGCTGAAGTTTGCGACCACGACCTGGTGATGGTCCCGCCACCGAGACACTCCTGCCCCTCGTAGAACACCACCGCCTGCCCAGGCGCCACGCCCTCCGGTTCATCGTTGCTGAATTGCACGTCCGCGACCTCGCCGTTGAGGTCGATCTCGCACGGTAGCGGCCGGCCGCGATAGCGCACCTGCGCGGTGACGCCGCCGCTGGCAGGCGGATGACCGGCGATCCAGGACATCCCCGTCGCGAGCAGGCGACTGCTGCGCAGCTGCTCGCGTCCGCCGACGTGCACCTGCTGGCCGTCGATCGCCGTTACGTACAGCGGCTGCCTGCGTCCTGACAGGCCCAGTCCCCGGCGCTGGCCAACGGTGAAGCGGTAGGCGCCTTCGTGGCTGCCCAGCGTCTGACCGTCGGGTCCGATGAAGGTCCCGGCGCGCTGTCCCAGCCGCGGTCGCAAGAAGCCGGCGAGGTCACCATCGGGGATGAAGCAGATGTCGTGGCTGTCGGGCTTGGCGGCCGTGAGCAGGCCGCGCTCGGCTGCCATCGCGCGCAGCGACGACTTGTGGTGCTCGCCGACCGGCCACAGGGTCGCGGCCAGCTGACGCTGGTCGGCCATGTAGAGCACGTAGGTCTGGTCCTTGTCCGGATCGACGGCGCGCCACAGGTGCGCGGTGCCGTCGGCGTCGCGACGCAGGCGGACATGGTGGCCGGTGGCGAGGGCCCCGAATCCGACGGCGCGTGCCCGGTCCAGCAGCGCCGCGTACTTGACCCGCTCGTTGCATCGCACACAGGGGTTGGGTGTGCGCCCCGACTGGTACTCGCTGACGAAGTCGTCGACGACCCGCTCGGCGAAGGCGGCGGAAAAGTCCCACACGGCGAACGCGATGTCCAGGCGGTCGGCGACCCGGCGCGCGTCGCGGGCGTCGTCCAAGGTGCAACAGCCCTTGCCTGGTAGGCCCGAGGGTGTGTCCGCCATCTTCAGGTGGACGCCGGTCACGTCGTGGCCCTGCTCGACGAGCAGCGCCGCGGCCATCGACGAATCGACCCCGCCGGACATCGCTACCAGGACCTTCACCCCCGCCGCCTTACAGGTAACCGCCGCCGGCGTCGCGCAGCCGCTTGACGCAGTCGCCGAACACCTCGACGGCGGTGTCGATATCGGCCTGCGTGGTGCTGCGCCCGCAGGTCATGCGTACGTGAGCCTTGTCCGCCGGCGCATCGATGGCGGCCAGGACGTGACTGGCGGCGGTGGCTCCCGACTGGCAAGCGGAGCCGGCGGAGACGGCGACCCCTGCCATGTCCAGCGCGAACAGCAAGGCCTCGCCGTTGCACCGGTCCACGGCGACGTTGGCGTTGTGCGGCAGCCGGCGCTCGGCATGCCCGTTGAGTCCGATCCCGTCGACGGCCAGCAGCCCTGACAGCAGGCGGTCGCGCAACCACCGCAGCCGGGGCACCTCGGTTGTCATGGTCTGTGCCGCCAGCTCAACCGCCGCGCCGCAGCCGACGATCCCGGCGGCATTGAAGGTCCCCGAACGAATGCCACGCTCCTGGCCACCGCCGTGCAGCAGGGACTGCACCGGTAGGTCCCGGGCCTGCACCCAGACGCCCACGCCCTTGGGCCCGTTGATCTTGTGTGCCGACAGCGACACCGCGCCCAGCGACCAACCGGTGATGTCGAGATGAGTGCGGCCGAACGCCTGCACGGCGTCGGTGTGCAACGGCACCTGCCGTCGGGCCAGCGCGGGGCCGATGACGTCGAGCGGTTGCAGCGTGCCGATCTCGTTGTTGGCGGCCATCACGCTGACCAGCACCGTGTCGTCACGCACGGCATCCAGCAGGCGGTCGACCTCGACGATGCCGTCGGTGGTGACCGGCACGACGGTCAGCTCGAAGCCCTGCTGCTCGGCCAGCCACTCCGCGGTTTCTAGAACCGCGTGATGCTCGATCGCGGTGGTAACCAGATGGTTGCCGCGTCCCGCCGCCCGCGCTGCCCAGGCGATGCCTTTGATGGCGGCGTTGTCCGACTCGGTGCCGCCGGAGGTGAACACCACGTCCAGCGGCGCGACGCCCAGGGCAGTGGCAACCTGCTCGCGCGCGTGCTCGACCGCGGCGCGCGCCGCCCGGCCGGCGCGGTGCGCCGACGACGGGTTGCCGTGCTCAGCCTGGAGGTACGGGAGCATCGCGGCCAGGACACCGGGGTCGACCGGCGTGGTGGCGGCGTGATCCAGGTAGATCGTCACGGCAAGGACGGTAGCGCGACACCGTCGCGGCGGCGAGCGGGCTGAACCGTGGCCGGACCCGTGCCGAGGCGCGGGCCAGACAGCGCCGAGGCGAGACGAAACGAGGCCTAGTAGGTGGCGACCCGCTCGCCCATGAAGATCTTGGGGTACAGAAAGTCCATGTTGCCGTTGTAGACACGCCCGCAGCCGTGGCTGGCGGGATAGGTCGGGACGCTCGGGTAGCCGTGGATGGCGTAACCGCGGTAGAAGAAGATCGGCCGGTACATCATGTTGTAGGTCTGCAGGTAGTCACGCTTCTCGTACACCGTGAACGTGCCGCGCACCATCGGCGTCGAGGACTTGCCAGTCGAAGTGTGGATGTGGTGAGCCACCTTCCCGTTCTTCACCAGCAGGATCAGCTGGCGCCCGATGTCGATCTCCACGTGCGTGCTGGGCAGGTCGGGGCGGCGCACCTTGTGGCGGGGGTTGCGCAACAGGCGCCGCCACTCGGCGTTTCCAAAGGAACCGTTGGCGCTGCGCCCGGCGACCTTCTCGAAGGCGTACACCGCCCACAAGGTGAACCGGTCGACGCGCCCATCGACGTGCGGCATGTGGTAGCCCTGCCGGTGCAGCAGGCGCTCGGCGCAGTACCACCGGCGCATGCCGCCGCGGCGCAGCTGACAGGTGGTGACCACCGGAACCGACTTCTTGGTGGCGAGGACCACGGCCTTGCGCGGCTGGTAGCGGTTGAACCACCACCTGGCCGGGTCGGCCAGCTCCCGGCCTGCCGTCGCCAGCAGCGGGGCGTCGCGGCGAACGCCCGCCCAGACACCGGCGTAGGACGCCGCGGGCCAGTTCTTCCGGTTGATGAGGACAGGGGAACCTCGCAGGCCATGGCGGCGAGCGGCGGCGGCGGTCACCGCGGCCGTGCCGGCCGCGCCAGGGCGGGCGAGACGCCGCACTCTCGGCAGGTTGCGCACGATCCCCGCCGACACCGCCGACTGGTTGCCGATCACCAACGTGCGCCTGGCACCAAGCTCGCGAACCCGGCGCTGCAACCGCAGCCGCTTGCCAGCGCGTTTGGTCAGCACCAGCGGGTAACGCCTGCCGGCGGCCAGTGCCGCGGCGCCGAGGCTTTGGGCCGGCGCGCGCCCGCCGGCCACGATGACTGTCCGGCGCCGAGCCCCGAGCTTGGCTGCCCTGCGAGCCACCGCCACGGAGGTCTCATAGCGGTTGCCCCGGCCGACCCTGACAACGGTGGCCACGTTACGCAGCCGGGTGACGACCCGTCGGCGCATGTCCCCGACGACATAGATCCGGCCGGGATTCAGACGCCGTAGTTCACGGTCCACTTTGGACGGCACCGAGCGCGTCCTGGTCAGCAACAGCGGACCACCAACCGTGCCGGCGAGGCTGGAGGCCACCATCGGGTCAAAGGGGTTGGTCCCGGGGGCGACCACCACGCGGCGAGCGCCGTGCGACCACCCGCGACGGCTCACCCTGGCCGACCCCACGTAGCGGTTTGCCGGTGCCATGCGTCTGACAGCCGCGCGCCGCCACGCCCTGCCGTCCAAGGTGATCGACGGGGACGGTTGCGCCATGGTCCCGTAGCCGGCCAGCGGGGGTTCGGTCGGGTTGCGCAGCGGCGTCCCCTCGCCTGGGCCCGGCGGGTCGAGCTGGTCAGGCGGTGACGCGGCGGCCGCTGGCCCCGCGACCAGGGCCAGCACCAGCAACATGGTGAGCACGCCGGCCAGCCAGCCGTGCGTCCTGTCGATTGTCCCCACCTTGAACCCCACTCATGAAGATAGGACCGAAACCGATCGACCCCTGTGTTGCGAAGTGTGTGCTACGCAGAGGCGTTTGCCAAGGCCGTCGTCCACCGATGGCCTAGCACTGTTGGCCAGGAACGCCCCGGGGTCATTTGCGCTTGCGGATCTCCTCGATCAGCGGCGGCAGCACCTTGTACAGGTCGCCCACCACCGCGAAATCGGCGATGGAGAAGATCGGCGCGTCGGCGTCCTTGTTGATCGCGACGATGGTCTGCGAGGTCTGCATGCCGGCACGGTGCTGGATCGCCCCGGAGATGCCGGCGCCGACATACAGCTGAGGGGCCACGGTCTTGCCGGTCTGGCCGATCTGGTGCTGATGGGGATACCAGCCCGCGTCGGTGGCGGCCCGCGAGGCACCCACCGCGGCGCCGAGCGCGTCGGCGAGTTCCTCGATCAGCTTGAAGCCCTCGGCGTCGCCGAGACCGCGGCCTCCGGCCACGATGAAGGAAGCCTCGGTCATCTCCGGGCGCCCGCCGGCCTCCTGCTCCACGGTGTCGACGACCTCGGCGCGGCGCGCCTTGTCATCCAGGGTGACGTCTAGGCCGACAACCTGGCACTCGGACTCGGCCCCACCGCCTTCCTCGGCGGTGAAGGCGTTGGCCTTGACGCCGATGAACTGCGGACGGCCCTGGCGGACCTGGCAGCGCGAGGACATCTCGCCACCGAAGATCGCCTTGGTCGCGATCATGGTGTCGCCGTCCAGCTCCAGATCGGTCGCGTCGGTGACGACGCCAGCCTCGACGCGAACCGCGGCGCGCGCCACGACATCGGTGATGAACGGATCGGCGGGATACAGCAGGATCATCGCGTCGGACTGCTCCAGCGCGGCGACCAATGCCGCGGTCATCGGCTCGGTGGCGAACGCGTCAGCGTCCGGGTTGTCCCACACGAACGCCTTGCTGACGCCGTAGGCGGCCACCTTCTCAGCACTGGCGGTCGCACCCTGCCCAAGGACGACGGCGTGGACCTCGCCGCCCCCGACGGCGCGCGCGGCGGTCAGGATCTGGTTGCTGATCTTCTTCGGGGTCCCCGCGTCGTGGTCGACGAGAACGAGAACATTCATGATCCCTCCGGGATGGGCTGGCCGCCTGGCGGCGGCCGAATCGTTGGTTGTCTACGTGGGATGGGCTGGCCGCGGCGGAGTCCTGGTACTCGCGTCCGTTACAGTCGGCGTCAGATGAACTTGCGGGCTGCGAGGAAATCGGCGAGGGCCTTTGCCCCCACGGTTCCCGAGCCGTCGTCGTCGACCTTGTCGCCCGCCTGTTTGGGCGGGCGCGGCATGGCCTCGACGACCTGGGTCCAGGAGCCGTCCAGCCCCACCTGGCCAGCGTCCACCCCGACTGCGGCGAGGTCGTGGGTCTGTAGCGGCTTGGACTTGGCGGCCATGATTCCCTTGAACGACGGGTAGCGCGGCTCGTTGATCGCCTCGACCACGGACACCACAGCGGGCATCTCGGCCCGCACGACGACATGGCCGCTAGGGGTTTCGCGCTGGGCGGTCAGCGAATTGCCGTCGATGTCGAGGTTCTTGACGTAGGTCAGCGCCGGCAGGTCAAGGAACTCGGCGAGCATCGCCGGCACCAGCATCGTGCGGGCGTCCGAGGACTGGTTGCCCATGATGATGAGGTCGAACTCCTCGTCGGCCAGCGCGCCGGCCAGCACCCGCGCGGTGGCCACCGCGTCGGAGCCGTGGATCGCGGGGTCGGTCACCTGGATGGCGCCGTCCAGCCCGTAGGACAGCGCCTTGCGGACCGTGGTCTGCGCCTGCTCGGGCCCCATGCACAGCGCGATCACCTCGGCTGACCCGCGCTCCTTGATCCGCAGCGCCTCCTCGATCGACCATTCGTCGTTCGCGTTGAGGATCGCTTCACCGCTGTCGCGATCCAGGGTGTGGTCGTCCGGATCGACCTTTTTGGCCGCGGCCGTGTCGGGCACGCGCTTGATCGGGCAGATGATCCTCACCGCTGTCCTCCGCTGGCGTCACTCACCGATGACTGGCTTTGCAGCCTACCGGTCGGCCGCCTCGGATCCGTCGCCCGGTGGGCTCTGGTCTCGCCGCTGGACGCTGAGGCACCACCGCTAGGGTCCCTTTGCCGTAGCGGCCAACCACGCCGCGCCGCCATGAGGAGCCAGCTTGCACCGGGACGCCGAGACCACGCCAGCCGGCAAACCCCGTGCCCGCGCCCTCAGAATCCCCCTGCCGGGCCGGCCGGACGGGCACAACGCGATCACCGACGTCACCGGCGTCGAGGTGGGCTACACGACGCTGATCAGCGGGGACGGCCTGCCCGGCGAGGAGACGGTGCGCACCGGTGTGACCGCGATCCTGCCGCGTGGCCGCGACGGTGTCGGCATCGCCTGCGCGGCCGGCTGGTCCTGCCTGAACGGCAACGGCGAGATGACCGGCACCACATGGATCTCTGAGAGCGGCTCGCTGGCGGTGCCGGTGCTGCTGACCAACACCCATGCCGTCGGAGCGTGTCACCGGGGCACCATCGACTGGGTCGTGACGCGGCGACCGGACTCCGTGGGGTGGCTGCTGCCCGTGGTGGCCGAGACCTGGGACGGCTACCTCAACGACGTCAACGCCGACTCCGTGCAGCCTGGCCACGCCGTGCAGACCATCGACGCGGCAGCCCCGGGACCCGTCGAGGAGGGCTCCGTCGGTGGTGGCACGGGCATGAACTGCTATGGCTTCAAGGGCGGCAGCGGCACGGCGTCACGCATCGTGGAGTACGGCTCGGACAGCTACGTGGTCGGTGCGTTCCTGCAGGCCAACTTCGGGCGGCGCCGCGAGTTGACCATGGCCGGTGTCCATGTCGGCCCGGCGCTGTCCGACGACAACCCGATGGAGGAGCAGGACGCGGCCGCGCCACCGGGCTCGGGATCGGTCATCGCCGTCGTCGCCACCGACGCGCCGCTGCTGCCCGGGCAGTGCCAGGCGCTGGCCCGCCGCGTGCCTCTCGGGCTGGCGAGGACGGGCACCACCGGCTCGCACTTCTCCGGCGACATCTTTCTCGCCTTCTCCACGGCCAACCCGGGTGCGCTGGCCTCCACCGAGCCCGACCCACTCGTGGACGGCTACGAGACCATGCGCTTCGTCACGTGGGGTGGCATGGATAGGTTCTACGAGGCCGTGGTCGAGGCTGTGGAGGAAGCCGTCCTCAACGCCCTGGTCGCCAATGAGACCATGACCGGCCGCGCCGGCCACCGCTCCCCCGCGCTGCCACGTGAGCGGCTTCGGCGGCTGTTGCATGATCGTGGCATTGCCCTGTCGAGGGATTGAAGTGGGCCGAATCGCGGTAGCGAACAGGCCATGAGTCTTCAACGCCGTATCGCCCGACCGATGCTCGCCTCGATGTTCGTCGCTGGCGGGCTGGACGCACTGCTGGACCCTGGACCGAAGGTGCCAGTGGCCGATGATGTTGCGCCCAAGGTGGCCGAGCAGATCCCTGGTCTGTCCGAGCAGGACACCGAGGCGCTGATCCGCATCAATGGCGGCGTGCAGCTCGGCGCCGGCGCGCTGCTCTCCCTCGGTCGCTTCCCCCGGCTGTCGTCCCTCGCCCTGGCCCTCACGCTGCTGCCCACCACGGCTGCGGCCCACCGCTTCTGGGAGTACGACGACCGGCAGCAGCGCCGGCAGCAGCAGATCCACTTCTTCAAGAACGTCAGCATGCTCGGTGGGCTCCTGATCGCGTCTGGGGACACCGAGGGCCGGCCGGGCCTGAGTTGGCGCACCCGGCATGCCGCCGAGCACGCCGGCGCGAGCGTTCGCCGCACCCGCCGCGAAGCTCGGGTGGCCGCCAGGGCTGCCAAGGTGGCAGCCAAGGCCAAGCTGGCCGGCTAACAACCGCCTGCGCCGCGGGTGCGGCCGGCGGGCTCGGGGCGTCTCCGGCACGGGCTCGGGGCGGTCTCTCCGGCATTTGTGGACGTTTGCCGGACGGTCAGTCCGGTTGGCGTCCAAATAGCCCGTCGCCAGCGTGGCTGAGGCTGTTGGACGCCCAGAGCCGAGTGCTGGCATGGCCGGCGGCAGCGTCTCAGCCGTCGAGCGGGTCGTTCGGGATCGTCTGGCCGCCGCGTTGCAGCGCCAGTGCCTCCTGGTAGGTCATGCCGGCCGGCAGCCGCGAGCGCACGACCCGCGCGGGTGAGCCGACGACGATCGAGAATGGTGGGATCGTCCCGCGCACCAGCGCCTGGCTGCCGATGACCGAGCCAGCACCGATGTCGGCGCCGCGCAGGATCGACACCTTCTCGCCCACCCACACGTCCTCGCCGATGCGCACGGGGGTCTTGACCAAGCCTTGCTTCTTGATCGGGACGTCGACCCGGTCGTAGGCGTGGTCGAAGTCGCAGACGTAGATCCAGTCGCCCAGCAGGGCGTTGCGGCCGATCTCGATGTCGAGGTAGGCGTTGACCACGTTGTCGCTGCCCATCACGACCTTGGGCCCGAGGCGCAGGTTGCCCTCGTGGCAACGCAGCCGGTTACCGGCCCCCAACCAGCACCAGGGACCCAGGGCAAGGCGGCCGTGGTGGCGGCGGGCGTACAACTCGACGCGCGGGCCGATGAACACCATCCCGCCGAAATCGATGTGCGGGTGGCGCAGCCGCTGGGCGAGGAACCTCGCGTACAGCCGCAGGTGCTCGGGCGTGTACATGCGCCGCTCGACGGCGAAGCGCACCGACCTGCGCCAACCCCACCGCGGCCGCGCCGGCAGCTGCGGCAGCCGTCGCGGTGCGACGGCACCCAGCGCCGCGCCGATGGCGTCGGCCTGGGCCACACCGGCTGCTCGGCTGGCGGCGGCCACCGCCAAGGCGCGGTGCTGCTCGGCGAGGTTGCGGCCGAGTTCGGTGGCCTCTGCGGCTGACAGGTCCGACGGCAAGGCCACCGGCTACCCCGGCGCGGTGGCGGTCAGGATGCAGTTGTAGAACACGCCCTTGGGTACCAACCGCTGCGCCACCACCTCGTCAAAGGCGAACAGCCGCTGCCAGGTGTGGTACGCGAACCACGGGTAGCCGTCGGGCAGCACGCCGGGACGCACCATCGCCTCCACGGTCCGAGTCGCCCAGCCGAACCAGTTGGCCGTCAGCTCCTCGGTGACGGTGCGGACATCGGTGAACCCCGCCGAGTTCGCCAGGGCCTCCAGGTCGGGCGGGTCGAAGCTGTGCAGGTCCACCTCGGCCTCCAGGGCCGCGGTGTGGCGCTCGTCGTTGTGCAGTCCGGCCGTCGGATCGGCCAGGATGCGCTCGGAGCCGGCAGCCGCTGCCAGCAGCTTGACGCCGATGCGCGCCGCTCGCTTCACCTGGGTGGCGATGCGATCACCGGTGCGGGTCGGCTCCCCGGCGATCACCAACCGCCCGCCCGGTTCCAGCACTCGGCACAGCTCGGCGAAGGCGGCCGGGAGGTCGGGCAGGTGGTGGACGACCGCGTGACCGACCACCAGGTCGAAGCTGCCGTCGTCGTAGGGCAGCGACTCCGCATCGGCGACCCGGCCATCCACGTCGATGCCGAGCCGCGCGCCGTTGGCGACGCAGGTGTCGACCATGCCCTTGGAGATGTCGGTGCAGTGGGCGGCTCCCACAACGCCGGCCTGTGCCAGGTTGAGCAGGAAGAAGCCGGTGCCGCAGCCCACCTCCAAAGCTCGGTCGAAGCGGCGGCCGTCCGGCACGGCCTTGCGGAAGCGCCCGTAGGCGTAGTCGATGCAGCGCTGATCGAAGCTGATCGACCACTTGTGGTCGTAGTGGCCGGACTCCCAATCGTGATAGGCGACCTGCTGCGCCTTGACGGTGGTGTTGTTGGTGACGCCTGTGGTGTCGATGACGCCAGTGGTATCGATGACGCCAGTGGCGCCCTGGACCTCAGTGGCGTCAGTGACGTCTGGGACGCCATGTGCACCCGTGGCGCGGGGGACGCCGGGGACGCCGGGGACGCCGGCAGCGGATCTGCTC
>Ga0136620_10000234_pt1 | contig 24951 bp, 25 predicted proteins | sample AntDrymUQ4162106_2_FD_104806 | JGI IMG/M metagenome (GOLD analysis project Ga0136620, IMG submission 104806) | Polar desert sand microbial communities from Dry Valleys, Antarctica - metaG UQ416 (21.06) | ecosystem: Environmental > Terrestrial > Soil > Desert | place: Antarctica: Dry Valley... | reverse complement strand
GTCGTGACGAACGGCATCATCATCAGCGGCGCGGCGCCGGTGGCGTCGATGACTCGCATGTACTCGTCCGGGCCGTACGCGAGCTTGCGCCGGTATGCGGTGAACCCTTCGTTCTCGTAGTGGCCGTGCCCCTCGACCTGGCAGCCCCGCTCCGGGACTGGGCCGATGGCGTCCTTCCAGTGGTACATCGTCGCGGTGGTGCCTCCAGGGAACCGCAGCGTCGACACCCCGGCAGCGATCATGTCGCTGACCACCGTGGGGTTGGGCTTGTCCAGGAGCTCGTCCCAGAGCCCGAAGCCGTTGCGGGCGTAGCGGTGGTTGATGCCGAACAGGCTCGACCGCACCTGAGGCCCGCGGTCGTTCACCTTGACCTGTATCAGGGTGGGCTTGCGGCGGGCCTCCTCGCCGGCGTCCTCCTCAGCGGTCGCGGGCACGGCCGTGCCGACCGCCGCCGCCAGCAGCGCGCTGGACAGGGCGGCGGTCACGAGCCCGCGAACGAGCCGGGGGGTCGGTCGGTTCACTTCGTTGCTCTCCCGTGGTCCCGATGGACGGCAGCCGGGGCTGTCCCCCGGGCAGGCGGCAAGTGTCCGGGTTGAGGCGTTGCCTCGCACCCGCTACTACGAAATCGCAGTTCGCGATCACACAGCGTGACGGGAGCCGTTCCTCGGCGCCGGGTCACTCTCTAGTCCCACCAGTGACCGCCGACAGTCCGGGAGGTCCCTCGGAACTCCGCCACCACCTGGCCTGATGCCGTCACGGTGACGTCGTAGGTCCCGGTGCGACCCACCAGCGACTGCTCCACCGCCGAGGCCACCAGCTCCTCGTACCCACCGACCGGCGCGAGGAACGTGATCACGCAGGCGTAGGCCACCGACCGGACGTTGCGGCTGTTGCAGGCGAACGCGAACGCGCTGTCGGCAAGGGCGAAGACGAACCCGCCGTGGGCGATGCCGTGCCCGTTGAGCATCTCGGCGCGAAGCGGCATCGCCACCGTCGCCCTTCCAGCGCCCACGTCGACGATCCGCATGCCGAGCTGCTGGCTGGCGACGTCCTCGGCCCACATGGCATCGGCGCATGCCCGGGCCAGCGCATCGGGGTCCAGCGCATCGGGGTCCGGCGCACTGGGCTCCGGCGCACTGGCCTCCGTCGCACTGGGGTCCGGCGCACTGGGGTCGGAGGCGTTCACGCCAGCTCCTTGACCAGCATCTGGCACTCCTTGTCGCCCGGGCCCTCGCCCGGGACCACGGCCCGCCCGACCTCGACGTACCCGCGCCCGGCGTGGAAGGCCTGCGAGCCCGGGTTGGGCGGGCGAAGGTTCACCTCGCACACCAACCGGCCCTCGGCCCGGGCCCGCTGCTCCATCTGGTCATAGACGAACGCGCCGATGCCGCGCCGGCGTACGGCCGGGTCCACCACGATCCGGTCGAGGTAGAGGTAGCGCGCGAACCGCTCGGCGAACCAGCCGTAGAGCGGGCTCCCGTACGGAGCGCCGTGCGGCAGCACGACGACGAGGCCGAGCACCGTGTCGGAATCGTCGAGCACGACGTCGGCGTGCCGGGCCATGATCGCGAGCTCTCGCAGCCGCTCGGGGGTGAGCGAGTTGACCGCCGGGACAGCGTCGTTGTTCAGCGCCAGCACGGTCGTCAGCTCCGCGTCGTCGTCGACACGCAACGGCCGGAGCCGGTAGCGCGGGGGCACGCCCGCATCCTGGCACCTGTTCGGCCGCGCCTGCTCGCGGCACCGGTCTCAGTGGCACCGGTCTCAGTGGCACCGGTCTCAGTGGCAGCGGCCGTGACACCATTGCCGGCATGCCAGCCGCCCCCGAGGAGTTCGCCAACCGGCACCGCGAGAGCTTGGAGCAGGCGCTCGCGGCGATCCGCAAGCGGGACCACTGGTCTGCCTACCCCGAGTCGCCGAGCCCACGGGTCTACGGCGAGGAGGCGGCCGGGGCCGGCGAGGAGGCGTTCCGCAGCCAGCTGGACCGGCCCTGGCCCGGCCAGACCCCGGGGGCGTCCGGGACCGTGACGACCGAGCGGTCGCCGTTCGGCTTCGACCTTGGCGTCGCCTACCCGCACGTTCGAAAGGACGGTGTTGACGCCCTGCTAGCGGCGGCCGGGCGCGGGATGGCCGACTGGCGAGACGCCGGACCCGAGACGCGGGTGGCGGTGTGCCAGGAGATCCTCGCCCGTGTGCACGCTCGGGTGTTTGAGCTGGCGCACGCGGTGCAGCACACGAGCGGGCAGGCGTTCGTCATGGCCTTCCAGGCCGGCGGTGCGCACGCGCTCGACCGGGCGCTCGAGGCACTGGCGTACGGCTACGACGAGATGACGCGGCATCCTGCGAGCGCGCTGTGGGAGAAACCGGGCAAGGGTGAGCCGACGCGGTTCGAGAAGACTTTCACGCCGGTGCCGCGCGGGGTGGCGCTGGTGATCGGCTGTCACACCTTCCCGACGTGGAACTCCTACCCCGGGCTGTTCGCGTCGCTGGTGTGCGGCAACCCGGTGGTGGTCAAGCCGCACCCAGGCGCGGTCCTGCCGCTCGCGATTACCGTCGAGGTGTGCCGGGAGGTGCTGGACAAGGCCGGCTTCGACGCCGACCTGGTGCTGCTCGCCGCCGAGGCCGAGGGCGACCGACTGGCCGCCGACCTTGCTCTTCGGCCGGAGGTGCGGCTGATCGACTTCACCGGGTCGAGCGAGTTCGGCACCTGGCTCGAGCAGAACGCGACCCAGGCGTCGGTGTTCACCGAGAAGACCGGCGTGAACACGGTCGTCATCGACTCCACCTCCGACTTCGCCGGAATGTGCGGCAACATCGCGTTCTCGCTGTCGCTGTACACGGGCCAGATGTGCACCGCCCCGCAGAACCTCTACGTCCCGCGCGACGGCATCGACACCGACGAGGGGCACAGGTCGTACGACGACGTGGCCGCGGGCATCGGTGCCGCTCTGGACCAGTTGCTCGGCGACGACAAGCGCGCCGTCGAGATCCTCGGCGCCGTCGTGGACGACCGGGTGCTGGCCCGGTTGGAGCAGGCGCCGGCGCGGGGGCGGGTGCTGGTCGGGTCGCGGACCGTGGACCATCCGGCCTGGCCGCACGCCCGGGTGCGGACCCCGCTGCTGCTCGGGCTGTCCACGTCCGACGGGGAGGTATTCGGCGAGGAGTGCTTCGGGCCGGTGTCGTACCTGATCGCCACCTCCTCGACCTCCGAGTCGGTGCAGACGTTCGTGCGGACCGTGCTGGCCGGTGGGGCGATGACCGCGTCGGTGTACTCGACCTCGGAGCCGACCCTGGCCGCGATGCGGTCGGCGGCGCTGGACGCCGGGGTCGCGCTGAGCGAGAACCTCACCGGTGCGGTGCTGGTCAACCAGTCCGCAGCGTTCAGCGACTTCCACGGCACGGGGGCAAATCCGGCCGCCACCGCTTCGTACACCGACGGCGCCTACGTTGCCAGCCGGTTCCGGATCGTCCAGTCCCGCCGCCCCGCCTGACCGCCTCCGCGACTTGTCAGCCGGATGACATAGCGGCGGGGCCTCTGACCTGCGCACATGCTTGTACACAGGCTGACAACTCCAGGGCTGTCGTTCACAGCGCAATCGTGATGGCCGACCGGTCGGGGCCAGAGGAGCCCAGGCTGCGTACATGCGCACCTCATCACTGCTCACTCGCCCGGATCTGGCCGCGCTCGTCGAGCGCCAATGCGGGGTACTCACCCGCGCTCAGCTGCGGGCACACGACGTCGGGGCTAGTGCCATTTGTCAGGCCGCCGATGCCGAACGGTGGTCGCTGGTTGGTGATCGCGTGGTGTTGCTCCAGACCGGTGAGCCCACCGAGTCGCAGGCACGGTGGATCGCCGTGCTGCATGCATCGGATTGGACCACCGGCACGGCCGCGCTGGCCGCGTGGACTGCCCTTCAGGCCGACGGCATGCACGGCTTCGAATCCAGGCTCACACACGTCGTGGTACGTCGCGGGGTACACGTTCCGGAGCTTCCCGGGCTCAAGGTGCACGAGTCTCGGCGGCTGGTGCCCGCTGACCTGCATCCAAGCCGGACGCCTCCGCGCACTCGTACGGAACGGTCGGCTGTCGATGCAGCCGTCTGGTCGCCAACGGTGAGAATCGCGTGTGCCCTGGTGGCGGCGGTGGTGCAGCAGCGGCTCTCGACGGCCGACCGGATCCGCGAGTGCCTCGAGGACGCGGGTCGGGTGCGTTTTCGCCAGTACCTGCTGTCGGTCCTGGCAGACATCCAAGGCGGAGCACACTCGCTCGCCGAACTGGACCTCGGCCGGATCTGTCACCGCGCAGGGTTGGTACCGCCAGTGCGACAGCGGGTCCGGCGCGATCGCCAGGGACGGCGCCGCTACCTCGACTGCGAGTGGGACCTTCCAGACGGACGCGTGGTGATCCTCGAAGTCGACGGAGCCCAGCACATGGAGATCGAGCACTGGTGGGCAGACATGCCCCGCCAGCGAGGGATCACCTCTTGGCAGCAGATGGTGCTGCGGTGCGCAGCAATCGAGCTGCGCGTCACGCCGCAGGCCGTCATCGACGACCTTCGGGCCATGGGCGTACCCCGCCGCTGACTTGTCAGCCTATGCACCGACATCTGCACAGGTCAGCGCGTTGTCGTTATGTCATTCGGCTGACAAGTCGGGGGTGGCGGGGTCAGGGCCAAATGATGCCGGTGGCCTGCTCGCTGGCCGTCCAGAGAGCGCTGGCCAGCCCCGGGTCGCTCGCCACGCTGGACATCCCCGCCAGCCGCGGCCGGCCGCGCGCCTCGCCGATCCCGCGCGGGCCGACGTACGACCCGCCCGGCAGGCCGGGCTGGGTCGTGGCCATCAGTAGCGGCCAGGCGCCGTGCTCCGCGGACTGCGCCACCAGCCGGTTGCTGACCGCCATGAACCACGAACGCAGCGTGGCCCCGGACAAGTTCGGTCCGCTCGACTGCAGATCGGTCGCGGCGTAGCCCGGATGCGCTCCCACGCTCACCAGCGCCAGGTCACTGGCCGACGCCCGGCGTTGGAGCTCGAGCATGAACAGCAGGTTGGCAAGCTTTGACTCGCCGTACGAGCGCCACTTCCGGTACGGACGCGGGTCGGCGCCGGGCACCAGGCTGCGCAGGTCGATGCCGCTCACCGTGCGATGCGCGAACGACGAGGTAAGGACCACCCTCGCGCCGTGCTGGGAGGCGAGCAGCGCGGGCAGCAGCAGGCCGGCGAGCGCGAAATGGCCCAGGTGGTTGGTCCCGATCTGCAGCTCGAAGCCGTCGGCGGTGCGACGGTGTGGCGTGGCCATGACACCGGCGTTCGCGACCAGCAGGTCGAGGTGTTCGTGGTGGTCGAGCAGTTCCTCGGCTGTCCGGCGGACGGCGCTCAGGTCGGCAAGGTCGAGCTGCTGGCTGCGCAGCTCGGCGTCGGGTACCTGCCGCCGCACCAGCTCCGCGCTGTCCGCGAGCCGCTTGACCGTACGTCCGGCCATGACCACTGAGGCGCCGGCCCGGGCGAGCTCTCGGGTCACGTGATGGCCGAGGCCGCTGCTTGCCCCGGTCACCAAGGCCCACCGGCCGGTCAGGTGCGGGATCTGCTCGGTCGACCAGGTCACCGCGCCACTCTCTCAGGACGTCAACCGGGAGCGAGGGCCCCGTCCCACCTCAGCGTGGCAGGCGTTCGTTGATGTCTTGGCTCATTCGAACGATCGAGAAGTAGAACTCGAGGGTCATCCTGATGAGCGCAAGGTAGAACAGGAACGGTATCCAGCCGAGGAGGAGGAACGCGATTCCAAAGCCGACGTTGTCGCCAGCAAATGCCGTGATCACAAAGAATAGGTACGCAATGACCAGCAGAATCGTCGCAAGCACGTAGACGAACTTCACGATCTTTGGTGTCACGAAGCTGTTGAAGGGAAAAGTCGAACAGCGCGCCGAAGAAGCCCTTGGCGTCTGTCTGGACGTCCGGCTGACCGCCGGGGTAGGCACCGTACGCAGGTGGCTGCTGGTGCCCGGTGCGGTCGGGAGACTGTCCAGCCGGCTGCTGTCCCGCCGGCTGCTGCCCCGTCGGGTGGCCGTACTGAGGAGGCTGCTCGCCGGGCGAGCCGTACGAGCCTGCGGAAGACGGCTGGTCCGGGGGTGGGTTCTGACCGCTCATGGGGCGCAGCCTACGGGGAGATGGGTCTGGATTCGGGCGCACCACTTGCCCGGATGTGCTTGTGACGCGGCCGCCGGTACGCGACCATCAGCCTGCCCGACCAGACGGCGACAGATCACGGGCGACCGCTCGGAGAGGACGACACATGGCCTTCGACACAAACACGGTGAAAACGACCGACTGGGGTGTGATGGGTTGTGCCGCCGGCTTGCTCATCTTCTCCCTGTTCCCGTCGTACGTGACGGTGAGCTTTGAAGGGGACGACCAGCTGGGCGGGTTCGGCGTCGACACGGGGATCAGCGCGTGGAACAGCTACGCGGTGCTCGGCGTCCTGCTGCTGTTGGCGGTCGGCGTGTTCGCGGCGGCCCGCGTGTTCGCCAACGTCACCCTGCCGTCGATCCCGGTGGGCTGGAATCTGGTTGCCGCCGGTGTTGCCGCACTCGGCACCCTGCTGTTGGTGCTGCGCGCATTCACCTATCCCGACGGCGGCTTCGCCCAGGTCGATGTCGGGCCGGGGTGGAGCGGCTGGCTGGTGATGCTGCTGGCGGTCGGCGAAACCGTGTTCGCGGTGCTGGCGTTCCGCGAGAGCGGCGAGACCGCGCCCTGGCAGCAGCGGCAGTCGCAGCCTCCGGCCTCGCAGCCCCCAGCCGGGCCGCCGCCCGCCTGACCTGCGTCGGGGTCTGCCTCGACCCTTGTCAGGCCCCACCGCGCCGTGTAACGGTGTGGCCGAACCGCCGGTCGCCCCGGCGATCCCGGGTGCGACGACAGGCGGTCTGAGGCGTAGGGGTGCGTGATGAACCGTAGGGTCCGCCAGTCAGTCGTTGCCACCACCGCGGGGGCACTTGCGGTCGCCGCTGCCGTGCTGGGGGTGAATGCAGCCGGCACAGCGCCGGTGGCCAAGCCGACCAGCGGGGAGGGCGCCCCAGGCGCCCTCGGCGCGCACCTCGAGGACCTGATGCGGACCTCGCCCGGCGGGACGAAGGTCGAAGAAGGCCCCGGGTCGGCGGCCGAGGCGGCCTTCCAGCAGCGGGCATACCCGGCCGACACCATCTCGGTGCGCAAAACCGAGGCGGCCAAGCAGGCCTTCCGGGGCGTGCTCGCGTCCACCCGCAAGGCCGGCGACCGCCAGCTCGCTCCGGGCACCTGGGAGAACTACGGGCCGAGCCGGGCGCTCTACCCCTTCACCGAGCGGCGAAGCTCGGGCGACTCGGACACGAGCTCGGCCAACTATGTGCCCAACCGCTACATCGCCGGCGGGCGCACCACGGACGTGGCGATCGCCGACACCTGCAAGCCTGGTGACTGCCGGATGTACATCACGCCCGCCGGCGGCGGAGTGTGGCGCACCGACGACGCGATGGCCCGGCCGGTCGACTGGACCTACCTGGGCGGCCCGCTCGACATCAACGCAGCAGGCGCGGTGACCATCGACCCGACCGACCCCAGCGGCGACACCATCTGGGTCGGGACCGGCGAGGCCAACATCTGCGGCAGCGGCTGCGTCGCGGGCGTGGGCCTCTACAAGTCGACCAACGGCGGCAACACGTTCACCGGACCGATCGGGCGGCGCTGGCTCGACGGCAAGGGCATCGGCGAGATCGTCATCGACCCGCGCGACAACGGCGTCATGTACGCCGCGACGACGACAGCACTGCGCGGGATGTCGTCGGTCTGCTGCAGCGGTGTCACCCGTCCGGTGCCTGGCGCGGCGGAGTGGGGTCTGTACCAGTCGACGGACGACGGCCGATCCTGGAAGATGGTCCACAACGGCACCGTCCGTGAGCGCCAGTGCTCCGGGTCGATCGACCAGTTCAACAACCTGGAGCCGTGCTCGCCGCGTGGCGTCCGGCACTTCGAGCTCGACCCGCGCGACCCCAGCACCATGTACGCCGGGTCGTTCGCCCGCGGCATCTGGCGCTCCACGGACCGCGGCAAGAACTGGGAGCAGATCAAGGAGTCGCTGAACCCGGCGATCATCCAGACCCGTCCTGCCTTCGACGTGGTCGCGCTGCCAGGCGGCGACACCCGTATGTACGTCCACGAGGGCAACTTCGGCACCCCCTACTCGCGGCTGTTCCGCAGCGACGACGTTGCCACCGGTGCCCCGGTGTTCCAGGATATGACCAGCGCCAACGTCGCCGACGATGGGTACGCGACGTACAACCAGTGCGGTGGCCAGTGCTGGTACGACCTGTTCGTGACCAGCCCGGACGGCCACCCGGACACGGTCTACACCGGCGGCTCGTACGTTTACAACGAGGCCGGCGGTCTCTCGAACGGGCGAGGCGTGGTGCTGTCCACCGATGCCGGCGAGTCCGGCACGGACATGACCATGGACGGCACGGACCCTGAGCACCCCAACGGCCTGCACCCCGACCAGCACGCCCTCGTCGTGCACCCGGACGACCCGGAGCTGTTCTTCGAGGTCAACGACGGCGGGGTCATGCGGTCGAACGGCAAGTTCAGCGACCGGTCGAGCTGGTGCAACGACCGCGGACTCGCCGGAGCTGAGCGCAACCGCTGCCGGCAGCTGCTCTCGAGAATCCCGCAGAAGCTGATCGGGATGAACGAGGGCCTCAGCACCCTGCAGTTCCTGAGCCTGTCGGTCAGCCACTTCGACTCCGACCTGATCAACGGCGGCACCCAGGACAACGGCACCTGGCAGACCAACGGCAACACCGAGACGTGGCGCAACATCATGATCGGTGACGGCGGCCAGTCCGGGTTCGACGTCGAGGTGCCGGAGTTCCGCTTCCACAACTTCTTCGACGTCAGCCCAGAGGTGAACTTCGCCAACGGTGACATCGACGAGTGGATCTGGACCGCGGACCCGCTCTTCGGACAGCCGGGCAACCAGTTCTATGCGCCGGTAATCAGCGACCCGGTCGTCAGCGGCACGATGTTCGCCGGCACCGGCATCTCGGTGTTCCGCACAAAGACGTTCGGGCTCGGCGAACGGTCCATGGCCGAGGCCCAGGAGATCTGCAACACCTGGGACGGCACGTTCGCCGAGCAGTGCGGTGACTGGGAGCAGACCGGCCTGGTGCCGCTGACCAGCGAGGCCTACGGCGACCGGTTCGGTGGTGCCGTCTCGGCCGTCGAGCGCAACGCCGGCGACAGGTCGACGGCCTGGGCGGCGACCACCACCGGACGGCTGTTCATCTCGACCAACGTCGACGCGGACGACCCGCGCCGGGTCACCTGGCGCCGGCTCGACACCGAGGCGAGGATCGACCCCAACCGGTTCGTCAGCAGCATCTACGTCCACCCCGACGTGCGTGGAACCGCTTTCGTGTCGTACAGCGGGTACAGCGCCAGCACGCCGACCACACCCGGGCACGTGTTCAAGGTGCAGTGGGACGGCTCGCGGGCGAGGTGGACGGACATGTCGGCCAACCTCGACGACCTGCCCGTGACCGACCTCGTCCGCGACGACGTGACCCGTGACCTGTACGCCTCGAGCGACTTCGGTGTCGTACGGCGGGCGGCCGGCACCCGGACGTGGCTGCTGGCGGCGCCGGGGATGCCGCGAGTCGAGGTGGCCGGGCTGACCATCCTGCCGGAGGAGCGGATCCTGTACGCCGCTTCGCACGGTCGCAGTGCGTGGCGACTGGACCTGTGACCATCTGGTCGAGTGCTGGGTAGGCAGGGCGGCAAGTCCAGCGGCTGGCGTTCCTTCGGGGCGCTGGCCGCTGGGCTGTTGTTTGCCCTGCCGCTGCTGCTACTCGTGTCCGGGTCGCTTCGGCCCGCCGGCTCGCCTCCTCCGCCGACCCCCGAGCTGCTGCCCGACCCCGCCTCGACCGACAGCTACAAGGCGGCGGTCGACCTTGGGGGCCTGACGCAGGCCACGGCGGTCTCGCTGCTGGTAGCGGTCATCGCGGTCCCGGTCAGTGTGCTGGTTGCGTCGTGGGCCGGCTTCGCGATGACCCGCGTCTCCCGCCGAGTGTCGGCGCTGCTGGTCGGCGCCTCGCTGGTGGCGCTGATGGTCCCGATCACCGCGCTGCTGGTGCCGAGGTTCGCGTTTTACCGCGTGCTCGGCCTCACCGACACGTTGGTGCCGCTCGTGCTGCCGGCCCTGGTCGCCACCTCACCGTTTTACGTCCTGGTCTACTACGTGGCCTTCCGAGCCGTCCCTCGTGACTTGTACGACGCCAGCCTGCTCGCCGACGCGTCGCCGCTGCGGATGTGGTGGCGGGTCGCGATGCCGCTGGTGCGTCCGGTCACGGTCGCAGTAGCGGCGCTGGTGTTCGTATTGACCTGGTCCAACTTCCTCGAGCCGCTGGTCTACGTCTACGACCGGGACCTGTTCACCGTGCCGCTGGCGCTGCGGTCGCTCTCGACCTTGGACCCGACCGACTACTCGGTCTTCCTCGCCGGGGCGGTGCTCGCGAGCATCCCCGCGCTCGTCTTGTTCGGCGTGGCCCAACGGCGGTTCCTGCACGAGTACCGCGGCCCCGGGTGGCTGGGGAGGTGAGGGACATGCGGACTCGTCCGCGCAGGCTCACCGTGCTGCTGGTCGGGGCCGTCCTGACCGTGACACCCGCGGCGTGCAGCAACAGCACCGACGAGAACGTCGTGTCCGTGCTGCTGTTCGGCGACCCGGAGGAGCTGGTCGCGTACCGCGCGCTGATCGAGGAGTTTGAGGCCCAGTCGTCGGCCGAGGTCGAGCTGATCGAGGCCAGCGACCGTGACGACCTGATCGCCCGACTGTCCACCTCGATCGCCGGCGGCTCACCACCGGACGTCTTCCTGCTCAACTACCGCTACTACGGCCAGTTCGCGGCGAGCGACTCGATCCTGCCGCTGGACGAGCGGATCGCGTCGTCGGACCGGCTCGCCGCCGACGAGTTCTACCCGGTGGCGATGGACGCCTTCCGCTGGCAGGGCGAGCAGCTGTGCCTGCCGCAGAACGTCTCGAGCCTGGCCGTCTACTACAACAAGGACCTGTTCGAGCGCTACGGCGTCCCCGAACCACCGAACCGATGGACGTGGAACGACCTGCTCTCCACAGCGGTCACCCTCACCCGGGACGCCGCCGGCAACAAGGTCGTCGGCACCGAGTCCGAGGGCACCCAGGTCGTCGACGTCTACGGGCTCGGCGTCGAGGCGTCCATCATCCGGGTGGCGCCGTTCGTCTGGTCCAACGGCGGGGAGGTCGTGGACGACCGGGAGGCTCCGACCCGGTTTACCTTCGAAACCCCGGAGGCGCGCGAGGCGCTTCGCAACTTCCTCGAGCTGCGGCTCGCGTACGGAGTGATACCCACCGACGCCGAGATCGAGGCCGAGGACGACGAGACCCGGTTTGCCAACGGCGGGCTGGCGATGCTGCTGTCGTCGCGCCGGGCCACGACGACCTTCCGCTCGATCGAGGACTTCGAGTGGGACGTGGCGCCGCTGCCGGTCTACGGCGAGCAGGTGGGGATCCTGCACAGCGACGCGTTCTGCGTCACCGCCGAGTCGCCCCGACAGGACGAGGCGTGGGGCTTCGTGGAGTTCGCGCTGAGCGAGGAGGGCCAGCGGGCATTGGTCGCGACCGGCCGTACCGTCCCCTCCAACATCGAGGTGTCGAGGTCGCAGGAGTTCCTCGACCCGGGGCTGCCGCCGAGCCGCTCGGACGTCTTCCTTGACGCGGTCGAGAACGTGCGGCCGACGCCGACCATCTCCACCTGGCCCGAGATCGAGGACGTGACCACTGCGATTCTGGAGGACGCGATGTATCGCGGGATCCCAGTGGACGAGGTGGTCCGCAGGCTGGACGACGAGACCCGGGAGCTGTTCGCTCGCGCCGCGGTGCCGTCAGAGGGGCCGTGAGCCTGCCCGGCAGCGGCCTCGCCCTCGAGGGGGTGCGCGCCGCGTACGGCGACCGCGAGGTGCTGCGCGGGATCGACCTGTCGGTGCCGCCGGGCGAGCTGCTCGTGGTGCTCGGACCGTCCGGTGCGGGCAAGTCGACCCTGCTGCGCGTCGTCGCCGGGCTCGAGCCGGCGACCGCCGGAACGGTACGCCTCGCCGGCCGAGACATCACCCAGCTGCGGCCGGGGCGGCGCAACGTGTCCATGGTGTTCCAGAGCTATGCCCTCTTCCCGCACCTGACCGTGCGGGCCAACATCGCCTTCGGGCTCGAGGTCCGTGACGTGGGGAAGGCGGAGGCCAGCACGCTCGCCGAGGATGCGGCGCGGGCGGCCGGGTGCGAGCAGCTGCTCGACCGTCGACCGGGCCAACTCTCCGGTGGTGAGCGTCAGCGGGTCGCGCTGGCCCGGGCGCTGGCCCGGCGGCCGGACGCGTACCTGTTCGACGAGCCGCTGTCCAACCTGGACGCCGAGCTGCGGGTGCACACCCGCGCCGAGCTCCGGGCGCTGCACGAGCGCGTCGGCGGCACGACGCTGCACGTCACCCACGACCAGACCGAGGCGATGGTGCTCGGCGACCGGATTGCGGTGCTCCGGGACGGGGTCGTCGAGCAGGTTGGTACGCCGGAAGGGATCTGGTCGAACCCGGCGACCCTTTTCGTCGCCCGCTTCGTCGGAACCCCAGCGATGAACATCCTCCCGGCGACCAGCGCCCCCGCCCCGGCCGATCTGCCGGAGCGAGCGGCCGACGAGCTTCAGATCGGCGTGCGGCCGGACGCGCTGGTCCTCGGCTCCCAAGGGGTTCCCGCGACGGTCGGTCGGGTGGAGGTCGTCGGGGCGGACGCCCACGTCCACCTCTCTCTTGCCGACGGGGGGCAGGTGGTCGCTCGGGTGCCGGTGGCCGCCCGGCCCAGACCGGGAGATCGGGTCCGGGTGACGGTCTCGCCGTCCGACGTCCACGTCTTCGACAAGCACACCGGCGCTCGGGTCCAGCGGTGAGGACCGACCGGCGGGACCTCAGTCAGACGGCGCTGATGCTCACGCCGTTCGTGGTCGGCCTGGTGGCGCTGGTGCTCGTACCGGCGGCTGTGTCGGTGGCGCTGTCGCTGACCGATTACGACCTGATTGGCTCGGTCGACTTCGTAGGTCTGGCCAACTTCGCCGAGCTGGCCGACGACGACATCTTCGGCACCGCGCTGATGAACACGCTGGTGTTCGCGGCGATCGCGACGCCGCTGCGGATCCTCGCTGCACTCGGCCTGGCGCTGCTCCTGCACCGTCGTGCAATCGGGGTCGGCGCGGCCCGTACCGCCGTCGTGCTGCCCACCGCGGTGCCCGAGATCGCGTACGGGCTGCTCTGGCTGTGGCTGTTCAACCCCATCTACGGCCCGGTCAACCAGCTGCTCACCGCCGGCGGCCAGGGCGGGTTGACCGTGTTGGGACGGACGCCGCCTGCGTGGCTGACCGACGCCAACTCCGCTCGGGCCGCGATCATCGTGATGAGCGTGTTCACTATCGGCGAGCTGTTCTTCGTGCTGCTCACCGCGCGGCAGGCGCTGCCGCAGGAGGCCTACGAGCTCGCCGCCGTCGAGGACGCGACCGGATGGGACGTGTTCCGCCGGGTGACCATGCCGCTGCTCATGCCGGTGCTCGCACTACTCTTGCTGCGCGACACCATCCTCAGCCTGCAGCTCAACTTTGTGCCAGCCCTCGTCGTCACCGACGGCGGGCCACCTCCGTACGCAACGACGTATCTGCCCCTGTTCGTCTACCGCACCGGCTTCGAGTACCTGCGCTACGGATACGCGGCGGCAGCGACGGTCGTCATGCTGGCCCTGACGGTCGCGATCGTGCTGGTGCAGTGGCGGATCATCCGCCGCTACCGCCGGGTCTGGGCAGTGTGATCGATGCCGCGACTTGTCAGCCGGATGAGTTGTCAGCCGGATGAGTTGTCAGCCGGATGGTCAGGCCGCACAACCCCTGACCTGCAACGACGTCAAGCCGAGGCTGACAAGTCCGCGGGCGCGTCAGCGTGCGGGCTTGTTGACGTGCTGTACGGCCCATGAGTTGCCGTCCGGGTCGGCGAAGAAGATGAAGGACCCGTAGTCGCTGCCCTCCGGATCGGGGCCGGGGACCATCGCGCCGTCCTCGAAGTGCTGGATGCCGCCGTTGTCCACCCCCGCCTGCTCGAGGTACGCGTTGGCCGCCTCAATGTCGTCGACGACCAAGTGCAGCCCCTTGGTGCTTCCGGGTTCGCCGGCGCCCACGTTGACCCCGAACGTGATCGAGCACGCTGATCCGGGTGGGGTGAACTGGACTACGCGGAACGCGTCGCCCGCGCTGTGGTCGACATCGAGCCGGAACCCGAGCCGCGTGTAGAACTCCTTTGCCCGGTCGACGTCGGTCACCGAGAGGACGACGACCTCGAGCTTCCAGTCCACGGTCCCCTCCTTCGGGTGCCAAGCGGGCCACGCGCCTCCACCGTGCGGGGATGGGTGTGTGCTCGCACGGCTGCTGCTCGCGGGTTCGTCACCATCGCCGGCATCGGTGCGGTCGCCGTCCCGGCGATGTCCGACGAAGGCGCCACCGGACCCCCAGGCGCTGTACTACCTGGCGTACGGCGACGGAACCCTGCACCGGGTCGTGTCAAAAACCAGACCCGGTAGGAGACGGTCAGCTACTGCGGCGGCGGGCGGTCGTCGTAGCGGTGCTGCTCAACGACGGTGTGGCGCCGGCTGCGCTGCGCGGTCTGGAACGCGCCTAGCAGGATCGACAGGATGCCCCCGAGGATGAGGATCCAGCCCAGCACGTACTCCTCGACGCCGGCGATGTCGAAGTCGAGCGCGAACGCGAAGATCGCGCCGACGACGATGAGGACAACTCCCAGTCCGATGGCCATGCCCCCAGTGTGACTCACCCGAGGTTCGACGGCAGTCCTCGACACGCCAGACAAAGTAAACTGGATTGACTTGGATACTTCACATAGTCTAGTCTACTGAACAAGTCGAGTCACCTCACAACAGCGGAGCCCGTGCATGAAGACACTGATCGTCCTCGCCTTCGTGGGCCTGTTCGCCCAGATCATCGACGGCTCGCTCGGCATGGGGTACGGCGTGACGTCGTCGTCGCTGCTGCTGGCCACCGGCATCGCGCCGCCCGCGGCGTCGGCCGCTGTGCACTTCTCCGAGATCGGCACCACCCTGGTCTCCGGCGTCTCGCACTGGAAGCTGGGCAACGTCGACTGGCGCACTGTTGGGATCATGGCCGTCCCCGGCGGCGTCGGAGCCTTCGCGGGTGCCACCATCCTGTCCAACCTGAACGGCGAGGCGGCCAAGCCGTGGGTCGCCGGGCTACTGCTGGGCCTCGGGGCGTACGTGCTGTATCGCTTCCTGGTGCTGGGCGGGCGCCGGCCGACCTTCAAGGCCCGGCCGTCGGCGAGGTTCCTGGTGCCCCTCGGCGTGGTCGGCGGGACGATGGACTCGCTCGGTGGCGGCGGCTGGGGACCGGTCGGGACGACGACGCTGCTGTCGTCTGGCCGGCTGGAGCCCCGCAAGGTGATCGGGTCGATCGACACATCCGAGTTCGTCGTTGCAATCGGCGGCTCGCTCGGCTTCCTGCTGGCGCTCGGCAGTGAGGGCATCCGCTGGGACATCGCGTTGGCCCTGCTCGCCGGGGGAGTGGTCGCGGCGCCGATCGCGGCCTGGCTGGTGCGGCACCTGCCGGCGCGGATCCTCGGCGTCGCCGCCGGCGGCGTGATCGTGCTGACCAACATCAAGACGATCGTCGAGTCCCTCGGGGCGACCGGTAGCACCGTGGCGATCCTCGCCGCCGCCTGGGTGGTCGTGTGGCTGCAGCTCCTGGTCATCGCGATCAGGGCGGAGCGGCGGTCCCGGCAGGTTCCGCAGGAGCCGAGCGTCGTCTCGGCCTGAGCCCGCCACCGTCCCCACGCCCCCGGGAGCCTGACCCCCTCCCGGGTGCGTGGGTACTCCACCAGGTCGATCGTTCTGCGAGACTCCGGCTCATGCGGGTGTCGGCGAAGTCGGACTACGCGCTGCGGGCGCTGATCGAGATCTCTCGGCGGACCGACGGCGCGCCGGTGTCTGCGGAGGAGATCGCGCGGCTGCAGGACATCCCGCACGGCTTCCTCCAGTCGATCCTCGCCGACCTGCGCCGCGCGGGGGTGGTGATGAGCCAGCGCGGACAGTCCGGCGGCTGGCTGCTGGGCCGCAACGGGGACGACGTCACTGTCGCCGACGTGATCCGGGCGGTCGACGGTCCGTTGGTCAGCGTGCACGACCTCCGCCCGGAGGCGGTGCGCTACAACGAGGCGGCACAGCAGCTGCAAAAGGTCTGGGTCGCCGCCCGCAGCAGCCTGCGCGGCGTGTTCGAGGAGGTCACAATCGGCCAGCTCGCCAGCGGGGCCCTGCCGCCGGCAGTGGACCGGCTCACCCAGGACGAGGACGCCTGGGCGTCGCATTAGCCGGCGGCGGCGTAGTGTCACCGCATGCCGGTCATCGACCGCAGCGTCACCACGGCCGCCGACCCGCAGGCGGTGTGGGCGTACCTGTCGGACTTCACCACGACGACGGAGTGGGATCCCGGCACGGTCCGTACGGTGCGTGTTTCCGGCGACGGCGGGACCGGCACGACGTACGAGAACACGTCGCGGTTCATGGGTCGCGAGACGCGACTGACGTACGTCGTCGTGGCCGCCAGTGCGCCGTCGCGGATCCAGCTGCGGGCGGAGAACGACCAGCTGACCGCCACCGACACGATCACGTTCACGCCAGCGGGCACGGGCACCTTGGTGCACTACCGAGCCGAGCTCGTGTTCAAGGGCTGGCTGCGCCGTCTCGACCCGCTGCTCGGGCTGCCGGTGCTCGGCTACCCGTTCAAGCGGCTCGGCGACGACGCCCAGCGGGGGATGGAGCGGGCGCTGGCCAGGCTCTGACCGAGCGCCTTAGCGGCGGTCCCAGCCCTCGACCAGCCCGGTCGCGGTGGCGGCGTCGCACGGTGCGGAGAACAGGTAGCCCTGCGCCGTCGCACACCCCAGCCGGTCGAGGGTGGCGAGCTGCGCTGAGGACTCGACCCCCTCAGCAGTAACAGCCAGTGACAGCGCGTCGCCGAGGCCGACCACCGCCTCCACGATGGCGGCGTCCTCGTCGTTCGCGTCCATGTCGCGGACGAACGAGCGGTCCACCTTGATGAAGCCGACAGGCAGCCGCTTGAGGTAGGACATCGAGGAGTAGCCGGTGCCGAAGTCGTCGATGCCGAGCCGCACACCCAGCCCGTCCAGCGCGCGCAGCTCGCCGGACGTGGTCTCAGCCATGTCGACCAGCACGGTCTCGGTCACCTCGAGGTCCAGTGCCGACGCCGCGGCGCCGGTGTCCCGCAGCGTGGACCGAACCATCTCCGCGAACGTGCCGTCGAGCTGGCGGCCGGACACGTTGACCGCCATCCGCAGGTCGGGGAGCTGTCGCTGCCAGGTCACGAGCTGCCGGCAGGCGGCGTACAGCACCTGCTGCCCGACGACGCGCACCATGTCAGTGTCCTCGATGACGGAGAAGAACTCGGCCGGCGCCAGCACACCGCGATGCGGGTGCTCCCAGCGCAGCAGCGCCTCGAAGCCGACCAGCGCCCCGGAGTGCACCGACACCACGGGCTGGTAGTGGAGGACGAATTGGTTCTCCGCACATGCGACCCGAAGCTGTTGCTCAACCTCGAGCCGCTGCAGCGCGCTGCGACGAAGCGTGTCGTCGAACAGCTCGTACGTGTTCTTGCCGCGCCGCTTGGCGCGGTGCATCGCCATGTCGGCGTCACGAACCAGGTCCTCGGCGACGTCGCCGATCCCGCCGCCGACCGACAGGCCGATGCTGGCCGTCGACCGGACCTCGTTGCCCTGGACCTGCACCGGCTGGGCCAGGACGCCGTGCGCCCGGGACACGATCGGCATGAGTGAGTCGGCGCTCGGCAGGGCATCGATAACGAGGACGAACTCGTCGCCGCTGAGGCGTGCCACGGTGTCGCCTGCCCGGGCCAGCCGGCGCAGCCGCCCGCCGGTCGTCCGCAGCAGCTGGTCGCCCGCTGCGTGGCCCAAGGTGTCGTTGATCAGCTTGAAGTCGTCGATCCCGCAGTAGAGCAACCCGACCACGGTGCCGCTCTGACTGGCCTGCTCTAGCGCGCGCTCGAGGCGGTCGAGCAGCAGTGCGCGGTTGGGCAGCCCGGTCACCGAGTCGTGCAGCGCCCGGTGCCGAAGCTCGGCCTCTGCCACCTTGCGGGCGGTGACGTCCTCGATGTGCACGATCAGCGGGTCGGCCGACCCGCGGTCCAGCGACATCCTCGACGCCGATGTCAGCACCATCCGCACGTCTCCGGCACGTCGGCGCAGGCGTACCTCACGGTGGACGGTCGCACGGGTGCCGTCGACCAGCTCAGCCCACGCGGTCTTCAGGAGGTCTGCCTCCGTGGTGGTGGCGAAGTCGGTCAACGCCCGGTCGGCCAGCTCGTCGGGTGTGAGGTCGAGCAGTCGAGCCAACGCATGGTTCGACCGGATGATGCGCCATGGCCCGTCGACGGGGTCCAGGAGGGCGATGCCAATGGGTGCGTCGTCGAACCCGTGCCGGAAGGACTGCTCGCTCAACCGCAATGCCTCTTGTGCCGCACGCTGCTCGGTGATGTCGTGACATACGCCCTGCACCCGGACGACACTGCCGTCGTCGTCGGCGATGGCCGTACCCGTGGTGGCAATCACTCGTTCGCTGCCATCCGGTCGCAGGATCCGCTCGTCGAGCTGCCACCGTCCGCCGGACGCGACCGCCTCGCGTACGGTCGTGCTCACCAGGTCGCGGTCGTCGGGATGCACGAGCTCGAGGAACGCCGTCCAGGTGCCGGCGAACTGGTCGGGTTCGACGCCGAACACGTGGAACAGCCCTTCGCTCCAGGTGAGCGAGTCCTCGCCGATGTCCCAGACGAAGCTGCCGACCCCGGCGAGCTGTTCGGCGTTGCCGAACCGGTGGCTCCGGTCGGTGGCCTTCGCGAGCAAGTCCGCCACCTGCTCGTGCAGGCGATGACGCTCGTTCACGTCCAGGGTCTGGACCAGCAGGTGCGAGGCAGTGTCACCGCTGACGGTCACCGGACTGAGCACGAGCAGCGTCCGGCGACCGGCGATCGTCTCGACGACCAGCGGGGTCACCTCGCCTCGGCCGGCTTGGACCGCAGCCTCGCTGATGGCGGGGCGGTCGGCTTCGGCGAACAGGTCGCTCAGCACGCTTCCCGCCGTCGCATCCGGGAGGGCGGTCATCATCGCCTGGTTGAGGAAGATCAGCTCGCCAGCGAGCGTGGCGGTCGCCATCCCGATCACGGCCTGGTCGAAGCCGACGCCGACATCGTCTGTCGAGGTCGAAGGCGGAGGCGTGGGCTGCGAGGTCATGGATGTGACCGGATCTCTCGTTCCAGTGGGATGGGGCACCCTCCCCGCCAGGTGCGGCGACACACCGCGGCGTTCGGTCTCGGGCACCCTAGCCGTGGATCGTCCGGTCCGCGGCCCCAGCCCGAGTTCCCGCAGGTCAGCCCGCACCGCCTGGCATGACGAATGGCGGAATATCGTCGGCTTTCCGGTGTGTCGTCACGTGTCTCCGCCACTCGCCGGAGGCTCCTCGCATGCGGAGCGGGTGACGGGAATCGAACCCGCACTGTCAGCTTGGGAAGCTGATGTTCTGCCATTGAACTACACCCGCGGGTGCCCGACCCGTAGCCGAGCGACCGGCACGATACTACGGCGCGACGAGGCCGATCCGACGCCGACGGAAGCGGTCGCAACGCTGCGCTAGGTTGCGCCCGTGCTTCTCTCTGACCGCGACATCAAGGCCGAGATCGACGCCGGTCGAGTGTTGCTGGAGCCGTACGAACTGGCCATGGTCCAGCCGTCCAGCATCGACGTCCGACTGGACCGGTTGTTCCGAGTGTTCGAGAACCACCGCTACCCCCACATCGACCCCGCGGAGGAGCAGCCCGAGCTCACCAGGCCGGTCGAACCGGTCGGCGACGAGCCCTTCATCCTGCACCCGGGTGAGTTCGTGCTCGGCTCGACGTACGAGGGAGTCTCGCTGCCCGACGACGTGGCGGCCCGGCTGGAGGGGAAGAGCTCGCTGGGCCGGCTGGGCCTGCTGACCCACTCCACGGCGGGCTTCATCGACCCGGGCTTCTCCGGCCACGTCACGCTCGAGCTGAGCAACGTCGCGACGCTGCCGATCAAGCTGTGGCCGGGGATGAAGATCGGCCAGCTGTGCTTCTTCCGGCTGAGCTCGCCGAGCGAGCATCCGTACGGTGCGTCGATCTATGGGTCGCGCTACCAGGGGCAGCGGGGGCCGACACCGTCGCGCTCGCACGCCAACTTCCACCGCACCAAGACCTGACCGGCCGCCACGGACCAGCGATGATGCATTCGGGTAGCCCGAGCGACCCGAATGCATCATCGCTCGTCGTATCAGGACTCCAGACTGTCGGCGAGCCGGCGCAGCCGCCGGGCCGCCCGCCGGCGGACCGGCTGGGGCGGGGTGCTGGTGGCCAAGTGATGCCGGGCGCGCCGGTCGGCCTCGTCGACCTCGTGCTGTCGGATCGCCAAGTGGGTGAAGTCGTCCATGGTCGTTCTCCTCTCGATGTCTAAACGGTTCAGGACCGGGTGAGCGTGATGTCGCCGGACACGGTGTTGACCCGCAGGGCCACGGAGTCCTCGCCCTCCTCAGGCGGGTCGCCGCCGTCGAGCGCGGACTGGACGGTGCCGGTCAGGCTGGTGACGTCCAGCCAGACTGGGGTGCCGTCCACCACGCCGATATGCACGTCGCCCGAGGCGGAGGTGATCTTGACCCGCCCGCGTCGGACGCGCCCGACGTGGTTGTCGCCGGAGGCCGAGTCGATCGTCACGTCGCCATCGGCGTCCTCGACGGTGACGTCGCCGGACGCGGTGTTGACCTGCACCGAGCCGGTGGCGCTCTCGACCCGGACGTCGCCGGAGGCAGTGTCGACCCAGCACCCGTCGCCGACCGTACGGGCGATGACACGGCCGGAGGCCGCCTGCACCCGGATCGAGCCGGTCGAGCGATCGATGGAGGTCTCGCCGGAGCCCGACTGAACGTTGGCGTCGACGACGTCGTCGAGCAGGACGTCGCCCGAACCGCTCCTGGTGCGCACCGTGCCAAGCGGGCCGGTGGTGCGCAGGTCCGCGGAGTCCGCGGTCGCGTCGATGCTCGAGCCTTCGGGCAGGCCGACGGCGATCGCCAGCGCGGGGCTGCGACGCAGGAAGCCCACACCGCGCCTGGGCACCTCCACGACGACCTGGTCGCCGCGTTGTTCGACGAGGGTCCGAGCGATCAGCTCGTAAGCAGCCTCGGTGTCCGCCGTGGCCGGCTGGATGTCCACCGTGGTCCGGTCGGTGTCACTGGCCTGGATGCGGATCTCGCCGCTGCCGGCCTCGACGCGCAGCCGTACGGGCTCCGTCGTCTCGAACTCATGGGTCGTGGTGGCGGTCTGCTCAGACATGGGGAAGCCTCTCCGGTGGTAGTGGCGGTTCGGTGATGGCGTCTTCGTTCAGCTCGACCACGGCCGGTCGACCGGCGCCGAGGGTGGCGGCGAGGTAGGCCGCCGACAGCAGGGTCACAGCGGCCATCACGGTGAAGATCAGCCGGTAGTCGAGCACCGTGACGAGCACGGCGCCGACCGCTATCGACAGTGTCTGCGGGCCGCCGAGCACGAGCTCGGCCGCGGTGGAGACCCGACCCATGAGTCGCCGCGGCGTGCGGGTCTGGAGCAGCGTGTTCATCGCGATGATCAGCGGTGGCAGCACCAGCCCGAACAGGAACAGAGCCAGCCACACGACCGGCAGCGCAGGGGCGGTGGTGAGCGCCAGCGCAGCGGCCAGCGTGACAAGGGAGACCTCGAGCACGCGAACCTCGCCGTACGCGCGCACGGCCCGGCCGGTCATGAACCCGGCCGCGATGGCGCCAACGCCCTGGATGCTGACCAGCACGCTCACGTACTCCGCCGGCTGGTCGAACGCGTCAACGACCGCGAACACCGCCGACTCCGAGAAGCCGATCACCAGCACGGTGATCGCCAGTGCTACCAGGCTGTGCCGGAGCACCTTGTCGTTCCAGACGTGCCCGACCCCCGCGGTCACCTCGCGTCGCCAGTGCTGCTCGGAACGCTCCGGTCGCCGCTCGGACAACCGGATCGACGCGATCGCGGCGGCGGCCAGGAGGAAGCTGGCCGCGTCGATGAGGACGACGACCCAGGCGCCGACGAACCCGTACAGTGCAGCGCCGGCGAGCGGACCGACCAGCCGGAACGCCTCCTTGACGGTGGCAAGTGACGAGTTGGCGTCGACGAGCAGCTCGGCGGGCAGCAGCTCCTTGAGCAAGCCGTTGAGCCCGCCGGGCAGCATCACGAACGAGACGCCGTACAGCGTGGCGACCAGGTAGATCAGCCAGACGTCGTCCGCGCCGTCCACCGCCAGCAGCGGCAGCACCGCCACCGCGGACAGCAGGTTGGCAACGATCAGGAACGGGCGACGGCGCACCCGGTCGACGAGCCAGCCGAGTGCCGGCGCGACCAGGCTCGGTAGCGCCAGCCAGAAGAAGGTGAGCCCGGCCGCGCCGTTCGAACCGGTCAGCTCCTTGACCCAGATCGCGAGCACGATCAGCAGCAGCGAGTCACCGAGCATGCTGCCGGCTACGCCGACGAACAGGCGGGTGAAGCCGGGTCGCTGGAAGGCTTGTCGCACCTCAGCGCACCCAGCCCTGGACCCGCCGGGATCGGCGCGGGCCGAAGCCGGCACCGCCCGGCCCGAACGGCACCGCTGACAGGTCGATGTCGACGTCGATTGCCCGGTCCCGGGTGGCAAGCCGCAGCGCGTACACGATCCAGCCGTTCAGCGATTGGCCGCGCCGGGAGGCGAGCTCCTCGGCGCGCGCCTTCAGCGACTCGGGGATGCGTACCGTGATCCGGGCCAGCGCGCCCTCATCGTCCGGCTCGTCCCGGTCGGGTGTCGCCCCCGGTGCCTCGGCGTCGTCGGGCTGAACCGCCGCGCTCACCACCAGCTGGGGCTCGCGGCCCTTCATGCGGACCTCGACCGCGCCACCGGGTAGGTCGGCGGTGATCTCCGCCGCCGCGTCGGACAGCGCCTCGAGCAGGGCCATCCGGACCGCTGGGTCCAGCGCGGAGACCAACCGCTCGGCGCCGGCCCGGGCCTCCTGGCCCGCGGACTCGGCCACCGCGGCCAGGTCGGTGCGGAGCCGGTCGACGTATGGCGTGAGGTCCATGACGCCATTATGACATCATCGTGACGTCGCTGCAAGTTCGTGCTGCTGTCGAGTTGACGTCACAGAGGCGTCACCTCAGTCTCCGCTGAGCCCTCTCACCTCGGTACGAGTGGCGGGAACGGTCGGTCGTGGGACCGTTGCCGAGGCAAGCAGGGAAACCACCAGGACAGGAGTCAGACGTGGACACCAGCACGATCATCTGGATCGTGGTCATTGCCGTCGTCGTGCTCATCGCGCTGGCGCTGATCGCGTCGGCGTCGCGCCGCACTGGACGGAAGCGTCAGCGCAAGCAGGCCAGCGAGATGCGACAGGACACCGCAGAGCGTGAGGAGTCGGTTCGCGCCCGGGAGAGTACGGCAGCCGAGACCGATGCCCACGCTCGCCAGGCCAAGGCGGAAGCTGACGCCAAGCGGGCGGAGGCGGAGCGGCTCGAGGCGAAGGCGGAGACGCGCAGCCACGACGCGGCAATCGAGCGGGACGAGCAGCACGACCGCAGCCGGCGGGCGGACGAGATCGATCCCGATCACGACCGCGACCGCGGGCAGCGCGGTGATCGACGAGACGGTCAGGGCGAGGACGAGCCGCGCCGGCGCTGAGGGCCGCGTCGGCCCGCGGAACCTGGTTCAGGCCGGTGGTTGCGCCTCATCCGCCTCGGCGTCGCGGCGTACGGCGGTGAGCAGCAGCTGGGCGACGTCGAGCACCTCGACCTCGTCGCGGGCGGTGCCGGCGGCCTGCTGAGCGGTGAGCCCGTCGGACAGCATCACCCGGCAGAACGGGCAGCCGACCGCGATCTGATCGGCCCCGGTGGCGACCGCCTCGGTGGTGCGGTTGTCGTTGATCCGCTGGCCGATGGTCTCCTCCATCCACATCCGCGCGCCGCCGCCGCCGCAGCAGAACGAGCGCTCGGAGTTGCGCGGCATCTCGGTGAACGTGGCGCCGGGCAGCACCTCGAGCAGCTCGCGCGGCGGTGCGTACACCTGGTTGTGCCGGCCGAGGAAGCACGGGTCGTGGTACGTGACGGTCTTGGCATTGACGTTGCCGTTGCCGGAGCCACGCGCCGGAGCGACCGGAGTCAGCCGCCCGTCGCGGACCAGCCGGTTGAGCAGCTGAGTGTGGTGCACGACCTCGAGCTGCACGCTGTGCTCACCGAGCTGCCCGTACTCGTTCTTGAGCGTGTTGAAGCAGTGCGCGCAGGTCGCCACCACCTTGGTCGCCTTGGCCTCGGTGAGTACCTCGGCGTTCTGCATCGCCAGCATCTGGAAGACGAACTCGTTGCCCGCGCGCCGGGCTGGGTCGCCGGTGCACGTCTCGCCGTCGCCGAGCACCGCGAAGTCGACCCCAGCCATGTGCAGCAGCTCGGCGACGGCCCGGGTCGTCTTCTTCGCACGGTCCTCGTACGCACCCGCGCAGCCGACCCAGAACAGCCACTCCACCTCGCCCAGGTCGGTGACGTCGGAGCCCACCTGCTTGACCTCGAACGGCAGGCCTTTTGCCCAGTCCATCCGCGCCGACGCCGCCATGTTCCACGGGTTGCCCTTGGTCTCCAGGCCCTTGAACAGCTGGTTGAGCTCGGTCGGGAAGTTGGCCTCGACAAGCACCTGGTAGCGCCGCATGTCCATGATGTGGTCGACGTGCTCGATGTCGACCGG
>Ga0136620_10000230_pt1 | contig 25246 bp, 22 predicted proteins | sample AntDrymUQ4162106_2_FD_104806 | JGI IMG/M metagenome (GOLD analysis project Ga0136620, IMG submission 104806) | Polar desert sand microbial communities from Dry Valleys, Antarctica - metaG UQ416 (21.06) | ecosystem: Environmental > Terrestrial > Soil > Desert | place: Antarctica: Dry Valley... | reverse complement strand
TTGTGGCAGATGGTCACCTTCTTTACAACCTTCGGTCGCGGTCGCGGCTGGGGTTGCGGCTGGGGTTGCGGCTGCGCGATCGGCACCAGCTGCAGGTCGAGGTCGGTGACTTCCGGTGGTACCCCGACAACCGGGCTCGTCAGCGTGTTGTAGCCCGTCTTTGCCACGACTACGTACCAGCATCCGGCTGCAACGTTCCAGCCGTAGCGGCCTTGCGCCGTAGTGATCTGCGGATTGACGGCCGGGTCGATCATTCCGGAACTCGGATCCGCGAGAACCCCCTCGCCCGTGGGAGCTGGCTGGCTCCACGGTGCGCCGGTGGCCTTGGAGAGATTCGACTCGCACGTGTTCGCGACGCCGTTGTGCGCCGACGTCGGACGGCGGTCCAGCCCGGCACGTGGTAGAGCGAGACAGTCGCGCCCTGGATCGGCTCGTTCGTCGTGGAGTCCCTGATGATGCCGCTCGGGTCGTAGAGCTGGATCTTCCCGACGCCGTTCTCGATCGGGCCGTCAACCTTCAAAGCTAACCATCGGTGACGAAGGTCGAGTCAGCCGACCCGGCTGCGGTGAGCCAGCCCCTCGGCGGGCAACTCGTCCGTCACAACTACGTCTGCCGCCGTCAACGGGCCGCGGTTTCCACCGCACCGAGTACTCAAGAAAGCCAGCTCGGTCCGGCAGCGGGATCAGTACCGGGTCGAGCTGGTCGAAGCTCGGGCTAGGTCCATCCGCCTCGCGGCCTTCGCCTGGGGAAGCCGCCCAGGCCGCAAACCGAGTGGGTGGCGGTTGCGATCCTCGTCTGTTGAGGTGTTGTTTATCGCCCGAAGCGGGTAGTAGAAGACCTACTACACCGCGACCAAAGGAGACTGAAGATGTACATCGGTGGTGGCGCACTTCTAGTGATCCTCATCATCCTGGCGATCATTTTTCTCCTGTAGGACTGGTTACTGGATTGCGAAAAGGGAGCCGGTCGTCTCGTCAGTTCCACGCATGTTCCGCCGCCCGGCTCCCTGATCGCGTCTGATCAGCTCTGCTCTTCGGCCTCGCGTTGTTGCTCCGCCGGAGCTTTCACCTCGATGCGGCCTGACCAGAGCACGTAGACAAGCGCCGCTAACGCCGCCGACACGGCGAGCGTGACTAGCAACGCGTCCGCGGACAGGCCGATCTCGGGCTGGTACAGCACCGACGGTGAAAGCAACTTGACGGCGGGGATCGTGGCGATGCTGAGGAGGAACTGGAGCACCGACGCCCCAATGCTGATGGGGGGCAGTTCGTTATCCCGCCGGCCCCAGCGCACTATGAACTGGACGACGTCAATGTCGGGCCGTGTGACCCCAGCCCACGCCAAGACAGCAGAGAGCGCAAGGATCCACCAGGTGAGAGCAAAAGCGAACGGAATAAGAGCAGCCGAAGCTAGACCGAGACCCTCCTGCCAGGCTGCCAGTGCGAGGCAGACAAGTCCGGCAGCGAAGCGGGCGAGGCCGCCCCAATGCGGAAGGAGCAAGGCCGAAGCCGCTAGCTTCACATCGGTGCGTTCGCTCGTCTGTAGCTCGGCCACAGGGAGTCGCCAGATGTTTGGCGAGATGACGTTCGCGAGCCCGGACGCTCCCTCGATGACACCGTACATCCCGATGAACTGCCAGCGCGACCAGGGGGCCACCCCGCCTAGCGCGGCCGCAGTCACGATCACGCCGACCAGGTTCAGAAAAGAGAGCAGGAAGACGAGGACAAGACCTCGGAAGGCCCGACCCGATCTCTGCCGTGAGGAAGCCGCTGAACTGGAAGCCGTCACCCGCTAGCTCGTGTGTGCGCCATTTCGAGTTCGGGAATCTATCGCGGCCACCTCCACGAAGATCGTCGTTCTAACCTTCGGGGTGGCCACCTTTCCCGGAAGCTTCGCCCCGGTCGGTTGGTGCGTCGTAGCCATCGTCCTGCTCGTCTTGGACTGGCATTTCTGGCGCGTTTCCGGCGCAGTCGCACCCCGTCCGATTCGGTCAGGGTTGTAGTCGTAGCGGCAGTTGTCGCTCGCATTTGCGACCAGGTCGCCGTCGTCGTCCCCCGGTGTCGGAGCCGCCGCGGGCGAGTTTATGAGCCCCCGGCCGTCAGCATTCCCAACAGGAGCACTCCGACCGTGAGCGCGAACAGCCAAGACCAGCGCAACCTCATACAAACCCCTCCCTCGTAGGAAATAAAGGCTGGGCTGATGCGAAGTACGGTTCGAGCGTGATCAATCCGACCATTCCGTTTCCGCCCATGGAGGCCGAGTCGGTCTCCGAGCTCCCCACGGGCGAGGGGTGGCAGTACGAGCCCAAGTGGGACGGCTTCCGCGGGATCCTCGAGAACGACGGCGACGAGCTCGCTCTCTGGTCGCGGAAGGAGCGTCCGCTCCTCCGGTACTTTCCGGAGCTGCGGCCCCTGGGCGAGCTCCTCCCGCCGCACTCTGCGCTCGACGGCGAGATCGTGATCTCCCGCGACGGCGTCCTCGACTTCGACTCGATGCAGATGCGGCTCCACCCCGCGGAGAGCCGGGTGCAGAAGCTCTCGAAGGAGATCCCGGCCGAGTTCATCGCGTTCGACGTCCTGCTCTGGAGGGGCAAGCCGATCCATGAGCAGCCGCTGAAGAAGCGGCGGGCCGAGCTGGAGCGACTCGCGAAGGGATTCCGGCTCTCCCCGGCCACGCAGGACGCCGACGCGGCCCGCGAGTGGCTCGACACCTTCGAGGCGGCCGGCCTCGACGGCGTGATCGCGAAACGCCTCGACCATCCCTACCGGCCCGGCTCCCGGGAAGCGGTCATGAAAGTGAAGCCGTACAAGACCGCAGACACCGTCGTCGTCGGTCTCCGCTGGAAGTCGAAGCCCGACAAGATCGCGACGCTGCTGCTCGGCCTCTACCGGGAAGACGGCGGCCTGGACTACGTCGGCTCGGCCGCGGTAGCGACGTCCAAGCACGCCCAGATCGCAGAGCTCGTGGTACCGCTGATCGATCAGAAGTCGGATCGCCGGTTCTCCGAGCCGAACCGGTGGGGAACCGGCGAGCTCGAGGAGCAGCCGCTCAAGCCCGAGCTCGTCGCCGAGGTGCGGTACGACAAGGTCCAGGGCAACCGCTTCCGTCACGGCACGCGCCTGATCCGCTTCCGCGACGACAAGGATCCGAAGGACTGCACCTGGCGCGAGGTCCGGCCGCCGCGGAACCCGAACGACCCGACCTTCGAGAGCCTGCTCAGTTCTTCCGGTTGAGAACCGCCAACGCGACGAGGTGAGTCGCCTCGGCCAGGATCAAGAGGACGCCGTACACGACGCCGCTCTCGCCTCGCACGCCGGCGGCGAGAAACAGACCCGCCAGCGCCACGATCATCACGACGGCGGTGGCGTGGTGGCCTGATACTCGAGCATCAGCGTTCGTTCGTCATCAGCGTCTCCGCGGAGCAGCTGAATCGTCTCGCTACGGCTCCCGAGGACGAGCACGGCGGCGAACGCGACGGAGACGAGGCCCCAGGCAACGCCGAGCTCGGATCGACCGCCGATCCAGAACGCGAGGAACGTGGGCACCGCGAGGGCAGCGACGATCACCGGCACCCACCGGTTGTGTCGCGGGCTAGCTGCGTGCTGCATGAAAGACCTCCTCGATCGACCTGTCGAAGTACCGCGCAAGCGCGAAGGCGAGCGGTAGCGACGGCGTGTAGCGCTCGGTCTCGATTGCGTTGATGGTCTGGCGCGAGACGTGGAGCGCCTCGGCCAGCTCGGCCTGAGAGAGACCTCTCCCCGTGCGTAGCTCGCGTACGTCGTTCTTCATCTGATGTAAATCTAGCTTGACATGGATTCGGTGTCACGCGTCCTTTACATCATGTTCTCCCCTTCTTCGCACGCGAAGGCTGCACGCGCTTGGGCTCGCCGGGCATCTTCGGGAACTGCGGCGGGTAGGGGGCCTCGCCGATGCCGGACTGCTCGTCCCGCTCCACCCACTCGAAGAGCTTCCGGAGATCGCAGACGGCGTCGTCGATCCCGGCCTGGACGTCGCCCAGCTCTGCGAAGCGCTTCGGCATCGTCGCGAGCGTGAAGTCCTCGGTTTGGACGTCGGGCAGCTCGTCCCAGGTCACGGGCGCCGACACCGTGGCATCCGGCCGGGCCCGCACCGAGTAGGCGGAGGCGATCGTCCGGTCGCGGGCGTTCTGGTTGTAGTCGATGAAGACGCGGCGGCCACGCTCCTCCTTCCACCACGCCGTCGTAACCTTCCTGGGCAGGCGCCGCTCGACTTCCCGCGCGAAGGCGAGCGCGCAGCGGCGGACCTCCGGAAAGCTCCAGCTGGGCTCGATCCGGCAGACGATATGGATGCCGCGATTCCCCGAGGTCTTGGGCCAGCCGGTGTAGCCGAGCTCGTCCAGCACCTCTCGGACGACGGCCGCCACGCGCTTCGCATCCTTGAACGTCGTCCCCGGCTGCGGATCGACGTCGATCCGCAGCTCGTCGGGGTTGTCGACGTGCGCGCGTCGCGAGGGCCAAGGGTGGAAGTCGATCGTCCCGAGGTTCGCCGCCCAGGCGACCTGCGCGATCTCCGTCACGCACAGCTCGTCGGCGTGACGGCCCGAGGGGAAGGTCACACGGGCCGTCTCGATCCAATCGGGGCGCTGCTCGGGCACGCGCTTCTGGTAGATCGCCTCGCCCTCGGCCCCGCCTGGATGGCGCTTCAGCTGCGTCGGCCGCTCGTACAGCGCCCGGACGATGCCCTCGCCGACAGAGAGGTAGTACTCGACGTGATCGAGCTTCGTCGCCTTCAGACGTCGGTAATAGACCTTGTCCGGATTCGTGACCTTGACGGTCCTCTCTCCGACCTCGAGCTCGACGAACGGCGACGCCATCTGCGTATTTCACCCTTCCGGGGCATGCCCGTGCGTACTGGCCGGGTCATACCTGGATAGCCGGCTCCCCCCTCACATACCCCGGCATCTGCGGCGCCCGCTTTGAACCCTCGAGGCGGGTTTCCGCTTTTCTGGGGACGGTTCGACGCTCTGGGACGGTTTCAGGCGAGGTCGCTATCCTCCGCCGCACGGAGAAGTGGCCGAGTGGCTGAAGGCGGCGCCCTGCTAAGGCGTTAAGGGGGTTCTAACCTCCTTCGAGGGTTCGAATCCCTCCTTCTCCGCTCGGCCCTCTGGCCGGCGACCCTGCGGCCGGCGAAGCCGGCCTTCGGGCCGCCTGACGCCGCTGCCGGCCCGCTGCTCTCCGGGGCCGTGCTCTCAGCACTGTCCCCTCCGGCATCGAACCGGCATCGACGTCCCAGAGAACCGAGTGGCCAGGGGTAATCTGTGCGGCCGGAGGGGTGCCGGAGCGGTCGAACGGGGCGGTCTCGAAAACCGTTAGGGGTGCATGCCTCTCGAGGGTTCAAATCCCTCCCCCTCCGTGTCACTACGCTGTCTGCCCGGGAGAGGTGTCCGAGCGGTCTAAGGAGCGCGACTGGAAATCGCGTATCTGCTGAAAGGTGGATCGCGGGTTCAAATCCCGCCCTCTCCGTCGAAACGAGCGGCATCCCGGGCAGGGGTGCCGCCTCGTCCTTCGAGGCTAGCCCTGCGTCAGGAAGGCGACGAGGTCGCCGACCTCTTCTGGGGTCAGCTGACCTTCGAAGTCGGGCATAATCCCCTGCTGGTAGCCATCGGCTATCTCGGCGTTCGGGTCGAGGATCGCCCGCTCGATGTACTCCGCGTCCTTCGCCTCGAGCGACTCGTCCAGGTTCGGCCCGACCGCGCCCTCGGACCCGGCCTCGGTGACGACGTGACAGTTGCCGCACCCGTTGGAGGCGAAGACGCTCTTCCCCGCCTCCGGAGACCCCTGGGGCTCCTCGGCGGCGGTCGTACTCTGCGAGGTCTCCGTCCCGGTCGGGCCGGTCTCCGTCTCCGCCGGCTCGGTTTCCTGCGTCTCCGCCGCCTCGGCGCCGTGATGCTCCTCCACCGCGAAGACCTCGACCGCGCCGAGCATCGCAATCATCAGGACCGTCGTCAGGACGACGAAGGCGCTCAGACCTTTCCGGCCGGGGAAGTCGGGCCGGTAGCGCGGGATCAGGAGCGCCACGACCAGCGCGAAGACGATGAAGACGGCCGCCGTCCCGGCGAGCCCGAGCTTCTGGTCGTTCGTCAGCCCGAGGAGCACGGCGGGAACCTATCCGAAGCGCCGAGCGATGTCTGAAGCCAGGGTTCGCCCCGCTGCCGGTTCCCGAGTGGGCGTGACTGGGATCGAACCAGTGACCTCCCGCGTGTGAAGCGGGCGCTCTCCCGCTGAGCTACACGCCCTCAGGCGCCACCTTACCGCGCAGCCGGAAACCGCTTCAGCGCGCGGTCGCGCCGAGCAAGGCGGCCAGCGAGGCAACCTGGAGGAACACCTGGCGGAGCTCCTCGACGCCGCGTTCCTTCCGCAGGAACGCGGTCGCGCCCGCGGCCGTCGCGTCGTCCGGGCCGACAGGCGTCTCGGTGCCGGTGAGCAAGAGTATCTGAGAGTGAAGTCCGCTACCACGGATCCGCCGGGTGGCCTCGAGCCCGTCCATCACCGGCATCATGAGATCCATGAGGATGACATCGGGCTGCAGCTCCAGCGCGAGGTCCACCGCTTGCTCACCGTTCTCCGCGATGCCCACCACGTCCACGCGCTCGTCCTCACTGAGGACTCGCATCAGCGACTCGGCGAACAGGCGGTGGTCATCGGCGAGAAGAACGCGGATCGCGCTCCCCAAAGGCGGCGAGGAGTCAGGCATGGACTGAAGATACGACGGGCCGCGCCGTTTTTGTAGTCCAGCTTGTCTCATAACGGCTCCTAGCCGGAAGTGGAGGCTCACCTGTGGACGCATCGACCATGTTGTCCAGAAAACCAAACATTTTCCCACTTGAAAACCGTCGAATATCCGCTTAGATTTCTACAGGCCTGCGGCCATGAGCATTGAATCGTCAACATCTCTCGACGCGGTCATCCTGGACCCGCATCCAATCTGGCTGGATGCCGTGGAAATGGTGCTGGACCGGATCGGCGCCAGGGTCGTCACCAAGACCTCGTCGGCGCGAGAGGCACTGACCGCGATCGAGCGATTTCAGCCCCAGCTCCTGACCCTCGAGCTCGACACGCAGCCGGGCGAGCCGGACGGCTACGAGGTGCTTCGGCGCGCGAGGGATCTTGCGCCGGGGCTGCGAGCGATCGTGCTCTCCGCGCATCACGACACGGCCCACATCGACGCCGGGCTAGATGCAGGCGCGGCTGCCTACGTGGTCAAGACGGCGCACCCCGACGACGTCGCATCCGCTGTACGGCAGGCGTTCGACCACTCGGTCTACCGGGCCGGCGCGCCAAGCGCGCCCGCCGTCGCGCCGCCGCTCGGCTCAGAGGCTCCAGGTGGACTGACGCGCCGGGAGCTCGAGATCCTTCGCCTCGTCGCCGAAGGCCACTCCAACACGCAGCTGGCCCGGATGCTCTGGGTGACCGAGCAGACGGTGAAGTTTCACCTCTCGAACGTCTACCGCAAGCTCGGCGTCTCGAACCGGACGGAAGCGAGCCGATGGGCGCAGGTCAACGGGCTCCTCAGGCACGAGTCCACCGAGTCGAGCGTTCACGCCTAGCTGCGTTTCCGTCAACCCCTCGCCGCGGCTACGATGCTCCCGCCCGGCCGCGCTAGGTGGGGAGCTAGCGGTTCCCTGAACCCGCAATCCGCTCCAGCGGGGCTGAATCCCCTTCCGAGGGGGTCACGTCCGAGATACGGGCTTCGGGTGCAAGTGTTGACGGCCAGGTCCCGCGCACTGGGAGTCTCCGAACCGCGTCAGATCCGGGAGGAAGCAGCGCTAAGGAGTGTCTCTCAGGTGCCGCGGACCGCCTGGCTCGAGCGAGCACCCACTGCACCGGCTCGAACGAACCTTCGACGGAGGGTGCGCGGCCGGGCTTTGCGGACGCCTTCCGGCGCCCTGCTTCGCTGAAAGTCTCTCGACTTTCAGCGACCTCTCGGAAGCCGGGCGGCGCTTTCGCGCCGCGCGGCGCGAATGCCGCCGCAGACGGTCGCGAGAGCGGCTGCCTTGAAGCGGAACGGGCGACGCCCGTTCCGCGGCGTGGTCTCTGCTTGAATCGCATGAGCCGCCGTGGCCGCCCTCTACCGCAAATATCGCCCGCAGGACTTCGACGAGGTCGTCGGCCAGGAAGCCGTCGTTCGGACTCTCCGGAATGCCCTCGAGGCGGATCAGGTCCGGCAGGCGTACCTGTTCGCCGGTCCGCGCGGCACCGGTAAGACGTCTCTCGCGCGGATCCTTGCCAAGGCGCTGAACTGCGCGCAGGGCCCGACGGCGACCCCGGACCGGACGTGCCACTCCTGCACCGCGATCGCAGGCGGGACGTCGCTGGACGTCGTGGAGATGGACGCGGCCTCGCAGCGCGGCATCGACGACATCCGCGAGATCCGCGATCGCGTCGTCCTCCAACCCGTCGAAGGCCGCTACAAGGTGTACATCCTCGACGAGGCGCACCAGCTGACGGATGCCGCCTTCAACGCTCTCCTGAAGCTGATCGAGGAACCTCCACCCCACCTCGTCTTCGTCTTCTGCACGACCGACCTCTCCAAGATGCTTCCGACCGTCCGTTCGCGCTGCCAGACGTTCGTCTTCTCCCGACCCCGTCTCACCGATCTCATCCGCGTGCTCTCCCGGGTCGCCGAGGGTGAGGCAATCGAGGCCCCGGAGGCCGCGCTTTCCCTGATCGCACGGAGCGCTCGCGGAAGCTTCCGCGACGCCGTTTCGACGCTCGACCAGCTTGCCGCCGCGACAGGCGGGGCGGTGACCGTCCAGTCGGTCCTCCAGCTCCTGGGAGCCGTCGAAGAGGAGGCACTCTTCCGCCTCTGCGACCTCGTAGTCGACCGCGACACGGCAGGCGCGCTCCAGTTCATCGAGGATCTCGCCGAGCAGGGCCAGGATCTCGGCCGCCTCGTCACCGACCTGCTCGAGCACCTGCGCCACCTGCTGCTCGTGCAGCACATGGGCGAGGTTCCCGATTCCCTGCCGGTGACCGACGAAACACGCGAGCGCCTGCGGGCCCAGGCGAATCAACTGTCCGAGCCAACGGTGATCCGTCTCTGCGACCTGCTTGCCGTCGCTGTGGACGACATGCGACAGGGAGGCGATCCCCGGCTTCCTCTCGAGCTGGCGCTGATCAAGGTCACCCGGCCGGGCGCCGACCTCGACCGCGAGACGCTCGCCTTCAGGCTCGAGCAGCTGGAGCAGCGGGAGCCGACGACTGTTGCGGTCGTCGAGCCCGGCAGCGGGCACGGGTCGGTCGAAGCTCCCACCCCGCCGGCCGAGGTTCCTGCAGGGCCGCCGCTCGAGCTCGACCAGCTCCAGGCCGCTTGGCAACGCTCGGTGATCCCTGCGGTCGAGCAGCGCTCGGTGCCGACCGCGTCGGTTCTCCGGGAGGCACACCCCGCGGGGCTCGCGGGCGACACGCTGACCGTCGAGTTCCCCGCTGCGGCGTCGTTCCACAGGCAACTCGCGGAGGAGCCCAAGAACGCGACACTGCTCGTCGACGCCCTCTACGAGGTGACCGGGCGAAAGTTCGCCCTCGCGTTCGAGGTCGGCGAGAACGGGGAAACCGAAGTCGAGGAGCGCCAGCTGAGCGAGGAGGAGCTCGTGGAGGATTTCAAGCAGACGTTCGATGCCCGCGAGGTGACGCCGGAATGAGCGGCCCCGGCGGCATGGACATCAACAAGATGATGCAGCAGGTTCAGCAGATGCAGGCCGAGATGGCCAAGGCCCAGGAGGAGCTTGCGACCCAGACCGTCGACGCTTCGGCGGGGGGCGGCGCCGTCAAGGTGACGGCCAATGGAGCAGGCGAGATCGAAAAGATCGAGATCGCCGCCGAGGCGATCGACCCTGAGGACCCCGAACTCCTGGCCGACATGATCGTGGGCGCGGTGAACGAGGCCCTGCGCTCGGCAAACGACCTGGCGCAGTCGCGGCTCGGCGGTCTGGCGGGCGGCCTCGGCCTTCCGGGGCTCTGACCACCGCGCGGCCCAGGCTGGGGCGGCGACGCCCGCCGAATTCCGATCGCCGGGGCGTCCCGACCAAGCCCTGTACCCCCGGCCTGTCGCTAGGCCCGATTCGGGCCGTCGGCGACGGGCCAACCCGTTCTCCGCCATCATGCGTACGAGAACGCGATTGAAGAAGCTTTGCTTCTTACTGATCTGCCTTTGGGCGCTAGGTCTGATTGCTCCGGTGCTGGGCGGGGCGGATCCCTCGGACTCCGCTGTCCCAGGCGCCGCAGAAAAGGCGTGTCCGCGAGGGTCGATACATGCGGTGATTGCAGGCGTGCATCGATGCCTCCGTCGCGGGCGGCGCTGCTCTCGACACAACGATCGCCGGTTCCACCGCTACGGCTTCCACTGCCACACAGGGAGGTTGACGCGGATTCGACGCGGGCCGGTGCCGCCCCCTCCGCCGACGCGGAGCGGCGTGATCGTCATGGCAGCGGGCGACATCGCTTGTCAGCCTGGATCGTCCGTGACCGCTACGCGCTGCCACCAGCGCCAGACGTCGAGCCTGCTGGACGACCCCAAGCTTGACGCCGTACTGACCCTTGGAGACAACCAGTACGAGGATGCTAAGTACTCCGAGTTCACGGGCCAGGGTGCCTACTCCGCGACGTGGGGGCGAAAGAAGTCGATTACGCACCCCACACCGGGGAATCACGAGTATCACCTCTCGGGAGCGAGCGGCTACTTCGACTATTTCGGGGCGGCGGCCGGCGAGCGGGGCAAGGGCTACTACAGCTTCGACCTCGGCTCCTGGCATCTGGTCGCGCTCAACTCCGAAATCTCGACCTCGACGGGGTCTACGCAGGAGCAGTGGCTGCGCAGGGACCTGCGCGCGACCAGCAAGCCCTGCATCCTCGCTTACTGGCACCGACCCCGCTTCTCCTCCGGCTCACACGGAGGCTCGACCAGCGTCTCGGCGCTCTGGCAGACGCTTTACAGAGCACGGGCGGATGTCATCCTGAGCGCACACGACCACGATTACGAGCGCTTCGCGCTCCAGAACCCGAGCGGGCAGGCGGACGCGAACGGGATCAGGGAGTTCGTCGTCGGTACCGGCGGCGCCGGCCACAGCTCGTTCAGCAGCACGATCGCCGCCAATAGCCAGGCCCGCAACGCCAGCACCTATGGCGTGCTCAAGCTCACTCTCCACGCCTCCGGCTACAACTGGCAGTTCGTGCCGGAACGGGGCGCGACATTTACCGACTCGGGCTCCACCGGGTGCCATTAGACGGCCCGCTGGGGCCCAAACGCCGGGGTCGGCAGTCGCTCAGTTGCGAAAGATCAACGCGTCGTCGGCGTAGAAAGCACGCCCCTGACGGGGTCATAACCGATTTTAAAGTGAAGAAAGATGCAGAATCATTGCGCCGTTCTACCGGAGCTTGATGCGTTTCTCAGCCGCGGACGAGAGCCCCGCTGTGTCCGTCACGGTCACTCTCACCACGTACGTCCCGCGAGCCGTGAACGTGTGCGACGCGGTCGCAGCCGCTTGCGGCCCGACCACGGGCGATCCGTCGCCGAAATCGAATCTGTAGGTGGCAATCGGAGTCGCATCGCCGTCCGTCGACCCCGAAGCATCCGCTACGACCGTGACGGGCGCCCGGCCCGACGACGGCGTCAGCGTCAGCGACGCGGAAGGCGGCGAGTCGGTCACGGTGACGGTCGCGACAACGGTGGCGGTCGCGGTGGACGAGAGGCCGGCGGTGTCCTTCACCGTCACGGTCACCGTGAATGTTCCTCCGCGCGTGTAGGTGTGCGCCGCCGTCGCGCCAGGCTGGGGGCCGACGGGCGACGTGCCGTCGCCGAAGTCGAACGCGTAGCTGGCGATCGGGGTCGCGTCGCCGTCGGTCGACGCCGAGGCGTCCGCGGTCACTTCGAGCGGGATCCCGCCCGACGACGGAGTGACGCTGAGAGAAGCGGCCGGCGGCTCGTCTCCGACTGCGGCGACCTGCACGGTCGCCGTCGCAGTCGACGACAGGCCCGCAGTGTCCGTCACCGTAACGGTCACGACGAACGTACCCGGTGCCGCGTACGTGTGCGTCGCCGTCGCGCCCGACTGTGGTCCCACCGACGGCGTACCGTCGCCGAAGTCGAACGCGTAGCTGGCGATCGGGGTCGCGTCGCCGTCGGTCGACGCCGAGGCGTCCGCGGTGACGGCCAGCGGAGCGGTTCCGGAGGACGGACTGACCGCGACCGCGGCGACCGGAGGCGCCTCCGGGGGCGGACCGGCCTGGAACTCGTACGCGCCGCGATCGTCGTACGCGCGGGGCCCGACCCCTGTGTTGGGCGTCGCGGGGTCGTCGACGCGCGAGTTGTCCTCCACGTCGGTGGCCGGCTGCCCGCTCGCGCCCGAGTTCGCGGAATCGATCGCCGGCGACCCCGCGGTCAGGTGGAAATCTCCCGTCAGAGGACTCTTCCATTTTGGATCCGCCTGGATCCCGCGTGCTTCCTGATTGGTCGCAGCCTGAAACGACGCCAGCGAGTAGTAGCTCGTGGAGTTCCAGACGAGGAGGACAGCGTCGGCTGCGGTCAAGCTGACGAGGTCGTCGTCCATGGTCGTGCCGGAAATGGACGCGCTGTCCACGCGGATGTTGCTCTTCGTCCGGGGGCTGGCAATGCCGTTGTCGACGCTGATGTTGTTCCGGATCGTGGCACCCGTCGAGCCACCCTCCACGTTGATGCCGGCGGTGACGTTCCGGTAGACGGTGTTGGCCACGATCCGCTGCCCCGTCACGACGTAATTGTCGATCCCGTGGTCCCCGTTGTCGTAGGCGACGTTGTTGTAGAGGAGCGTGTTGTTCGACTTCGTGTAGGACTCGATCCCTGAGTCCTCGTTGTCGTGCGCGACGTTGCCGCGGATGGTGTTCCCGGGCGCCGAGTAGAGGCGAATGCCCGCGGCCGCGCGCTCCCACTGACGAGCGTTCTCGAAAACGTGATTGCCCCGTACGTCGTTGCGCGTGGAGCCGTTGAGGACCGCGATTCCCGAATCGGTGTTGTGCTCGACGGTGTTCTTCGCGACGACGGAGTCGGCGACGTTGTCGAGACGGATGCCCGACCTCGAGCTCCCGCTGACCGGCTTGCCCGAGTAGCTGACCCGATTCTCCGAGACCGTGATGTGCGCGGAGCTCGCGACGAGGATGCCGTAACCCGTCGTGTTCGTCACGTGAAAGCCCGTCACGGCGATCCAGTTCCTTCCCGAGATCACAAAGCCGTTCGCCTGCCCGCTGACCGTGACCGTCGCACCAGGCGCCGCCACGAACGAGATGGGCGCCGTGGACGTGCCGGAGGTGACCATCGTGACCGCCTCCGGGTACGTTCCCCCGGCGACCTGCACCGTCTGCCCGGCCACCACCTTGCCGGCGGCCGCGCCGATGCTGCAGAAAGGCTGTGTCAGGGAGCCGACTCCCGCGTCGGAGCAGCCCGAGTTCCCGCGGTCCACATAGAGGAACGAGCTCGCGGCGGAGCCTAGCCCGCTCGGCCCCAGCGCGACTACAAGGAACATCGTGCCGAGTAGCAATCTGGTTGCAACGGTGGGCCGCTTCACCTGCACCTTTCCTCGGGACAAATCCTACCGATTTTTACCAATCCTCATGTCTCATAACCCGGCCGGCCGAATCTCGCAGCACGAGTGGTCGCAGGCCCGAATACTAGCTCTGGCAGAGGGCGTGCACACCCACCCACATTGGGAGGTTTTTGGTTCAGGGGTATAGATCTGCTCATAACACTTGACGAAAACCGCAAAAAATGCCATAACCAAACGGAGACATTTTGTCGGAGGGCGGCTCGGGGGAGCCGGCCAGGGGGAGATCGTTTGCGGCGCGACTCTAGTATTCGTACGCCTACCCGAATACGAACATTCGGTGTAGGCCCAACTGAGTTCGGTGTAGGCTCAACTGAGGCAAGAGGCATCCCGCTTGAAGGATCCGGAATCCTCAAGCGCGGGTTCGACGCGGTGGTCGCCGCTCTACTTCTTGCCGTCCTCAGTCCGCTCCTTTTCGCCACGGCAGCGGCGATCAGGCTCGACAGCCGGGGGCCGGCGTTCTTCCGCTGCGCGCGGGTCGGACTCCGCGGGCGGGAGTTTGAAATGCTGAAGTTCCGAAAGATGCACGACGGAGCGCAGGGACCGGCGCTCACCGCGGCGAACGACGACCGATTCACGAGGATGGGACGCTTTCTCGCCCGCACGAAGCTCGACGAGGTCCCGCAACTCTGGAATGTGCTTCGCGGCGAGATGAGCCTCGTCGGGCCACGCCCGGAGGACCCGAGCTTTGTGCGGCTCCAACCCGAAGATTTCGAGCCGATCCTGCAAGTGAAACCGGGGATCACCGGCCTTTCGCAGCTCGCGTTCGCGCGGGAGAGCCAGATCCTGGACGCGGCAGACCCGAGCAAGCACTACCTCGAGAGACTCCTCCCGCAGAAGCTGCGCATCGATCGCATCTACGTCGAGCGGCGGTCGTTTCTGCTCGACGCGCGGATCCTTGGATGGACGGCTGTCGCAGTGTTTCTGCGGCAGCACGTCGCCGTGCACCGGGACACCGGACGCCTGAACGTCCGGCGCAGGCCGAATCTGCATCCGCTCCCCCTCGACTGATGGCAGAACGCGCGTTTGACATGTATCGGGATGTCCTGCCGAAGGACCGAAACGGCAACGGCTCGAACCCCCACCTGGGCCTCGAGAACGTCCAGGCGGTCATCCTCGCCGGCGGACGAGGAACGCGGCTTGCGCCCTATACGTCGATCCTTCCGAAGCCCCTGATGCCGGTCGGCGATCGCGCGATCCTGGAGCTCGTCGTCGACCAGCTCGCCGCCTGCGGCGTGACGAAGGTGAGCTTCTGTGTCGGCTACCTGGCGCACTTGATTCGCGCCGTCTTCGACCAGCGAACGAACACTGACACCGAGATCGTGTATGTGCACGAGGCTGAGGCACTTGGCACGGCCGCTCCACTGCGGCTCGTCGACGGGCTCGATGAGACCTTCATCACGATGAACGGTGACGTCCTGACAGACCTCGACTACGGCGACCTCGTCCGCTACCACCGCGCCAGTGGAAACGTGCTCACGATCGCAACGCACCAGCGCTCGATCAAGATGGACTACGGGATGCTCCACCTCGACGTCAGAGAGCGAGTCCGAGAGTTCGAGGAGAAGCCGGAGATCTTCTCGCAGGTGAGCATGGGGATCTACGTGATGGAGCCATCGGTGCTCGACCACATCCCAGTCGGAGAATTCTTCGACTTCCCCGATCTCGTGCGAGCGCTACTTCGCGCGGAAGAACCGGTCGGCGCCTACCGCTTCAACGGTATGTGGTTCGACATCGGCCGCGCCGAAGACTACGAGCAGGCGGTGAGCGCCTGGACAGCCGGACAACCTGCGGAGGAGCTGCTTCTCCTGTCTGCCACCAACGGCCACGCGCCTGCCACGAACGGTCACGGGCCCAATCCGAGCATCAGGGCACGCGCGTGACGTCCTTCGCCTCTAATCGCGACACGAACCTCGTGGCTCAGCGAGAGGGATCACTGCGGCCAACACGTGTCCAAGACAACCCGCGGACGATCCCTCTTTCCGATGTCAGCGTCGACGAGGAGATAGCAGAGGCGGTCGACGAGGTCCTCCGCTCCGGATGGTGGAGCATGGGACCGAAGGTCGCCGAATTCGAGCACGCGTTCGGCGACTTCGCGGGCGCGCAGGCGCTCGCGGTCGCGAACGGGACGGCGGCCCTGCACCTGGCGCTCCTCGCGGTCGGCTGCGGCCCCGGCGATGAGGTCATCCTGCCGTCGCTCACGTTCGTCGCGGCCGCTAATTGCGTCGCACATACCGGCGCGACCACCGTGTTCTGTGACGTCATCGGGCCTCATGACCTCAACATGGACGCAGACGACGTCGAGAAGGCGATCACGCCGGCCACCAAGGCGATCATCGCGTTCCACTACGGCGGGCACCCCTGCCGCATGGACGCGCTCCTGGAGCTGGCGGAGCGCCACGGCATCGCGCTCATCGAGGACGCCGCGCACGCACCCGGCGCGCGGTGGAACGGTCGAATGTGCGGGACGATCGGGGACATCGGGTGCTTCAGCTTCTTCTCGAACAAGAACCTGCCCGTCGGCGAGGGCGGAATGCTCGTCACGAGCAACGCTGAGCTCGCCGAGCGGCTCCGGCTCCTGCGGTCGCATGGGATGACGCGGCTGACCTGGGATCGACATCGCGGCCACGCCTCCAGCTACGACGTCGTCGCAGTCGGCTTCAACTACCGGCTTGACGAGATTCGGGCCGCGATCGGGCTCGTCCAGCTCGAGCGGCTCGAGGCCGGGAACCGCTCGCGGGCGCGCATCGTCTCGCGGTACCGAGCGGCGTTCGACGGCGTCGAGGGACTGGTCATGCCGTTCGCGGAGGCTGAGCCGACCGCGGCGCACCACTTGGCGGTCATTCTCTTGCCGTCTACGAGCGACCGTGACCGCTTCCGAGGCTCGCTCGAGGAGGCGCGGATCCAGACGAGCTTCCACTACCCGCCGATCCATCAGTTCACCGCGCATCGTGGGCGCGGGACGCGGGCTCTGCCGATCACGGAGCAGATCGCGGAGCGACTCGTAACGCTGCCGCTGTACCCTGATCTCGACGACGCGGATGTCGACACCGTTACGAGTGCCGTTCTGCGAGCCATCGACGCACGGTAGGCGTGCAGGGAGGCAATCATGGAGTTGGCTGACCTCACGCGCACGATGGCGCTGTACCGCTGGCTGATTCTCCTCTTCGTTGTCGTCGGCATCGGCTCCGCCTGGCTGATGCATTACGGCGAGTCCAGGACGTTCACGGCGTCCACCAGGCTTGTCCTGGACACGCCCGACCCGGAGTCGCGCGCCGAATCCGCTGTGATCGCGGATACGGCGGAGGCGATCGCGACGAGCCCGTCGCTCGTGCGGGAGGCGCTCACGCGGGCGCACGTCACTGGACGCGAACCCGAGGAGGTCGCCCAGCGAGACGTCTCTGTTCGCGCGCTCGGCAGCTCGGGGATCGTTCAGCTCTCGGTTCGGGACGGCGATCCCAAGGCCGCCGCCCTGATCACGAATGCGCTCGCCGCCGAGGTGATCGAGGCGCGGCTGGACGTTACGAAAGGCGAGGTTCAGCAGGTGATTCGCGATCTCGATCGGCGGATCGCGGACATCAACCGAAGGATCTCGACACTCGACGCCAGGATCTCCTCGCTCGCCGTCGCCGCTGAGGCGGCGGGCGATGCGGCGTCGGCCAACGCCATCCGGTCACAGGGCGACGAGGCGGAAAGACGGCGCGACTTCCTCGCTCAGCAGCGATCGGTGGTTGAAGCCGAGCGGGTGAGCCTGCTCTCTAGTGAGGCACTTCGACCGAAATCATCGGTCATCAACGAAGCCAGCACACCGTTGGTAGCCGACACCTCCAGGGTCTTCCCGGACATGGCTCTCGGCGGCATTCTCGCCCTCATTTTAGGCGTCGGGATAGCAGCGCTCCTCGAGATGGTGCGGCCGACGTTGCTCCCCGGAGGCAGCGCGCTTGCCCGGGCGTTCGACACGCCCCTCCTTGGGACTTTTTCCGGCGCGGCGGCCGACGAGCAGGATCTCGTGGCCACCGAGATCGGCGTTCGACTCGCGTTCGCCGCCGACGCGGCCGGCGTCACCAACGTCGGCCTTCTCGGGGTGGGGCGAATCGACGTCGAGGCGATCGCAGGACGACTCGAGGCCATCTTGTTCGCGGTCGCCGATCGGCCGGAGGAACAGCCGGTAGCCCGGACCGCCGAGGCTCGAGGCGTCCGAAGCGCTCGGTCCACGAACGCCGCGCATTTGAGACCCAGCGTCCGGGTTATTGCGATTGATCCCTCTAGCTTTTCTCACGGGCCCCGAAGCGACCGCGAGCGTATGGGCGTGGTCGTCATATCGCCGGCGACACTCGGCGCAGCCCAATTGCGCCAGGGGCTGCAGGCCGTCCACACAACCTCGCTGCCGCTTCTGGGCCTGATCGCAACCACTGCGACGCCGGAACGGCAGCCACGGCCAAGTCGATCCCTGCTCGACGGCCTGAAGCGAGCACGGACGAGCCTGTGACCGTTCATTTGGGAGTCGCGGCGCTCGGGAGGAGGCCGCCGGCGGAAGCCTTGGACGTCCGCCGTCCGAAACCATTGCGCGTCGCTCAGGTCATCACCGGGCTCAGAGCCGGTGCGGGCGGAATCACGCTTAGAGGCGCCCTCGCGCTCGACCCCGAACGGTACTCGACGACAATCCTTGCCGCAGAAGGCGGCACGCTGATCGAGCGCGCGGAGAAGGGGGGCATCGAGGTAATTCAGCTCCGCTATATGTCGCTCGGGCGTGGGCTCTACCCGTGGAACGACAAGCGAGCGTACAGCGAACTCGCGACACATCTCGCCGCCGGGAAGTTCGATCTCGTCCACACGCACAGCGCCAAAGCAGGAGCGCTGGGAAGGCTGGCCGCTCGCCGGATCGGGGTGCCAACCGTCGTTCACTCTTTCCACGGCTTTCCCTTTCATGAGTTCCAGTCGCCCCTCGCACGCAGCGGACTCCTCAGGATCGAACGGCGACTGGCCAGAATCACCGACTACTTCCTCACGGATGGGACGGTCGTCGCGGCGGAGGCCGTCAGGTTGAGACTCGCCCCGCCCGACCGGATCCGCGCGATTGCGAGCCCTGTGGACGACGAAATTCCCTTCGTGTCCGAGGCGGGGCGACGCAAGGCGCGTCGCCTACTCGGCATTCCCGAGGCGGCGAAGGTCATCGGCACGGTGGGCCGGTTGGACGGGCAGAAGGCGCCCCTGGATCTGGTGAAGGCGGTCGCACGCCTCCGCCGTCCGGACGTCTATGTCGTCTGGGCTGGTGAGGGCCCGCTACGCGCAAAGACTGAGCGCCTGATTGAGCGCAACGGGCTGCGCGATCGCTTCCTGCTGCTCGGCGAGCGAAAAGACGTAGCAACGCTGCTCCCGGGCTTCGACGTCTTCGCGATGTCAAGCCTTTTCGAGGGCCTGCCCTGCGCGCTCGTCGAGGCGATGACGTGCGGTATCCCCGTGGTCGCGACGGCCGTCAACTCCGTTCCGGAGATCGTGGTGTCCGGGAAGACGGGGCTCGTCGCGAAGCCGTCGGACCCGGCATCACTGAGCCGGGCCTTGGCGTACATGCTCGACAACCGCCAGGACGCCGCGCGCATGGCCGAGGCCGCGCACGCGCACATCGGCGACAGATTCCGGCCGGAGGTTCTCGGCCGCGATCTTCACGAGGCCTACGAGATCGCGGTTCGCGTTTCCTCCGGGCTCGTCCGTACCGCCCCTGCCGCCGTAGTGGCGCGCTGATGCATACGTCCCTGGACACGGCGGGTGAGCGGCTCGCAATCGATTGCGAGGTTCCTTGGATCGCAAGTTTGATCGCGGAGGGAGCCGGGGGAGCGCTTCGCCCTTCCGATGCTGCGGCAGCCTCTGTGCGCATACGGGTAGAGAAGCATCGACGTCCGTTCGACACGCGCGGGTGGCAGGTGCTTACGCGCGGCGCGCGGAGCCGTCCGGGGACCGTGGTCGTGACGAATGCGTGCACCGCCGGCTTCGACCTGCGTCTTCGGTGCACGCCCGAGGGGGCGGAGTTCACCTTCAGGTGGCGTCCGCCGCTGCGAGATCGAGCAGCCTCCCGGATCCTGCAATCCCGATTCCACTTGCTCGCTCGAGCCGTGCTGATGCAGTACCCCGCCCTCTGGTGGGCACAAGTGCGTGGCCGGGCCCCCCTCCACGCCTCCGCCTACACAGGCGGTGAATCGACCCCGCTCGTCTGCTCCGCGAGCGGCGTAGGACGTTCCACGCTCTTGCTCGCCGAGATCGACGCCGGTGCCAAGGCGACGGGCGACAACCTCGCCGTCGGCGACGGGGCGACTGTGTGGGGCCTTGTCGAGCCCGTCCGTATCCGGGGCGCCGGGGGACGGCGCATGCCGCACGGCCGATCGGAGACGCCGATCCCCGACCGCGTCGATGCGCTCGCCCCGGACAGCCTGGTCATCCTCGAACGGGGCCAGTCGGAGCAGCCATCGCTCTCGCCCTGCAGTCCAGACGCCGCCGCTCGCTCGCTCGTGACGAGCACCTACATGGCCGGAGAGCTGCGGAGGTACTGGTCGTTTGCGGCGACTCTCTCGGCGGGAACGGGGTACGGCCCTGCGCATCCGCCGGTCACCGAGGTCGCATCGGCGTTCGCAGCCGCGCTCCCGTGCTACTCGCTCGCACTGGGCGCGACCCCTGGCGCGGAGCGCCTCTCGAAGCTTCTTTCTTCAAGGGGGATCGCAGCATGGGCGTAGTACTGGCAATGCAGGAAGCCGGAGCGAGGACGACGGAGCAGGAGTTGCTCCGAATTTTCGACAGCCGCGACGCCCCCGCCGATCCGTTCGCGCTCGCCCAGCTCCGCGCCGGCGTCGAAGGTGCGGATCTGGCTGCCCCCGCGATCGCGCTCCCGGACTTCCACCTGAAGGGCGACAAGGAGATGCCCTCGAGCATCGCCGTCGCCACGCGGAACACGATCAGGTCGACGCTGACGAGCGCCTCACTGAACTGCGGCATGGCCCTGATGGCGCTCGATGTCGAGAGGCCGCCTGCTTCCGTGGTCAGCGACTTCTATCGGAGAGTTCGCGAGCGCTATCCATACCCGCCGACGTACCGGCGAGATCTCACGCCGACCGAGGTCGTCGGCTGTGCCTCCGAGGGAGCGCAGTTCGCCGTAGACCGATTTGGAGTCGACCCTGCCGAGCTCGAAAGAGTCGAGGAGGGGGGCCGACTCGACATCGAACGCTACGGCGGCGCCGAGCGCGCCCGCCGGGAGCTTCCGTGGTCGGTGAAGCAGCTCTCTCGGATCCGGTTCGCCACGATCGGCAAGAGCAACCATTTCATCGAGTTCCAAGAGGTCGAGGAGGTGCTGGATGCGCGGGCCGCCGATCTCCTCGGAGTCCGCGAAGGGCAGGTCACGCTTCAGTACCACGGTGGAGGTGGCTCTCTGCCCGGTGAGCTCGGAGTCCTCTTCGGCCGCCGGAAGCGGTACCCACGGCCCGTCCGGATGCAGATGGCGATCCAGAAGCCTCTCTACCACCTGGCGCGCGCACGGTCGCTCGAGCAGCTCAAGCTGAGAAAGGCGCTCTACTTCTCCGGAGACTGCCCGCCGGTCGAGCGCGATGGGCCGGAGGGGGAGCGGCTGATGCTGGCCAACGCGATGGCCATGAACTACGGGTTCGCCTTCAGGTTGGCGGCCTATGCCAGCCTTCGCACCCTCCTACGCGAGTCGCTCGGAACGATCGCAACGCGTCTCGTCGTCGATTCTCCGCACAACTCGATCTACGAGGAGGAGGTGGACGGCCGCCCGGCGCTCGTTCACCGCCACAACGCGGCACGTGCGTACCCCGCGTCGCGGATGCGCGACCATCCCACGTTCTCGAAGACCGGGCAGGCACTTCTTCTACCGGGGACCGACAGGACGGCGTCTTACCTCTGCGTCGCCGGCGAGGCGGCTCATCGCAGCCTCTACTCCACGTGCCACGGCGCCGGAACGAACATCGAGCGCTTCGTCGAGAGCGGGCTTTCCGGACCTGCTCCGGACGGGAGGGCGACGCTGGGCTACGACTACTCCGGCGGCCCGCCGGTGGAGGTCCCGCACCTCGACGACCGCGGTATCGACGACGTCGTCGACGTTCTCGTCCGAAACGGAATCGCCCGCCCCGTCGCCAAGCTTCGCCCGTTCGCGGTGCTGAGTTGAGGGTCGCAGGATGATCGGCTCCGATCGGTGGCGAGACAACTGGCGAGTCGTGAGCCGCCCGGGAAGCGTCCGGCTCGACCTCGGACGGTCGGCTAGTCGGCGCGAAGCGGCGTTCCGGAAGGTGCGCGACCTTCCGGCCGGCGCAGGCGTGGTGCTGTGCGCCTCTGCGCCCGGCGCTGCCCGGCGCTGCAGAGCGTTCGTCGCGCGAAGTGGGCTCGAGCTCGAGCGCGAGTACCTCGCCTTTCCGTCAGCCGTCGCACCGGCGTATCTGGTGGAGGACGCCCCGGCGTCGGTCGGTGTATTCGTGAAGGCCGTCCTCGTCACGCCGCCTGGAATCCGATTCCCGCTGCCAATCGACGCGGGACTTGCACTCGCCCGTGCCGTCAGCCCTTGGCGGCTGATCCGGACGCTCGCGCCGGGTCGCGTCGTCGTCGCGAGGCGGCCGTAATCTCCTCCGCCACTGTCGAGACGCCCCCCTTCGAGCGGGCAATCCAGCCGTCTCCACGCCGCCGTTCCGTCCGGGACTTCGTCCATGCCTCGGGACGCCAGTCTCTCGTCCTCGGCGCCTCGAAAGACCCAAACGCGAAGATCACGATTCTGCTCGTCTCGCCAGAAAGCCGGCGGCCGGTCCTCGCAGTGAAGGCGCCCACCACCGATCCCGCCGCGGCCGCCGTCGAAACTGAATGGCGCGTCCTGTCTCACCTGCAGACACTGCCGGCCGGGAAGCTCCTGGAAACGATCCCGCGGCCCGTCGAGATCCTCGACTTCGAGGGACGCCAGGCGGTCGTGACGACCGCAGTGCCCGGAACATCGATGACGACGTCGTATTTCCGCCCGCGGCACACACGAAGCTCCACGCGTGTCGCTGCGGATTTCGCCGCGGCCGGCGAGTGGCTGACGTCGTTCCGGCATGCGACCGCGGGCGATCCCAGCGAGCTCGAGCTGGACGGCGGGGTAATCGACCGGCTGCGGCATCGCTTCGGCGGCGACGACAGGCTCGAGGCCGACCTCGAACGACTCGCCGAGATCCACGCCCAACTTCGCCGCGAGACGGTTCCGCGCACTGCCGTCCACGGAGACTTCTGGTTTGGCAACCTCCTCGTCGCCGGCGGACGGGTGACCGGCGTCGTCGACTGGGAAGCCGGCCTCGCCTCAGGCGAGCCGACCCGCGACCTCGCTCGCTTCGCGCTCATGTACGCGCTCTATCTCGGCGGCCCTGCGAGGCCGAACCGCCCGGTGCCCGGTCACCCCGGGATCCGTGTCGGCGCGTGGGGCGCGGTCATCGAGTACGCGCTCGACGGCAGCGGCTGGTTCCCGGAGCTCTTCCGCGAGTTCCTCGGTGACGGCCTCGCCCGGCTCGGCGCCTCACCGACCGCGTGGCGAGGCCTCGCGCTCGCAGCGATCGCCGAGACCGCCGCGTTCACCGACAACGTCGAATTCGCCACGTGTCATCTGGACCTATTCCGTCGCATTGCCCACGCCCAGCGTGCGCGAGAGGAGAAACAATGAACCGCCGCCGCGAGCCATCACTCGCTCTTCAGCCAGCCCATTGCCGAAGCGCCCGCCGGTTCGCGCCGATTCGCCTCCTTCTAGTCGCTGTCTCCCTGGGCGTTCTCACCCTTCCTGCGGCCCTATCAGCAGCCTCGACGACCGTGTACGTCGACCAAAAGCACCCGGACTGCTCGAACTCCGGACCGGGGACGGCGACGAACCCGTTGTGCACGATGACGGCGGCGGTGCCGAAAGCGACGGCGGGGACGACGGTGCTCGTCTCGGCCGGGACGTACACCGAGCAGGTGGCGCCGAAGTCCGGTGCGGCAGGGGCGCCTGTCACTTTCAAGGCGCAACCAGGCGAGACCGTCACGGTGACCGGCAAGAACAACGGGTTCTACATGTCGACCAGGACGTGGATCACGGTCGAGGGCTTCAACGTCACGAAAACGCTTTCCGACGGGCTCTACGTCTCGAAATCCTCGCAGATCAAGCTCATCGACAACCACGTGAGCTACTCCGGCAAGCCGGCGTCGGGGAGCACCGCCAAGGGCATCCGGCTCAGCAATACAACCGACTCCGTGGTGTCCGGCAACACGGTCGATCACAACACGGATTTCGGGATCTACGTCCTGCTGGGCTCGACGCGAAACCAGATCGTCGGGAACGAGCTCGCCTTCAACGCCCGCGAGTACACGCGGTCGGCGTCCGGGATCCGCCTCCACGACTCGTCGGGAAACACGCTTGCCGCGAACGTCGCGTACAAGAACGAAGACTCGGGCATCGAGGTCGTGTCGGGTTCAGATAGCAACCTCGTCGTCAACAACGTCACCTACGACAACGGCGACCACGGCATCGACGTCCTCGACGCCGTCGGTCAGCGAGTCCTATCGAACAGCGTCTACCGCAACGTCACGGCCGGCATCAACGTCGAGGGCGGCTCGACCGGCACGATCGTCGCGAACAACATCAGCGTGGGCAACGCGATCAACGGGCCTCGCACGCGCGGCAACCTCCGCGTCGACTCGACCTCGACGATCGGGACGACCGCGAACCACGACCTGCTGTACACGAGCGCGTCCGACATCGTCGTCGTCTGGGGATCGACGAGCTACACGTCGCTCGCAGCTTTCCGGTCGGCGACGGGGCAAGAGGCGAACGGCATCCAAGCGGACCCGAGCTGGACCGCGCCCTCGTCAGGCGACTTCCGGCTCACGGGCGCGTCGCCTGCGATCGACTCCGCCGACTCCGGAGTGAACGGCCATCCGGCGACTGATCTCGAAGGATCCACGCGAGTCGATGACCCGTCGACCGCGAACACAGGCGCGGGCCCGCGGCTGTACGACGACCGCGGCGCCTACGAGTTTCGGCGTGCCGACGGGCCGCCGGCGGCTGCTTTGGCGGTGACGCCGGAGTCGGGGCTGGTCGACCTGCAGGTGACTGCGGACGCGTCTGGATCGACCGACGACGACATCACCTCGCCGATCGCGAGCTACGCGTTCGATTTCGGCGACGGCTCGCCCGCCGTCGGCCCGCAGGCCGGCGCGACGGCGAACCACACCTACACCGCGGCCGGCACCTACACGGTCACGGTCACCGTCACCGACACGACGGGGCTCTCCTCGACCGCGACCGACACCGTCACGGTCAGCGACGACCCGCCGGCGGCGAGCCTGACCGTCACCCCGGAATCGGGGCTGGTCAACCTCGCGGTCACCGCCGACGCCTCCGGATCCACTGACGCCGACGGCACCCCGATCGCCAGCTACAGCTTCGACTTCGGCGACGGCTCATCCGCCGTCGGACCGCAGGCCGGCGCGACGGCGAACCACACCTACACCGCGGCCGGCACCTACACGGTCACGGTCACCGTCACCGACACCGCCGGACTGTCGTCGACCGCCACCGACACCGTCACCGTCACCGACGATCCGCCCGCGGCCAGCCTCACCGTCACCCCCTCCTCGGGCCTCGCGCCG
>Ga0136620_10000229_pt1 | contig 25294 bp, 21 predicted proteins | sample AntDrymUQ4162106_2_FD_104806 | JGI IMG/M metagenome (GOLD analysis project Ga0136620, IMG submission 104806) | Polar desert sand microbial communities from Dry Valleys, Antarctica - metaG UQ416 (21.06) | ecosystem: Environmental > Terrestrial > Soil > Desert | place: Antarctica: Dry Valley... | reverse complement strand
TCGGCCATGGGGCGCCCAGCTTCGTATGGGTGGTGGCTATCGCAGAGTCATAGAGCGTGACTCCGACCGCGAAGAGGTCGGTTGATACGTCCCAGCGCGTGAAATCGGCATCCGGAGGTTGGTACGGCGGCGTGCCTGAAACAGTGCGAACCGGATCTCCTACTCGCGACGCGATGTTGAAGTCGAGAAGCTTCGCCCCATTGCGCGTCAGCATGATGTTCTGCGGTTTGATGTCTCGGTGGACCAGCGCGTTCTCGCTCATCCTCATGAGCTCGTCGTATTCGTCGGCCGACGGTTGGTCGTCTCGCTTCTTTTGGTCGAGTTCAGCCAAGCGCTCGCTGTCGGGATGAATGGCCTCGAGGGCGCCCAATACGTCGAGCGCGACGTCGATCGCCTCTCGATCACGAAGTTGCTTCTTGCCCTCTGAGTAGGCGGCGAGCAGCTCGCCTTCGACGTACCGCGCTCACCCTCGGCATGTTCCTCAACGCCCTCAGCGGACGCCCACCACGAGCCCTCGTCGCCTATGACGGCCGCTAATTCCACATCAAGCCTCTAGGAGACGCGGTTCTGAGCGAGAGACGGCGACGGGTGGCGACCGCCGCGCATGATTCACACGCGAGAGGTCCCTGGTTCAATCCCAGGTGCGCCCATCGACCGACCGCCGGAGGCTGGCGTTGGCGATCGCTGCAGCGCCTCGAGCGCACCCGGCAACGTGGTGCGCGCGTCGTCCCGGCGTCTAAGATCGACGGGGTGACGGCGCTCTACCGCACGTACCGCCCGCAGGACTTCGACGAGGTCGTGGGTCAAGAGCCGGTCGTACGGACGCTCAAGAACGCGATCGAGCTCGGGCAAGTGCGCCAGGCCTACCTCTTCGCCGGCCCGCGCGGAACGGGCAAGACGTCGATGGCGCGCATCCTCGCGAAAGCGCTGAACTGCGAGCACGGGCCCACCATCAGCCCGGACAAGGTCTGCCACGCCTGCGTCGCGATCGCGAACGGCAGCTCGCTCGACGTCGTCGAGATGGACGCGGCCTCGCAGCGCGGAATCGACGACATCCGCGAGATTCGCGACCGCGTGGTGCTTCAACCCGCAGAGGGCCGTTACAAGGTCTACATTCTCGACGAGGCGCATCAGCTCACGGACGCGGCCTGGAACGCCCTCCTGAAGCTGATCGAGGAGCCGCCGCCGCACCTCGTCTTCGTCTTCTGCACCACCGACCTCGCCAAGGTGCTCCAAACGGTCCGGTCGCGGTGCCAGACGTTCGTCTTCGCACGGCCGCGGTTGCCGGAGCTCGTACGCGTGCTGCGCCGTGTCTCCGACGCGGAGGGGATCGAGGCGCCCGACGCCGCGCTCGCGCTGATCGCGCGGGGAGCACGCGGCTCGTTCCGCGACGCGGTCTCGACGCTCGACCAGCTCGCCTCGGCGACCGCGAACACGATCGACGTCCAGTCGGTGCTCCAGCTGCTCGGCGCGGTCGAGGAGGACGCTCTCTTCCGGCTCTGCGACGCGATCGTCGACCGCGACACGGCCGGCGCGCTCGTCTTCGTGGAGGAGCTCGCCGAGCAGGGGCAGGACCTCGGGCGGCTCATCACCGACCTGCTCGAGCATCTGCGGCACCTGTTGCTCGTGCAGCACATGGGTCACGTCCCCGACTCGCTCCCCGTTACCGACGAGACGCGCGAGCGCCTGCGTGAGCAGGCAAATCAGCTGCCCGAGCCTGCCGTGTTGCGGTTCTGCGACCTGCTGGCGGTCGCCGTGGACGACATGCGCCAGGGGGCGGATCCGCGGCTCCCGCTCGAGCTCGCGCTCGTCAAGGTGACCCGACCGGGCGGAGATCTCTCCCGGGAGTCGCTCGTCTTCCGCCTCGAGCAGCTGGAACAGCGCCTCGCCGGCGCCCCCGCCCCCTCCTCCACGCCGCCGACTACCGAGCCCGTCGAGCGCGCGACCCCGGCTTCGCCACAGCCGGCGGCCGATGCGCCGCCCCCCGCGGAGGCACCTCCCCTCGAGCTCGGGCAGCTCCAGGACGCCTGGCAGCGCACCGTGCTCCCGGCCGTGCAGTCGCGCTCGATCCCCGTGGCTTCCCTCCTGGGCGAGGCCCGACCCGCGACGCTCGAGCAGGAGACGCTGACGCTGGAGTTTCCTGCGAGCGCCGACTTCCACCGCCGGCAGGCGGAGGAGCCGAAGAACCTGGTCGTGATCCGCGACGCCCTCTACGAGGTGACGGGGCGCCGGCTCGGCGTGGTGCTGGCCCTCGGCGGGCCTTCCGAGGTCGAGACCGAGGAGGAGGAGGAGGGTTCACTCACCGAGGAAGCGCTGATCTCGATGTTCAAGGACACCTTCGACGCCCAGGAGGTGGAAGACCCCAAATGAAGGGACAGACGTGAAGTTCGACATGAACAAGATGATGCAGCAGGCCCAGCAGATGCAGGAGCAGATGGCCCAGGCTCAGGAAGAAGCCGCCAACGAGATCGTCGAGGCCTCGTCGGGAGGAGGGATGGTCACCGTCAAGGCGACCGGCGGCGGCGAGATCGTCGGGATCACGATCGATCCGAAGGCGGTCGACCCGGACGACCCGGAAATGCTGGCGGACCTGGTTCTCGCCGCCGTGAACGAGGCGCTCCGCTCGGCGAACGCGCTGATGGAGTCGAAGGTGCAGGGGATGCTGCCCGGCGGCCTCGGCGGGCTCGGGCTACCCGGCTTCTAGCGCTCGGCCTCGAGCAGCGTCGTCTGGACGTTCGGGTGCAGTCCGCGCCACGCCGACAGATAGAGACCGAGATCTTCCCGAGCCTTCGGGTCGCTGCAGGGGTAGGAGATCGTCACCTCGAGGATCGATCCACGGACGGGGTGGGCCTCGCAGGGAATCCGGCCGAGAAACTCGGCGAGATCCTGAACGAGCGACGGTTGGCTCACGCTCACTCTCATCGATCGACCTCCATGGCTTGGCTCTCTTTGTGCTTGGCTCACATATGCGCACGCTTCGCCCCGTCGCACCACCGCTGAACGTTTAGTCGAGTGATCCCACCCATCCACCACGAGTCATGGCTCTTGGGCGCCGCGACAGCTTTCGCGAGGCAGAGCGGCCATGCACGCGGCGACACACCGCGTCCAGGGATGGTCTTCCCCGAGCCGTGGATCGACCCGGCCGGGGTGACAGAGGCACTCCCGCTTGGTCACCGGAGCGCCGATGTCGTCCGCGCCCGCTCTGCCTTCTCTACGAAGGGCGCGCCTTCGGAGCAACAGAACCCACGAGGGTGAGGTGGGGTATGACCTGCTCAGGCAGCCTCGCCCTCAGAAAGTGCCAGATTCGGAACGTTATCGGGATCTTTGAATGAGACTCTTGTGGTTTTTCGCAACTTCGATTATCATCCCGCTCTCCTAGAAAGTCGGGTGATTTGCGGTGTGGTACCAATCGAAAAGGCGGCCCCTTTCGTGTTCGACTTGAATCGTTCTGCCGTCATCCTGGATCGGCAGCCGCTGTGGCTAGAGGCGGTCGGGCACGTGCTCGACCGCATTGACGTGAATGTCGTGGGCAAGGCAACTGCGCCGAACCAGGCGCTGGATTTGATCAGGCGTCAAAGGCCCGACATCTTCGTGACAGGCGTCGAGATGGATGAGGGCGAGATCGACGGCATCACGTGCATCAAGCAGGCACGCGAGCTCGCACCCGCGCTCCGCGCAGTCGTGCTCTCTTCGCAAACCGGCACGGAGTACATCGACAGGGCACTCGATGCCGGCGCGGGCGCCTACGTCATGAAGAGCGCCCATCCCGACGATCTTGCCTCGACGATCCGCCAGGCGTTCCAGCATTCCGTCTACGTCGCCGGTTCGAGGCCCGCGCCGGTGAGTCGGCCCGTCCCGAGCGCTCCCGAGGTCCCCGACCTGACTCGGCGCGAGCGGGAGATCCTCCAGCTCGTGGCGGAAGGGCACTCGAACGCCATGCTGGCGAAGATGCTGTGGGTGACCGAGCAGACGGTCAAGTTCCACCTCTCGAACGTCTACCGGAAGCTCAACGTCTCGAATCGCACCGAGGCTGCCCGCTGGGCCCAGCTCAACGGGCTACTGCAGGCACCGAGCACCCACGCAGTAGAAGACAGCCGGCCGCGCCTCGTCGCCGGGTGACCGGCGGCGGGGTGACCCGCTTCCCCCCGCACGCCTGACCGTCCGAAAGCGACGGCTACGCTGCGGCGGTGCTCAGCCCCGCCGTCGACAACCTCGTCGCGCAGCTCACCCGCCTGCCGGGAATCGGCACGCGCACGGCGCAGCGGCTCGCTTTCCACCTCCTCTCGACGCGCAAGGAGGAGGCACTCGCGCTCGCGAGCGCGATCGAGGATGTGAAGGAGCGGGTGCGCTTCTGCCTCGAGTGCGGAAACCTGACCGAGGAGGAGCTCTGCAGGATCTGCACGGACGGGAGGCGCGATCGCACGGTCGTCTGTGTCGTCGAGCAGCCCGTCGACGTCATCTCGCTCGAGCGGACGCACGAATACCGTGGCCTCTACCACGTGCTCGGCGGCTCGCTCTCCCCGCTCGACGGGGTCGAGCCCGAGCACCTGCGCATCGACGAGCTCATGCGGCGCGTCGGCGCGGGCGGAATCGAGGAGGTCGTGCTGGCGACCAACCCGAACATGACGGGGGAGGCGACCGCGGCCTACCTCGCGGACCGGCTGAGAGACCAGGTGCGAGTAACGCGGCTCGCAAGCGGCCTCCCGGTCGGCGGCGACCTGGAGTATGCGGACGAGGTCACGCTCGGCCGGGCGCTTTCCGGCCGCCGCGAGCTCTGAATTCCTGCACTTTGCGGGTTTTTCGCTTCTGGCAGGCTTGCACGGCGTCGCGGTCGACTGTAGGTTGGGCGAGCTGAACCGGTGGGCCCTCGGGTTTGCCGGTTCAGCGTTTTTCGTGGGCCGACGTCGGGGGCCTCGACTACACTCGCCGGACATGACGCTCGCCGGCATGGCTGCGACCGAGTACGAGGCTGTTCCGGCCGTCGACACGGACGCCGATACGTCCGAAGCGGGGCGGCGGGCCGGGATCGTGGTGATGAAGTTCGGCGGCTCCTCGGTGGCCGACCCGGCGATGGTGAAGAGCGTCGCCCGGCGGCTGGCCCGCGAGCGAGAGGCGGGTCATCGTGTCGTCGGCGTCCTCTCGGCGATGGGCAAGACGACGGATGACCTGCTGGCGCTCGCGGGCCAGGTCTCCTCCACCCCGCACCCGCGCGAGCTCGACATGCTCGTCTCCACCGGCGAGCGCATCTCGTGCGCGCTCGCCGCGATGGCGCTGCACGACCTGGGGCACGAGGCGATTTCGCTGACCGGCTCTCAGGCGGGCATCGTCACGGACACCGTCCACGGCAAGGCGAAGATCGTGGAGGTGCGGGCGCGCCGGATCCACGAGGCGCTCGAGGAGGGAAAGATCGTGCTCGTCGCCGGCTTCCAGGGTGTCTCGACGGCTTTCGAGGTGACGACGCTCGGCCGTGGGGGCACCGACACCACAGCGGTCGCGCTCGCGGCCGCGCTGGGTGCCGACCGGTGCGAGATCTACACCGACGTCCGCGGAGTGTTCTCGGCCGACCCGAGACTCGTGCCGGGAGCGAAGCAGCTGCGCCGCATCAGCTTCGACGAGATGCTGGAGATGGCGTCCTCGGGCGCGCGCGTGATGGCGACCCGCTCGATCGAAGTCGCCCGTAGCCACAATGTGAAGCTGCACGTCCGCTCCACGTTCGAGGACGGGGAGGGGACGTGGATCCAGGAGGAGGAGGACGAGACGGTGTCGGAGAACACAGGGCTCGAGAAGGCACTGATCAGCGGCGTCGTACATCAGCGCGAGGAGACCGTCTACCACGTCGCCGGCGCCACGCGCGCGCGGCTCTTCGGAGCGCTCGCAGCGGCCGCCGTGAACGTCGACACGATCGTCCAGACCGGTGCCGAGATCGTCTTCTCCGCACCCGTCGAGGATCGGGCGGCGGCGGCACGCACGCTCGACTCGCTCGGGCTCGACTGGAGCTCGCGCGACGACCTCGGCAAGGTCAGCCTCGTCGGCGCCGGAATGAAGAGCCACCCCGGCGTCGCTGCGAAGACGTTTGCGACGCTCGAGGCGGCCGGGATCGAGTCGCCGGTCGTGTCCACCTCCCCGATCAAGATCGCCTGTCACGTCCCGCGCGCCGACGTGGACAGAGCAGTGCAGGCCCTGCACGAGGCTTTCGACCTTGGCTAGGCGCGATCCCAGAATTGGGGTGGTGGGCGCCACGGGCGCGGTCGGCACGATCGCGCTGAACCTGCTGCGCGAGCGCGGCTACGGCCACGTCCGCGCCTTCGCGTCCGCGCGCTCGGCCGGGAAGCGGCTCGCCGGCCTGACCGTTGAGGAGGCGACACCGGAGACGCTCGCGGCCGGGGGGCTCGATCTCTGTCTCTTCTCCGTCGGCGCCGCCGCGAGTCGCGAGCTCGTCCCGCATGCCGTCCGCGGCGGGGCGGTCTGCGTCGACAAGTCGGCGGCGTACCGGCTCGAGCCGGGAATCCCGCTCGTCGTGCCCGAGGTGAACGGAACGCGCGCGCTCGAGCACGACGGAATCGTGGCGAACCCGAATTGCTGCGCGATCCCGCTGACGATCGCGCTGAAGCCGCTGCACGACGCTGTTGGCCTGCGCCGAGTGCGTGTCGCGACCTACCAGTCCGTGTCGGGTGCCGGCGCGCAGGCGATGGAGCGCCTCCGGGCGGAGTCGGCGGACGAGCACGATCTCCGCATGGATTGGGACTTCGACGGAGTCGAGTTCGACGAGGAGGAGAAGCTACGCGAGGAATCGCGCAAGATCCTGGAGCTGTCCGACCTACCGGTGAGCGCGACCTGCGTTCGTGTGCCGGTGCTCGTCGGTCACGCGGAGGCCGTCTGGCTCGAGACGGAGGAGCCTCTCTCAGCCGAGCAGGCGACGCAGATCCTCGGCGACGCACCCGGCCTCCGGCTCGAGCAGTTCCCCACTCCCGGCGGTGCCGCGGGTGGAGACGACGTCCTCGTCGGCCGGATCAGAGACGATCCGACGACGGAGAACGGGCTCGTCCTCTTCGTGGTCGGGGACAACCTGCGTAAGGGCGCGGCGTTGAACGCGATCCAGATCGCGGAGCTGTTGCTGCGCGAGCAGCGCGCCGCAGCCTGACTATTCCTCGACGTGAAGCGGCCCGGTCGACCAACCCACTCGCGGCGCGCGCGTACACTCTCTGCGATGGGATGCCCAGGAATGAGGCCGTCGTCCCAGGCCCGCGCGGCGTGAGAAGCTCGGCAGGTCGGTTTCCCTCGGCGGCCTCCCCACCGACTCCGTGCCAGGTGGCCCGGCGGCTAGCACAGGGCCGCAAGCTTCGCGATGAGATTCGACATCGGTGGACGGGTACGACTCGAGGTCGTCGACGCCGACGAGGCTGTCTTGCAGCGCATACGACGGCTGATGGATCCGTACGCTCCGACGACTGCGCGTGACGACGCGACTGCGGAGATCCTCATGGAAGCGGCGGGTGACACTGCGAGCGGCGACCTGATGGACATTCAGAACCCTGCTCAGGATGGCATCGTCACAGCCTCCGACAGCCGCGCGCTCTTCCTGCTTGAAGGCAGTCGCCGGTGTTCCCTTCCAGCCTTCGAGCGTGGCGGTCCAGTACGCATCTCGTATCAAAGCGAGCGCCCTCCTCCATGAATGCGAGCGCCGTCTCTGTCTTCCCTGTCTCCGACGAGCGCAGCTTCTCGCAGCCGGGCTCGCATCGTCGATCACGGGACCTGGGCGCAGATCGGATCCCGCAGGTTCCCCCACCGCCGCTCACCGCACCGGTCGCCACTGTCGCGCCGCTGACGACCGTACCGCGGTCAAACGTGGTGGTTCGGACAGCAGACGCGACCTGGGCGGCACGCCGGCTCGCGCGCTCCGCGGCCTACGAGCGGCGACCGTTCTTCGATCTCTACCAGCGCTCACGCTTCGCCCTGGCCGCGCGCGAGGACACGTTCTCGCACGATATCGAGCGGCGTGAAGAAGACTTCCTAGCGAGGCTCCTCGGCGACGTGCAGATCATCGACGTGCACGCCCCTTTTCCGACGGACTCCCGTCGAGTCGCCGACGCGATCCTCCGTACGCGACGATGAACGCGTACGAGTCCAGGCGGTTCGCGTTTCGCGAAGGCCTTCAGCTTCGCGTCACGGGGCGGCGGCCCGTGCTGAAGCACTTCGAGGCCGAGTACCGTTCAGCGGCCACTCGCGAGGACGACTCGAGGCCCGACGTTCACGTGCGATTCGAGCCGCGTCCGAGCGGCGTGCACGCGCGAGCGCTGATTCGCGGAAGGCACAAGACAGCCCGCTGGGCGGTTGCGTTGGCCGCGCCGGACGAGTCGCCGCTGACGCTTTGGATCGCGCTCGACGGTCGCCCCCTCTCGTTCGGCCTCTCACTCGTGCAGGGATACTTCGTGGAACCCGTCCTGTCCGTGGCGGCGGCACGCGGAGGCGATGTCCTCCTCCCGGCCGCCGGTCTCGCCGACGAGCAAGGGGCAACGATCCTTCTGGGCCGGTCGCGGAGCGGCAAGAGCTCAGTCAGCGTGCGCGCCCTCGCCGCCGGAAAGCCCACGCTCGGCGACGACCAGATCTTGCTGGACGGTATAGGACGGTGCCGGCCGTTTCCGAGGCGGCTGCGGTTCTACGCCGATCTTCCACAGACGGCGCCGTCAGCCTACGCGCGACTCAGGCCCGCAACCCGCGGCGCCCTGCGCTCACTCCAGCTCTTTCGCGAGCTGACGCGGGGATACGTCGCCCCGCCGATTCGAGTTCCGGCGACGGAGCTTGGCGCCTATGCGCACGGGCCGCATCCGACCACGCGCGTCTTCCTCATCGAGAGAGCGGTTGCAGTCGAACAGCTGACGATTACCGCCGCCGATACCGAGACTGCGGTCGAGTTTGCCCTCACGTTGCTCGACGAGCAACGAGCCCGGCTGCGCGAGCACATCGGATCGGATTGGGCTCTGGAACTCAGAGATGCTCGTGAGAGCGAGGAGAGAACGTTACATTCCGCCTTCGAGGGGATCCCCGTCCGGCACATCGCTGTGCCGAAGAGCTGGAATGCAGTCAGGGCGATCGACGCGCTGGCCGAGCTCCTCGTGGAGGAACCGTTTCGCGCCGAGCCTGGTGCGACGCGCTAGTGCGAGAGGAATGCGTTGTGGAGCCTGAGCTTCATGCGCCACCAGCGCTGGTTCGAGCAGGTGCGGTGCTCTGGACTTGGTTGTGGCGCTGCGCGTAGTCGCCGCTCCTCGACAGTATTCGCGACCTGACTCGCCCACTCCTCGAAGTCGGATCGGTCGCGAAGGAGCCCACCACCGTCCTTGTGCCGTTCGCGTTCAGTCACGACTCGCCTCCCATCTGGTAAGAACATCCGGAAGCCCGGTCTCCTGCAGAGTATCGGCCGTTTGTGTAACGAACATGAGAGGAAAAGGGGTTCGTCGACCGGGGAGATTCACTTGTGCCAGAGGTAATACTCGATAAAGCACTCCGCATGGGTTGCTGTGCGGTGGTATTTCGGTAAGTGAACCGGTTCCCTGCGTCCGCGGAGAAGGGGCCGCCGATCACGTCCACCTGAATCAGTGGAGGTCTGGCACCGTTCCGGAGCCCAGCCAGGAGATGGGCTAGTGTGAGCCAATGAGGGCGGCTGGGGCGTCCACGCTTGTCGCTTCTGCTCGTGCTCGGTGGCACCGCCGGGAGCTCCGGACCGCAGGTGGCACCCTCGCTTATGACCGTCACGGCGGCGCGGGAGACCACGCCGGTACCTCATTCCGGCGATGCCGCAGACGACCCTGCGATCTCGGTGCATCCCACACGGCGCGCGATGAGCACGATCATCGGCACAGATAAGAAAGGCGGTCTCGGCGTGTACGACCTCACCGGCCGTCAGCTCCACTACTACGCCGACTCGCATCCGAACAGCGTCGACCTTCGCTACGGTTTCCCGCTCGCCAACCGGAAGATCACGGTGGTCGCCACGAGCGAAGCCGAGGACGACACGATCCGCCTGTGCCGAGTCGATCAGACGACGAGGGGTCTGGTGAGCACCGGCCGCCCGATCCCGACGGGAATCGGCGTCGCCGGACTCTGCGCGTATCGCAGTCGATCGAGCGGCTGCGCACGCTCCGGCTCGGTTCGACCGCGGAAGTATGCGTCGCCGACGACCGACTGCGCCGCCTCTACATCTCGGAGGAGGAGGTTGCCATCTGGAGGTACGGCGCCGAGCCCCAGGCCGGCACCGCGCGGGTGCGCGTCGATGCTGCGGGTGCGAGGCGTTTGACCGCCGACATCGAAGGGCTCTCGATCTATGAGGCGGGCGGCAGTTCCGGCTACCTGATCGCTTCAAGCCAGGAATCGGACCGCTTCACCGTCTTCGAGCGCGGCTCCTACAAGTACGTGATGAGCTTCAGAGTCGGAACTGGCCGGATCGACGGCGTGACTCACACGGACGGCATCGATGTCACGAGCAGCTCGCTCGGTCGCGCGTTCCCAAGGGCGTCTTCGTCGCACAGGACGACGTAGACGAGTCGGGGCGACAGAACTTCAAGCTCGTCCCCTGGATCGCATCGCACCGCGGGCCGCGGCCTCTACCAGGAGAACGTCCGGAGCGAACGGGTCAGCGCGGGCGGACGGCGATGGAGACGGCCGAGCAGCCCCTGACCTCGGCGCATTCGAGCTGCAGCCGAGGAGCTGGCGCCGCTAGTAGGGTCGCTCAACCCGGAACTGAAAATGATCGTGGCGGCTCATACGTCCCGTGCGGGGATCGGTGCCTGCCGACATGTGCAGATCGCTGACGATGACGAGACTGCTCACTCGCCCGGTACTCATCGTTGTCAGTCGAGCACCGACGGCCAGACGATGAGCACGCTGACGTTGAGGAGGCCGTGCGCGATCCCGACGCCGAGGACGGTGCCCGTCCGCGCCACGACGGAGGCGAAGACGACGCCAAGCACCGCGATGAACACCCAGTATGAGGCGGCCCCCACTCCGAGGTACACGAACCCGAACAGCGCGCTGCCGAGCAGCGGGCCGCCCCAACCGAAGAGCCTTTCGAGGGCTCCTTGGATGAGCCCGCGGAACAGGAGCTCCTCCAGAAGGCCGGCGAGGAAGACGATCACCGCCGCGGCTGCAAAGATCCGTGCCGACCCGCCACTCACGATGGACCTCTCAGGTCCGGCGATTAAGTAACCGATTGAGCCGAGTGGAAGCCCACTCAGCGCAAGTGGCGCCTGCCACCAGGAACCGGGACGGAGATGCCGCGCTAGCCCTGGCGGCGTTACGAACCTCGCCGCCAGCACTGCAGCCAGGAGCAGCGGTGCTCCGACGATGGCGTACGCGTAACGGTCGGGTACGCTTTCGACCGCCATGCTCAGGCTGAGGACTCGCAACTGGGGCACGAGCGAGAGCACGAGCAGCACGTCGAGAAACGGGTGCGGAGGTTCGTCACGCTCGCTTGTTTCGACCGCGCCGGTGGTCGCCAGCACATAGTGATTCAGGAGCGCGAGGATCAGACCGGCATGGAGCAGCAAGCCGCCCCAGAGGCTGACGAAGGCTGCGCAGGCTTCCGCGAGGCCGATCGCCGCCACGTACAGCAGTACCGACACCCTGAGGGTGCCTGGCGCAGAGGCGAGACGCACGCCGCGCGACAGTATCAAGTCGCGGTCCTCGTCAGCGCGCGCTAGCGAATGCCTTTGAGGCGCACCACGACGATCAGCGCGAAGCCGACGAGGAGAGGTGCGTACCCGATCGCAAGCGGGTGCAGACGGAGGCGGACATTAGGCCCGACATACGCGCGTAGGAACTCACGCTCAACCAGCAGCATGGTCAGGAGCGCCACAAGGATCACATCTACGCGCGTGGACAGTAGTTCGTGGTCGTTCGAGCTCAGGAGCCGGGCTGTTAGTTCATTGACCGTCGAAGTCACGTGGCTGGCTGATCGTCGGAGAGGGTGCTCTCCAGCAGGGTCCCGACGAGCGTGATGACCACGAGGATCACGAGGCCGGCGCCCGGCGACCAGAGATCGGCGTAGAGCAGCGCCACGGCGACAAGTCCTGCCAGCGCAAGACTGAAAGCGACTGCGAGTGTGAGTTCGAGGAGCGGGTCATCCAGCCTCAGCAGGCGTACCAGGGCGAGTCCCGGGCAGACGAGCAGAAAGATCGCGACGAGCGCGACGCGGAGAGGCGAGTCGACGTCGAGGAAGACGAGCACGGTCGCGGCCACGGCAATGAGGGCGGCCGCGGCTGGCACGAGTCGAGTTGGATTCACTGTCATGCGCGACGCCGTTTCGTAGCGAGAGTGAAGATCTTCGCCTGCGGGCTCGCATAGAGCGTTTTGAAGATCGGTGAGGAGGAAGCGGCTTGCTCGACGCCTTCGAGCGCGCCCGGATAGGCGAGTCCAAGTATCTCTGCCTCCGCCTTTTGGCTCCTGGTGATAATCAGGTAGGCGCCTTTTGGATGGTTCTGCATCAGCTGCTTGAGCGCTCCGAGAAGCTTTGCGGCGCGCGGGGTAGGGCCCGCCGGGCCCACGCCATCGGAGGGAAGCGCGAGTGCGTACTCGTATTTCTCGTAGTCTCGAAACTTCCACGGAAGGCTCCCCGAGCCGGCAATGAGAAGCGAGCCGGGTTGGGCCACGTCGTAGAGTCGGCGCATCGCGTCCACTTCCTGAACCGTGAAGTAGTCCATCCGCTCGTTGCCGTAACGCGTGAAGAAGAACCCTACCAGCAGCACGACGCTCGTCAGCCCGAGGGCCACGCTCGTCACCCACGTGCGCCCGGCTCCGGATTGGGGGTAGAACAGAGACGCGGCGAAGAAGGCCATGAACGGAAGGACGAAGAGATAGACGCGCAGCAACATCTCGCCTCCGTATGGCTGTAATAGAAGCAAGAGGAACGGCGAGAGAGCCAGCAGCGCGAATGTGATCCGGGGCTGGGCGCGACGATATGCGCGAATCGCTCCTAGCATCGCCAAGGCCCAGACAGTGGCGGTCATGAAGAGTCGCATGTAGACGACAACGAGATGTTCGGCGCTGCCGTGCAGGCGTTCGCCGACGTTCGCGCCGACCGTGCCTCCGACTTCGCCGACTTGGCTCGTCAACGTGTCGAGATGCCCGACCAGGTATTCGGACGCGAAGAAGGCAGTCCAAGTGGCGATCAGGACGCTCATCACAAGCGGGAGCCCGAGGGCGGGGGAGAGCCCGAAAGCGATCAACGCCGTCAGAACAAGGACGACAACGAAGGGCGTTAGCTGATGACTCGGGACGATGGCCGCGAAGAGCACGAGCGTGATCGCCGTCAGCCCGACGCGTTGCCGAGGATGGAGCTCGGCAGGCTGCGGGAGGCGCTCCGGCACGTCCTTCGCCCGAATCAGCGCTCGGATCGGGTCGAGGAGTCGGCGCACGAACACACGCAGGCGCCGCCGGCTCCCGGTCCACTTCGCCTGAGACCGCGTGAACGAATGGAGGGTGATCGCCACGATGACGAGGTAGAGGAAGTACATCAGCCCTTGGGGCGAGTAATAGTCCTGTCCGATCCAGTTGGTGACGTAGAAGATCCAGACGCCGAGCCAGACCAGGCGGAGGTCCGTCGTCACCGTTCGGTAGATGACGACGAGCGGCGCGACGTACAGCGCGTTGAAGAGGATGGGCGACCACTCAGCTAACACCTGCGGGTTCCGACCCGTGAGTTCCGTCACGAACGCGCTCAGCGCGAAGAAGCCCGGCCAGTTGAAGTAGGCGTCGATCGTCGGATCGACGTCTCCCGTCCGCACGATGTACTCGGTCACCCCGAGATGGCGCCAGGTCACGGGAAAGCGGGGGACTTCCTCGACGAGGATCGTGATCCCGTACAGCATCGCGATCAGTACGAGCACGTGCAAAAGGAGTAGGGATGCGCGGGTTGGGGCCAGCGTCAGGCACCAGGCGAAGCTGAGGGCGACCAGCAGGAGAGCGACTATGGTCGCGGCCGGAAGGACGGATACCAGGCCGATGTCGGTCATCTGCGCAAGATCGATCTCGCCGAGCGACATGAACCATGCGGCGGACGCCAGAGTAAGCGTCACGATCGCCCGCGCGGCGGCGACCACGGTTCTTGAGGGGACGCCTATCGACTCGGTGCCGCTTACAGACGTAGCAGCGAAAGGTGTTGGTGACAGGCGCGCCGCTCGCGGTCCAAGCAGAAGCAGCAGGAGCGCGCCGCCGATCGCCAACCACAATCCAATCAGGGCCAACTCGATGGTGTGCAGAGTTAGCTCCCTCGCCCAGCTCTCGACCGCGTCACCCTTCGTGCCGGTGGCTGCGGTCGGTGTGCCCGCCGGGGCCGGCTCCCACGGGGCGACACCGGGATTCCGAGCGACCCAGGTCTTGTAGCTCAGCCCTTTCGATTTTAGGTAGCCGTTGAACTCCTGCTTCGAGGTGTAGACCGTGTCGCCCCACAGCAACCCTCGTCCAGCCTCCTGCGGCTGCAGCGCCAATACGACTATGGCGACTAGCAGGACACTGAAGATCGCCCCGAAGAAACCGATGGCGTACGCCTTCAACATGGCTTCAGTATCCGGCTCGGCAACAGTCGGTTGAGTAAGAGGACGATGTTAGGGACCTTTGCGACGCCGACGCCTGTCTCGACAACGGGTGAACTCCTACTCTCGAGAAGGGAGAGTTCTGCGCGCCTGTACCTCGCTTGTGCGTAGAAACGCCGCTGGCGCTCTCATTACTCTTACATGACCGGTTGCAAGCCCGCGGGTCACGCCTCTTGCTCAGCATGAAGCGCGCTGCCTCGTCGCGCGGCCGGATCGACTCGTCGCGCGGGACCCCGTCCCATCACCTGCAAGCGCCACCCGGCCCAGATCCCCGTCAGAAGCTGCACAGCTGCCCAGGCTACGGCCATGCCCGTGAGACCGAACGCGACGCCCGCACCAGCCGCGGCGACAACCGACACCACTCCGCTGAGCACGCCCAAACCAATCGCCTCCGCGAGCTGCTGGCGAGCCCGGCAAACGGAGAAATATGCCTGGACCAATGCCAGTGGAACGACAGCGGCGACCAGGATACGAAGTGGAGTAACGCCCTCCTCGGCATAGCTGCGGCCGAGTAGCGAGAGGGCAAATGGCGCCAGCAGCGCGATTGCCACGGCCGCCGGAACTCCGATGCCGAGTGAGTAACGGATGCCGTGTAGCACGACGGATCGCAGCGAGTCTGGGCGACGTACGGCCTCCGCGAACAGGGCGAGACCGATGGAAATCGGGATGATGAAGATCACCCACGCCATCATCCAGACCGCGTACCACGTCGCGTTCGCGGCCGGAGAGAGAAGCTCTGTGACGAGGATTGGCAGGACAAGCCCGGGTGCCCTCTCGGTCAGCGTCAACGCCCAGTTCGGAACGCCCACGCGGAGCAGGTCTCTGGCCATGCCCCGCTCGGTCCGAACCCTGTACCGGTAGCCGGCCAGTGCTCGGAAGAGCTGAAGGGCCCCCAACCCACAGGCCGCCGCACCTCCGACCACCCAGGGTATGAAGATCGCCAGCGAGCTGCGGGCGTCGGTTACAACTGGGACGATCGCGATCATGAGCACGGTCGTGGCGCCGAAGACGATGCCCCGCACCAGCACCTGATCCCCCCGGCCGAGGGCTATCGAGATCTGGTCGAGCAGGACCCCGAGCGTGCCCAGCAAGCTCATCAGGACGAAGAGAAGGGTGAATACGAGCATCGAGGCGACGACGCTCAACTCCCCCAACGCGCTCGACGAGAGGAGGAGAAAGCCACAGGCCGTCACCAGCGAAGTCGCGATCACGATCGTGAACGCCGTGTTCAGCAGCTTCGCGGGGTGCGCCGAATGACGGGGGAAGGACGTGATCACACCGGAGCCAACCCCCACGAGCGCCAGCTGGGTGCAGAGCATCATCGCCGAGACCGCCGCGGCGGCGAGGCCGACCTCCGCCGGAGCGAACTGGCGTGCCGCAAGGAGCCAGAAGAGAAAGCCCAGCCCCATGGTTCCGACCTTGCCACCCATCACCGAAACGGAGTTCAAGAGCATGGATAGCACCCGCGGCTGCCCCTGGCTGTTGCGTCTGTCGGTTGCCGCGGACTTCCGCGCGGACACGATGGTCATCTCGGTGTTCCCGCGAGCTACGCGCCCTGTGTCGTCAGACTGGGCGTGCCTCCGTCGGAGTTCGCGCCGCGGCTACCCGCCAGCTCGCCAAGCATGCCGATGTAGTTGAAGACGGTGAAGCAGAGGTAGTAGGGAATCCAGCGCGGCTGCCTGCGCACCACGCTCAACACCGTTCCACGCAGCCCTGCCGCGAGTGGCAGTCCCAGAAGGATTGCAGCGCGCCACCGATGCTTTGCGATCATGCGGCCGAGTCCGTGACCGTCGGCGAGCCACTGCGCCTTTGCGAACTCGAAGCCGTCGCCGAAACGGTGGATGACCTTTGTGCGACGGGAGACTCCGATGCGGGCACCTGACTGCTGGAGCCGCCAACGGAGCTCGATGTCTTCGCCGGAGAGGAAGGCCCGATCGAAGCCGTACTCCAGCAGCACGTCTCGCTCGAAGATCGTCGCAACGACGCCGAACCAGTCCTTGCTTCGACCCGAGCGATGGTGGTGCGCGAGCGCTTGCCCCCAGTAACCGGGTCCGGACACGCTGTCGAGCCCCGCCTGGAGCGCGGCGTAGCCGTCCTCGCCGAACTCCTCGAGCAGGCGCTCGAGCGCCCCCTCGGGTAGCACGACATCCGCATCGATGAGCGCGACGAGCTTCGAGTTGGCCGCCTCCGCACCGAGGGCTCGCGCAGCGGGCAGTCCGCGACCCTCGTCTGAGAGGATCCGCACCGGATAACGGCGCGCGATCTCAAGCGTCCGGTCGGTCGAAAGCCCGTCGACGAGGATGATCTCACGCGGCTCCGACCTCGAAATCGAGGCGAGGCAGTCGTCGATCAACTCCTCGGCGTTGCGGACCGGAACGACGACGGAGACGTCAAGCATGAGGGCGACTCATCGGTTGGATTGGGGAGCTCGATGTGCAGCGGGGATACCGACAAGGTAGCCGGTCGTCGTCACGAGCAGGCCAACGACGATCGCGCCGGCGCGACCGAGGCCCGCGACGTCGCCGTGCAGCGCATCGGAGAGGCCACGGGCCACCCCGCGCGGCAACGTGCGAAACGTATAGGTCCGTTCGGAGGAGAGCCCGTCGACAGTGCCCGCGATCCGGGCGACAAGCGCCTTCGACAGGCCTTCGGCGTAGCAGCGGGACGTGAAGTACTGCCAGCCGGCGCGCTGCTCCGGAACCGCGTGGCGGACGTGGGCGCTCGGATCGAAGAGAATCATGCCCTCGGGCCAGCGTCGTTGGGCTCGTATGCACAGCTCAGTCTCCTCACAGCCGACCGGACGGGTGCCGACGCGGCCGATCCCGGATCGGAAACCACCGATCTCCGCGAACACGTCGCGGCGGAAGGACATGTTCGCGCCGATGACGTTCCGGACGCGGCTCGTGCGCTCGGGCATACCGCGGTAGGTGCAGCCGACGACCCACTGAAACTCGTCCGGGAACGCCCGCGGCCGACCGGCCAGCCAGTGCGGCTCCACACCGCCTCCGACAGCCAGCACGCGCGGATCCAGGTAGCCGCGAGCGAGACGCTCGAGCCAGTCGGGCGCGGCCGCCGCGTCGTCGTCGAGAAACGCAACGATCGACCCACTGGCTGCGGCAATACCGCTGTTTCGCGCGCCCGAGAGTCCGCGCTCTTCGCCGTTCTCGACCGCGACGATGCCTTCGAGCTCCTCGCGCGCTCGCGTGAGGAGCTCGGCATTGTGGTCGACGACGACGATGATCTCGAGCGGGGGTGTGCTTTGACGCCGGACGGATTCGACCGCGGCGACCAGATCGCTCCAGCGTGCCTCCGTGTAGGCGCAGATGACCACCGATGTCGTCGGCCTGCCAGATAGATCGACGGCAGGTGTTGCCGCATCGAGCTCGGCGACGCTCATGGGAGAACGACGATGTTGTCTGCCACGAGCCGGAACGCTTGTGTCTTGGTCTCGTTTCCGATCTGGATCATCGACACGCCGTTGGTCCCGAGGTCGGCGGTGGTGGTCTGATACACGAGTGTCCCGTCCAGGAAGACCTCGACTGTGCTCGCGGTTCCTGCAACGAGAACATGAAGCTCGAAGTGGCCCCAGGTGTTCAGCGTGAGGCGACTGGTCGTCGTGACACCGACGCTGCCGTGGCTGATGCGGATCTTGTCGCGGTCGGCGTTCTGGCGGGCGAGGCTCACGAGCCGTACGCCTGCCGCGTCGAACAGCCGGAGGATCGGGACGTTACCGCCGCTCGCTCCTTCGAGCTGGATCTGGAAGTCGCCCTTCACCCTCAGCTCCGTGCGAGGGGCTGCCAGCGTCCTCCGCGCGTATGCGAAGCTCCCGGCCGTCGCCGTCTCCGCCAACTGCGCCGCGAAGCCCCCGGACTTGACCGTCGTGCCCTGGACGATCGCAGTCCCGTCGCCGCCGGTCAGGAGAGTCGTCCAGGCTGAGAAGTCTCCGCTCTCGAAGCCGTCGCTGAAGAGTGCGAAGTCGATCGTCCACATGCGACTCGCCTGCGATGCGTCGACGTTTCCGAGCGCGTCCGTCGCGCGCACGGCAAACGTGTGCGAGCCCTCGGCGAGCGAACTGTAGCTCTGCGGCGACGCGCATCCTGCGAACGTTGCCCCGTCGAGGCTGCAGGCGAAGTTCGCGCCGGCTTCGTTCGACGAGAACGTGAAGGTCGCCGACGTGCTCGTCGTCGTGCCGCTGGGACCGGAGTCGATCGTCGTCTCCGGAGCGGTTGCGTCGACCGTCACTGTCCGCGAGCCGGAGGAAGGCGAGGTGTTGCCAGCGGCGTCACTTGCCTTCGCGGCGTAGGTGTGCGAGCCGTCGCCGACGCCGTTGAGCGTCATGCTCCAGCTCCCGGCGCCGTCGGCGGTGGTCGTTCCCTGGCTTGCCGGGCCGTCGAAGACCTCGACGGTCGAGTTCGCCTCCGCCGTACCCGAGAGCGCGATCGTCCTACTCGTGCTCGTCGAGTTGTCGGGCGGAGCGGTGATCGTGGGCGCTGCGGGCGCGGTGACGTCGACCGTCCACGAGCGGCTCGCGAGAGAATCGTCCGTCAATCCGCCCGCGTCGGTCGCGCGCACCGAGAACGTGTGCGCCGTCTCGCTCAGGCCCGTATAGGTCCGGGGCGACGTGCACGTCGAGAAGGAGCCGCCATCGAGTTTGCACTCGAAGGTCGAGCCCGTCTCGCTCGAGGAGAACGCGAACGTCGCCGCTGCGCTCGCCGTGGGTCCAGTCGGCCCGCTGTCGATCGTCGTCTCGGGAGCGGCGGTGTCGACGATGACCGTGCGCGCGTTCGAGACTGCGGAGGTGTTCCCGGCCGCGTCAGTCGCCTTGGCCGTGTAGAGGTGAGAGCCGTCGCCGACTCCGGTGAGGGACACGCTCCAGCTGCCGGAGCCGCTGGCGATAGTCGTGCCCTTCGAGGTTCCGCCGTCGAAGAGCTCGACAGTGCTCGAGTTCTCGGCGGAGCCGGAGACCGTTACGTTGCCGGTGCCGTTGGCGCTGTTGTCGGCCGGGCTGGTGATGGCAGGCGCCGCCGGCGCGACCGTGTCGATCGTCCACGTCCGCTCCGCCGGCGACGGGTCGTCGTTCCCAGCGGCGTCGGTCGCGCGCACCCGGAACGTGTGCGATCCCTCGCTCAGCCCATCGAGCGTGTGTGGGGACGTGCAGGTCGAGAAGGAGGCAGCGTCGAGTTTGCACTCGAAGGTCGAGCCCGTCTCGCTCGAGGAGAACGTGAACGTCGCCGACGAGCTCGCTGTGAGCCCTGTCGGTCCGTCGCCGATCGTGGTGTCGGGAGGCGTCGTGTCCGGGACAGCTTCCGTCGTGAACGACCAGATCTTGTCAGCGGCGAGCCCGCTGCCCTGGAGGTCCTTGACGCCGTCCGTCTCACCCTCAACGGTCGCCGTGTAGGAGGTCGCGGGCGCGAGCGGGGTGGCCGGGTCCAGCGTCGCCCGGTGCGTCACCGGGTCGTAGGTCACGCCGGCTGCCACGCCGACGCCGCCCGGGGTCACAGCCAGCGTGAAGGTGGTGGCGGTGATCGAGGAGGCGTCCATCGCCTCCGAGAACGTCGCCGTCACGTTCGCGTTCACGAGCACGTTCGTCGCGCCCTCGACGGGGACGACCGCCGTCACCGTCGGCACGTTCGCGTCTACGCTCCAGGGGCGGTTGGCGGGACTCGGGTCGACGTTGCCCACCGCATCCGTCGCGCGGACGGCGAAGGTATGCGATCCCTCGCCCAGGCTGCTGTAGCTCTCGGGCGACGTGCAGGCTGCGAAAGCTGCGCCGTCGAGGCTGCACTCGAAGGACCCGGTCTCGCTGGAGGAGAACGTGAACGTGGCGGAGCCGCTCGACTCTGTTCCGCTCGGCCCCGAGTCGATCGTCGTCTCGGGCGGACCGGTGTCGACCGTCACCGTCACTGCGTTCGATGCCGCCGAGGTGTGGCCGACCGCGTCCGTTGCCTTCGCGGTGTAGGTGTGCGAGCCCTCGGTCACGCCGCTCAGAGCCGTACTCCAGGAGCCGGTTCCTCCGGCCGGCGTCGTCCTCGCCGAGACGGCGCCGTCGAAGAGCTCGACGGTCGCGCCCGGCTCGGCGGTTCCGGACACCGTGAAGCTCGCGCCGGTGGTGCTGCCGTTCGCGGGGCTGGCGATTACCGGCGCGGCCGGCGAGAACAGGTCCACCGTCCAGGTGCGCCCAGCCGGGGTGGGATCGCTGTTGCCGGCCGCGTCGGTCGCCCGCACCTCGAAGGAGTGCGGGCCATCTTCCAGCGCTGTGTACTCCTTCGGCGAGGTGCAGGCCGTGAAGGCCCCGTCGAGCTTGCACTGGAAGGTCGCTCCCGTATCGCTCGCGGAGAACGTGAACGTCGCCGACGGGCTCGACGTCGTGCCGCTCGGCCCCGAGTCGATCGTCGTCTCCGGCTCGGCCGAGTCGACCGTGACCGTCCGAGCGTTCGAGACGGGCGAGGTGTTCCCCGCAGCGTCCGTCGCCGTGGCGGTGAAGGTGTGCGAGCCGTCTGCCAGGGTGAACGTCGCGCTCCAGATCCCGGCGCCGTCGGCCGTGGTCGTCCCCGCCAGCGTGGCGCCGTCGAGGATCTGCACGCTCGTGCCGGGCTCGGCCGTCCCCGACGCGGCGATCGACCCGGTGCTGCTCGTGCTGTTGTCCAATGGACTCGTGATCACCGGTGCCGCGGGTGCGCTCGAGTCGATCGACCAGCCGCGAGTCGCAGGCGTCAGGTCCTCGTTGCCGGCGAGGTCGACGGCCTTGACGCCGAACGTGTGCGGACCCTGGGCCAGTCCGGAGTACAGCCGCGGCGAGGTGCAGCTCGCGTAGGCGGCGCCGTCGAGGCTGCACCGGAAGCTTGCACCTGACTCGTTCGAGGAGAAGGTGAACGTCGCAGACGTGCTGGTGACCGGGCCGCTCGGGCCCGAGTCGATCGTCGTGTCGGGCTCGATCGTGTCGGTGTCGACGGTGAGCACGAGCTGCGGCTTGTTGGCGTTCGCCGACTCGCGGGAGTGGAAGTCGACGCCGTCGGTCGACGTAGGATCGACTCTGAAGCTGTAGCTGCCGTTACCGGTGACCACGTGCTTCACGTCGTACTCAGCCCACGTCCCGACCGCGATCGCGCCCTTGTCCTCGATGACGCCGCCGACCGTCGCCGGCCTCGTGTCCCAGCTCACGGCGGTCTCCGACCAGGCGGTGTCCGACCGGTAGAGCGCGGGGCCGTTACCCGTACCGTTGGACACGAACAGCCGGAGCTTGGCCTCGACGACCGCTCCCGTGAGGCCGCTCGGAGCGAAGCGGATGAAGGTTTCTAGGACGGGGGAGTCATCTGCTTGCAGCACGCCGCTCGTGCCGAAGTTCATGGTCGGCCTCGCCTGCTCGACGAACGCATCGGCCACTGCCGGGAAGGTCATGACCTGCGTCGACGTATCGACCGCCCACGTTCGCGACGCGGGGCTCGGATCGACGTTGCCGACGGGGTCGACGGCACGCACCTCGAAGGTGTGCGAGCCGTCCGCCAGCCCGGTGTACGCCTCCGGCGACGTGCACGACCCGAAGGCGGCGCCGTCGAGGCGGCAGGCGAACGTCGACCCGCCCTCGGTCGCGGAGAAGGTGAAGGTCGCATCTGCGGTGCCGACGGTGTCGGACGGGCCGGAGTTGATCGTCGTGTCCGGCGGCGTGACATCGGGCCCGATGTCGAGCCTCGCGTGGACGTAGAAGTTGCTCGTGGCGTCCGCGGCCTCCACGACAAGTTCGGTGTCCGAGGTCAGCGGCTGCTTGGTCGTGCTCGGGTTGTTGATGTTCGTATCCGTCGCGTTCTGGATCAGCGGCGTGCCCATGCCGCTCGCGAACGAGGGCGAGTCGAGGCTCGTGTCCTTGTAGTAGATCGAGCCGCCGCTGCAACAGGGAGACGTTCCGAACATGTAGAGCCTGCGGTTGACCGGATCGAGGGCCACCTGGGCGCGGGTGTGGTTGTCGGCGACCGTGCCGAACGTCTGCTTCGTCCACGTGCCGTCGTTGCGCAGGATGAGCAGGTAGTAGAGCGGCGCATCGCCGGCGTTGAGCGACGTCTTGACGGCCGCGAACACCTGGCCGGCGGGGTCGCCGTCCAGGCTCTTCACGTTCAGGTGGTTGTCGGACTCCTCGGATCCCTGGTGCGCCGTCGTCCTGGTCCAGGCGGTGTCCGCGGCCCCGTCGACGTGGGTGGCGAAGTAGTACGCCCATTCGGTCACGTTCTGGTTGCCCCACATGACACCGATCTTCCCGTTGAACGAAACGACTGCGGCCTCGTCCTGATCGAGCAGGTTGGTCGTGTCGTCGACGGGCAGGATGTAGGGCGTGCCCCAGGTGTTGTCGCTCGTCGTGCTGTGGGTGATGTAGACCTTCGATGTCTGGGTGTAAGCCACCCACAGCCGACCGGTGGTGTCCTTGTCGATCGTGGCCGCCTGAGTGCCACCGGTGTTCAGCGTGACGGGGAAGCCTGCGTCGGTCGAGTAGGTCTTGGTGGAGGAGTTGTAGGTGAAGCGCATGAGCCGGATGCTGTCCGCCGACCTCGTCGCGCTCAGGCCATGCGTGACCACGTACAGCCGCGCGCCATCCGAGAACGCGTCGCTGCGCGAGAGGTCGCGATCGTCGATCACGGTCCCGGTGTCGCTCCACACCTGTGTCGCCGCGTTGAGCTTGTAGATGTGGAACTTGAGCGTGGAGCTGTTGAAGAGACTGCCCCACCACAGGCCGTCGTTGAACCACAGCTTGCTCTGCTGATCCTTCGCCGTCGGAGCGGCCGGGCTCGAACCGAAGGAAAAGTCGCGATAGCCCGAGTCCGCGGTGCCCGCCGCGCGGGAGTCCGCGGCCGCGTACCCGTGCGGCGCGGCTAGGAGGAAGCCGCCGAGCACGGCCAGGGTGACGGCGAGGAGCAGGGTGAGCCTGAGTAGGGACAGGCGGAGAGGCCGCTCGCACCCCTCCGTCGGGTGCTGCTCGAAAGCTGTGATCAGTGAGTGCTTCAAGCTCTCCCCCCGAAAGGTCCCGCTAGCCCGGAACGGCCGGGACCGCGACCGCGACCGCGTCGGCGTCCATGTCGGTGGTCGCGAAGGCGTCCATGTCGGTGGTCGCGCGCCGCGGCAGTTCTCTAAAGATGGTCCGCAGGACTCGGAAGCCGTCGCGGAAGGTACGAAGGTTGCTCTCGCCGTAGATCCGATCGTCCTCGAAACTCGGCACCTCGGCCACGACCAACCCCGCGCGGGCCACGCGGATGTTGATGAGCGTCTCCACCTCGAAGCCGTCGCAGTCCACGTTTATGTGCTCCAGGCAGCGGCTCCAGAAGGCGTTGTAGCCGTAGCAAAGATCGGAGTAGCGCGTGCCGTAGAGGAGGTTCACGAGCCCACTGAGAAACGCGTTCCCGAGGCGGCGCACGAACGTGATGTCGCTGCTGCCGCCGCCGGCGATGAAACGAGATCCCTTGGCGAAGTCGGCGCCGTTTCGAAGAGCATCCACGAACAAGGGGATCTCCTCCCCTCGCGCCGAGCCGTCGGCGTCGAGCATGACGATGATGTCTCCGCGCGCGGCTGCGAACCCGGAGGCAAGCGCGTCGCCCTTGCCCCGCCCCATCTGGCCGACGATGCGGACGGCCGGGTACAGATCTCGAGCAACCTCGACGGTCCTGTCGGTCGAGCCACCGTCAACGAGGACGATCTCGTAGATGTCCGATGGGAGCGTCGCGAACACGTGCGGCAGGTTCCTCGCCTCGTTCAGAGCCGGGATGACGACGCTCACGCGCGGTTGCCGAAGGCTCTCGCCGGCGAGCTCGCAACCGGGCACGACTCCCGACACCGTCACGGTCGCCGCTGCTCCGCCGGCGCCGTTCAGGTGTGATGTGTCAACTTGTTGCATCGGTACCCTCCTCCTCCGTCCTTCGCCGCATGGCGGTTCATGACGACGGGATGTCCCCCGCATGAACACAGGAGATGAGCGTATGGGGAACAGCGTGAGGCTTCTAGGCCAAAGCGGGAAAACCGTCCGGCGGGCGGGGCGGCTAGCCGATTGGGGGGGTAGCGATCCTCGCGGATACCGGCGGAAACCTGATCCAAGGGGATACTCCCCGGCAGGCCGTTGCGCATGATGCTTTGGGTGGTCCTGACGCGATCCTTCTTCCGACCATGCGGGGCACGCTGTTCCCCTTCCCGCGTGCGGTCCTCGTGACGGAGCCTCGTCGTCGTGCGGGCGGTCGGCCCCGACCTCTACGGGCTTATCGCCGTCCCGGCTGTCTGAACGGGTTACGGAATGCTCGCGCGGAAGGTGGGCCGCGGATGAGGACGCCCGTGGCCGTCGGAGTCGTGTCGGGTGGCCCGGCAGATGCCGACGGCCTGGTCGAGGCGGCCGAGCGGCACGACCGGCGGCTGGTGGCGCACAGTCCGCGCTGCTCCTGCCCGGAACCCGCCGGCTGCGGCGCTTGATCGAACGCGCACCGCAACGACACTCGGCCCAACGTCGTCTGGAGGCTCACCGCCGACGCGATCACCGTAGTGCTCGATCTGCTCGAGACCAGCCCAGTTCGGCTCCGACCTGACGGCCGTGCTGGACGGCGCCAAGCCGAGCCGGGAGCTGACCCTGCATGCAGTCGGGACCCAGACGCTCCACGAGTTCGCCCTCGAGCAGGCCGGGACGATCACGTTCTGGCTCCCGCAGGACGACCCGATGCGGCTAGGCGGCGCGGAGTTCGTCAGTTCGG
>Ga0136620_10000226_pt1 | contig 25444 bp, 27 predicted proteins | sample AntDrymUQ4162106_2_FD_104806 | JGI IMG/M metagenome (GOLD analysis project Ga0136620, IMG submission 104806) | Polar desert sand microbial communities from Dry Valleys, Antarctica - metaG UQ416 (21.06) | ecosystem: Environmental > Terrestrial > Soil > Desert | place: Antarctica: Dry Valley... | reverse complement strand
TCGACCTCGTCGTCGTCGCCGAGCAGGCCAAGCCGCCGGTCTGCCGCCTGCTCGACTACTCGAAGTACAAGTACGAGCAGGAGCAGCGCGCGAAGGCGGCGCGCAAGCACCAGCAGCAGATCAACGTGCGCGAGATCAAGCTGCGCCCGAAGATCGCCGACCACGACTACGAGACCAAGAAGGGCCACGTCGAGCGCTTCCTGCGCGGCGGCGACAAGGTCAAGGTGACGATCATGTTCCGTGGCCGCGAGCAGGCCTATCCGGATCGTGGCCGCAAGCTCCTGTATCGCCTCTTCGAGGATCTCGGCGAGATCGCCGTGGTCGAGCAGGAGCCCGAGCAGGAGGGCCGCAACATGCACATGCTGGTGGCCCCTACGCGAGCCGCCGGCGCGTCCGAGGACGCCCCGGCCGCTTCGTCGGACGCTCGGTAGGCCGGGGAGATAGCCGCGGCGCAAGGCGAGACCCGGATCCCGCTGTTCGACATCCGCATCGAGCGGGAGGACGCTGACGCGGTCGCGGAGGTCCTGCGCTCCGGCAGGCTGAGCATGGGCCCGCGCACCGAGCTCTTCGAGCGCGAGTTCGCCGATCACCTCGGGGTCGAGCACGTACTCGCGCTGTCGAGCGGCACCGCGGCGCTTCACCTCGCCTGCATCGCCGCGGGCGTCGGCGAGGGCGACGAGGTCATCGTCCCCTCCCAGACCTTCGTCGCGACTGTCAACGCCGTGCTCTACACGGGCGCGACGCCCGTCTTCGCCGACATCGTCGGCCCCCATGACCTCAACATCGACCCCGACGCGGTCGAGGCGGCGATCGGGGACCGCACCAAGGCGGTGATCCCCGTCCATTACGCTGGCTACCCGGTCGCGATCCAGCGCCTGGCCGAGCTCTGCGCGACCCGGGGGCTGTCACTGATCGAGGACGCTGCCCACGCGCCCTCGGCCACGGCGGGCGGGCGAAAGCTCGGAAGCTTCGGGCTCGCCGGGTGCTTTTCGTTCTTCTCCAACAAGGTGCTGTGCTGCGGCGAGGGTGGGGCGCTTTCGACCGACAGCGGAGAGGTCGCGGAACGCGTGCGGCGGCTGCGCTCGCAGGGGATGACCGCGACGACGATGGACCGCCACCGCGGCAAGGCGATGGAGTACGACGTCGGCGAGCCAGGCTTCAACTACCGCATCGACGATCCGCGCTCGGCCCTGCTGTCGTCGCGGCTCAAACGCCTAGACGCCGAGATCGAGCGCCGCCGCGAGCTCGTGCTGCGCTACCGCGAGCTGCTCGACGGCCAGCCCGGGGTGATCCTGCCGTGGGGGAAGTCCGACGTCGCGGGATCGTCGTGCTACATGATGGCCGTCCTGATCGAGGACGGGCGCCGCGACGAGGTGCGGCGCACGCTGCAAGCCCGCCACGGGGTCCAGACGACGATCTACCCCGCGGTGCATGAGCTCGAGACCTACCGCCGCCGGCTGCCCGGCGTCTCGCTGCCGTACAGCGAGCAGGTCGCAGCCTCGATGTTCTCGATTCCGCTCTTTCCCCACATGAGCGAGCAGACGCAGGACGAGGTCGTCGCGGCCTTGACCGACTCGATCGGCGGCTGAGCCGGTGAGCTGGCGCGTTCCCCTGACCGAGATCGAGCTCGCGGAGTCCGACGTCGAGGCGACAATGGGGGTGCTCGAAAGCGGCTGGCTGACCATGGGCCCGCGCACTCAACAGCTCGAGCGTGCCTTCGCGCAAAGCGTCGGCGCCGAGCACGCCGTCGCAGTGTCGAGCTGCACCGCGGCGCTTCACCTTGCCTGCCTCGCCGCCGGGGTCGGGCAGGGCGACGAGGTGATCGTGCCGGCGATGACGTTCGTGGCGACCGCCCACGGGCCCCGGCGTTGCGGCGCCGAGGTGGTGCTCGGAGAGTCCGTGAGCGTTACCGACCCCAACCTCGATCCCGCCGATGTAGTCGAGCGGATCACGCCGCATACCAAGGCAGTGATAGCGGTTCACCTCTGTGGCTACCCGGCCGACGTCGACGGCCTGCGCTCGGTGTGCGCCGACCGCGACCTGTTCCTGATCGAGGACTGCGCTCAAGCGGCGGGGGGGCGCATGGCTGACGGCCGGGCGCTGGGCAGCGTCGGCGATCTCGGCTGCTTCAGCTTCTCTTCCAAGACTCTGCTCGGGGTCGGCGAGGGTGGGATCGTCGTCACCGACGACGCCGACCTCGCGGCGCGCGTGGGCTCACTGCGGTCGCACGCGATGACCTCGGTCACATGGGACCGCCACCGCGGGCACGCGGAGACCTACGACGTCACGGACCTCGGCTTCAACTACCGCATCGACGAGGTGCGCGCCGCGCTCGCGCACGCTCGACTGACCCGCTTGGAGCCCGAGCTGGCAAGGCGTCGCGATGTCGTGCGCGCCTACCGGCAGCGGCTCGCCGCGCTCGAGGGTCTGGAACTCCCCTACGATGACGGAGCGGTCGACCGATCCGGCCACTTCGCCTTCCCGGTGCTGCTCGGCGATCGCTCTGTCCGTGATCGCGTACGTGCGTACATGCACGATCGCGGCATACAGACGAGCTTCTATCCCTCGCTCACACAGTTCACCGCATACGCCCCGTCGGATGTCGCCGGCACTCGCCCCCGGGCCGAGGAGTTCGCCGACCGTCACTGCGTCCTGCCACTGTTTCCCCTCACCGAGACCAGGGTCGAGGCCGTGGTCGCGGAGCTCTCGGACGCGTTGGGCTAGGGACGCTTTCTGCGCCTCGCCGGGCGCGGCTGGCGCAGCGCGGTCCATGTCGCAGCGGCCACCTCGGCGCACACCTCCTCGACCGGGCGCATCCCATCGAGTCGCTCGGCGCGGAGCTCGTGCCGCCTCTCCTCGTAGAAGGCCGCTCGCTGGGCATTCTCGGATGGGCTGAAGTCGTCCTTTCGGCTCGAGGCGACGTCCGGGGCCACATCGAGCAGAAAGGCCTTTCGGGGCGTCGGGCAAAGCAGCCGAAGCAGACGCAGGTGTGGACGCACGCTCGGCGTGACCCCGTAGTGGTAACGAAGGTAGGTCCACGCGTCGAGGACGTAGCGATCGCAGATCACCACCCGTCCGCGCAGCATGTGCGCCCGCAGCGCCAGCGCTCCGCGCAGGCCGAAACGAAGCGATACGGCCCATGCCCACATGAACGTCAGCGCGGGGCTGCGGCGCCGAAGCTCGCGCGCCGGGTCCGGCTGCGGGCTGTCTGTGGCCGCGCTGCGCGATCGGGCCCTCGAGGCCAAGGGGCGGATCGTGGCCTTCGCGAGTCTCCCCACGCGGTCGAGCCAGCGAGGCGGGGCGACGGACATCCACTCGACACGCACCTCGTAGCCGAGCCGGTCGAGGGTCTCGGCGAGGGCGTTCGCCTGGCGGGATTTCCCAGCCCCATCAAGCCCCGACAGTGAGATCAGCGCTCCGCGGTGAGGGAGCAGGCTACGTAGGAGGGCACGGCCCCGGTCTGAAACGCCGTCGGAGCGGGCTGCGGCGATCGCAGCCGCGTGATGCGCGGCGAGCCGAGCGACTCGCTGTGCTCCCGCTACCGGCTCGGCGGCGAAGAGAAGGGTTTCCAGCTCAGCCCGGGGGAGATCCCATTCCGCTGCCGGCACCAGGTCGACCACCTCGGCTGAGCAGGACCGAAACCGGGCCCACTTGCGCCCGCCGCGCACGAACCCGTGTGCCGGCAGGCCGCGCTCGAGCGCGGCGAGCTCCGCAGGTCTGACCAGCAGATCGAGATCGCGCCCCACGGGGGGGATCGACCCAAAGACGAGCACCCGGTCCGAGATCAGCGAGTCGACTGTCTCGACGAGGTCCAACCCCAGGCCTTTCTCGCGACCCGCTTCAAGAAGACGCCGGTGCGGCGAACCGCCGGCAACGGGTCGCGCATGCTCCAATAACCACGCACCGCGCCCTGCGCATACGAAGCGCAGTCCAGCAGCCCCGCCGGCACCGCGCGGGGCCCACGCGCCGTAACTCGACGCACGTCGCCCTCCAGCCAGTGGTACCTGACTCCGGCGACGGCGCTTACCGGAGCGTTGGGCGCTCTGCCGGTCGCGAGCGAGGCCCAGGCGGCTGGGAGGTTCGCGCCGGCCCTGACGGCGAGACCGAGCGAGCTGTAGAGGCGCCCGTTGAAATCGATCAGCCACGCTTCGCCGCCGTCGGCGAGCACGAACTGGAGCTGGACGAGGCCGAACCAGCCAATTCGCTTCAGCAGGCGCCCAGCCCGTTCGGCGATCTCGCGGTCGATCGGCACAGTGCGCGCGCGGGCGCTGATCCCGGCGGCCCGAGGCCAGGTTGCGTCGGCGATCTGCTGCGCAGCCGCCAGGGCGCTTCCGCTGGAGTCCGTCACTGCGCAGTACGCCATCAGCCGGCCGGGAACAAACTCCTGCAGTAGTGGCTCCCCGCCCGAGGCGCGGATCTGCGCGATTCGCGACACCGCCTGTGCCCGGTCGGCGGCGACCATGGACTCCAGCCGCGAGGGGCCTTTGCGGGAGACGAGCGGCGCGTGGAGACGGGCTTTGACGATGAGCGGGAACCCGTGGTCGGAGAGCGACGCATCGCTTGCCGCTACCGCCCGGGGCGAAGCGATCCCGCACTCGGCTGCGTTGTCGCCAAGGCTCAGCTTGTCGAGCGCCTCCAGCACGCGGCCGTGAGGCGGGTGGGGGACCGCAAGCCGAAGTTCCTCGCGACGTGCCGAGACTCCCATCAGCTCGGCATCGCCGCCCGCCAACACGACCTCGTAGCCGACCTCGGCGACGGCCGCGTTCACTCCGCGGACGAATCCGTCGAGGTCCGCCGACGGGCCCGGCACGGCGTGGCGACGGGACGTGAACCTCGACGTGGACGCCAGGCCGCCGCCGGAGGGAGTACCGACACCCACGGTCCACCCGTCGCCGCCCAGAGCGCGCGCCGCCGCGAGCGCTCCCCTCGTGTCGCCGGGCTCGACGATCAGGGCGCGCATCGTCGCCCCCTGGCTGGGCCTCTCACGATCACTGCTAAGAGGCTGGCCGCGTGTGATCGTCGCCGGCCCAGATTGACGGCGCGGCTGCAGCCACGACCAAGCTCGCCATCAGCATCTCACCGCACTCCTCGAGCAGGAGTACCAGGTTCTGGGGCTGCCCGAGATCAGGGGCCTCGGCATAGGCGAGTGCTACGAGCTGTGCGATGGTGAGCATTCCAGCGGCTCCGAGCAGGAGCTGGGGGGCAGGCCACGGGAGCCGTGCGAGCGGCCGCCACAGGACCAAGGCAAGAACCAGTCCAAGGAGCGCCTCCAAGACGAGGATGAGTGGACTCTGGCCTGCAAGATCCTCTATACGCTCGTGGATGTGCAGCGCGAGCTCCTCGGCGGCGAACAGCAAGCTTAGGGCAGCGACGGCCACCCAGGCAAAGCGCTGCTCCGGCTCGGCGATGCTGGCCCGGGCGGCGATCACGCCGCCGACGGCGAACATGCCCGCCGAGACCGCGGCCGGGATCGTGCCCTCGCCGGAGAACGTCAGCAGGTGCGTGTCGAACGCCAGCTCGTTCACGCTGTGGATCCCGGCTGTGAGGATCACGATCGGCAAGGTGAGTAGGAACGCATTCCGCGCGACTCGAGCACGATCGGAGTTCACGCTTGCATCCTGAGCGCCGTCCAGGACAGAATCCACTTGCTCTTCGATGATTGACTTCAAATCACTTGACGTAGACGGTGGAGGGGCGGACCGGTCGCTTGCGCGACGCATGGCTCTGGCCTGGCGAGATCTCGGCGCCGGCGGCCGGGTCGTCCTGGCGGCGGCGCTCGGGCTTGTGGCAATCGCGGTCGCGATGCACACCGCGAACGCGATCGCCGCAGACGCGAGCTCCGACACGAGCCGCCTGAGCTTTCTCATCGCGTGGAGCATCCCCAACCTGATCGCCAACGCGCTGCTCGTCCTGGGCGCAGTTGCGGCGGCGGCCGCGGCGGCACGGCGTGGGGTGGAGGGTCGGCTGGTCTGGGGCCTGGTCGCGGTGCTGATGCTTGCGCTGGCTGTCGACGAGGCGACACTCGACTTCCACGAGCACATCGAGGGCGCACTCGGCGCGATCCTCGTGCTCGCCGCAAAGGTCCTGCTCAGCGTCCTCATGGTCTTCGCGTTGTGCCCCGCGGTTCGCGCGCTTCGCGACCCGGCGCCGCTATTGCTGCTGGCGGCCGGGGGCGCGCTCGTGATCTCTCAGCTTGGCGAGCTGATCGCGAACGCGGGCGGGGAATCTGACCGCGTATTGGGCGGATCCCGCAACCTCTTCGTGTGTTGATCGGCGAGGGGGGCGAGATGCTCGTCGCGAGCTTGGTTATCGCAGCGGCCGTGCCGCCGCTGCTCGCTGCGTCCCGACGCCACCGCGCGGCGCGTCGGGGTGGCGAACCCTCCGGGGGGTAACGCCGGGGCCCTTAGCAAAGCCTGGCCGCGACCCGCCGCCTGTAGCGGATCTAACCTTCCGGCCGTGCCCGGCCGTGGGAGCCCGAAAGCCGAACCGCCGCTGCGCGCAGGCACGGGAGCCCGGCGGATCGCCGCCGGCACTCTGGTCCAGGCCGGCGGAGAGGTGGCGGGCCGCCTCGCCTCGCTGGCGCTGTTCGTGGCGATCGCGCGCGAGCTCGGCGAGGGTGGACTCGGCGATTTCGTCTTCGGGACCTCGGTGGCCGCAGTTCTGTTCACCTTCGCTGGTTTCGGCACCGATCAGGTCGTTGCGCGCGAGGTGGCGCGCGACCGCCAGCGGGCCCACGACCTGCTCGCGAACGTCGTCGTTCTCAAGCTTCTGATCTCGGCTGCGCTGCTGCCGCTGATGGCGGCCGCCGTGACGCTCTCCGGGCAGTCCGCGCACATCACCGTCGCGCTCGTGCTGCTCGGAACGGGGGTCGCGATCGAGATCGTGACCAAGAGCGTGTACGCGGTCCTGCAGGCCTACGAGCGCTTCGAGCTGGTCTCGGCATCGCTCGTCCTCCAGCGAACCCTGACCGCCGCGGCCGGGATCGCGGTCCTGGTGCGCGGCGGTGATCTACTCGGTGTCGGCGTGGTGGTCGCGGCCGGGGCGCTGATCGGGCTGCTGAGCGCCGTGTTGTGGCTCTACGGCCGAGTCGCCAGGCCGCGACTGAGCGTCGAGCGCTCCCGATGGGCCGAGATCGCTCGGGCCGGGATCCCGGTTGGACTTGCGATCGCGCTCTACGCGGTCTTGCTCCGTCTCGACGCGGCGCTGCTCGGCTTTCTCAAGGACAGTGCAGCGGTGGGCGCCTACGGCGCGGCGTTCCGCATCGTGATGGCCACCACGTTCGTGCCGTGGGCCTTCGCGGCTGCGGCCCTGCCGTGGCTCTCGCGGCAGGTCGAGCGCGAGGGCTCGTCGCTCGCCCGCGCGTATGAGCTCGGACTCAAGGGGCTCGTGGCGATCCTTCTCCCGGTCGCCACCGCCGTCGTCCTGTACGCCGAGCCCGTCGTCGAGCTTCTGTACGGGTTGGGGTTCAACGACGCTGTGACCCCGCTGCGGATTCTGGCCCCGATCATGGTCCTCTACGGCGTCAACAGCTTCACCTCGACACTGATGATCTCCCGCGGCCGCGCCTCGGAGTTCGCGCGCCCGGCCGCATTCGTACTGGCGCAGAACGCGCTCTTCAACCTGGTGCTGATCCCGCCGCTCGGCGCCACGGGCGCAGCGCTGAATGCCACGCTCTCGGGCGCACTGCTCGCCGGCCTCACCGAGCGCCGTGCCGCGCGCGTCGCGGGGCGGGTCTCGTTCGCGCGTGTGCTGCTCGCGCCTGTCGCGGCCAGCGGCGCCCTGGCCGCGGTGATCGCGTCGAGCGGGTTCGAGCTCGATCCCTACACGGTGGCCGCAGGGGTCACGGCGTGGGTCGTGGCGCTCGTCGCGGTGGAGCGGCTCGCGTTTCGCGACGACTTCCAGTTCTTTGCCGCCCTTGTCCGGCGAGCGCCGCGGTGAGGGGGACCTTTGCTTCAATAGTCGGTCCGATGCCGAAGATGAAGACGCACTCCGGCGCCAAGAAGCGCTTCCGCAAGACCGCCACTGGCAAGCTGCGCGGGCGGCGGGCGTACTCGAGTCACATCCTCGAGAAGAAGTCGCCGAAGCGCAAGCGACGCTTCAAGCGCCCCGTCGAGATCTCGCCCCAGGACACTGAGCGGGTTCGCAGCCTGCTGGCAGGAAAGGGACGCAAGTGAGCCGCGCGACCAACGCCGTGGCCCGCCGCAAGCGGCGCAAGAAGACGCTGAAGGCGGCGCGCGGCTATTACGGGCGCAAGCACTCGAGCTACCGGTTCGCCAACGAGCAGCTGATGCGCTCGGGCCACTACGCGTACCGCGATCGCCGCAACCGCAAGCGCGACTTCCGGCGGCTGTGGATCGTGCGCATCAACGCCGCCGCGCGCCAGGAGGGGCTCAGTTACTCCGAGCTCGTTCACGGGCTCAAGCAGGCCGGCGTCGAGGTGAACCGGAAGATGCTCGCGGACGTCGCCGTTCGCGACCCCGAGGCGTTTCGCCGATTTGCCGAGCTAGCCCGGGAGGGGGCCGCCACCTAGGCGGCGCCGAAAGACCGAGACTCCCGGGCGGACCAGCGAAATGCGGTCCGCCCTTTTTTGTGCCGGATCGCCATCGACCCATGACTTGAAATGGCAGACGTGATCACCAGCAAATCGAATGAAAAGCTGAAACTGGTGCGCCGCCTGGCGCAGCGCCGCCACCGCGAGCGCGAGGGGCTGTTCGTCACCGAGGGCGAGGACCTGCTGGCGGCGGGGTTGGCCGCTGGGGTCGAGCCCGTCGCGTTGCTGACGCTCGAGGGCGAGGGGCTGGGTGGAGAGGAGGTGAGCGCGGACGTGATGGCGTCCGCCTCAACCTTGGGATCCGGCACGCGCGCGATTGCGGTCTGGAGGCAAACCTGGGCGCCTGCGGTCGGCGTGTTGTGCGTGTACCTGCACGGGGTGTCCGATCCGGGCAACGTCGGAGCGATCGTCCGCACGGCACACGCGCTGGTGGAGGGCACGGTCGTCCTGGGTCCCGACTGCGCCGACCCTTACGGACCCAAGGCCGTTCGCGCCACCATGGGCTCGATCTTCGACCAGGCGCTCTCGAAGGCGGGCATCGAGGACACGCCCCGGCCTCGTGTCGCCCTGGTGGCCCACGGAGGCCACCAGATCGACGAGCTGGCGGGTTCTTGTGAACATGTCAATAGAACCCGCCAGGACCGGCCAGGGCTCCACTCCGAGGCGCTTTCCACCCAGCCGCGACCCGCTTCGAGCGATGGCTTGGCCGCAGGCTTCACGATATGCCTCGGGGCCGAGCGCGCGGGCCTGCCCGCTGACGTGCTGACGTCGTGCGATCGCCAAGCCACTATCCCCCTGCGTCCCGGCGGCGCCGAGTCGCTCAACGTCGCCGCGGCAGCGGCGATCGCGCTGCAGCGGATATCGTCGGAGGCAACCGGTGGTTGAGCGGATCGAGGAGCTTCGACGCGGCGCCGAGGCCGAGATCTCCTCGGCCGCCGGCCTCGACGCGCTCGAGGAGCTGCGGGTGCGCCATCTCGGTCGCAAGGCCGAGCTGACGACGATCCTGCGCGGCATCCGCGACCTACCGGCGGAGGAGCGCGGCAGGGCCGGCGCGGCCGGCAATGAAGCCCGCCAGGCGCTCGAGGCCCTGATCGCGGCTCGCCATGCCGAGCTCGAGACGTCCGACCTCGACGAACGCCTCGCCAGCGACGCGATCGACGTCACGCTCCCCGGCTCGCCGTCGATGCGGACGGGGGCTCGCAACCTGCTGATGCGCACGATGCGCGAGGTCGAGGACGTCTTCATCGGGCTCGGATACCGCGTAATGGAGGGCCCCGAGGTCGAGCTCGACTATTACAACTTCACGGCGCTCAACCACCCGCCCGGCCACCCGGCGCGAATGGCCCAGGACACCTTCTACGTCGATCCGGCCAGCCTGTCGAGGAATCTGAGAATCGCCGCTGATCAGGCGACCCCCCGACGCAAAGCCGAGCAGGCCGGCGGTGGACTGGCGCCCGAACGCGAAACGGAGCACGCCACCAACGGTATTTTGCCCGCCGGCCCCGAGGACGTCGTCCTGCGCACCCACACCTCGCCGATGCAGGTCCGCGCGATGGAGACCCGGGAGCCGCCGATCTTCATCGTCGTGCCGGGCCGCTGCTATCGCAGCGATCCCTTCGATGCCACCCACAGCCCGATGTTCCACCAGATCGAGGGCCTCGCGGTGGGCGAGGACATCACGCTCGCCGACCTCAAGGGCACGCTCGACGAGTTCGCGCGGGCGATCTTCGGCCCCGAGCGCAAGACCCGCTTTCGCCCCGGCTTTTTCCCCTTCACCGAGCCCAGCGTGGAGGTCGATGTCTCGTGCTTTGCCTGCGGCGGCTCGGGCGCGTTGGCCGACGGCTCGCGCGACGCGCTGTGCAAGGGCACCGGCTGGATCGAGATCCTCGGCTCGGGGATGGTCGACCCCAACGTCTTCGGCTTCGTGCGCGACCACGGCTACGACCCCGACCGCGTCCAGGGGTTCGCCTTTGGGATGGGCATCGAGCGCATCGCGATGCTCAAGCACGGCGTTCCCGACCTGCGCAAGTTCTTCGAGAACGACGTCCGCGTCCTGGAGCAGTTCTCGTGAGGGTCCCGTATTCATGGCTGCGCGAGTACTGCGATCCCGAGCTTGCCGTCGACGAGCTGGCGGCGCTGCTGGCGCTGCGCAGCACCGAGGTCGAGCGCATCTCCCACGTCGGCCCCCCGTCGCCCGACGACTTCGTCGTCGGCAAGGTCGTCGCGGTCGAGGGCCACCCCGACGCCGACCGGCTGAGCGTGTGCAAGGTCGAGACCGGGGATTCGACGCGGACGATCGTCTGCGGAGCGCCCAACGTCGCCGCGGGCCAGATGGTCGCGGTCGCGCTGCCCGGCGCGACGATGCCCGGGGGCCAGAAGCTCGGCCAGGCAAAGCTGCGCGGCGTCGTCTCCGACGGGATGATCCTGTCCGAGGCCGAGCTCGAGATCGGTGACGACGCGAGCGGGATCATCGAACTGCTTCCTGCGGCGTTTTCCGCCAGGGTGTCGGGGGCGACCGGCAGCCCGCTGGAGGCGACTGCGGGAGCTCCAGGGTTGGCGCCAGGAACGCCGCTGGGCGAGATCCTCGCCATCCCAGAGCCGGTACTCGAGCTCGAGGTCAACTCGAACCGCGTTGACTGCCTTGGCGTCTATGGGGTCGCGCGCGAGGTCCACGCCGTCACGGGGGCGCCGCTAGCCGCAGCGCCGTGGGAGGGCGACGCCGAGGCGAAGGGCGCCGGCGTCGCCTCCGACTACGCCTCGGTCCGAGTCGAGGTGCCGGAGCTGTGCCCGCGCTTTACGGCCAGGGTCTTCACCGACGTCGAGATCGGCCCCTCGCCGCTGTGGCTCAAGGCTCGTCTGACGGCCGCGGGGCAGCGGCCGATCAACAACGTCGTCGACATAACCAACTACGTGATGCTGCTGACGGCGCAGCCCCTGCACGCCTTCGACCTCGACGAGGTCCCTGGCGGGGAGCTGATCGTGCGCGCCACCGCCGCGGGCGAGCGGATGACGACGCTCGACGGCATCGAGCGCAGCTTCGACGCCGACGCGGTGCTGGTCTGCGACCGCAACGCCCCGTCGGGGATTGCCGGGATCATGGGCGGGCAGGTCTCCGAGGTCTCCGAGTCCACCACCCGCGTCCTGCTCGAGGTCGCGACCTGGAACGGGGTCAACATCCTGCGTACCTCGCGCAAGCTGGGCCTGCGCTCCGATGCCTCGAATCGCTTCGAGAAGCAGCTTCACCCCGAGCTCGCGATCCGCGCCCAGCGCATCGCCTCGAGGTTGCTGGTCGAGGCCTGCGGAGCGAAGCTCGTGCCCGAGACGATCGACGTCGTCGGCGAGATCCCCGCGCCCCACCGTCCACGGCTGCGCGCGGGCCGTGCCGAGCAGGTGCTCGGCACGGCGATCGACACCGACATCGCCGCGGGCTACCTGGAGCGGCTCGGATTCGGCGTCGAGCGCGAGGGCGACGACCTGATCGCCGAGGTTCCCGTGCACCGCCATTTCGACGTCTGCCGCGAGGTCGACCTCGTCGAGGAGGTGGGCCGCATCCACGGCTATGACGAGCACCTCCCGTCGACCCTCCCGGGCTCGGCGGGGCAGGCGGGCCGGCTGAGCCGCGAGCAGGCGCTGCGCCGGCGCGCCGAGGACGTGGTTCGCGACCTCGGGTTCGATGCCGTGACCACGCTCAGCCTGACCGACCCCGCGATGCCCTCGCGACTGCGCATCGACGCGGACGATGTCCGCGGCGCCCCGATCAAGGTCTCGAACCCGCTCTCGGTCGAGCATTCCGAGCTGCGCACGACCCTGCTCGGACCGCTGCTCGACGCCGCGCGCTACAACCTCGCGCACGGCGCCGAGCGCGTGGCGCTGTTCGAGTCCGGGCGCGTCTACCTCGCCGAAAACGAGCCTGCGACGGACGGCGTGCTCGCCGGGAGGTTCGCCGGCGGCCGCCCGGCTCCCGCGTACGAGCCACACCGCATCGCAGCGCTCGCGGTCGGGCGGCTCATGGGCCCATCGTGGGCTGACCCGGCGAACACCGGACGCGCAGCGGAGCAGGTCGCCGGCGCCGGCTTCTTCGCCCTCAAGGGCGCTCTCGAAGCCCTCGCGACGGCGCTGGGCGTGCAACTGAGAGTCGAATCCGCGACCGAGCCATTCCTGCATCCGGGCCGCGCCGGCGCCGTGCTCGTCGGCGGCGAGCCCGCCGGCTGGATCGGGGAGCTGCACCCGCTCGCCTGTCGCGATTGGGACCTTGAAGCGGCGGTGGCATTCGAGGTCGACCTCGCGCCGCTGGTCGCCGCGTCGCGATTCGGCGTCGAGTCCTACGACGACGTGATCTCCTATCCGGCCGTTCGCCAGGACGTCGCGGTCGTGGTCGCCGACGAGGTCAGCGCCGAGCGCGTGCGCGCCGTTGTGCTCGAGGGTGGAGGAGAGCTGCTGCACTCGGCCGAGGTCTTCGACGTCTACCGCGGCGACCAGATCGGGGAGGGGCGAAAGAGCCTAGCCCTGGGGCTCGAGTTTCGCGCCGCCGACCGTACGCTCACCGACGAGGAGGTCGCCGATCGCCGCAACGCGATCACCGAGGCGCTCGAGGCGATTGGTGGGTCGCTGCGTGACTGACGCGCAACCACTCGCCGGCGACGCGGCCGCGCGCGTTCTCGTAGCCGGCGCGTCCGGCTTCACCGGCGCGCTCGCGGCGCACATCGTGTGGCGCCACCCGCGGCTCGAGCTCGCCGGCGTCACGGCGCGCGGGGACGCCGGCACGCGCCTCGACCGGCTCTACCCGCACCACCGCGTGCCGCTCGAGCTCGAGGAGCTGGACCTCGACGCCGCCGCCGAGCTCGACGCGGCGATCGTCGCCTATCCCCATGGCGCCGCGGCGCCCGTCGTCGCGCGGCTGCGCGAGCACGGCCTCAAGGTGGTCGACCTCTCGGCCGACTTTCGGCTGCGTGACCCCGAGACATACCGCGAGTGGTACGGGGAGCACGGCGCGCCCGAGCTCGGCGACGCAGCGGTTTACGGGCTGGCCGAGCTCTACCGCGAGCAGATCGCCGCCGCCGAGCTGGTCGCCAATCCCGGCTGCTATCCCACGGCCGCGCTGCTCGCCCTGGCGCCGCTCGCCGAGGCCGGAGTGATCGAGGACGCCGTCGTCAGCGCCGCCTCCGGAGTTTCGGGCGCCGGCCGTGGCGGGGGCGACGGCAGGCTGCACTTCGTCAGCGTCGACGAGAACTTCGCCCCTTACGGCGTGGCCGGCCACCGCCACGAGCCCGAGATCGCGCAGGAGCTGGGCGCGCTGGGCTCCGATGCCCCCCTGACGTTCGTCCCACACCTGCTGCCGCTCGACCAGGGCGAGCTCGTGAGCTGTTACGTGCGACCGGCGCGGGAGATCACAAACGCCGAGCTCGCCGCTCTATACCGCGACCGCTACGCGTCCGAGCCCTTCGTGGAGGTCGTCGACGCGCCACCCGGGGTGCGCGACGTCCGCGACACCAACCTCTGCCGCGTCCACGCGCTCCTAAACGACCGCTCGGGCCGCGTACTCGTGTTCGCGGCGATCGACAACCTCTGGAAGGGCGCCTCCGGCCAGGCGGTCCAAAACCTCAACCTGATGCTGAACCTGCCGGAGACGGAGGGGCTCCTGTGACCCGCGCCGCCCCCGATTCCGCCGCTCGCGGACGCGAAGCGGAGCAAGCGGCGGGCGTTCAGTCCTTCTTTCGCTCGCGATGGGTCGACCCCCCCGACGGCGTCGAGGAGCTCGACGCCGCGATGCTCGCGCCCGGCTTCCGCGCCGCCGGCGTCGCCTGCGGCCTCAAGGGCAAGGGCAAGACCGACGTCGGCCTCGTCGCGTGCGAGGCCGACGCGGTCGTCTCGGGCCTGCTGCTGACGCGCAACGCCGCCGCCGCCGCTCCGGTGCGGGTATGCCGCCAGGAATGCGACGCCGCGGCGATTCGCGCCGCCGTAGTCAACTCGGGCAATGCCAATGCCGCCACCGGAGAGCAGGGGTACCGCGACGCGATCGCGATGCGCGACGCCGCGGCTTGTGCGCTCGGCCAAGATCCGGGCCAGGTCGCGGTCGCGGAGACGGGGACGATCGGCGTCCCGCTGCCCCTCGACGACGTCCTGCGCGGCGTCGCCGCCGCCCACGGCGCGCTGTCGCCGAGTGGCGGTGCCGACTTCGCGGGCTCGATCATGACCACCGATCGCGGCCCCAAGCTATGCACCGTCAGGCTCGGCGGCGTGACGGTCTCCGCCCAGGCGAAGGGAGCCGGGATGACCGAGCCGGGCTTCGCGACGATGCTGTGCTTCGTGCAGACCGACGGCATCCTCGCCGACCCCCAGTCCGCGCTGCGCGCAGCCGCCGCGCCGTCGTTCGAGCGCATCACCGTCGATGGCCAGATGTCGACGAACGACACCGTCGTGCTACAGGCGACAGGAGAGTCGGGCCGCGAGTTGCGCCAGGACCTGCTCGAAGCGGTGCTGCTGCAGCTCGCGCTCGAGATCGTCGCCGACGGCGAGGGCGCGAGCCGGGTCGGCAGGATCGGCGTCAGCGGCGCCGCGAGCGGCGAGGAGGCAGAGCGCGTCGCACGCGCGATCGCGAACTCGCCCCTGGTCCAGACCGCGCTGCACGGACGCGACGCCAACTGGGGCAGAATCGCCCAGGCGGCCGGGATGGCGCTGGCCGGCGAAGAGCTCCCCGAGCTCGGCCCCGACCAGATCGACGCCGCGGGCCTCGGAAGCGCCGAGCCCGAGGCCGAGCTGTCGCTGCGCCTCGACCGCGGCGAGGCCGCGGCGCACGTCTACTTCTCCGACCTGACCTGCGACTACGTGCGCCTCAACGCGGAGTACACGACATGACCGTGCCGCGGCGCACCAACGTCGAGACCCTGCTCGAGGCGCTCCCCTACATCCGGGAGTTCCACGGCCGCACGGTGGTGATCAAGTACGGCGGCGCCGCGATGGGCGACGACGAGCTGCGCGAGGCGTTCGCGACCGACATCGTGCTGCTCAAATACGTCGGGCTCAACCCGATCGTCGTCCACGGCGGCGGCCCCGACATCACCGACTACATGCAGCGCCTCGGGATGGAGGTCAAGTTCGTCGAGGGCCTGCGCGTCACCGATGCCGACACGCGCGAGATCGCGCAGATGGTCCTGCTCGGCAAGGTCAACTCCGACATCGTCCGCCGCCTCAACCGCCACGGCCAGCCCGCGGTGGGGCTCAGCGGCGAGGACGGCAGCCTGTTCCAGGTCACCCCGGTCGCCAACGCCGAGCAGGTCGGCTTCGTCGGCGAGATCGAGCGCGTCGACGTCGACGTGCTCAACCACATCGCGACCGACTTCATCCCCGTGATCGCCTCGATCGGGGTCGACCGCGACGGCCAGGGCTACAACATCAACGCCGACGAGGCCGCGGGCAAGGTCGCGGCCCACCTGCATGCCCACAAGCTGATCTTCCTCACCGACGTCGAAGGCTGGCTCGCCGACCCCGACGACCCGGCTTCGCGGATCTCGCGGGCCACGGTCGCCGAGGTCGAGCAGCGGATGCCCGGCGTCGGCGGAGGCATGCTGCCGAAGCTGCGCGGCTGCGTCGAGGGAATCCGCGGCGGGGTTCAGTACGCGCACATCATCGACGGCCGCGAGCCGCACTCGCTGCTGTTGGAGCTGTTCACCGACGAGGGCATCGGCACGATGGTGACCCCATGAGCGGCCAGGGTCGGCGCAGCCCCGGCTTGATCGCGAGGCTTGCCTTCAAGCGGCTGTGGACCCTGCAGCCGTTCAATGCCCTGGCGACGAATGCGATCAGGCGCGTTCTCGGGATGCTCGGGCGCGACATCGGGCGGGCCGGCTATTACCTTCCCCATTCCAGGCACGGCCGTGGCGGAGCTCCCCAACGGCCGCGAGCTGCGTCTGTGGTCTCGCGGTGACGAGGAGATCGCGAACATCGTTTTCTGGCACGGCTGGGACGGCTATGAACCACAGACCTCCGGGCTGCTGTTTCGACTCGCGGCCAAAGCCGAGGTGACGATCGACATCGGCGCCCACATCGGGTTCTACTCCGTGGTCGCCGCGCTCGCCAACCCGGCTGCGACGGTGTTCGCACTCGAGCCTCACCCAGAGGTGTTTGCCCGTCTCGAGCGCACCTTGCGGATCAACGAGGCGGGCAACGTGCGCGCGTTTCGTCTCGCTGCGGGCTCGGAGGCGGGTAACGGCGAGCTGCTCGAGCCGGTGAGCTCGGCGCTGACGACGATGTCGACGCTCTCGCATGAGTTCGCGCTGCACGCCGATCGCTTTGGGGCGCGCCCGCATCGCTACGGCATGCGATCGTTCGAGGTTGCCGTTCAGCCACTCGATGATTTCGTCGCAGAGCAGGGGATCGATCGCGTCGACCTGCTGAAGATCGATACCGAGACGACCGAAGACGACGTTCTTCGCGGCGCGGAGGCGACTCTCGCCCGAGACCGACCCCAGATCTTCTGTGAGGTTCTCAACCCGCAAAAGGGAAGCGCGATCGAGGACCTGCTGAAGCCGCTCGGCTACCGGTTCCTGCGACTCGACGAGGGCGGGCCGCAGCCTCAAGCGCGGATCGTGGTGGAGGAGGGCAAAAACGACTACCTGTTCACCACCGCACCCGACCTCGTGCCCCGATGACACTCGCCGAACTCCAGAAGCTCGACGAGCGCTTCATGATGCCGACTTACAAGCGCGCCCCGGTCGAGTTCGTGCGCGGTGAGGGAGCGCGCTTGTGGGACTGCGACGGCAAGAAGTACCTGGACTTCTTCGCCGGCGTCTCGGTCCACAACGCAGGCCATTGCCACCCGTGCATCGTCGAGGCGATCCGCGACCAGGCCGGCCGCCTGATGGGTGTGTCGAACCTCTTCTACACCGAGCCAGGCCTGCGGCTTGTCCAGCGGATCGCCGAGTCGAGCCTGGGTGGACGCGTCTTTCTGACCAATTCCGGCACCGAGGCCAGCGAGTGCGCGATCAAGCTGGTGCGAAAGCACGCCCACGCTCGCGGCATCGAACGGCCCGAGATCGTCGTCTTGGAGGGCGCCTTTCACGGCCGCACCCTCGCCGCGTTAACAGCTACGCCGAAGCTCGCGCGCGAGGACCTCTTCGGCCCGCTGCCGGAGGGCTTTCGAGCCGTCCCGCGCGATGACGCCAGCGCCCTTCGGGAGGCGGTCGGCGAGCTGACCGCGGCGGTGATGATCGAGCCGATCCAGGGCGAGTCCGGCATCTGGCCGATCTCCAACGAGGTCCTGATCGCAGCCCGCGAGGCATGCGACGAAGCTGGCGCCCTGCTCGTCCTCGACGAGGTTCAGACGGGAATGGGGAGGACGGGGTCGCTGTGGGCCTACGAGCAACTCCCCATACGCCCCGACGTGATGACCGCCGCCAAGGCGCTCGGCGGCGGTCTGCCCGTCGGGGCCTGTGTCACGACCCCTGAGTTGGGCGACGTGCTCGGCCCGGGAGACCACGGTTCCACCTTCGCCGGCGGACCGGTCGGCGCGGCGGCCGCGCTTGCCGCGTTCGACGTCCTCGATGACCCTGCTCTGTTGCGCAGCGTTCGGGAGCTCGGCGGCCGGCTGCGCGACGGACTTGACGCTCTCGATGGCACTGCGGAGGTCCGTGGCCGGGGGTTGATGCTCGCCGCAGGCCTCGCCGATGGCGTCGACGCCGGCGATGTTGCGAGCGCGGCGCTCGAAAACGGTCTCGTGATCAACGTGCCCACGCCTGGCACGCTGCGATTCCTGCCGCCGTTGACGATCGGAGAGGACGAGGTCGACGAAGCACTTGCCCTTCTAGGCGATGCCCTGCGCGTTCAGCGCCGCACGCCGAACCCGTAGCCGCCCCACCATTCCGGTTCGATCCAGGTTTCGAATCCCAGCCGCTGTAGGGCCTCGAGACAGGTGTCGGCGGTGAACCCCTGGTCTGGATAGAGCTCGACCTTGATCGACTTCACCCGCGCGGCCTACCGGGCTTCGCCGCTGAGGATGCGCTTCTCGGTGCCCTCGACGTTCATGTGCATGTAGTCGATCGCGCCATCGGGCATGTGCTCGGCCAGCAGAGAATCGACCGTGCGCCCGCGGATCGAATTCGGCGCGGGAGGATCCGATGCGCGCCGCGGCCGGACCTCGAGCGCGTCGGCGCGATCCCCGACGACGACGAGCTCGGCCTCCTGATCCCAGACTGCGGCCTCGACCACCTGGCAGCGGGCGCCGTAGCCCGCGACATTTGCCCGGGCCAAAGCGGCGTTGGAGGGGTCGGCCTCCACTCCGAGCAGGCGCGCGTCCGGGTAGCGCACAGCCAGCCCCGCCAGCGCCGTCCCGATGTTCGAGCCCAGCTCGCAGATCTGCCTCACGTCGCTGGAAAGGCCCCGCTCGTGGGGGAGGTGCTCGCCCTTTAGGTAGTCGTAGACGAAGTGCTCGACGTCGGAGGTGTCCGGTCAAACTCGCAGCTCGCGTCCTCCCAGCGGGCGCAATCGCAGCGCGACCGTCCCGGGCGGGTCGCCGTGCGGCTTCGGGCGGCCGAGCCTGAGTCGCAGCAGCTGCGCCCGGCTCGTCCAGTCCGCCATCGCCCACATGCTCCACAGCGCCGCGCGGGCTCGCCAGCGCAGTGATCTGGTGTCGGCTTGGGCGCTCATCGCTGCGCGGGCGTCCGGCCGGGTCGTGCCATCTAGGTCGCGCGGGTCGTTCGATCCGCAGCGAGTCGGCGCGAACCACTTCGAGATCGGGGTCGGCGCTGCGGTAGGCGGCGACGAGCTGCTGCGGTGACGGGCGCCACATGTTGTCGATCGGGTCGGGCTCGAAGCGGTAGCGCTCGGTGACCGTGGACAGCAGCCAGCCGCTCTCGGCGACGAGGGCCGGCGACGTTCCGCACCGCAGGCTCCGGGTCGGAGACGTTGGGCAGCAGTCCGGCGCAGATCACGAGATCGAAGCGCCGGCCGATCCGCGTCGCCGGATCCGGATCGGTTGCCGTGATGTCCTGGACGATGTCGACGCCCGGCGCGTCCATGGCGTCGAGGTGGACGATCTCCAGCCCCCGGGCCCGCAGGGGTCCGATGACGTTGTCCTCGACGTAAGGCTGCTCGTGGCTGCGGTAATCGGCGGTCTGCGAGCCGCAGTCGAGGACGACGGCGCCGGTCGGGAGGTCGAGATCCTCGAGCACGCTGCGTATCCACGCGGATTCCTCTACGAACATCGCTGCAGTATCCAGTCAATCGCCGGTCGGCTGCTGAGCTCGCTCGGCGCGCGGCAGTTTTCTGACACCGTGCCATACTCGCGAATTATTGGATCCGGCTAGCGCCGCTAGACTCGCCGCGCCGTGCACGAGGACCCCTCCCGCCGCATGCCCGGGACCGGCAAAGGTCCGCCGCCGCCGGGCCCCCCGCCCGGCTACGGGCGCCCTCCCGGAGAGCCTGCTGGACCAGGCGGGCCCGGGGACCGTCCGCCCGGGATGGGCCCCCCTCCGAGCGAGCCTCCCGGTGGCATGAGCGCGGCCACGAAGCTGATGCTCGGGCTCCTGATTGCGCTCGTCGTCGGATTGCTGATCGGCCTGATCGTGGTCGCCGGAAGCTCGGGCGGCGACGAGGAGACGACGAGCACGACCACCCCCTCGACGATCACCCAGACGACGACCACCGCGGTCCCAACCACGACGACGACCACGGCACCCCCGACGACGACGACCACGACCGAGCCCACGACGACGACGACCGAGACCGACGGCGCGGTCCCCGCGCCATAGCGCAGCGAGGACGCCGATGGTTCGGGCCTTGCGTGTCGTGGCCTGACTCCCGCCTAAGGTATCCGCCGTGGGCCAAGACGAAAACCGCGACCGGGCCGTGCTCGTGGTGGGCGGGGCAGGGTACGTCGGCAACGTGCTGGTCCGCCGGCTGCTCGCCGGGGGATTTTCGGTGCGCGTGCTCGACACGCTGCTATTCGACCATGGGTCCGCGATCGCGCCCGTATTCGAGCAACCGGGCTTCTCGTTCGAGCGCGGCGACCTGCGCGTCGCGGCCGACCGCGAGCGGGCGCTCGACGGCGTCACCGACGTCGTCCTGCTCGCGGCCCTGGTCGGGGACCCGCTGTGCAAGAAGTACCCCCAGCTTGCGCGCAGCGTCAACGCCGAGGGCTCCGCGGAGCTGGTGTCGTCGCTCGACGGGCGCGACATCGATCGCTTCGTCTTTACCTCGACGTGCAGCAACTACGGACTGCGCGAGACCGAAGAGCCGGCCACCGAGGAGTCGGACCTGGCGCCGCTGTCGCTGTACGCCGAGACCAAGGTCGAGCTCGAGCGCCACATCCTCGGCGCCGCCGACTCGGTCGACTTCTGTCCCACGGTCCTGCGGATCGCGACGGCCTACGGACTCTCGCCTCGGATGCGCTTCGACCTCACGATCTCGGAGTTCACGCGCACGCTTGCGATCGGACAGGAGCTGCTGGTCTACGACGCCGACACCTGGCGGCCCTACTGCCACGTCGACGACATCTCGCGGGCGGTGATGAGCGTTCTCCAGAGTCCCCGCGAGCTCGTCTCGGGGGAGGTCTTCAACGTCGGCCATTCGGATGAGAACTACACCAAGCGCATGGTCGTCGACGCCGTGCTCGAGCACCTCGGCGACGGCAGCGTCAGCTATGCCGAGGGTGGGGTTGATCCGCGCAACTACCGCGTCTCGTTCGACAAGATCGCCTCGGTGCTGGGCTTCGAGGCCCGGCAGCGGGTCCCGCACAGCGTCGGCGGCCTGATCGATGCGATCCACGCGGGTGGCTTCGAGGACGTCGACGCGCGGCCGGGCTTCTACGCCAACCGGGTGGTCCGCGGGGACGCCGAGGGAGTCCACGTCGCCGAGGCCGAGACGGACTGATGCGCGCCGTGATCCTTGCCGGAGGGCAGGGGACTCGGCTGCGGCCCTACACGACGGTGCTGCCCAAGCCACTGGTCCCGGTCGGCGACCGGCCGATCCTCGAGCTGATCTTGCACCAGCTCGCGCGCGCCGGGGTCACGCAGGTGGACCTCTGCGTCGGCCACCTCGGGGGGCTGATCCGCGCCTACTTCGACGAGGGCCCGCCGCTGCCGGGCGGCCTGCAGCTCAACTACGTCTGGGATGACGAGCCGCTCGGGACCGCGGGCGCCCTGCACCAGATTGACGTTCCCCGGGAACCCTTCCTCGTCATGAATGGCGACATCCTCACCAAGCTCGACTATTACGAGCTCGTTCACTTCCATCGTGAGCGCGGTGCCGCGCTCACGATCGCGACCCACGAGAAGAAGGTCGAGCTCGAGCTCGGGGTGATCGAGTCAGACGACGAGACCGTGACGGGCTACGTGGAGAAGCCGACGCTCGGCTATGAAGTCAGCATGGGGATCTACGTCTACGACCCGCGCGCCCTGGCCCACGTCCCACGCGGGCACTTCGACTTCCCGGACCTCGTGCTCGCTCTCGTCGGAGCGGGGGAGACCGTAAAGAGCTACCGCTACGCGGGGCCGTGGTTCGACATCGGGACCGCCGAGGAGCACGAGCGTGCCGTCGCCGCGTTCCAGGCGGATCCTCAGCGCTTTGCCTGAGAATCCGATGTCGTCAGCGGGAGGCGGTGTGCTCTTTAGCGGGGCCTCGTGGCTGCGCCGAATCGGGCGCGCGGCCGTAGGGCTCGCGGGCAGCCTGCGCGTGATGGCCGACTGGCAAAGCCGGCGCCGGCTGCTCACCGCGAAGCTCAGCGCGAGGCTGGGGCGCGACGGCGTCGACCCGGTGGCTTTGCGAATCAGGGGCCCCGCAGCGCTCGAGGTGTTCGTCCGCCCCGGAACCAGCGACATGGGCATCCTCTACGAGCACTTCGCTCGCGGGGCTCACCTGCCTCCGGGGGCCGAGCCGATGCGCCAGATCATCGAGCTGGGCACGGGATCGGAGCTCGCCCTGGCTGATCTCGCGCGACGCTACCCAGGCGCCAGGCTGCTGGGCGTCGAGCCCGATCGCGAGAACGCTGAGATGGCACGGCTCAACACCGAGCCGTTCGGAGACCCTTGCAGCGTCCTCGAGGCAGCGGTGTGGGATGTTGACGCCGATCTCGTGATCGAGGGGCAGCTCACGGGACTGCTCGTCGTTCGGCCCGCCAGCGAGGACGAACGAGGGTCGGCCGTCCGCGGCCTGAGCATGGAGGGATTGCTGTCCGAGCAGATGCCCCACGACCCGATCGACTTCCTGCACGTCGACATCGCCGGTGTCGAGCCACGGGTCTTCACGCCCGGCGTGCGTTGGATGCAGCGGATGCGGTCGATCACGATCCAGGTCTATCCGGATCGCGGCCTGACGCAGGACCAGTGCGTCGAGCTCTTGCACGGTTACGGGTTCGTGACGCGCCCCGATGTGGCGTGGTGGGGCGGTCAGGTCTTCGGGGTTCGCGATGGCTGACGGCTCGGCTCGCATCCTGCTCGTCGTGGCGCTTGGCCTCGTCGCCGCCTTCGCGCTGGTCGTCGTTGCGCTCGGCGATGGAGGGGACGACGCGCCTGGCGTCACGGTGGGCCTCACCTCGCCGGCTGATTCTGCCGCCGGGGCACCGACGGGCGACCCGGCGTCGGGCGAGATTCGGTTCGTGCGCAGCGCGACCACGGAGTTCGACCCCTTCCTGCTCGAGGGAACGCTCGAGGACCGCGCCTTCATCCGCGATCATTACTGGCGACTGCGCGGTTTTCCCCCCTTCTCGGACGAGGCGATCGAGTGGGGCCCCCCGGCGCACTTCTACGACGACCTCTATGCCCTTTACCCGAGCGAGGCGAAAACCCAGCAGCTGATCGAGCAGCATCCGGATTGGATCTTGCGCAACGGCGAGGGAGCCCCGCTGTACATCCCCTTCGATTGCGCCGAGGGGACCTGCCCCGCCTACGCAGGCGATCCGGGCAATCCGCAGTTTCGGGCCCACTGGATCGAGCAGGCCGCACGCCAGCTCGCCAAGGGCTACGTCGGGATCTTCGTCGACAACGTCAACTTGGAGATGCGCGTCAGCGACGGGTTCGGGGTGGCGGTGGCGCCGCTGGACCCGCGGACCGGCAAAGCGATGACTCTCGATGCCTGGCAGGGCTACGTGGCGGACTTCGTGGAGCAGATTCGAGCTGCATTCCCCGCGGCCGAGCTGGTCCACAACACGATCTGGTTCACGCCCAGGACGAGCGCCGTCAGGCGGGCGGTCGAGGCAGCTGACTACGTCGAGGTCGAACGGGGATTCAGCGATTTCAACCTCGCCGGGGGCGACGGGTCGGGGTACATGTCGCTGATAGACCACGTGGACTGGGTGCATTCGCTGGGACGCTCGGTGATGCTCGAGCCCTACGACCTCGACGCCTCGCGCCGGCTGTTCGAGCTCGCCAGCTACTTTCTGGTCAACGACGGGGTCGATTCGCTCGCTTCTGACTTCGAGGCCAACCCCGACAACTGGTGGCCCGGCTGGGAAGCGGACCTCGGCGCGCCGCTGGGCCCGCGTACGCAATCCGGAGGCGTCCTGCGTCGCGACTTCGAGCGCGGGATGGTGCTCGTCAACCCGCCCGGTACGCCGCCGAGGACCGTCGCGCTCCCCGGGCCCCACGTCGACCTCGAGGGGACGCCCGTCGAGGCCGTGGACCTCGGACCCGCGCAGGGCGCGGTGCTGCTCGCGCGATGACCCGCGATCGCATCCTGCTGCTCGGTCCGCTCGCTCCACCGCACGTCGTCGATCAGGCCGTAGCGCTCAAGGACCGGGGGTTCGACGTGCACGTCGGCGGTGACGCCGAGGACGCGCTGGCCGATCCGACGCTCGGCGAGGCGTCGATCCCCGTCCACGCGCCGCCCGTGCGAAGGCGGCGGTCGCCTCTCGGCGTCGCGGCGACGGTGCGATGGATTCGCGAGCTCGCCGCAGAGCTGCGGCCGGACATCGTCAGCGCTCACTGGCTGCCTTCCTTCGGCTTCGCCGCCGCGGCTGCCGGCGTCGGCCCACTTGCCCTGACCGCATGGGGAACCGACATCTACGGCGCCGGGCGCTTGATGCGGGTGGCTGATCGCTACGCGCTGAGGCGCGCCGACCTGGTGATGGCGGACGCCGAGAACGTCCTCGACGAATGCGTCGACCTCGGTGCTCGCCGGGATCGCACCGCGATCATCCAGTGGGGCGTGGACCTGTCGCTGTTCACGCCGGGCGACCGCGCCGCCGCGAAGCGTTCACTCGGCCTCGGACCGGGCCCGGTGGTGCTCAGCCCACGCTCCTTCATGCCGGTCTACAACATCCCGACGATCATCGAGGCATTCGGCAGGGTTGGCGCCGAGCTCGAGGATGCCCAGCTCGTGCTCAAGCACATCGGGACCCTGCAGATCGAGCTGCCGGAGCTTCCGTATCCCGAGCGCGTACAGATCGTCGGCCGAGTGGCCTACGAGCGCATGGCCGACCACTACCGCGCCGCCGACGTCTGCGTGTCGCTGACCTCCGCCGACGCAACGCCGAGAACGGTGTGGGAGGGGATGGCCTGCGGCTGCGCGATGGTCGTCTCGGACCTGCCTTGGGTCTACGACCTGCTCGAGCCGGGTCGCGACGTCGTCGCCGTTCCCGTCGACGTCGAGCCGCTCGCGGATGCGATTCTTAGCCTGCTCCGCGATCCGGACATGGCGCAGCGGATCGCGGCGCAGGGACGCGCCCTCGTCGAACGCGAGCTCGACCGCGAGGCGCAGATGGACCGGCTCGCCGAGATCTACGAACGCTTGGCCGCTCAGCCGAATCGCGAATGACCGCCGGCGCGACAGGGGCCGGCAGCGCAGCGCGCATCGCAGTCGTGATCCCGTGCTTCAACGACGGACGGCTCGTCGCCGACGCAGCCCACTCGGTCCAAGAGCCCGACCCCGTCGAGATCGTCGTCGTCGACGACGGCTCGACGGATC
>Ga0136620_10000225_pt1 | contig 25465 bp, 24 predicted proteins | sample AntDrymUQ4162106_2_FD_104806 | JGI IMG/M metagenome (GOLD analysis project Ga0136620, IMG submission 104806) | Polar desert sand microbial communities from Dry Valleys, Antarctica - metaG UQ416 (21.06) | ecosystem: Environmental > Terrestrial > Soil > Desert | place: Antarctica: Dry Valley... | reverse complement strand
GCGTGTTGCTGCACAACGCCGCGGCGCTGGCCGGCCTGCGGATTCCGGTCGTACTGGCCGGCAACGCAACGGTGCGTGCGGAGGCCGCGGAGCTGTTCGCCGGACGAGGCCGGGTGGTGTTGCCGACGGCGAACGTGCTGCCCGACATCGGGGCGATCGACCCGGCCCCGGCGCGGGCGACGATCCGGCAGGTATTCCTCCAGCACGTCATCGGCGGCAAGGGGCTCTCCCGAGGGACGCGCTTCGCCCGGCTCGTGAGTGCGGTGACACCCGATGCGGTTCTCTCGGGTGTGGGCCTGCTCGGCGAGATGGTCCGCGCTCGCGATGCAGGTGCGCAGGGAGTCGTGGTCGTCGACGTCGGCGGTGCGACGACGGACGTGTACTCCGCGCTGAGGCCGGAAGAGGCCCGCAGCGCCGTGGCACCGCTGTGGGATCGGCGCACGGTGGAGGGTGATCTCGGGATGCGCTGGAGCGCTCCGTCGCTGGTTGCCGCGGGTTCGGCCGAACGTCTCGACGTCCACGGCCTGACGGATCCGGCCGCTCGGCGTTCCGCGACCGTCGATCTGCTGCCGAGGACGGCGGCGGACCGCGATGTGGACGCGCGGCTCGGTGCGTTGGCCGCGACCATCGCGCTACGCCGGCACGTTCGCGCGGAGAGCGCGTACGACGAGGGCAGCGTCAGCGCCTCGGGAGCGGCCCTCGTGGTGCTCTCCGGTGGGGTGTTCCGGCACCGTGACCCGAGCGGTCGGGACGCGGTGGTCGAGTCGTTGCGGGCAGACCGAGGAGGTGCCCGCGCTGTTCTCGATCGGGCCCGGGTGGTGGTCGACGATGGCTTCCTGCTGGCCCCGGTAGGACTGCTCCGAGCGGCTCATCCGGCTGCCGCCCGCAGCCTGCTCGAGCGCTTGCTCACCGACTGACCCCACCGTTTGCGTACACCGGCAGTCCGCTGTCCACAGGGTTACGACGAGGACTGTGTTGATCAGTGGGTGGTGAGGGAGCCGGCCCAGCCGGGGCTGACCGCGGTCACCAGATCGAGACCCTGGCCGGTGCCGCAGTCCAGCACGTCGTAGCCGCCCTCACCGGCGCCCACACAGGCGATCACCGTGACCAGCCCGGCGCGGCGCTGAAACCAGCTCTGCCGCACCCGCCAGCCGACGAGCGCCCGCTGCTCCAGCACGACCCGGCGCCGGAGCACCGAGCCCGAGCGGACAGCGAGCGCGGCGGCGTCGGCGGCATGACCGAGAGCGTGGTAACGGTCTATGCCCAGCGCGACGCCGGCCACCGCCACCACCGCGGCGACGGTCGCGGCGACCGGCAGGTCGACGAGGAGCAGGACCACGGCGATCAGCGCCGGCGGACCGACCGCTCGGAGCAGCCGGCGACGCAACGCCGCCGACGGGTGCGGCCGGAGCGGAGTGTCGAAGCGCCGCACGGCGGAGGCCGCCACGTCCTCGGCGACCCGCAGCGGGCCCAACGGGAGCAGCTGCCCGCGCCGGTTCTGGTCGCCGAGTCCGGTCACCAGCGCGGTGAGCCGGGCCGCGCGGACCAGCCGGAGACCCAACCCCTGCGAGAGCACGTAACCGCGGATCCGGTCGATCTCCAGGGACACCGTCCGCCGGGTGAGCAGGCCGCGCTCGGCGACCAGGTTGCTGCCGCGGGCGGCGAGCACAAAGCCCCAGTTCGCAACCGCGCCGGCCAGCAGCGCGCCGACCGCCACGACCGCCAGCGCACCGATGAGGCTCAACGCGATGCGGCCGGCGCCGGCCCCCTCGGGGATCTCCACAAGGTCTCGAAGCCCGGTCGGGATCGGCAAGCTCCCCACGTCGCGCAGGAGCGTCCCGCCGATAGCCAGCGGTACGGCGAGGTAGCTGCCGACGAGCGGCGCGTAAAGCAGCCACCGCGGGTCCAACCGCGCGAAGACCCGCTCCGCTGCGACATCGGGCGCGACCGCAACTTCGGGCGCCTGCGCAACAGCGGGGCCACCGCCCACGGCCCGCTGCACCAGGAGCAGTTCGCGCAGGCGGCGGGCGTCCGTCGCGGAGACCGCGTCGAGCACCGCCTCGTCGTTCCCGCCGGTCCCCGCGGCGGCATCAACCCGCAGGACGGCGATCCGGAACAGCCGGTGCAGCGCAGAGGCCTCCACGTCCACGCCGCGAACCCGGTCCAGCGGCACTGCCCGCTCGGAGCGCGTCAGCAGGCCCTGCCTGACCAGCAGCCGTTGAGCGTCGATCTGGTAGCTGAACCGCCACCAGCGCAACACCGAAAAGGCCAATGACGCGAGGGTGGCCGCTACCGCGATGCCGATCAGACCGACCGACCCCAGATTGCCCTGTACGGCGACGACCACCGCGATCGGGCCGGCGCTGGACAGGATCGCCCGGGCCTGCCGGAAGGTGACCGTGTGTACGACGAGAACCCGCCAGTCCAGCCTCTGCTCGGTCAGGCCGGAGGTGGGCGGGGCGTTCATGAGCCCGCCTCCGTCCGGGAGCACACACTGAGCCCACCCTGCGCAGAGCGCACGAGAGCGGACTGGACGGAGGTGGGCGGGGCAGTTGTCATGTCGCCTCGTCGCGAATCGCCGCCGCTCGGTGCGCCAGGTCCGGCGCGACCGCACCGGCGAGACCGGCGTCGAGGTGCACGATCTCGACCGTTCCCTTCGAGGAGGCCGTGAGCAGCGCCACCGAGGCCAGCCCGAACAGCCGCTGCATCGCCCCACGGTTGATGTCGACGGTCTGGATCCGAGCGATCGGGATGATCGTCCAGTTCTGCGTCAACCAGCCGGTCAGCGTGAACACCGACTCCTCGGTCACCTCCCAGCGGTGCACCCGATAGCGCAGCCGCGGCCGGATCGCCACTGCGATGACCGCGTACGCACCAGCGAGGTACGGCGCCGCCGCGGCCGCGAAACGCAGCGGCGCGGCAGCCGCGGAGGGGACCAGCACCGCCGCCACGATCGCCGCCGCCAGCAGGAAGAGCGAGGAGATGGCCCCCTCCAGCGTCCACAGGCCGATCGCGCCGCGAGAGATCTGGTACGCCGGCGTACGGGGCGCCGCCCGAGGTGACGTCACGCGGGCAGCAGCTCGGCGACGGCCGGCGGGCTCTCCACGTGGGCATTGTGTCCGAGGCCGGGCAGCACCACGACCTCGACGCCGTACCGCGCCGCGAAGTCGTCGTACTCCCCAACGGCGACCATTGTGTCCCGCTCGCCGTGAGCGACCGTCACCGCAGTCCCCGCGGACACCGCGGCACTGAACAGGTAGTCGAACGGTGGTACGCCCACCGCGAACGAGCGCGGATCCTGCATCAGCTGCCACCCCGACCCGGTCGGCGCCAGACCCCGCTCGACGAACTCGCTGTCAGGGCTCAGGTAGTCGCCGAGGCCGTTGACCCGCAGCAGAAAGGCGGCGGCTTCCTCGCGACTGTCGAAGCTGCGGGCCGGCTTGGCGGCCAACGAGTCAAGCGAGGCGGTGAACTCCGGCGGCCAGACCGCGCGCATCCCGACCGTGACGACACTGTCGACGGGCCGCAGCGCGGCCAGCGCCAGCCCGACCGCACCGCCGAAGGAGTGACCGAGCACGACAACTCTGTCCCTGTCGCGCAGCGTGCCGGCTACCCGCGACGCGCAGTCGGCATAGGTGTACGACGGCAGCGCCGGGGACCAGCCGTGCCCGGGCAGGTCGACCGTCAGCCAGCGTCGCCCAGACAGCAGCGGGAGCAGGCGCGACCAGACTCTGCTGTTGCCGCCCAGGCCGTGCAGCAGGACCACCATCGGCCGGTCGCCGGTGCCGCCGTGATCCATGTTCAAGCCGCCCCCGTCCGGGGTGCCGCAACCGTTGCCCAAGCGTCGGCCACCCTTCGAACGGATCACGACGGCGGGCGGGCCGGCCGCGATCCGCGGCCGGCGAACTCGCCGAACAGCTGCGCCACGGCGATCCGAACCGACATCGACCAGGTGGGGTAGGCATGCACGCTCTGCGCGATCCGCCCGGCCAGCATCCCGGTACTCATCGCGAGGACGCCCTGCGTGATGAGCTCTCCCGCCACGGGTCCGACGACAGTCATTCCGATGATCTTCTGCAGCACCCGGGCCGAGAGCAAGCCGCCAGGAGTGACCGCGACGACTTTGACGAACCCCCGGGTCTCCCCGGCGCAACGCGCCCTGTCGCTGGTGCTGTCGAGTAGGTAGCTCACCCGCGCGCGTTCGCCGTACTGCTCATAGGCCTGCGCCTCGGTCAGGCCGACGTGTGCCACCTCGGGGTCGGTGAACGTGACCCACGGGATAGCTGCCGGGTCCCATGACTTGCGTCCGCCGAGTGCTCCCGGGCGGCCGGCGCGGGCGAAGGCGTTGCCGGCGGCGATCTTGCCCTGCTCGTACCCGACGTGGGTGAACTGCAGCGGCGAGCAGACGTCACCGGCGGCGAACACGCCGTCGGCGGTCGTGGCCAGGTGCTGGTCGACGACGACGCGCCCGCCCTCGCTGGTGCGGACTGCTGCCGCGCTCAGGCTCAGCTCGGAGGTGCGCGGCGAACGGCCCACCGCGACGAGCAGGTGCGAGCCGGACACGGTCGCGCCATCGGCGAGTGTCAGGGTCGGCCCGCTCGCGGCCGAGGCGACGTTCTGGCCCAGCTGCAGCCTGACCCCGTCCTCGGTCAACGCCGCTGCGACAACCCGGCTGGCCTCGGGTTCGTCCCGTGGCAGGAGTCGGTCCGCGCCCTCCACGATGGTCACCGCGGACCCGAGCCGGGCGAAGGCCTGCGCGAGCTCGCAACCGATCGGGCCGCCGCCGAGGACCAGCAGCTGCTCGGGCTGCTCGGTGAGGGAGAACACCGTCTCGTTCGTCAGGTAGTCCAGCTGCTCCAAGCCGGGTACCGGAGGGACCGTCGGTGCCGCGCCGGAGGCGATGACGACGCGCTGGGCGGTCAGGGTCTGCTCGCCGACGAGCACCGTCCGGTCGTCGGCGAACCGGCCGGCTCCCACCACCAGGTCGATGCCCTGCCGCCTCAGTAGCGCCGGTGATTCATCCTTCTCGATCTGGGCTATGACGTCGGCCACCCGACTCAGCACGGCGGCGAAGTCGACATTGACGTCGGCGGTGAAGCCGTAGCGCGCGCCGTCCCGCGCGGCGGCGACTCGGCGCGCGGACTCGATCAGCGTCTTGCTCGGCACGCAGCCGTAGTGCGTGCAGTCACCGCCCGGTCGGTTCGGCTCCACGAGCGCCACGCTGTGCCCGGCGGTCCGTGCGGTGGTGGCCGCCCCCAGCCCGGTCGCGCCAGCCCCCAGCACTATCAGGTCGTACGCCGACGCACGCTCGCTCATGCGCCGCATGGTGTCAGGTTCGGCTGCCGCATCCGCAGCGGTGTAGATAAGTGGCTTGCCGACGATGAGTTTGCGCGCTCCACTCGGTCTGTGGTGTAGCGAGACCCGACAGTTGAGGAGTTCCCATGACATCCCAGTCCACCCTCGCGATCGAGGCCACCGGCTTGGTCAAGGTCTTCGGCGACACCCGTGCCGTCGACGGCGTCGATCTGGCCGTTCGCAGCGGCTCGGTGTACGGCGTACTCGGCCCCAACGGCGCCGGCAAGACCACGACGATCCGGATGCTGGCGACGTTGATTCGCCCGGACGGGGGAAGCGCCCGGGTCCTCGGGCACGACATCGTGCAGGAGCCGGGCGCGGTCCGCAGGGCGGTCAGCCTCACCGGCCAGCTCGCCTCCGTTGACGAGGACCTGACCGGGCGGGAGAACCTGATCCTGTTGGGTCGGCTGCTCGGCCTCCGGCGAAACGCGGCCAAGACCCGCGCGGCGGAGCTGCTCGAAGCGTTCGGGCTCGCCGAGGCCGCCGGGCGGATGGTCAAGAACTACTCCGGTGGCATGCGGCGACGCCTCGATGTCGCGGCGAGCATCGTTGTGACGCCCCAGCTGATGTTCCTGGACGAGCCGACGACTGGTCTCGACCCGCGCTCCCGCAACCAGGTCTGGGGCATCATCCGCGCGCTCGTCGCAGAGGGAACCACGATTCTGCTGTGCACCCAGTACCTCGAGGAGGCCGACCAACTCGCCGACGGCATCGCCGTGATCGACCACGGCAAGGTGATCGCCGAAGGAACGCCAGGGCAGCTCAAGGCGTCGGTGGGCACCGGAGCGCTGCACGTTCGGCTACTGGACCCCCAGCAGCGGCCGCAGGCCGAGCAGCTGATCGGCCGCGCGCTCGGCGCCGTGCACCTGGAGCCCGACCTGGCGGCACTGTCGGTCCAGTGCTCCGACGCCGGCCGGGCGGCCGAGGCGGTTGCCGAGCTGTCTCGCTCGGGTATCGGCGTCGCCGACTTTTCCCTGGGCCAGCCAAGCCTCGACGAGGTATTCCTGGCCCTGACCGGCCACCCGGCGGAGAACGATTCAGATCAGCAACCAGACGCTATTGCGGAGGAGCAGCCAGCATGAGTACCCCAGCCACTGAAGCCAGCCTGATGACCGAGGCCGACGAGGCAGCGGTCCGTAAGGCGATCTCCTCGACTTCGCGACCTCCGACCGCCAGCCCGCTGTCGGCAGCCTTCACCTTCGGCTGGCGGGGGATGCTCAAGGTCAAGCACGTCCCCGAGCAGCTCCTCGACGTCACGATCACGCCGGTGATGTTCGTCCTGATGTTCACGTACCTGTTCGGCGGGGCGGTCGCCGGGTCCACGGGCGCCTACCTCGACTACATCCTCCCCGGGGTCCTGGTGATGTCCGTGCTGTTCACCACCGTGTACTCGGGGGTCGCGCTCAACACCGACCTCACGAAGGGCGTCGTCGACAGGTTTCGCTCGCTGCCGATCTGGCGCCCGTCACCGCTGGTCGGATCGCTGCTCGGGGACAGCGTCCGCTACCTGGTCGCGGGAACGGTGATCATCGTGCTGGGAGTGGCCCTGGGCTACCGGCCGGACGCAGGTGTCGGGGGCGTCCTTGCGGCGCTGGCGCTGGTGGTCGTCTTCGCCTTTGGCCTGTCCTGGGTCTTCACGACCCTCGGGCTGCTGTTGCGCTCTCCCAACGCCGTCATGAACGCCGGCTTCATGGGCATCTTTCCGTTGACCTTCCTGTCAAACGTCTTCGTCGACCCGTCGACGTTGCCGGCCGGGCTCGAGGCGTTCGTGAACGTCAACCCGATCTCGATCCTGGCGAACGCGTCACGCGGGCTGATGGAAGGGACCGCGTCGGCAGCCGACATCGGGATCGTGCTGGCGACGGCCGCCGTGCTGACCGCCGTGTTCGCGCCGCTGACGACCCGGCTGTATCGCCGGGGTTGAGTGCGAGGATGGGAGGCGTGACGACACCAGGAATGCCTCCGATCCGGCAACTCAGCGTCGAGGAGTTGCCGGCTTCGCCCACGGTGCTCGACGTCCGTGAGGACGACGAGTGGGCCGCCGGTCACATCGACGGGGCGATCCACATCCCGCTCGGCGAGCTGACCGGCCGGCTGCCCGAGCTGCCCGATGCCGATCCGCTCGTCGTGACGTGTCGCGGCGGTGGACGCTCCGCACGGGCGACCGCGTACCTGCAGCAGATCGGCATCGACGCGGCGAACCTCGACGGTGGCATGCAGGCGTGGAGCGCTGCCGGTCGGTCCATGGTCAGCGAGAGCGGTGCCCCACCGACCGTGATCTGAGCGCTACCGACCTGACCGAATCCGCCGCCCGGCGTGCACCTCCCGAGTACGCTGGGGATGAGCTTGGGGTGCGCCGACGGCGAGCCGGACTGAACCGAACTGGGAGGCGTTGGTCGTGTCGGGAACGGCGCTTCACGACACGGCGGCGTGACCGCGATGCGCAGGCCCACCGCGGTCGCCGGATTGCTCGTGCTGATCCTCACCGCTGTTGTCGGGTGTGAGGCAACCAGCGCGGACGACGGGGCGGCGCCCACCGCGACCACGCCGGTTGCCCAGGACGAACTGTCCCGCCTGATCGCACGCGCGCAGCAGCGACTGCAGAGCAATCCCGAGGACTACCGGACCTGGGCGGAGCTTGGATCGGCGTACGTCGAACAGGCCCGCGTCACCGCCGATCCGTCCTACTACCCGAAATCCGAGGGTGCGCTGGAGACGTCGCTGGACCTGAACGACGCCGCGAACGACGTCGCGCTGACCGGAATGGGCGCGCTGTCCAACGCGCGGCACGAGTTTGCCGCCGCCGCGGACTGGGCACGCCAGGCGCTGCAGGTCAACCCCGCCGGGGCCACGACGTACGGCGTACTGGCCGACGCCTTGACCCAACTGGGTGACTACGACGGCGCCACCGAGGCGATCCAGCAGATGCTCGACCTGCGGCCGGGCATCCCGTCGTTCACCCGCGCGTCCTACAACCTGGAGTTGCACGGCAACATCGACGGTGCCCGCAGCGCGTTGGAGCAGGCGCTGGAAACGGCGTTCTCGCCGTCGGACGTCGCGTTCTGCCGGACCTACCTGGGGCAGCTGAGCTTCTCGCAGGGCGACCTCGACGACGCCGCCGAGCAGTACGAGCTCGGTCTGCGGGAGTCTCCGGGCGAGCCGTCCCTGCTGATCGGGCAGGCGCGGGTCGCGGCCGCCCGGGGCGAGGAGGAAGCCGCGCTGGGGGGCTACGGGGACGTCGTGGCTGTTCGACCGTTGCCGGAGTACCTCGTCGAGTTCGGGGACTACCTGCTGTCCCTTGGGCGGACCGAGGAGGCGGACTCGCAGTTCGCCCTGTTCGAGACCACCCAACAGCTGTTCGAGGGCAACGGCGTACGGGACAACCTCACCCTTGCTCTGGTCGAAGCCGACCACGGTGACCCGGCTGCCGCGGTGGCGGCGGGGGAGGCGGAGTGGGCGCAGCGGGAGAACGTCGACTCCGCCGACGCGCTGGCGTGGGCGCTGCATAGCGCCGGGCGCGATGCCGAGGCGCTGCCGTATGCGCAGCAGGCGACAGGGATCGGCGGCAGGAACGCCGCGTTCCTGTACCACCGGGGGATCATCGAGCAGGCGCTCGGCCTTACCGAGCAGGCTCGGCAGACGTTGGACACGGCGCTGGACATCAACCCGTACTTCTCCCCGTTACACGCGCCGCAGGCGAAGGAGGCGCTCGCCGCCCTCGGCGGGCCGCTGTGAGGCCGATCGCCCGGCTCGGGATCCTCGCGTGCGCCGTCGGCGCGATCCTCGCCGTACCGGCGACGGCTGCTGTGGCGCACCCACTCGGCAACTTCACGGTCAACCACTACAACGGCATCGAACTGTTCCCCGGCCGGGTCCACGTCCTCGCCGTCGTCGACACCGCCGAGATCCCGACCGCGCAGGAGTTCCCGGCAGTCGACACCGACGACTCCGGCACGCTGTCCGATGCGGAGCTGGCGTCCTACGCCGAGGACCAGTGCCAGGATGTCGCGGCCGCCGTCACGGCCGACGTCGACGGTACGGCGCTGGAATGGACGATCAGCGACCCGACACTGGAAAGCGTCCCCGGCGTCGCCGGCCTGCCCACCCTGCGGTTGACCTGCAAGCTGAGTGCGGCGGCGGATCTGAGCGGCCCGTCCACCGTGACGCTGGCCGACGAGTTCCGAGCGGGGCGGGTCGGCTGGCGGGAGATCACCGCGGTGGGCGACGGCGTCCGGCTGCTGCGGCCCGCCGTCCCGGCGGTGAGTATCAGCGACGAGCTGCGCGCCTACCCCGAGGATCTGCTGCTCTCGCCACTGGAGATCGCCGCGGTGACGTTGCGGACGGAGCCTGGTGAGGGGTCGACCGGCTCGGGGGAGTTCCGGACCGGGGCCTCGGCGGATCCCTTCACCCGGCTCATCGCCGGCGCTGACGCCTATCTCGAGGAGCTCATCGGCCCGGAACTCACACCGCTGGTGGGCGTGCTGGCGGTCCTGCTAGCGGTTCTGCTCGGCGCCGGCCATGCGTTGCTGCCGGGGCACGGCAAGACGGTGATGGCGGCCTATCTGGCCGGTCGACGCGGGTCGCGGCGGGATGCGCTCATCGTGGGTGCGACGGTGACCGGTACACACACCGCCGGGGTGCTCGTGCTCGGCATCGCCATCTCGGTGTCCAGCACGCTCGCCGGCGAGCAGGTGCTGCGGTGGCTTGGCGTGCTCAGCGGGATCCTGGTCGCCGCCATCGGTGTGGCCCTGTTGCGCTCCGCGCTGCGGTCGCGGCGGGCGCGGGCAGCGGAACTGTCCGAGGCTGCGGTCCTGGTCGGTGCGGGCGGCCTCGAGGAGTCAGCGCCGGTGCGGGACCTCGGTGGGAGCTCGCCCGAGCACGGCCATCCGCACGACCACTCCCACGATCACGATCACGATCACGATCACGATCACGCGGGTGACCACGGACACGATCCTGGGCACACCCATGCGGCTGGCTTCGGGCACTCCCATAGCCACGGTTTCGGGCAGTTCCATTCGCACGCCCCGAGTGGCGGGTACAGCCGGGCCGGGCTGATCGGCATGGGCATTGCCGGTGGTCTGGTGCCGAGCCCGTCCGCCTTGGTCGTGCTCCTGGCATCGATCGGGCTCGGGCGTACGGCGTTCGGTGTCGGACTGGTGTTCGCCTACGGCCTCGGGATGGCTGGGACGCTGACCGCAGTGGGTCTGCTGTTGGTCCGGATGCGCGCTCGGTTGGCCGTCCGGGCTTCCGGCGGGCGGCTTGGGCAGTCCGCCGCCGCTGTCGCGGCTGCCCTACCCGTGCTCACTGCCCTCCTGGTCTTAATCGTCGGCGCAGCCTTGGCCCTGCGCGGCGTCCTCTCACCCGTCTAGACACCTCGGATCGGAGACCGCAGTGCCTACCTGGCGATGTACCGCCCTTGGGGCCGCCTTGCTGCTGCTGCTGCCGCTGACCGGTTGCAGCAGCGACGACGGCCGCTTCGACCCGGGCGGGTCCGGGGAGATCTCCTGCATGGAGCATCAGACCGAGGAACCCGGCACGGCGTACACCGGCGGGGAGAACGGCGACACTGCCGCGATCCTGGCCGTGCTGCGGTACTACGTCTCGAACGGCGCCAAGCCCTACTGCGACGGCGAGCCCCCGACCGAGACGGACCGGATGTGGGCCCAGCTCGTCGTCGACCTCGGCGGCAACGCGGACAGCGTCGCACCGATCCTTGAAGCCGAATGACTCTCCGGCCATGACCCGACCTCGACTCCGACGACTTCGGGCGAGGCGACTCCAGATTCTGGTAGCCGTTGTGATAAGCGGGCTTCTGGTCGTGCTCGGCTTCGTCCTGGTGACTCGACCGGCTACCATCCGCGACGACTTCTCGCCGAAGACCGGAGCCTGGTTCGGAGGGGCGGTCAACCTGGATTCCGAGAGGGACAACGAGGCGTCAGGCAATCCTCGGGACGTTGTCACTCGACAGAGTCAGCTCTGCCGCAAGTTCGACAACCTGCACTATTATCTGTACGGGCTGGCGGTACCTGATGTCCAGCTGGAAAATGTTCGCTGGGCGATCGACGAAAACGAAACCCCGCTGGTGACACTGTCGTGGCCGCAGCGTATGCCGTCGAACCCGGACTTCATCCCGCAAGTAGCTTCGGGAAACTATGACCAGGAAATCGCGATAACCGCCGCCAGAATCAAGGCTCTCGACGGCCGGGTGATACTGCGACCCTTCTGGGAGTTCAACCACGCCGACAACGGTCTGGGCGCTGCCAACTACGGGGGTGACCACGGGCAGTTCATCAAAGCCTGGCAGCGTACCCACGCGATCTTCTTTGGTGACGCTGCAACGTGGCGAGCGATGAATATCCGCGGCAGCCCTGTTGACGCCGCCAACGTGCGCTTCTCCTGGACGCCCGGTGCGGCCCGGCCCAACATAATCGTGGACGGAGTGAGCGAGGACTATCGGCCGTACTATCCCGGCGATCAGTACGTTGACTGGATCGGTATCGACAGCTACACAAGCAACCGGATGGTGTATCTTCGCGACGTCTTCCTTCCGCCGACTCAGCTGGTCGACTGGTATGCCACGTACGCCCCGCGCGGCAAGCCAATGACCGTGAGTGAGATCGGCATTCAGCCGCAGTCATCCTATCCGAACCGGAGCCCATCCCGGGCCGAATGGTATGGCAATGCTCAAGCGGCTCTGAAGGAGCTGCCAATGATAAAGCTCTTCAGCTATTTCGATGTGTCCAACGACAGGAACCCGCTCAGGGAGTCATACCAAGTCGATGCCCCCGGTGGTGCCGGGGACGACTCGGCCGGCCGCGCCCTGGCGGCCTACTCGGCGCTGGCCAACGACCCGCACTTCCGACCGGCCGGCGGTGGCTCTGGGTGCGATCCAGCGCCGGATCAACCGGCAACAGCTCGCACATCATCCGCGCTGGCGACGGCAACCCGTGGCCGACGGGTTCAGTCCAGGTGGGCGGCGATCGACGGGATGCGGCTGACCAGCTCGGCGAGGGGCCGCTCGGAACGCGGCGGCTCACCTCCGGCCATCAGGTTCGCCATTCCCTCGTCACCGGCCGCAGCGGCGACCGGAATCCCGTCCAACATCAACTGAATCCGATACGGGACGGCGGGCAAGATGTCGCGGGCACTGTCAGCACCGTAGGTGGACGCTATGACGTGAAGTCGCGCGGCGGCGTACTCGGTGCCGATGTCGCTCCACAAAGGCACACAGTTCCAGGCGATGAACGCCAGCTCCAGCAACGGAGTCGACGGGCCGGCGAGATCCCAGTCGAACACCCCGACAAGTGAGTCGCCGTCAAAGCAGATGTTGTAGGGCGCGATGTCGTTGTGCGCAATCAACGTGGGCGCACCGACGTCGAAGAACCGCCACGGCCCGCTATGGGCGAAGCCTTCGACCGCTTCGTGAAAGCACCGGGTCCAGCTCACGACCGAGCGCAACTGTATTTCTGTGAGCATCTCGATGTCGCTGTCGATGACGCGGCCTGGCAGGTATGTCCGTACCTCGCGCGGTGTCCATGGCCCGGTGGTTCGGCGGACCGTTTCACCGACCCGCCAAGCGCCACCCACATTTGCCCGCGAGTCGCTCGCCCTCACCGTCTGGTGAGCCGGGGCGCATTCAGCCCGCATCCACGGCAGGCCGCTCCTGCACCGCCCAACTGTTCCCGTCGGGGTCGCTGAAGTAGATGAAGGAGTTCCAGGCTTCGCCTCGCCCCTCCACCTGGTCAGCGCCGTCATAGTGCACGATCGGTCCCGTCTCCACGCCCCGCTCGACGAGTTCAGCCCGGGCGGCCTCGATGTCGGACACGACAAGCTGCAAGCCCTTGGCCGAACCCGGCGTCGACTCGACTATCCCGGCTCCCACGACGATCGAGCATGCCGACCCCGGAGGGGTCAGCTGCACGATGTGCGTGTCGTCGTCGATCCGCGTGTCGTGGTCGACGACGAAGCCGACTTGCTCGGCATAGAAGCGTGTCGCCCGGTCCACGTCCGAGACCGGAACGACCACGACTTCCAATTTCCAATCCATAGCGCGTCAGCCCTTCGTGTCGGGGAAGCGGTAGTCGGTGAAGCGGCTGCGCAGATCTTTCTTGGAGAACTTGCCGACGCTGGTCTTCGGCACCTCGTCGATGAACTCGACCGCCTCGGGCAGCCACCACTTGGCAACCAGTGGCCGCAGATGGTCGAGCAACTCCTCGGCCGTCGCGGTCTGCCCTTCGTTGAGTACGACGCAGGCCAACGGCCGCTCGTCCCACTTCGGGTGCGGGATCCCGATCACCGCGGCCTCGGCCACGGCGGGGTGGCCCATGAGCAGGTTCTCCAACTCCACCGAGCTGATCCACTCGCCTCCGGACTTCACCAGGTCCTTGGTCCGGTCGACCAACCGGATCGATCCGAACCGGTCGATCGCCGCCACGTCACCTGTCTTCATCCAACCGTCCGCAGTGGACAGCTCAACCTCGTCGTCGGGGTCGTAGTAGTCGCGGGCCACCCAGGCGCCGCGGACCTGCAGCTCACCGGTTGCCTCGTCGTCCCATGGCAGCTCGTCGATGGTGTCGGTCTCGACGATTCGCAGCTCGACGCCGGCCATCGGCGTACCCTGCCTCGCGCGGATGGCGACGAGGTCGCTGTCGGATGCGCCGTGATCCCGTGACTGGACTCGGCAGACCGATCCGAGCGGATGGGTCTCGGTCATCCCCCAGGCGTGCAGGATCGGCTTGCCGGTCTTCTCCCGATAGGCCTCGGACAGCGCAGCAGGCACAGCGGATCCGCCGCAGATCAGGCTTCGCAGCGACGACAGGTCGAGGTCGTCGAGCAGCGGCAACAGCCCCTGCCAGATCGTCGGTACGCCGGCTGTGACGGTGACCTTCTCGTCCTGCAGCAGCCGCCCGATAGCCGCCGGTGACATGTCGGGTCCCGGGAAGACGAGTGCGGCGCCGGCCATGGGAGCCGCCTGGGCGATCCCCCAGGCGTTTGCGTGGAACATCGGCACGACCGGCATCACGGTGTCGCTCTCGCTGATCCCCAGGCAGGAGGTCGTCGTGGCGGCCATCGAGTGCAGCCAGGTCGAGCGGTGCGAGTAGACGACGCCCTTCGGGTGCCCGGTCGTCCCGCTCGTGTAGCACATCGCGGCGGCCCGATTCTCGTCGGTGACACGGAAGTCGACCGGTTTCGCCGCGGCGAGCAGCTCCTCGTAGTTGCGGATGCGCGGATCGTCGGGAACGTCGGCCCGGCTGTCGTCCATGACGACGACCTGCTTGACCGTCGTCATGGTGTCGATCAGTGGCCACAGCAGCCCCAGCAGCGATCGGTCGACGAAGATCGCCTCGTCCTCGGCATGGTTGGCGATGTAGGTCAGCTGGTCGGGGAACAGCCGGATGTTCAGCGTGTGCAGGATCCGGCCGCTGCTCGGGACGGCGAAGTACAGCTCCAGGTGACGGGCGGAGTTCCACCCGAACGTCCCGACCCGGCCGTCGGCGGAGATGCCGAGCTCGTCCAGTACACCGCCGAGCCGCCTGGTCCGCTCGGCCCATTCGCCGTACGTCGTCCGCTGTGCCCGGTCCGGTGGCCCGGTGACGATCGACTTGTCGGGAAAGAGCTTCTCCGCCCGCCGGAAGATCGAGTCGACGGTCAGCGGATAGTCCTGAATGAGTGCCTGCATCCGGTCACTCTGCCAGCATCACGCACGCAGGGACACCGGCAGCGAGCGCAGTCCGCGGATCACGAACTCCGGCCGGCGTTCCGGCTCGCCGGCCAGCGCCAGGCCGGGGAACCGGGTGACAAGGGTGTGGAGGGAGGCCTGCAGCTCCATCCGCGCCAGCGGAGCGCCGATGCAGAAGTGGATACCGGCGCCGAAGCCGATGTGCGGGTTGTCGGTGCGCCCGACATCCAACCGGTCCGGATCGGCGAACACGGCTGGGTCCCGGTCGGCGGCTCCGAGCAACGCTGCCACCTTCTGCCCGCGCCCGATCACGATGCCGCCGATCTCGACGGATTCGACCGCCGTCCGCTCGAAGAGTTGCAGCGGTCCGTCGTACCGGATCAGTTCCTCGACCGCAGTGGCGACCAGCGTGAGGTCGTCGCGCAGCCACGCCACCTCCGCAGGATTGCGCAGCAGGGCAAGCGTGCCGTTCCCGGTGACGTTGACGGTTGCCTCGTGACCGGCGTTGAGCAGCAGGATGCAGGTGGTGACGAGTTCGTCCTCGCTGAGCCGGGAACCGTCCTCGCCGCGGACGCTCACCAGGTGGCTGATCAGATCCTCGGCGGGCTTGCGACGGCGCCGGTCGGCCAGCGAGCGCAGATAGGCCACGAAGTCCGCTGCCGCCTGCTCGGCCGCAACCTCCGCCTCGCCGGACCGCTCGTACTCGTACATCCGCACGATGGCGTTGGACCACGGCCGCAGCAGCGGCCGATCCACCTCCGGTACGCCGAGCAACTCCGCGATCACCGCGACCGGCAGCGGTTCGGCGTACGTGGAGACGAGGTCGACCGGGCTGCCGTCGGAGCCGGCATCGGCCACCCGGTCGGCCAGGCCATCGGCAACACCGGTCACCCAGGGGCGAAGCCGCTCGACGTGCCCGCGGCCGAACGCCGCCGCGACGAGGCGGCGCAGTCGGGTGTGATCGGGTGGCTCCATCTCCAGCATGGCGTTGCGGTGGATGAGGTTGAAGGAGCCGAACGTGCCGGCGGGTTCGCGGTCGCGCCAGATCCGGCCGAGCCGCCGATCGCGGAGTACGGCGTTGCCGGCGGCATGGCTGTAGGCCAGCCACATGCCAAGCCCTTCGTCCCAGCTGACTGGGCCCGCCGCGCGGGCGGCCGCGAACGCGGGATACGGGTCCTCGACGAACCTCGGATCGGTCAGGTCGAGCCCCATCACCGGACGGTAGTGCAGATTTTGCCGGGTGTCGGTGTCGCGCAGGCCTCTGCGCCGAGCATGATGTCGTTGTGCTCGCGCCTCGGGTGGTGGCGCACCGCGGCTCCTCGGTGGCGGTGGCCGAGCACACGCGGGCGGCGTACGAACGAGCCCTCGACGAGGGCGCCGACGGACTGGAGTGCGATGTCCGGCTGACCATCGACGGTCACCTCGTGTGCCTGCACGACCGGACGCTCTCGCGGACCTCCGACCTCCGGGGGCTGATCTCGGAGACGCCCCTCGCCGACCTGCGGACCGCCGACTTCGGGAACTGGGCAATCGACCTGCCCGAGTCCGCCGATGAGCTGGTCGGCGACGACCGGTTCGGCGTGATCGACCGGCTCCGGGTGCCGGTGTTGGCCCTGGAGGACCTGCTCGCGTTGGTAGCTGACTGCGGGCGCCGGGTCGACCTGATGATCGAGACCAAGCACCCCACCCGGTACGGCGGGCTGGTCGAACACCGGCTGGTGGAGACGCTGCAGCACTTCGGGATGGTCGATCCTCGGGTATCGGTGATGAGTTTCGCCACCTCGGCGCTGCGTCGGATCCGCGCCCTCGCGCCCGGACTGCCGACCGTGCAGCTGATGCAGCGGGTGCCGTTGTTCTACCGCGACGGGTCGCTGCCGGTGGGGGCCGGCATCGCCGGGCCGTCGGTGGACATCGTGCGTTCTCACCCGCGGTACGTCGAGCGACTGCACGCGGCGGGCCACCCGTTGTTCGTGTGGACCGTCGACGAGCCCCGCGACATCGACCTGGTACTCGGTCTCGGCGTGGACGCGGTGATCACCAACCGGCCGGCCGAGGTCCTGGCCCGGCTGCGGCAACGGGCCGGCTAAGTATCCTCGGGTGTCCCTGATCCGAGGAGATCGTGTGAGCCGCCGTAGACCCGCCCGCCGTCCCACTGCCGACGGCATCAATCCCCGGCAGCCGTGCCCGTGCGGGTCCGGCAAGCGGTACAAGAGCTGCCACGGCAGCGGCGGCACGACACTCGTTGCCAGGCCGTTCGCCGGCCTCGCCTCCGAAGGCGACTGGATCGCGCTGCGCGAACTCGTGCCCGCGGGAACCGCCCCGCTGCGTCTGACCGGCGAGTATGCCGACCGTGACGTCACGGTGGCGACGGTGCTGCCGATGGCGTTGCCGGCGCTGACGCGGGCCGACGGCCGCATCCTGCTGGGTTTGCAGGTCAACAGCAGCGGCGACGACGTCTCGCGGGATGTCGCGGACGCTTTGCTCCGGGCGCTCGCGGCCGATCCGGGCACGACGCTCCCGTACGACGGGCCGGCCGGCGACGGGCCGCGGCTGCAGGATCTGGTCGGCGACGAACCGCTTCGGGTGACCGTGCACGACGACTTCGCGTTCTGGCTGGATGGCGCGGAGGCGGGCAGTGCCGATGTCGCCGCCTCGCTGGAGCAGGCCAACTCGGCGGTGATGCCGACTGTCCGGCTGGCCGGTCCGGAGGCGGCGTACTGGTGCCAGGTGGGTGACAAGGCGCACCTGCGCTGGGTGTTGCCGCACGAGGAGGACGTGCTGCTCGACGCGCTCGCCCGGCTGTCCGCGGCCGGCACGCTGGATCTCGGCGAGGGCACCCGCTATGCGGGTTCCTTCCGCGCCCACGGCGTACTGGTTCCGGTGTGGGACCTGCCGCACGACGCCCCCGCGTCGGACTGGGAGGAGCCGGCGGCGGCCTTCGCGAAGCGGCTCGCGCCCGTGCTGGCGGGCGGCGGTGAGCTGACCGACGCCGAACGGCGCGCCCGCGCCGGCCTGCGCGGCCGCCAACTCACCCTTCGCTGAGGATCAGGCCCAGAACTCAAGCATCGCGGCAGGATCTTCGGCTGCCGTCCACAAGGCCTCCTCCCGGCCGTCGCGCATGTGGACGACGTGGACGATCTGGCTGTCCAGCGTCTTCCCGTTGCGGCTGGCGTGCACCGTGGCGAGCACCACGCCGTGCTCGTCGTTGCCCAAGATGTCATGCACGTTGATCTTGAGCGTTCCTTCGGTTTCTGCGGCGGACTGGCCGAGGAAGCCCATGACAGCCTGCGGACCCTGGTAGTCGCCGTCCAGCGCCCCCAACCCTTTGATGTGCCATACGACATCCTCGTGCAGCATGCTCAGGACGGTCTCGACATCGCCCCTGTCAAAGGCGTCGTACGCCTGCCGTAACAGCTCTACGGTGCGGTGCTCTGCCATCGCCGGCTCCTCCCAGTTGCCCGATGGCGAGAAGGTAGCGCTGTTCGCGCTGGGCGGACAGTCCCTTTCGGTTGCCCGGGCTACAGCGGATCGCGGTGGATCGGGCAGCTCATGCAGCGTGGTCCGCCGCGGCCGCTGCCCAGCTCGCTGCCGGCGATCCGCACCACCTCGATGCCGGCGTCTTCGAGCCGGGCGTTGGTGACGATGTTGCGCTCGTAGGCGACCGCCAGCCGTGGGGCGATCGCCAGCGTGTTGTTGCCGTCGTCCCACTGCTCACGCTCGGCCGTCACCGGGTCCAGGCCGGTGTCGATGACGTGTAGCCGGTCGATCTGCATCGCCTTGGCGGCGGCGACGAGCAGCGGCTCCGGGCCGGTGATGACAAGCTCTCCCGCCTCGTCCGCGGCGTCGGCGGGCAGCCGCTCGGGCTCGGTCACGGTCCACGCCATCAGGTGATCCGCGACGTTCGGATACATCACCACGGAGTCGACGTCGACCATCGTGCAGATGGTGTCCAGGTGCATCATGGCGCGCTGCTGCGCGATCGGTACGACGAGGACGGTGTGCGCGAGTTCCCGGTGGAACAACCGCCGGGCCAGCCGTTCCGCGCCGGCGGGCGTCGTACGCTCCCCGACTCCGACGGCGACTACCCCCGGAGCCAGGAGCAGGACGTCGCCCCCCTCCAGGTGTTCGAACACCGGTCCGTACAGCGTCGGGCAGCCCTCGAAGCGGGGATGGTGCTGGTAGATGACGCGCGTCAGCGACGTTTCCCGGTTGCGTGCGGGCATCGCGAGCGACGTGACCGCGATCTGGTCCCGTACCCACACGCTGGAGTCACGCGTGAACAGCAGGTTGGGCAGCGGCATCAGGATGAAGTCGGTGCAGTCCATCAGCGCGTGCGACAGTCCTCGCGCTCCGGGCAGCTCGTCGTGCCGGACGCCGCCCATGAGCGCCCCGGCCAGATCCGCCGGCGCCAGCGACTGCAGGTGGCTCGCCAGCACCTGGGCCAGCGTGACGCCCAGCCGCGGATCGGCCACCGCCGCGCTGATCGTGTCGGTGCGCGCCTCGACCTGCCCGAGTACGTCGACCAGCAGATCGGTGAGGTACAGCACCTCCACGTCGTACGAGCGGAGCTGTTCGGCGAATCCGTCGTGCTCGTCCTGCGCCCGGCCCACCCAGGGGATGCCGTCGAAGAGCAGCTCGTCGTTGTTTCGGGGGGTGAGCCGGCTCAGTTCCAGACCAGGGCGGTGCAGCAGCACCGTTCGAAGGCGGCCGACCTCGCTGTCGGCGTACGGCGGCGGTGAATTCACCGGGACAGGCTATGGGACGTCGTAGCCGGGTGGGACGATCGATCGATGGACGGCGCTGCGGTATTGCGAGCGGTGGCGGAGTGTCAGGACGTGCTCTGTCCGGCGCCGTGGACCTGGACTGGACCGGCCCGGCCGCGAATGTGGACTGGACGGTAGCCAGGACCGCGGCGCACATCGCGGAAGGCCTGCTCTGGTACGCCACGGACATGGCCGCCGGACCCACCGAGCTGTCCACGCTGGACCTCACGGTCCGCTCCGAGACTCCCCCGACCGACCTGCTTGTCAGCGTGCGCAGCTTCGGCATCGTGCTCGCCCGCGTCTTGGACGCCGCCGATCCGGCGGACCGGGGCTGGCACCCGTTGGGCCTGCCGGACGCCAGCGGGTTCGCCGGCAGTGCGTGCGACGAGATCCTCGTGCACACTGCGGATGCTGCCGCCGGGCTCGGGCTTGAATGTGCACCCTCGACCGGGCTGATCGAAGCCATCCTGCACCGCATGTTCCCAGGGGCGCCCACGGACACCGATCCGTGGCAGACGCTGCTGTGGGCCAACGGCCGGGTCGACCTGCCCGGCCGGGAGCGGCAGGTGCGTTGGCGCTGGCACTGCGCGCCGCTGTCCGAGTGGGCCGCTGGCTCGAGCTGAGCGACTCGGGGTGTCCTTAGGAACGGAGCGCGCTGTCCCGGTCTGCGTGAGGCGCTCACGGCGTGCCGCGCCGGCGACACACTTGTCGGGCTGTAGCGGTCAGGCCACCATCACCGGGATTTATCTCGGGCGGGTCTTCTAGGATTCGGCATGCCTTGCAAAGCAGGGCGATCGCTGCGTCAGTCCTGCTCCGTCGTCTGTCCGGTAACGGGTTCCCCCTACGGCGGCGCACCGCGGCGTTTAGAAAGAGTCCATCCGCTACCGTCCTCGCGCGTGAGGTTGCGGTCGTGGACGCAAGGCCAGGCGACCGGGCGGGCGCCGGTGGTGTTGCTGCATGGCGGGCCCGGGCTGCCGGACTACCTGGGTCACGTCGCCGCGATGATCGATGACCTGACCGTGGTCCACCGCTACGACCAGCGCGGGGTGGGCGGTTCCCCCTGGCAGGGCCACCACACCGTCGAACGTCATCTGCAAGACCTGGATGACCTACTCGACGGTTGGGGCTACGGCCGGGTCACGCTGGTCGGCCACTCCTACGGCGCGGATCTCGCCGCCCGCTACTGCCTGCGCCACCCGGACCGGCTGACCGGACTGGTGCTGCTGGCCGGCCCTTTCGTCGGGGCGTGGCGAGACTCGGATCGCAGCGTCCGACAAGCCCGGACAACCGAGGCCCAACGCACACGCCTGACCGAACTCGACGCCACACAGGACAGGACGGATGAACAGGAAGAGGAGCTTCTGACCCTGTCGTGGTTCCCTGACCACCACGACCAAGACCAGGCCTTGTCGTGGGCATCCCAGGCCGCCCGCACCCGCCGACCCGTCAACTGGGTCATGAACAGCCAGATCAGTCTCGAACGGGCGACCCCACTCGAGGACTGCCTCGACGAGCTGGCAGCCGCGGTACCGGCCGCGACCGTGCTGATCGGCGGCGCCGGCGACCCCAGACCAGCTACAGCCCTCGAGCAGCTCGGGCAGCGACTCAACCGGCCGACGGTGATCATCCCCAAGGCCGGCCACGAACCCTGGCTTGAGGCCCCCGAGCTATTCGCACGCGAGTTCCGCCAAGCGGTACTGAGCGCTTCCGCTGACTGACAGAGCTGACAGCCGCTGCGCCTCTGGCCCCTTCCTCGGACGGTCTGGTCGCGACGCGTGCCCGGGCAGGTCATCCTGTGGTGGACCCAACAGCGCCCAGCCTTTCCTGACCTGACGGCGGGGCCGTCCGGCAGGCATCCAACGAAATCTGAGCCTCTACCAGCCAGACCACAAACTGTCGGAGCCGCCAGTCATGCTGGCCCAAGTCGATCGAGGAGGTCACGTGGCACGGTCGGACAACCTGCGCAGCGACTTCGCACGGCTGGAGGCGACAGAAGCGGGACTGCGGCGCGACCTGGCCCGGCACGAGGACGCGGCAGCGAAGGCCCGGGCGGCCTCGACGATGAAGCGGCAGGATGCCGAGCGGACCAGGTCCGAAAGCACCCGTCGGACGGCGCTGCGCTCGGCGGCGGAGCAGGACAAGAAGCTCGTCGCGGCCGAGAAGAAGATTGGGGAGATCAAGACGAAGCTCGCCGCGAACAGCAAGGCGCAGTCAGACAAGCGCCGCAGCCTCACCGCCGCCGAGCGTAGTGAGCGCCAAGCCGCGGACCGGGACGAGCAGCGGCGGCGCCGCGAGGAGAGGGCACATGTCCGGGAGGTCGCCCGGCTGTCACGGCCCACCGTCGGCTACGTCGAGGTCCGCGCGCCGGAGCCGGAACCCCTGCGGGTGTTGTACCTTACGGCGAACCCCGAGGCCGAGGACAGCACCGCGGTAGGACCCGACGGTTCGATCACAACGACCTCGCGTTACCTGCGCCTGGACCGTGAGGTCCGGGAGGTTCAGCAGACGCTGCGCGGAGCGAAATACCGCGACCTCGTCACCGTGGAGCACCGCCCGGCTGCAACCGCCGAGGACCTCATCGACGCCCTCAATGACGTCCGCCCGCACCTGGTGCACTTCTCCGGCCACGGCTGGACCGGCGAATCGTGTTCGACAACGGCGACCTTAGCGATCCGCAGGACCATCCAGTCGAGTTCCATCTTCTCGCCCAAGTCTTGGCCGCAACCAGCACGCCCCCGCAAGTCCTAGTCCTCAACGCATGCGAGACGCTGCACGGCGCCGATTCGCTACTACCGGCGGTCCCGGTGGTGATCGCGATGGCCGACACCATCGACGACACCGCTGCAATCGTGTTCGCCCGGCGCTTCTACGCCGCAATCGCCAGCGCCCAGCCAGTCGGCATTGCCCTGGCGCAGGCCCAGGCTGCGATGCGATTGGCCAGCCCCGAAGACGCCGACCTCCCACAAGTCGCCGTCCGCGATGACGTCGACGCTGATGAACTTGTGCTCGTCCGCCCACCAGGCGCCACACCCGCGGTAGACCCATCGCTCCTCCTGCTGCACGAGTACGGCCTTAGCCCCCTGGCCGTCGCGCTTCTGCGACACGTGCAGGACCTGGAAGCGGACGACAGTTTCCCCGGCGTCCTCTCGAGCGATGCGGCGGCAGCCGCCGTCGACGCGACACCCCGCGCGGTCAGGACTGAGCTAAAGCGGCTGCTCGAGGGCGGCTACCTGGCCGCAAGCGACCAGGCCGAGGACCTCGACGGCGGCTTCGACCTGGCAGAACCACGTCTGACCACGCGCGGTGTCGCAGCGGTGGCCACACGGATCTAAGCCCCGCCAACGGTAGGACTTGAGCGGATCCCTGCGGGCCCACTAAAGCGCGATGCGCTGGCCCCGTCAGCCGGATGGGCCGACGCGGGCCCACGCATCGCCACAACGATGGGACGCAAGACGACCGGCGTGGCTAGCGTCTTCGCGTGGACATCTTGAGGCAGGACGTCGTCATCAGCCTGGGCAGCTTGCGGTCGGCGCTGGCGAAGCTCCGCGAGGACCGCCGAGAGGGGCCGACGCCCCGCTGGGTCGACGACGATGGCGGCACAGCGCGGGAACACTGGGCGACGTGGGCGCTCCAGTCGGCGCGGCAGGCCATTGAGGTTATGGACTTACCGGCACGCCGAGCTCGGATGACCGGCCATGAGCAAGCCGAAGTCGATGGATGTCGAGCGGAGGTGGCGGACTTGCGCGCCTTCTTCACCGCCGCTGGCGGCCGGCTGCTGCCGGCTGACTTCCCACCGATGTAGTCCCGCAACATCGTCCCAACAAAGTATCCCGCACCGGGACGCCGTGCAGGACTCAGCTCAGTGGCGGCCGCGCGAGGTGCCCGGCTGACGTTCGTCTTGCAGGACACTCCTTGATTACCGATGCCGACTCGGCTCGTCGCGCGCCTGACACACTGGATCCATGGCAAGCATCTGGGGGGTAGCCCCCGTCAGAGCGACTGGCCAGCCGTTGCTGGGCCAGTCGTAGCTACAATCGTAATGGCCATGGACTTGATCGTCTCGGTTGTGCTGGTCTTCCCGCCAAGCGACGCTGGGCGTGTTAGGGCAGGTCGGTCACAGCGTTCTTCGGGTACCTCAGCCGTGGTTCAGCGAGCAGTATTGGTCTCGGGCCGAGCTGGTTGTGAGGGGCGGAAGGTAGGCGTATTGGAGTTGTAGGGCTTGGGCGTTGGCGGCCGCGAAGTCCTGAATGTCGCGGGCGATCGCCTCGCGTGTGGCGTCGTCGGGTGCGTTGACAAGGCGCTCGGCGTTGCGCCATGCCGTTTCGCGCCAGCCGGTCAGCGCTTGCATCAGGACGGTGTAGGTGATCCCGTACGGGCTGTTGGTGTCGTCCATCGTCGGGTCGAAGCGGGCTGCTTCTTCCTCGAGTAGCGGCTGCACGACGTGGTTGAGGAATTCGTTGACCTTGTCGTGGTCGGGTTTGCGGCTGGTCCCGTCCGGTTTGACCAGGCCGACCGCGGCTAGTACGAACGGCAGGTCAGCGTTGACGTGGGCGTTCATGCCGAGCATCAGGTTGCCGGAGCCGGAGTCGGTGTGGGCGGCGGCCGCGTCGAGCGCGATGAGCCAGGCCGGCGGCACGTTCTGCCGCTGCCCGGCCGCCCAGGCGTCGTAGGCGGTGAAGTAGTACTTGGCGAAGACGGCGTCCTCGTGGTTCACGAAGGCCGGGTCTTCGAAGAATCCTGGTTCTGCTGCCACGTTCGCGTAGGTTTCCGTGGTGCGGAGGTAGGCCAGCGCGAACACCGCGTTGTGGTCGCAGGCGTCTGCCAGCGGCTCGAAGCGTTTCGACATGTCGGCGATCGTGCGCTTGACACAACGCGGCTTGCCGGCGGCGCAGCTATCTGCGCTGCTTGGCTGGTACGCGTCAAGGGTTGGCGGCAGCAGGGTCGACCAGCCGACGAAGATCGGATCGCCCGCCGCCGCGGGGCCGGCCGGTGCGGCCGCGGCGAGGACGACGGCGACAAGGAGCAGAACGAGGCCGGCGCCAGCAGGGCGCCGGAACGAGCGTGCAGCCATGAGGGCTCCGTTCGATGTCGTGCCGTAGGCGAGCGGTTACGCCGCATAAGGTAGTGGGTAAAGGGGTGAGCGGCGAGGTGGTCGGTCACAGGGAGCGCTATGAATGACGGCACGCCGACTCAGTGGACGGCGCCACCGAGGAGCAACGGTCGTGCCCTCGGGGGTGAAGTTGTGCTGGAAAGCCTGGCTGAGGTGGTCTTCCGTACCGACCCGGCCGGCAACTGGACGTATTTGAATCGAGCCTGGACGGCCATTACCGGGTTCCCGGTCGCCGACACGCTGGGGACGAACTTCCTCGACTACGTTCATCCCGACGAGCGCGAGCACACGGTGGCATTGTTCATGGCCGTCGTGGCAGGAGGCGGCAGGTACTGCCACCACCAGACGCGCTACCGCACCGCCGACGGTGGCTACCGCTGGATCGACCTGCGGGCGACCCTGCTCGAGGACGACGATGGGCGGCTCATCGGGAACGCGGGGACGCTGATCGATATCACTGACACCCGAGCGAGTCAGGAGACGGTCACTGAGCACGCGCACCTGCTTGAGATCGTGGCCGACGGCGGCGGCATGGACGAGTTGCCCATCGGCGTG
>Ga0136620_10000223_pt1 | contig 25691 bp, 21 predicted proteins | sample AntDrymUQ4162106_2_FD_104806 | JGI IMG/M metagenome (GOLD analysis project Ga0136620, IMG submission 104806) | Polar desert sand microbial communities from Dry Valleys, Antarctica - metaG UQ416 (21.06) | ecosystem: Environmental > Terrestrial > Soil > Desert | place: Antarctica: Dry Valley... | reverse complement strand
GATCGAACCGACTGCCTCCGCCGGGGCGGGTGGGGATTAAGCGGGGTGCTCGGAGAGCGCCGCCTCCGTGGACCCGATCGGGATCGAACCGACTGCCTCCGCCATGCCATGGCGGCGCTCTACCAAGTGAGCTACGGGCCCTTCAGGGCAAAAAGGCTACCAGCCTCGAGTTTCAGAACCGCGCCCGGCGGCCCTCCTCCGCAGACCAAAGCGGTGGCAAAAGAGGACCGCGGACATCTGCCCACAAAAAACTGTGGGCAGAAGCGGACCGAGGACGTTTGCCACCATCTGGCGGGGGCTGGGGCCGGGGGGGGCCGGCGGCCGGATGACCGGGAGCGGCTCGAGGTCGGCCCCCACCTAGTTGGCCTTGCCACCCCGCCTGCGGCGGCGGGAGCGGCGACGCTTCCTGCGCGTCTCTCCCCCCTCTTCAGCGGAGCCTTCCGCTGCCCCCACCCTGGGGGCCGCAGGGGCTTTCTCACGACGGACCCTGGCCCCGGACTCCTCAGAGCCCTCCTGGGCAGGGCCGGGCGTGCCGGCATCGGCAAGCTCCCCTGGGTCCTCGGGGTCACCGCGCTCCTCTACCACCGCCGTCGGGCCCCCGCCGCGCGGCCTCTCCTCGGCCACCCTGAGCGTGATCCGGAACTCCTGGGGACTCTGAGGCACGCCCCACTCCGACTGCAGCTCTCCCACGATCTGCTCCAGCGTGAGCCCGTCGGCCGGGCGGCTCAGGGTTGTGGGGGGCTTGCGAGCGGGGGCCCTGACTATGTCCTCAGAGGATGTAGCGGGAGCGGCCTCCGAAGACTGCTGAGGTCTCCCACGACCACGCTTGCGCCGGCGCGAGCGCCGAGAACCGGACGGGGCTTCGCCGAGGGGAGCGCCGGTCTCTGCCGGTGCTGCCGATGACGCTCTCTCACCGCCGTCGGCACCCCCGGACCTGCGCCTACGTCGCCTGCGCCGCGGCTGAGTCATCGTCGGGCTCGAAGTAGTCGTCCTCGAATGGGACCTCATCGGCATCTGACCACAGCCGCTCGAGCTCGTAGTAGTCACGGGCCTCGTGGTGGAAGAGATGGACCACGAAGTCCACGTAGTCGAGGACTACCCAGCGGCCCTCTCTCTCGCCCTCCCGCCGGGCGGGCTTTACGCCCAGCGGCTGCAGCCGGCGTTCAACCTCAGAGGCCAGCGTGCGCACCTGACGCTCGGTGTTGCCGCTCGCGATCACGAAGTGGTCGGTGATTACAAGCACGCGCGACACATCGAGGATCACAATTTTCCCGGCCTGCTTGGCCGAGAGAGCGCGGGCGGCCTCCAGGGCGAGAGTCGCGTCCGTGGTGGCTATTGTTCTTGCGGTCAGCGTGTCCTCAGGAAGTCTCTTCCAACGACGATTGTCAGGTCCACGATACCCTGCCCCTGGGACGAGACCTGCACCATCCCGGTCCCCAGCAGTGCCCGCGCCCGCCGGGCCGCCGCGAGGCCTTCGGGCGAGGAGTCATAGCTGACGATGCGCGTCCACTCGTAGTCGAGCCGGTCGGCGTTGCCTGAAAGCGTGATCTGATAACCCTCCCCCACGAGCTTTTCCGCCACGCCCACGCCGACGCCGGGGACCCCGTTGCCGTTGAGCACCTGGACCCGGCTGAGATCAGTGGCCAGATCCGTCTCCCCGACCGTCTCCTCTACGAAGGCGCTCAGCTCCTCGGGATCGGTTTCGTAGAGCTCGTCGGCGCCGACGCTCACCTCTTTCACAGGGAGGTTCGCAAGAGTCCGGCTGGCTGCAGGGAGTTGGGCGAGGTCGGACAGGAAAGCGCCGATGCGCTCGGTGGATGCGGTTGTGCCCAGCCGTGGCTCGGCGTCCGCGACAGCACTCGCGAGGACCTCCGGATCATCGGCGTACTGGTTCAGCGCGCCATTCCAGAAGGCCAGGTGACGACCGCCGAGCTCGGCATCGTCGCCCTCGATGCCCGGCCTGAACAGCAACCACACGAGCTCGTCGGGCGACAGCTGCTGGGGTCCCTGGGGGATCAGAAGCTGAGCCCCCTCCCCCACCTCCACCCGCAGCTCAGAGGGAACGTCAACGGACACCTCTCCGACGCCCTGAAAGAGCGCCAGGGCCCCCTCCGGCGTGAGCTGCAGCCGAGCGTCCACAGGCACTCCCAGAAGCGTTTCGGTGCTCACTTCGAGGAGCGAGGGGCCCGTCCCCAGCGACTCGCCGATGCCGAGCAATCCCCGGCCCGGCACCTCGGTGGCGGTATGGGCGGGGACGTAGATGACCGAGCTTTCACGCGTCTCGGAGTTCAGCGACAGGAGGGTTATCCAGCCGGCCTCGGACGCCTGCGCTTCGCTGGTGCCATAGAGCAACAGGGTCCTGACCGGATCTGCGAGCGCGTCGACCGGCGCCGCCGAGCCGGTGCTCGTGGGCTGGGGATCGTCGCGGAGCGAAGGAGCCAGGGTCGCCGCAGCGGCAAGCACCAGCAGGGCCCCGCAGACTCCCACGATCAGACGGATGCGGGAGCGGCGCCGCGATCGAGCGGCACGCCTGGGGCCCAGCGTGGGGGGCAGGACGGGGTCGCCTCGTCGGGACCTCGATGGTTCGGAGGAGCCGCCCGCCGTGTCATCGACGGCGCGCCCGGTCTCATCTCCGGCACCCCGTAGGTGACGCCCGCCCCTGAGCCGGGGGGCAGGGGTCTCGGCGATCTCGCCGGACGGTATCTCGGCCCCCTCTTCCTCCGGTTCCTCGGCGGCGTTCGCGGGGGGCTCTTGCTGCCCGGGCGATCCTTCGACCTGGCCCGGCTCGGCGGCCACAGGTTCGACAACAGGCCCGGCGGCGGCCCCGGGTTCTCTCGCGACCACAGGCTCGGCCGCGACCGTGGGCTCGGCCGACTCCTCCGAGGAGTCGCGCCCTTCCTCGGCATCGGAGGCATCCGGCAGGTCGGCGCTCCGCTTGCTTCGCCACCAGCGTCGGCGGCGGGGTCTCGGCTCGTCGGCTGCGGCCTCACGCTGCGCCGCCGTCCCATCCTCGTCGGCTGAGAAGGGCTCGTCGGCTGAGAAGGGCTCGTCGATGCTCAGCAGCTCATCCAGCAGATCGGGCGCCTGGCGGTGATCAGACATCGTCGCCCCCCGCATCCCCATCGGTGAGGTAGAGCCCGTTCTCTGAGATGTAGCGGCGGACGGCCGCCGGCACCAAGTATTCGATGGGCCGCCCGGTCCTCACCCGCTCCCGGATGTCGGTCGACGAAACGTCGATGCGGGGCATCTCCAGGACGTGTATGTGAGGCCAGCCCGGCTGTGGGCGCAGGCCCGCGAGGTCGAAGCCGGGCCGGGTCACGGCAATGATCTCGGCGAGCTTCTCGAGCCCCTCGAAGCGATGCCAGGTATCGAGCTTCAGCACCGCGTCGGCACCGATGATGAAGAAAAGTTCGGTGCCCTCTCCGTGAAAATCACGCAGAGCCTGCATCGTGTCGATCGTGAAGGTGGGGCCGATCCGGTCGATCTCCATGCGCGACGCAGCGAAGCGGCGGTGCGACGCAGTGCCGATGATGGTCATCTGGTAGCGATCCTCGGGGTTGGAGAAGGAGTCCTTCTGCCACGGCTGACCGGTGGGAACAAACATCACCAAGTCGAGGCGCAGCTCATGGAGTGCTTCCGAGGCGGCGACGAGGTGGCCGATATGGATGGGATCGAACGTGCCCCCCAGGACCCCGACTCTCGACGCTTTCCGTTGCGCTTGCTCCATGCCCATAGCTAACCGGATTCGGAGGCCGACATGCCGGAATAGGGGTGCCCGCCAAATTCATCTCATGGCTCAGGTCGGTTCACTCGGAGTCCAACTTGAGCCTTTAGCTTCTTGGACATCCCCGGCTGTGAGCGGCGGGCTCGGAGCAATCCCCCGACCGAGACCCACAAGCTCGGCCTTGGAAGGGGGCCCCCCCGGGCCCCCTTCCCCTTTTCAAGGGCCCCCGCGGGCGCTTACTCCCTGACCTGGCCGGTGCCCCAGACCACGCTTTTGATAGAGGTCAGCTCTCGCGCGCCCATCGGGCCGCGGGCGTGCAGCTTCTGCGTCGAGATGCCGATCTCGGCCCCGAAACCGAACTCGCCGCCGTCGGAGAAACGAGTCGAGGCGTTTACGAACACGGACCCGGAGTCCACCTCCCGCACGAACCGGGCCGCGACGTCGTCGTTCTGCGTGACGACTGCCTCTGCGTTCGAAGTCCCGTAACGGTTGATGTGATCGATGGCCTCCTCCAGCGAGTCGACCACTCGGACCGCCACGACGAGGTCGAGGTACTCCGTAGCCCAATCCTCCTCGGATGCCTCCGAGGCCGGGGGATAAGCCTTCCGGGCTCGCTCATCGCCGCGTACCTCGACCCCTGCGGCGGCGAGCTCCTCGAGGCAGCCGCGGAGCCAGTCTGATGCGAGCCGCTCGTGCACGAGCAGAGTCTCGGCGGCGTTGCAGACGCTGGGACGCTGCGTCTTGGCATTGAGCACGATACGCCGGGCCATCTCGGGCTCGGCGGCGGCGTCGATGTAGACATGACAGTTGCCGTCGCCGTCGATGATGTAGGGGACGGTGGCGTTCTTCTCGATGCTCTTGATCAGGGCACGCCCGCCGCGCGGCACGAGCAGGTCGACAAGGCCCTTCGAACGCATGAGCTCGAGGGCGGCGGCGCGGCTCGCATCTCCCACGAGCTGGACGGCGTCCGCAGGAAATCCGGTCGCGCCGAGGCCGCTGCGAAGCGCAACCGCGACCGCCCGGTTGGAGCGGTGTGCGATCGAGGAGCCCCTCAGGATGCACGCGTTGCCCGCCTTGAGGCACAGTCCGGCGACGTCCGTGGTGACGTTGGGACGGGCTTCGTAGATCACCGCCACCACGCCCAGGGGAGCCCTCACCCTTTGGATCGTGAGCCCCGAGGGGCGAGTCCATTCCTCGACCACCTCGCCTACGGGATCGGGTTGTTCGGCGACCGCCTCGAGCGACTTGCGCATCGATTCGACGCGCGCCTCGGCCAACGTGAGCCGGTCGACGACGGTGCGGGATTCGCCTCGTTCGACGGCCTCGGCCACGTCTGCGCCGTTGGCCTCGAGGATCTCGTCCCGGGAAGCGACCAGCGCGTCGGCCATGCCCTCGAGCGCGGCCTCTCTCCCCTCCCCCGAAGACCGAGCCACCGCAGTTGCCACCCTGCGGGCACGCTCGCAGACCTCTCCGACCCCCACCAGGGTCCTCACTCCTCCAGCACGACCAGCTCGTCGATGTGTATCACCTCGCCCCCCGATGTCCCTGCGGTCGAGCGGCCCGCCGCCTCCTCCAGGTCGGCGGCCTCGTAACGCACGAGGCCGCGGGCGAAGACATTCCCTTCCGGATCGCAGACATCGACCGCGTCTCCCGGGCTGAAGTCGCCTCGGACCCCGGTGACGCCGACCGCCAACAGGCTCCTCTTGTGACGGGCGAGTGCCTGATGCGCCCCCGCATCGACCACGACCGTGCCTCGCGGAGGCTGAGCGAAGGCGATCCACAGGCGGCGGGCGGAGATGCGGTGGGGGCGAGGCCGAAAATAGGTGCCGAGGCGGCCGCCGGCGAGAACCTTGTCGAGGATCTGGGGCTCTGAAGCGTCGGCGATGACCACCGCGGCCCCCGAGAACGTGGCCACCCACGCCGCCGTCAGCTTGGAGGCCATGCCGCCGCTTCCGAGCTCCGTGCCTCGTCCGCCCGCCCGGCGCTCGAGCTCGGGCGTGATCCGATCGACCTCGTCGATGAGGGGGGCAGAGGGGTCGTGCCTGGGGTCTGAGGCGTGAAGCCCCTTGGCGTCGGTCAAGAGCACCAGGAGCCGGGCCCGCGCCAGGTTGGCCACGAGGGCCGCGAGCCGGTCGTTGTCGCCGAAGCCGATCTCGTCGGTGGCAACCGTGTCGTTCTCGTTGACCACCGGGAGCGCCCCCAGCGCCAACAACCGGTCCAAAGTGTTGCGGGCGTTGAGATAGTGAGAGCGGTGCATGAAGTCGTAGCGCGTCAAGAGCATCTGGGCGGCGACCAGGCCATGCTCGGCCAGCCCGGCCGAGTAACGGGCGAGCAGGCGGCCCTGACCCACGGCGGCAGCGGCCTGCAGGCTGGGCATGTCGGAGGGGCGCGCCACCAGCCCGAGCGGCGCCAGACCGGCTGCGATTGCGCCCGAGGACACGAGAATCGCCTCGATCCCGTTCAGGCGCGCCCCGGCAATGCCGGCGCACAGAGATGCCAGTCGCTCCGAGTCGAGAGCCCCGTCGGGACCGACCAGGGAGGCGCTGCCGACCTTGACGACGAGCCGGTCCCCCGGCTTCAGCTCAACTCGTGACACTGCCTGCCTCGGGCTCGAAGTCGAATGACACCGCTCCGATGCGGACCTCGTCCCCCGCCCGGGCGCCGGCCCGTTCCAGGGCGCGCTCCACCCCCATGGAGATGAGCGCGCGCTGCAGCCTGACCACGGAGTCGTCGTCGTCGAAGTCTGAGACCGCAACCGCCCGCTCCGGCCGGGCCCCGCGCACCCGCCAGGAGCCGTCCTCTTTCGCCACAGTGATGGGCCGCTCTGAGACGGTATGGCGGATGTAGCCGACGGGGGCCGGTCTCAAGGCCCGGGCGCGCCTCACCTCCTCATGGAGACGCCACACCAACGCGTCGATGCCCTCGCCGGTGACCGCGGAGATGAACATGGAATCGGGCCATTTAGAGCGCACCGCCGCGGCCGACTCCGAGCCAACGTCTGACTTGGCGGCAACGACTAGCGAGGGCCTGGTTGCGAGGTCGGGGTCGAACGCCTCCACCTCGCCCTTGAGGACTTCGACGTCGTCGAGCGGGTCGCGGTCGGTGGCGGCGAGATCGATCATGTAGCAGAGCACGGCGGCCCGGCTGACGTGGCGCAGAAAGCGATGGCCGAGGCCCTTGCCGCGATGCGCGCCGGGAATGAGCCCGGGGATGTCGGCGACGACAAAGGTGTCATCGCCTGCCCGCACCACTCCGAGGTTGGGAACGGTGGTGGTGAAGGGATAGTCGGCGATGCGGGGGCGGGCGGACGAGATGCGCGAGATCAGAGTCGACTTGCCGGCGTTGGGAAAGCCGACCAGCCCCACATCTGCGAGCAGGCGCAATTCGAGGTGCAGCCTCTTGTCCTCGCCCGGCTCCCCTTTTTGCGCATAGTTCGGCGCACGCCTGGTGGGAGTTGCGTAGCGGGCGTTGCCCCGGCCCCCACGACCTCCTCGGGCCGCCACGAGCTCATCGCCGGGACCGGCCAGGTCTGCAATGAAGACGTCTCCTTCGTAGACCACGGTACCGGTGGGAACCGGCACGAGGCGGTCCGCGCCGCGCACGCCGTGCCTTCTCTTGCCTGCGCCGTGTCCTCCGCGCCCGGCTTTGATATGAGGGTGGTGCTGCAGCTCGAGGAGCGTCCCGACCGAGTCGTCGGCTCGAAGCACGACGCTGCCCCCGTCGCCTCCGTCACCCCCGTCCGGGCCCCCCTTGGGCTTGTAGGGCTCGTGATGGAAGGATGCCGAGCCGTTGCCTCCCGCGCCGGCCAACACCTCGATCGCGGCCTCGTCAACGAAGGCCATGAGGCTCGCCCCCGAGCGACTAGTCGGTGAGTACGCTTACCACCCGGCGGTCGCGCGCCCGGTGGAACGTGACAATCCCGTCGGCTTTCGCGAACAGGGTGTCGTCCGAGCCGCGGCCGACGTTGAGCCCCGGATGCCAGCGAGTCCCCCGCTGGCGCACGATGATCGAGCCCGCGCGGGCGCTCTGGCCGCCGTGGACCTTGACGCCGAGTCGCTTGGCGGCGGAGTCACGGCCGTTGCGGGAGGAAGCCGCTCCCTTCTTGTGAGCCATGTAGTTGCTCCTTAACTCTTCTGGGGGGCCAGGTTGATCCCCGATATCTCAACGCTCGTGTACGTCTGCCGATGCCCGGAGTGGCGCCGGTAACCGGTCTTGTTCCTGAACTTGTTCACTTCGGTCTTGGGGCCGCGCGACTCGTGCAGGATCTTGGCATCCACGCTGGCGCCTTGGAGGGCAGACCGGCCCGAAGTCGAGCGGCCGTCGTCGTCGACCACCAGCAACGGGGTGAACGACAACTTGCCGGACGAGTCTTTAACCCGTTCGATCTCTATGACGTCGCCCGGGGCGACTTTGTACTGCTTGCCGCCGGTGCGGATGACCGCGTACATATGCTCGAACCTCTCAGGAAATGGATGCGGAGTGATCATGATACCAACCCGTTTCCCATCGAGCGGTCGCCAGATGCTCCCTAGCGACCGACTTCAACCACCACTCGGCAATCGGGGGTTGGGTCAGTCGACGTCGTGGATCAGGATCCCCCGGCCCTCACAGGTCGGGCAGGGGTCCGAGAACGCCTCCACGATCCCGGCCGCCACTCCCTTGCGAGTCATCTGCACCAGGCCGAGTGGCGAAATGTCGTGGACCTGCGTGCGGGAGCGGTCCCGCTCGAGCTGACCCCGGAAATGGGCAACGACCGCATCGCGGTTGGCAGCTTCCTCCATGTCGATGAAGTCGACGACGATGATCCCTCCGATATCCCTCACGCGCAGCTGGCGAGCGACCTCGGAGGCAGCTTCGAGGTTGGTCCTGTAGACGGTCTCCTCCAGAGTCGACTTGCCGACGAACTTCCCCGTGTTGACGTCGATGACGGTCATCGCCTCGGTGCGGTCGATCACGATGTGCCCGCCTGAGGGCAGCCACACCTTGCGGTCGAGTGACTTGCGGATCTGCTCGGTGACTCGGTATTCCTCGAAGATCGGCAGGTCGCCGTTGTACAGCGACAGCCTCTGGTCGAGCTCGGGCGTTGTGTCGCGCACATACGAACGCAGGATCTCTTCGAGCACCGCATCGTCGACCACGCACTGCTTGACGTCGCGATTGAAGAGGTCGCGCACCACCTTTAGCTCGAGCTCTGGCTCCTCGTACAGAAGAGCGGGAGCCTTGGCCTTCTGCGCTTTGGTCGTGATCGTCTCCCACACACCGATCAGGCGTTGCAGGTCCGCTTCGAGGTCGGCGCTCGACGCACCCTCGGCCGCCGTCCTCACGATCAGTCCGTGCCCCTCTCGCCCGAGGTCCTGAGCGATGTCTCGCAGGCGGTTGCGTTCGTCGTCCGCCAACCGGCGCGACACACCCAGCGAGCTCGCCTCGGGCACCAGAACCAGATGCCGACCCGCCAGTGATACCAGTGCGGAGAGGCGGGAGCCCTTGGAGCGCATCGGTTCCTTGGTCACCTGCACGATGATCTGCTGGCCAGATCGCAGCACGGTTTCGATACGCGGCAGCTCGGCACCTTCTTCGCCGGCAATACCAACCTCGCGCGCATAGAGCACGCCGTTGCGAGCAGCTCCGAAGTCCACGAAGCTGGCCTCCATGCCGGGAAGAACATTCTGCACTCGTCCGAGATAGATATTGCCGAGCATCGAACGATCGTCTGGGCGCGTTACGTAGTGCTCGACAATCACGTCGTCTTCGAGCACAGCTATCTGAGTGCCTGCCGGGTCGGAGTGAACGAGCATTACGCGATTGACGGCCGCCTGAGGTGGACGGCGTTTTCGGGGCCGGCGCTGCGATCTGCGACCCGACCGGCGCTGTTCGGTGCCGGCCGCGGGTGTCTCTCTGTCGAGGTCGGCCGCCCTTTCACGCGGGCGGGGCGCTTCTTCGCTCACAAGTAGCGCCTCATGTGGATATTGAGCAGCAAGCCCACAGACAGAAAGTTGACAACCATGCTTGAACCTCCGAAAGAGACGAACGGGAGTGTCAGGCCCGTTATCGGCATGATTCCCATGGTCATGCCGACATTGATGAATAGTTGAAAAACCCACATCGTCGCAATGCCCCCGGCCACCAAGGTGCCGAAGAGATCTCGTGACAACGTGGCGATTCGAAGGGCTCTCCATAGCAACAGGGCGAAGAGACCGAGCAATGCCGCACCTCCCACGAAACCAAGCTGTTCGGCGATCGCCGTAAAGATGAAGTCGGTGTGCTGCTCGGGCACGAAGTCCAACGTCGTTTGCGTCTTCTCCTCCGACAATCCTTTGCCGTTGAGGCCGCCGGAGGCGATGGCGATCTTCGTCTGAGTCAGCGTCCACCCCTCGGACTGGACATCGGGATCCTTGTCAAGAAAGGCGGTGATGCGCTCGATTTGATACGTCTGAAGAAACCCCGCTTGTAGCACGATGATGATGCCGATCAAGCCCAGCATTGCCAGGGACACAAAGTGCCTGATCTTTGCGCCTCCCAGCAACAGCAGGCCGGCCAGAAGCGCCACGAACACGAGCATCGAGCCGAAGTCGGGCTCGATCACGATGAGCGCACTCGGCAGCCCCACCAACAGAACCACGACCGCGACATCGCGAACGCGGATCTCACCCTTGCGCTCGCCTAAGTAAGCCGCAACCGCCACCACGGTCGTCACCTTTGCGAACTCCGAAGGCTGCACCTGGAAAAACCCGAAGTTGAACCAGCTCTGTGCCCCTCCCGCTTCGTCTCCGAGCGGCGTCAGCACCAGGAGCAGCGCGATCACTCCCGACCCGTAGAGGAAGGGGGCAAGCGCCCGCACATAGCGGTAGTCGATGAAGCTCACCACCAGCAGGATGAGAGCGCCCGCCGCGGCGTAGGCGATCTGGCGTTTCAGGTACTGGCTTGGATCAAGTCCCAGCGTCTCCTGCTTGGTGGCGGTGGCGGTGAATACCATGACCGCGCCGAAAATACTCAGCAGGAGAGTCACCAGCAGCAGCATGGGGTCGAGGTGTCGTATCGGAGCCTTTCTCGCCATGCGCGCGGCGACGGGCTCTCCTCCGATGCGATCGACGGCATCAAGAAATGTGCCTTGCATTAGCCGGAGAAGTCCTGGCTTAGGCCCACGTTGGGGTCATCGTCCACTTTGAAGATAGCTTCGTAGATCTGACGCGCCACCGGAGCGGCGCTCTCGCCTCCGTGCCCGGCCTTCTCGAGATAGGTGACCACGACGTACTCGGGATCGTCGGCGGGAGCATAGGAGGTGAACCAAGCGTAGTTGAGACCGGAATCGACGTCGCCTATCTGAGCCGTTCCGGTCTTGCCGGCGACGGGGAAGTTGCCCTGGGGATAGCCTGCGAAGGCCGACGCGGCCGTCCCCTGGTCTCCCGAGATCACATCGACCAGCCCCTGCTGCAACGGTGCCAGCTCGCCCTCGTCCAGCGGCAACCTGCGCACGGTCTTCGCCTTGAAATCCTTGAGTATCTCGACCTCGCCGGCTTCGTCTGTGCGACCCAGCGACATTCCCAGATGTGGCTTGACGATGCGACCGCCGTTGGCGATGGCCGCGTAGGTCACCGCCATCTGCAGGGGGGTGGTTATCAGCTCGCCCTGACCGATGGCCATGTTCACGGTGTATCCAGGTAGCCACCCGATCGGACAGAAGTAGTCACGGTAGGCCTCGCACCAAGCTTCATCGGCGACCCGGCCTTCGGCTTCGTAGGGAAGGTCGATTCCAGTTTCGTGGCCGAAGCCGGCGATCCGCATGTAGTCCTGGAAGCGTTCGCTCTCATCGCCGAGGGCCGCCCCGTAGGCCTCTTCCATGGCCCATCCCAACTGGTAATAAAAGGTGTCGCAGGAGACCTCGAGCGACTCGGCGAATCCCATGTAGCCCATATCGGCGGAGGTCCAGTTGTTGAAGATCACGCTGCCGGGTCCCCCCCCGGGAGGAAAGACGGTCGACGGCGGGCACCCCAGGAACGTCGAAGGTGATGCCACTCCGGACCACATCGCCGCTCCGGCGGTGACGACCTTGAAAGTCGACCCGGGCGGAAAGCCTCCCAGCACGGGCCGGTTCAACAGTCGGTCGTCAGAGTTGTCTTCAGAGGTGGCCGCGCCCAGCTTACGTGCATCCTTCTTGCTGTAGCCGTCGGCAAGAATGGAGGGATTGAAGGTGGGATAGCTGGCCATCGCAATGATCTCGCCGTTGTCGGGATCCATGACCACAGCGCCGCCCGAGGGGGCCTGGTATTCCGCTCGGGCCGCCGCGATGCCCGAGGCCAGGGCTTTCTCGGTGACCTTCTGGATACGGGCATCAAGCGTCAGATAGAGATCGTCGCCCGGTCGTTCCTCCCGCCGCGGGTCAGAGTCGACCACGTCTCCGGCCGAGTTCACCACCACCCTCTCAAGGCTCGGCCGTCCCCGAATGAAGCGGTCGTAGGTGTACTCGATTCCGTCGCGTCCGACGATATCCCCCGCCCTGTAGCGCTTGGATCCGTAGTGATCGGAATCCAGCAGGTCCGGCGAGATCTCGCCGACATACCCAAGAAGCTGCGCCGCCATTTGTTTACGCGGATAGGTCCTAACCGGCAGGTTCTCGACCGCGACGCCGGGAAAGTCTTCCCCGTTCTCCTCAAAGTAAAATTCGTCCTTCTCCCGCACGTCGACGGCCACGGCCACCGGCTTGTAGGGCGATACGGCCTCGTCTTGGAGGTTGTCCTTCAGCTCTTTGACGGGTATATCCAGCTGCGCCGAGAGACGGTGGAGCACCTTGCGTGTCTTCTTCGGCGTGTCGACGATCTGGCGATCCACAGTCACCGACAGAGACCGGCGGTTGCGAACAAGCATCCTGCCGTTGCGGTCGAGGATCAGTCCTCGCGGCGGCTCGGACTCGACCAGGCGGGTACGATTCTGCTTGGCGAGCTGGCGGAACTCGCTTGCTTCCAGCACCTGCAAGAACCACAGGCGCGAAAACAGCGCTACGAATATGGTCACGATGATCGTCCCGAAGACCGTCAGCCGCAGAAGCAGCCGGTCGATTCCGAAGACGCTGCGGCCCTCCTCGGTCGGCTTGGTGAAGCCGCTCACCAGCGGTACACCCTTTCCGGCCGGTACCGATTAGCGACCCTGCGCACCAACGGATACACGAACGGCGTCAGAAGCGTGTTGTAGAGAATCACCAGTCCCGCCACCTTGATCGTGAACTCGAGACCAACCCACGGTTGTCCCAACATGATGGCCATGGCTGCATACCCAAACTCGGCCACTGCGGTTGCGACGGTTACCGCGAAAACGGGAGCCAACACGGAATCCTGCGGAGCGTAGATGCGGAACATCCCCACTGCAAACGCCACCAGCGTGTACACCAGCGCAGTGAGACCGGTTATCGACTGAGGCAACAGAAGATCCTGCAGCAGCCCGCCGAAGAACCCCGTCACCACTCCCACGCGCTCCCCATCCGTAAAGGCCAGGCATACCACCACGACGAGAATCAGCTGGGGAATCACACCGAGCAAGGTAAGTCGTGCCAGCACGGTGGATTGCAACGCAACCGCGACAACGACCGTCGCCGTCACCGCGGCGATGCGGGCGAGCCCAACTTCGGCGAGGATGCCGTTAGGGCGTGATGCGCGCGCGCTCACTTGGCCTTCTTCTTGGGCTGTAGCTCGTCACCTGTTTCGAGCAATACCGTTACGAATTGCAGAGACTTGAAATCGACTGATGGCTCGACGGTTATGAGTCGTTCCAATGCAGCTGCGGAGCCACCCACTTCCGCAACGAAGCCGATCTCGATGCCGGGAGGAAAGATACCCTGATCCCGCCCCAGAGTTACTACCTCGTCCCCCACGGACACATCTGAAGTAACGTCGATTGACGAGAGGGTCAACCTCTCGCCACCGCCGTTGCCCTCGACGAGTCCCGAATCGCCGAGGTCTCCGACGCGCGCGGTGGCGGCCGCAGCCGGATCGACCAGCAGCAAGACCGTTGAGTAGTTGCGATCGACTCGGATGATCTTTCCCACGAGACCCTCCGAATTCATGACCGCGTTATCGACCCTGATGCCTTGGCGCTTGCCCTTGCCGATGACCAACGCCCATTGGTAGTTGGAGGGGGAGTTGGAGATGACGGGCGCCAGCACCGAGTCCATCGTCCGCCATGACTTCTTGAGCTCCAAATCCCTACGGAGCTCCTCGTTCTCGGCTTCGATCTGCGGCAGCCCGTCGGCGTCCGCCTCCGCCTGTGCAAGGCGCGCCTTGAGCCGCTCGTTCTCGCCCCTGAGGTTGGTGAGCTCGGCCAGGGAGGAGAAGAAGCTGCCCACGGGGCGGGTGACCGTCGTGAAACCCCTCTGGATGGGGGCCACCACGGTCACCGTCACATCGCGAGCGCGCTTGATTGGACCTCCGGAGTTCTGCCGGAAATCGAGCGTGACCACGGCTATGGACAGGGCCACGAAGGCAAGCAGCAACACTCGCCCTCGCCCTACTCGGCGATACATCTCACTCAAGACCTCAGTGCCACAAGCGCTGCAAAACGGGGGACGGGCTAGGCGCTTGCTGCGCGCGCCGTCCTTCGGGCGTCATCCTAGCCCGAGCGGGGGCCGAGTGGTGGTCAGATGCTATATGTGATCATCTGGCGACACTCGGGGAGGTTCTTAGTGGCGGGTCGAGGAGATCAGCACTCGCTTGAGCGATTCGAACTCTTCGAGGCACTTGCCGGACCCAATCGCCACGGCCCACAGCGGATCCTCGGCGATGTGGATGGGCATGCCGGTCTCGTGCTTCAGGCGCTCGTCGAGCCCCTTGAGGAGAGAGCCACCGCCGGCGAGAACGATGCCCTTGTCCATGATGTCGGCGGCAAGCTCGGGCGGGGTCTTATCCAGCGTGTTCTTGACCGCGTCCACGATCTGATTCACCGGCTCTTCGATTGCTCGCCGGATCTCCTCGGCCGAGACCACGATCGTCTTGGGCAGCCCGGCCACGAGATCGCGGCCCCGGATCTCGGCCTGCTGCTCCTCGGGCATGGGAAAGGCCGAGCCGATCGCCATCTTCATCTCTTCAGAGGTGCGCTCGCCGAGCATCAGCGAGTACTCCTTCTTGATGTAGTTGATGATGGCCTCATCGAGCTCGTCGCCGCCGATGCGGATCGACTGGCTCGTAACTATGCCCCCGAGCGAGACGACCGCCACCTCGGTGGTGCCGCCACCGATGTCGACGACCATGTTGCCGGTGGGCTCGTGAACCGGGAGCCCTGCGCCGATTGCCGCGGCCATGGGCTCTTCGATGATGAACGCGCTGCGTGCACCGGCCGAGATCGTCGCCTCCTCGACCGCCCGCTGCTCGACTCCGGTAATGCCCGAGGGAACGCACACCACCACACGCGGCTTGGCGAGAAAGGTCCGTCTGTGGACCCTCTGGATGAAGTAGCGGAGCATCTTCTCGGTGACGTCGAAGTCGGCGATGACCCCGTCCTTCAGCGGACGAATTGCAACGATGTGAGCCGGCGTGCGCCCGATCATCTGCTTGGCCTCGGAGCCCACCGCCAGGATCGCGCCCGTCTTGGTATTGATGGCGACCACGGAGGGCTCGTTCAGCACGATGCCACGGCCGCGCACATAGACCAGCGTATTCGCGGTCCCGAGGTCGACGGCCATATCCCGCCCGATGAACTGAAAGACCGTTTTCATTCTAAGAACACCCACATTCGGCTAGCTGTACAGGACTCGACAGACTAGCCGAAAAACAACTCCAGTTCTCGCGCCGCGGACTCCGGCGAGTCCGACCCATGCACGATATTGAACGTGATCTCGGTGGCGAAGTCGCCACGAATCGATCCGGGGACCGCCTGCAAGGGGTTGGTGGCCCCCATGATCTGACGGCAGCCCGAGACCGCCTCAGGTCCCTCGACGGCCATGGCCACCACCGGCCCCGAGGTGATAAATGACACCAGCTCCGAGAAAAACGGTTTCTCGGTGTGCTCGGCGTAGTGCCGCCCCGCCAGAGTTTCGTCGATCGTGAACAGTCTCATCTCGACGATGTCGTAGCTCTTCTGCTCGAGGCGGGCGATGACCTCGCCGACGAGACGCCGCCGCACGCCGTCCGGCTTGACCATGACGAAAGTCCTCTGTGCAGCTGTCATCTCGAATCCTCCTGATCTCGTAGGGCCCGCCGTGCCTCGCCCACGACGTAGTGCGATCCCGTGACGCACACAAGCCGGCCCTGGCCCGCCGAACCGATTGCGGCATCCATGGCTGCGCCGACTTCGGAGACGATCTCATGGTCGAGGCCGAGCTCGGCCGCAGTCTCACCCAGGTCGGACGGCGCCACCGAACGCGCGCTCTGGGGTTGTGTAATTACAAGAGTGCAGGGCAGGCGCGCCAGCTCGGCCAGCATCCCCCTGTAGTCCTTGTCGGCCAGGATTCCGACCACGACGACGAGGTCGTCGAACACGAAAGCCTCGGCGAGCCCGTTCACCAACGCGGCCATGCCGTCTGGGTTGTGGGCCACGTCGAGGACGACGGTCACCTCGTCCTGCGCCAGTCTCATGCTCTCGAGACGACCCGGTACAGCAGCCTGTGCGAGGCCTTCCTGTACAACGTCGGTGGCCAGTGGCTGCGCCGGCAGGAATCTGGTCACGGCCTCGAGCGCAACCGCCGCATTGATCCCCTGATGGCTGCCGTGAAGCGGCAGAAAGAGGTCGTCGTAGCGCGCCCTGGTGGTCTGCAATGCGAGATAACGGCCTCCGAACGCAACCCTGTTGTCAAGGACGGAGAAGTCCCGCTCGAGCGTCGCCAGATCGGCCCCCTGGGCTGCGGCCTCATCGGAGATCACTCTCAAAACGCTGGGCGATCTCTCGGCGGTCACGACCGACGCGCCTGGTTTGATGATTCCGACTTTCTCTTTGGCAATGGTCTCGGTGTTTGTGCCCAAGAGCTCGGTATGCTCGAGACCGATATTCGTGATCACCGCCACCGGTGCGCTGAGCGCATTGGTTGCGTCCCAGCGGCCTCCGAGCCCTACCTCCACCACTGCTGCCTCGGCGTTGTCGGCCGCCCACAGAAAGAACATTCCCGTCAACAGTTCGAAGTAGCTGACGCGTTCGTCAATCAAGTCGAGATAGGGCAGCACGTGAGCGAAGAGCTCGCCGAAGGCATGCTCTTCGATCGGCCGGCCGTCGAGCGCAATGCGCTCGGTAACACTTTGGAGATGCGGAGATGTATAAGTACCCACCTTGAGACCAGAGGCTCGCAGCAAACTGGACGAAATGTGAGCGACCGACGTCTTGCCGTTGGTGCCGGTGATATGAATCGCCGGCACGGCGCTCTCGGGATGATCGAGCAGCTCGAGCAGCGCTTCGATCCGGTGCGTCGAAGGGCTCTTCGAACGCACGTGGTCGACGCCGAGCGCGTCGAGGTACGAGACGGCCTCCTGATAGCTCATTTCCCGGACGGCGCCCGGCCCAGCGTGATCTGCGTTGTGACCGATCCATCACTCGTCGCTCGCAACTCGAAGGACTCCGCCGCAAGCGTCGAGGAGACGTCGTCCATGACCGGCTCCAATAGCTCGAGCGTTTCTTGTTGCGCTTCGATCTCGAGCCGATCGACGGGAAAGCGTATGGAGACCTTGGCCTGCGACTTGGCGCGCCGCACCTGGGTCAGGACCTCGACCGCTGCGTCGAAGGACCCGTTGTCTTGGGCCCCCAAAAGCTCTGGGGGCCGGGGCCACGGCTGGTTGTGGATGGAGCTCGGCGCTTCTCGAGGGGTGTTCCATACCTCGTCGGTGATAAAGGGAAGGAAGGGGGCGAACAGACGCAGGACGATGTCGAGCCCCGTTCGCAGCGTGCCCAATGCGGACGGATCGCCCGCATAGGCGCGGTTCTTGGAGAGCTCGAGGTAATTGTCACAGAAGTCGGACCAAAACCACGTCTCGATCACATCCAGCGCTCCGGCGTGATCCCACGATTCCCATTCGGCGTCTGCGGCAGCGATCGCGACAGCGAGGCGCGCCCGGAGCGCATTGTCCAAAGGATGCGTTGCCTCGCCGCCGTCTCCCTCATAGCCTCGCACCAGCCGCGCTGCGTTTCTAATCTTGGTGACGAGACGCTTTCCTTCCTTGAATACGTTGTTGTCCACGGCGGTGTCGACACCGAGGCGGGATGACGCCGCCCAGTAGCGCGTTGCGTCGGCACCGAATTGGTCGAGCGGTTCCGTCGGCAAGGTGACGTTGCCCTTTGACTTCGACATCTTCTTGCGATGCGGGTCGAGCACGAACCCGGAGATGGCAGCGTGCTTCCACGGGATCGAGCCGTCCTCCAGAAAGGAGCGCGTGATCGTGACGAACGCCCACGTGCGGATGATGTCGTGGGCCTGAGGCCGCAGGTCATTGGGATAGAGAGCCTCGTGGCGGGCGAGATCATCGGGCCATCCCGACGCGATCAGCGGGGTGAGCGCCGAGGTCGCCCACGTGTCGAAGATGTCGGGGTCGCCGGTGAAACCGCCGGGCCGGCCGCGCTGCTCGGGGGTATACCCGGAGGGAGTCTCGGCGGAGGGATCGACCGGCAGGTCGGCCTTCTCGGGCACGATCAGCTTGTCGTAGTTCACGGCGCCGGTCTCGTCGATTGCGTACCACACGGGAATCGGAACTCCGAAGTAACGCTGGCGGCTGATGCACCAGTCTTGGTTGAGCCCCTCGACCCAATCCTCGTATCGTTTGCGGAACAACTCCGGGTGCCACTCGATCCTGCGGCCCTGCTCGAGGAGCTTGTCCTTTTTGTCCATCACGGGCACGAACCATTGGCGCGACACCACGAACTCGAGCGGACGTTCGCCCTTCTCGAAGAACTTCACCGGACGGCGGACGCGCTCGGGCTCCCCTTCGAGATCGCCGGTGCTCTCGAGCATCCTTACTACCGCGCGTTGTGCCTGTGCGATCGTCAGACCGGCAATCTCATCATGGTTGCGAGCCGCATCCTCAGGGTCTTGCGACTGCCATTGCGCGTCCCCCCACGGGGCGGGAAGGATGCGGCCGTCGCGCGAGATAACTTCGCGGGCCGGAACGTTGAGCTCGCGCCACCACTCGACATCAGCCTGATCCCCAAACGTACAGATCATGAGGATTCCCGTTCCCTTAGTTGGGTCTGCGCCCTCGTCGGCAATGATCGGGACCGGCGCGTGGAACAGCGGAGTGCGTGCGGTTCTGCCGATCAGATGACGGTAACGCTCGTCCTGCGGGTGCGCAGTGACTGCGATACAGGCGGGGAGAAGCTCGGGCCGCGTGGTTGCGATCACAAACGACTCGTCACTTCTTAGATCTTTTCCGTCCTCCTCAACGCCGAAGCGGATGCGATAGAAGAGGCCGTCTCGGTCGCGATCCTCGACCTCGGCCTGAGCCACTGCGCTCTGAAAGCCGACGTCCCACATCGTGGGTGCGTTGCGCAGCTCCACCTCTTTCTTCTCGAGGAGGTGCAGGAAGGAGAGCTGGCTGACGTAACGAGAGCGCTCGTCGATGGTGGCGTAAGTCTGCTCCCAATCGACCGACAGCCCGACGCGGCGGAACAGGTCCTTGAACTTCTTCTCGTCCTCGGACACGACTTGGTCGCACAGCTCGATGAAGTTACGCCGGGAGACCGCAATGATTTCGCCTTCTCGGCCGAACGCCACCTCGAGGCCGGCCTCGTAGGGCAGGGAAGGATCGCAACGGACATTGAAAACGTTCTGAACCCGCCGCTCGGTCGGCAGCCCGTTGTCGTCCCAGCCCATCGGATAGAAGATGTTGTCGCCTCGCATCCGCCGGTAGCGAACCATGAGGTCCGTGTGCGTGAACGAGCAGACGTGGCCGATGTGGAGCGAGCCCGACACCGTCGGGGGCGGGGTATCGACGACGAAGGTCTCGTTGCGGCCCCGGCTGGGGTCGTAGCGATAAACGCCTTCCTCATCCCAGAAGCGCCGCCAGCGCTCCTCCATCTCGGATAGGTCGAATTCGGCCATGGCCGAAGCCTAAAGGTTCGGCAGCAGGGGGCCGGGCGCCGGGCGCCCGGGCGGGCGCGGTGGCGAAAGCGGACCGCGGACGTCTACCCACGAAAAACTGTGGGTAGGAGCGAACCGCGGACATTTGCCACCGCCGGCTGCCCGCTCAGTCGATGCCCAGCACCGACCTGTGGATCACCTTGTCGTCGCTGATGCGGGCACCGGCCACGAGATACGAGACGTGGCCGAGCAGAGGCTTTATCTCCTTAACGTAGGTTTCGTCGGTGCCGAGGCCGAAACTCTCGAGCAGCCCCACCACTGCGGGCACGTCGGCGAAGGCGGAAGGGGCGAAACCGCCACCGAGCGATTTCTCGGCTCGACGGAACAGCTTCGAATCGCCCAGTGTCCGGCCCGGCTCGAGCAGCTCGAGCGTGGCCTTGTTTCCGTAGGCGATGACCACGGAATCGGCGGCGACCACGTTGATGTCCTCCGGGACCGAGGGGTCACCCAGGGCGAACCCATCGAGGCCAGGCAGGGACAGCGGCTTGAGTGGTGCATCCTCACGCTTCAGAAGACGTCGCACAGCCTCCACCGCTCGCTTGGACGCCGCCGGGTCACGGGATTCGATCACGACTCCACCGCGCAGGTCGAACAGGCTCGAGCCCTGCACCGAGACGCCTACGTCTCCCATCCACGACAGCAAGTCACGCCTGAGGTCAAGACCCGTCTCGGTCTTGAATTGCTGCTCGACAAAGCCGGCGCCGAGCCCCATCTGCGAGAAGCCGTCCACCAGCTTCTCGAGGACCTTGCCAATCTCGGAGACTCCGAATGCGACCGAAGACCCGGCAGGCAAGTCGGCGAGGATGCCGGGCTTGCCGACGGCCTCGACCACCGCTTGTGACGCGGCGTCGGAAGGCAGCTCAGAGGAGGCTTCGAAGACGATCCCGTCGGCGCGCGCATAGACGATCGCCGCACCCGGCTTCTGCGCGCCCAGCCCCGGTCCCGCAGCGACGTTCAGCAGTCCCATGCTCGCAGGCCCACCCATCCCGCCGAGACCCTGCGTGGTTTTGGAAGGGTCGTAGTAGAACAGCGCCAGGCGATCCCGAGAGAGGCCTTCAGTCGCTCTGTCGTATTCCTTGGAGTCGGCCAGAGAGGCGCCTCGGGAGGCGTCCACCGCGGCCCTGAACCCGTCCTCGTTGCCCACGACGACGAAACCTTCGAGTGCTCCGACTGCCACGAACGAGGCGGGGACATGTCGTCCCAGATCCGGCTTGTAGCGCCGGTACTCGACACCCTCGTGACTGCGCTCTTCGCCATCCTCGAGACCCTCGGCCGCAGCGACGGCGTCGAGCCCGGCCCCCGGATCGTCGGCCGCTAGCAGTAGCGCGTACGCCCCCTCCCGGGGCCCCTCGATGGTGGCGAAACCTGCGATCTGGCTGCCTAGCCAGGGGGCGACGTCCGAGGAGTAGTCGAGGCCGGTGTCACTCAATAGCATGTCGACCATGCCCTCGAGGGCCGTGGACGCTTCGGCGGGCGAGTCGTACTTGGGCAGCTTCGCCAGAAGCGCTCGGAGGGCGTTCTTCTGGCTCGTCGAGGGATCGAGGAAGACGTTGCCGTAGACGGCAGAGGAGCGCGGGGCCAGCTCGAGAGCGTTATCGGTGGGCGAACGACCGAACCAACGCACGCCTGCGAACGCCCCACCGCCCAAGAGGACTGCCACCGCAGTCATCGCTGCAACCCACTTGAGCCTCATCGCGAACCTCCATGCATGGAAGAATTATACAAGCGCCTCGAGGTTCACTATCGGCAGAAGGTGCCCTGAGAGTTGAGCGGAGTACTACTTCTGCGTAGGACTACGCGGATCGTGCGGGACGCTGCGGCCGGGCCTTGCTTCGAGGCACGAGGGTCGGGTTGACCTTCTCGAGCACGACCTCACGATTGATGATGCACTTGCCGACGTCATCCTGGCTCGGAAGGTCATACATGACGTTCAGCAGGACCTCCTCGAGGATCGCCCGGAGGCCACGGGCCCCGGTCCCCCTCAGAGTGGACTGCTCGGCGACCGCCTCGAGCGCGTCCTCCGTGAACTCGAGCTCGACCCCGTCGAACTCGAAGAACCTCTGGTACTGCTTGATTAGTGCGTTCTTCGGCTCGGTCAGGATCTCGACCAACGCCGCCGAATCGAGGCTGTGGACATGAGTAAGCACCGGCAAGCGGCCCACGAACTCGGGGATCAGCCCGAAACGCAGGAGGTCCTCGGGCAAAACGTGCCCCAGGATCGTCCCCAGATCCTTGTCCCCCAGCTTGCGTACGTCGGCGCCGAAACCGATCCCCTTGCGCCCGATGCGGGACTCGACCAGACGCTCGAGGCCTGCAAAGGCCCCGCCGCAGATAAACAGCACGTTGGTGGTGTCGATCTGGATGAACTCCTGATGGGGATGCTTGCGCCCGCCCTGGGGCGGGACCGAGGCCGTGGTGCCCTCGAGGATCTTGAGCAGCGCCTGCTGCACGCCCTCACCCGAGACATCACGAGTGATGGACGGGTTCTCGGACTTGCGGGCGATCTTGTCGACCTCGTCGATGTAGATGATGCCGGTCTCGGCCCGCTTGACGTCGTAGTCGGCCGCCTGGATGAGCTTCAGAAGAATGTTCTCGACGTCCTCGCCGACATAGCCGGCCTCGGTAAGAGCTGTGGCGTCGGCGATCGCGAAGGGGACGTTGAGCATGCGGGCAAGCGTCTGCGCCAGCAACGTCTTGCCGCAGCCGGTGGGACCGAGCAACAGGATGTTGGACTTGGCGAGCTCAACATCGGCGTCCTGTTGCCCGCCTACCTGGATCCTCTTGTAGTGGTTGTAGACCGCAACGGAGAGAACCTTCTTGGCCTGTTCCTGGCCGACGATGTAGTCGTTCAGGAACTCGTAGATCTCCTTGGGCTTGGGCAGATCCTCGAGTTTGAGCTCGGGAGTCTCCGAGAGTTCTTCTTCGATGATCTCGTTGCACAGATCAATACATTCGTCACAGATGTAGACACCGGGACCCGCAATGAGCTTCTTTACCTGCTTTTGGGACTTACCGCAAAAAGAGCACTTGAGAAGGTCTCCGCCATCCCCGAACTTCGGCACCTCAACCCCCCCCTTTAAGCCTCTGGTTGACGAGCATCCGATTCGGCCTCGGCTTCCGCCAAACGAGCCGGCTCGCCTTGGATGAAGGCCGCGCTCTTTTCGGCTGCCGCCCTGCTGTCTACTATCCCATCGATAATACCGTAGTCCTTGGCATCCTGGGCCGTCATAAAGCGATCTCGATCAATATCTTTTTCGACCTGGGAGACGTCCACCTTGGTGTGTTCGGCGATGATCTCGGCCATCCGCCGCCGGAGCGCCAGCACCTCTTTGGCGTGGATCTCGATGTCGGCCGGTGTGCCTTGAAACCCCGCCGAGCCCTGGTGGATCATGATCTTGGCGTTGGGCAGCGCATAGCGCTTCTTCGCCGCACCTCCGCACAGCAGAATGGCTCCCATCGACATAGCCATACCCACACAGATGGTGGATACATCGGGCTTTATGTACTGCATGGTGTCGTAGATCGCCAGGCCTGCGTAGACCATGCCTCCGGGTGAGTTGATGTAGAGGCTGATGTCCTTGTCGGGATCCTCAGACTCCAGATGCAGGAGCTGCGCAACGATCAGGTTCGCGACCTGGTCGTCCACCGGAGTTCCCATCATCACGATGCGTTCCTTCAGAAGTCGCGAGTAGATGTCGAATGCTCGCTCGCCTCGGCTGGTCTGCTCGACCACCATCGGCACCAGGTAGTTTCTGTAGTCGCCCCTGTCAGTCATCTATTGATCCTCAACTATCTGCTCGTCCTCGTTTGTCTGCTCGTTCTCAGGCTGGTCTTCCTCGTCAGTCACGAGGCCGATCACGTTGGCCTGCTCGGTTGCGTACTCGAGCGCCTTGCGACGCATGATATCGGCTGCTACCGACCCCAGCTGCCCCGAATCCGCCAGGCTCTGAGCCACATCCCTCGGCTCCCTGCCGGCGCGGGCGGCAAGGTAAGCAACCTGTCGGCCCAGCTCTTCATCGGAAACCTGGACGTTTTGCTCCCTCGCGATCTGCTCGAGCAGTAGCTCCCCCTTCACCGCACGACCCGATCCGCGGCGGAGATCCGAGCGAACCTCGAGCTCGGTCGAGTCGATTTCAGTGGCGTAGCGGCTCAGTGTCATCCCGGCATCGCTCAGCTCTTCCTCGAGATGCTCGAGCCGATGGGTGAACTCGTCCTCCACCAGCCGAGACGGAGCCTCCAGGTCCGAGGCGTCGATCAGAGCTTCGAGGACGGCTCCTCTCAGCTCCTCCCGAGCGCGCGCCCTCTTGGTCTCCTTTAGCTGGTCCTTGATCGCATCTCGAAGCTCTGCAATCGTGTCGAACTCCCCGGCGGTCTTGGCGAACTCGTCATCCGCCGCCGGCAGCCGCTTGGTCTTGACCTCCTTGATCAGCACGGTGAAGGAAACGTCCTGGTCCGCCAGCTCCCCCGCTCCGGCGCCCATTCGGTCGGTGAACCGCAGGATTGCCCCCGGGCGTGTGCCCTCGAGTTCTTCGTCCAGGGATGGAGGGCCCTCGCGCGAGCCGACCTCGTAGAGGTAGCCGGTGGCGCTGGCCTCCTCGATCACCTCGTCATGCTGATAGGCGTTCAGATCCAGCAATACGAAGTCACCTCGACGCGCCTCCCGGCCGACGTTTTCGAGCTCAGCGAAGCGATCCCGGAGCCTGTCGATCTGCTCGTCGATGTCGTGTGGCCGGACCTCGGAGTCGGGTGCTTCGATGCGCAGGTTGCCCAATTCCGGGACCACGACCTCGGGCCTAACGTCCACGGTCGCCTCGAAGACCAAGGGCGTCCCGACGGTGAAATCAACGATGTTGACCTCGGGAGGGGCAATGGCTTCCAGCGACTCAGCCTCCAGCGCTTGCTGGTAAAAGCCCGGCAGGGCGTCCTTGAGCGCTTCGTCGCGCACCGCCTCAATCCCCACGCGTTGATCGATGAGCCGGCGCGGGACCTTTCCCCGCCGGAAGCCGGGCACCTTGATCTCCTGGGACCAGCGTCGGTAGACCGCGGTGAGGGCCGGATCGAGCGCGGCCTCCGGGACCTCGACCCGCAGCTTGATGCGGTCTTTGTCCACGCTCTCGCGCTCGGTAGCGACCTCGGGGGAGCTCATTGGAGCCATCCTAGAGCCTCATCGGGGCGGCCAGCGGTGCCCCGACTCGTCCGCCTGGGACGGTTCCACCCGGTGGGAACCGATGCTAGGGGCCTCGGTCCCGCGGAATGTCGCTAGATGGGAACGGTTCCCTCTTGTCCGCCCCTTCGGTGGCTAGTTGGGAACGGTTCTCTACTTGTCCGCCCTCGGCCCCGGGGCCACATCACTGCGGCGCGTGTCCCGGGGGCCGGCAGCAGGAAGATCGGCAGCGAGACGCGGTTGCCGAAGTTAGGCAAAGGGCCACCTTGCGGAGCCCGACTTGTGGAAAACCGGTTGCCGAAGGAGCCGGGTTGGGAGCCAGAGGACCGCGCTAGGCGGACAAAGTGGGGATGACGGGCCCCTGGCCCCCAGCCGAGATCCTTCGGCTGGGCCGAATCAGTCTTCCCCGCCTCAGAAGATCCCAGTACATGGGATGCTGAGAAGAATCGGGGCGTAGCGCAGCTTGGTTAGCGCGCCTGCTTTGGGAGCAGGAGGTCGGCGGTTCGAATCCGCCCGCCCCGACTCGGCAGTTACCGCAATCGTTTGCACAGAGCACCCCCCCAGGCTCGAGCCCCGACGTTACGGGCCGCCGATGTCTTCAGCAGCACCAAGACGGTTGATACTCCCATGCGGTCGAGGGCTTAGGTTTATCCAGTTGGGCAATGTTTTCTGAGAACATACTCCGCAGCGTCCTAAGCCGAGACTGTTTTCAGGAGTCGCCCGGACTCAGGAGCGATGAGCGGGGCAGAGACCAAGACGAGTGCCTG
>Ga0136620_10000222_pt1 | contig 25716 bp, 25 predicted proteins | sample AntDrymUQ4162106_2_FD_104806 | JGI IMG/M metagenome (GOLD analysis project Ga0136620, IMG submission 104806) | Polar desert sand microbial communities from Dry Valleys, Antarctica - metaG UQ416 (21.06) | ecosystem: Environmental > Terrestrial > Soil > Desert | place: Antarctica: Dry Valley... | reverse complement strand
CCGGCTCGGCTGGGCGATCGACTGGGACCGCGTCGCGGCCGCCCACGAGCCGGAGTACTACCGCTGGACGCAGTGGCTCTTCCTGCGCTTCCTGGAGCAGGGACTCGCCTACCGCAAGGAGGCCCCCGTCAAGTGGTGTCCGAACGACCAGACGGTGCTTGCGGAGTCCCAGGTGGTCGACGGGCGCTGCGAGCGCTGCGGGGCCGGGGTGGAGGCGAAGAGCCTCGAGCAGTGGTTCCTGCGCATCACCGCCTACGCGGACGCCCTGCTCGCCGATCACGCGCTGCTCGACTGGCCGGACCGGACGATCGCGATCCAGCGCAACTGGATCGGGCGCTCGGAGGGCGCCGAGATCCTCTTTCGCGTCGAGGAGTCGGACCTCGACCTCCCGGTCTTCACGACCCGCCCGGACACCCTCTACGGGGCCACGTTCTTCGTCCTCGCGCCGGAGCACCCGCTCGTCGAGCGCCTGATCGAGGGAACGGAGGAAGCGGGGGCGGTCCGCGACTACGTCCGGCGGACGGCGGCCGCGAGCGGCACGGAGCGGCTCGACCCGGACCGCGAGAGGACGGGCGTCTTCACGGGCCGCCACGCGACGAACCCCGCCAGCGGCGAGCGGATCCCGATCTGGATCGGCGACTACGTGCTGATGGAGTACGGGACCGGGGCGATCATGGCCGTGCCGGCGCACGACGCGCGCGACTTCGAGTTCGCGCAGCGCTTCGACCTGCCCGTGCGGCGGGTCGTCGTTCCCGCCGAGGGCGATCCCGGCGAGGGCGCGTTCTCGGCCCACACCGACGACGAGCGGCTCGTCGACTCCGGCGAGCTCGATGGCCTCTCGAGCCCGGAGGCCGCCCGCACGATCGTCGAGCGCTTGGCGCGTGAGGGGCGCGGCCGCCAGGCCGTCAGCTTCCGCCTGCGCGACTGGCTGATCTCGCGCCAGCGCTACTGGGGCTGCCCGATCCCGGTCGTCCACTGCGACCGCTGCGGCCTCGTCGGAGTCCCGGACGACGAGCTGCCGGTGCTGCTGCCCGAGATCGACGACTACCTGCCGAAGGGCCGCTCGCCGCTTGCGGCTGCGGAGGAATGGGTGAACGTGCCCTGTCCGTCCTGCGGGGGGCCGGGCCGCCGGGAGCCGGACACGATGGACACGTTCGTCGACTCATCCTGGTATTTCCTGCGCTACTGCGACCCGGGGAACGACCGGGCGCCCTTCGAGCGGCGGCTCGTCGACCACTGGTGCCCGGTCGACCAGTACATCGGCGGGATCGACCACACGACCGGGCACCTTCTCTACTCGCGCTTCTTCGTCAAGGTGCTGAACGAGCTGGGGCTACTCGGCTTCCGCGAGCCGTTCGCGCGGCTCTTCCACCAGGGCTGGGTGCAGTTCGACGGGACGAAGATGTCGAAGTCGAAGGGCAACGCGATCGGCCCCGACGAGCTCGTCGAGGCCTACGGCGCCGACGCGGTGCGCCTCTACATCCTCTTCATGGGGCCGGCCGACCAGGACATGGAGTGGACCGAGAGCGGGATCGAGGGAATGGTGCGCTTCGTGCGCAGGCTCTGGCGCGCGGTGCTGGAGGCCGCTGAGCGCGCGCCCGCGGCCTTGCCGGGCGAGCCCACCCCGCTCGTCCGGAAGGCGCACGAGACGATCGCGAAGGTCACCGACGACCTGGGGCGCCGCTTCCACTTCAACACCCCGATCGCGGCGACGATGGAGCTCGTCAACGAGCTCGTCCGGGCGCCGGAGGATCCGGGAGCCCGGTTCGCCGCCGAGACCGCGGTCAGCCTGATCCAGCCGTACGCCCCCCACGTGGCCGAGGAGCTCTGGCAGCGGCTCGGCCACGAGCGGCTCTGGGACACGCCCTGGCCGGTCGCCGACGAGCGGCTGCTCGAGCGCGAGACCTTCGAGCTCGTGATCCAGGTGAACGGGAAGGTGCGGGACCGGGTCGAGGTCGCGGTGGAGCTGTCCCGGGACGACCTGGTCGCCCGCGCTCAGGCCTCGCCGCGCGTGCAGTCGCACCTGGACGGCAAGGAGATTCAGCAGGCGATCGTCGTGCCGGGGAAGCTGGTCAACTTCGTGGTCTGAGCCGTCCTCGATCGTCCCGGGTTGCCGCTGAATTCGCCAGCGGCGACCTCGGCGAGACCAGCTCTACCCAGTCGCGGGTGCGGAGTGCGGGTTCCCGGCAAGCGGGACGGCGGCGCTCAGCGAATGCCGGTGTCGATCGAGAAGTCGATCCGGTCGAGGTGCGCGAAACGGACCTTGACGCGACCCGGCGTGGGGCCATGGCCGATGCGGCCGGCGTTCGTGGTCACCGAGTAGATCGCGGCCTTCAGCGTCACCCGGTAGCGGCCCTGGTCGTCGGTGCGGACGCTTACGGTCCCGAGACCGGTGCTCCTGAAGAAGAGCGTCAGGTTGGCCGCCGGCCCCTCGCAGGGGATGCCGTCACGGCACACGGGCGTGATCGGTCCCTTCGTGACGAGGCCCTCGAGTCCCGTCGCGCCCACGAAGCGGGTCGACGACCCGGCAACCGCGGCTGCAGACAGGGCGGCCGCGACGATCCCGACCGCCAGTGAGATTCGGTGCTGCGCGGTCACGCTCCAAATGATGCACGTTCGGCACAGGCTCGTCACATCATCGTGCGCATTGGCGGCCGGGTCCGGCCGCCACTGTTGGCATACTAGACAACATGGAGCGACTGGAACCTCATCGCCGGGCCGTCCTGATCTCGGCCGCGGTCGCACTGTTGGCGCTCGCCCTCGCCGGCCACTTCCTGCTCGGCGCCGGTGCGCAGCGGGAGGCAACGGTGCTGCCGCCCCCTCCGACCTTCGCCCCGTCGCGCGTCGTCGTCCACGTCGTCGGCGCCGTGCGTCGTCCGGGTCTCTACCGGCTCGCGCAGGGCGATCGGATCGCCGATGCGGTGGGGAGGGCCGGGGGTGCGACGCGTGCGGCCGACCTGACGCTGGTCAACCTTGCGGCTCCGCTCGCGGACGGGGCCCAGGTCGTCGTGCCCCGGCGGGCTCCTGCCGTCGCCGTCGCAGGGCCCGCCGAGCCGGAAGCTGGACCGGAAGCGGCGGGGCCGGTACACCTCAATACGGCAACGCTGGAGCAGCTCGACGCACTGCCGGGGGTCGGGCCGGTGACGGCGCAGAAGATCCTCGACTACCGCGCCGAGAACGGCGCGTTCAGCGCGGTCGACGAGCTCGATGCGATCTCGGGGATCGGTCCGGCGCGACTCGAGGAGCTGCGGGCGGTGGTGGCGCCGTGAACGGGCAGCTCCTCGTCCGCCATCCACAGCACGGGCTCGTGGGTGCGGTTTGCGGCGGTCTGGCCGCGTCCAACCTCGCCCGGCCGGGGCTCGGCGCCCTCGCTTGCGCTGGCGGCCTGTGCGCGGTGGCGGCCGGCCTCGAAGACCGGGGCCGCTGCCTGCTCGCCCTGGTTGGCGCGCTGGCTCTCGCCGGGTGGTGGTGGGGAGGCGCCCGGCTCGACGTGCTCGATCGCAGTGTCCTCGAGTCGCAGATCGGGCGGGCGGGCCGTGCTCTCGCAGTCGTGACCGCGCCGGTCCGGCGCGGTCGCTTCGACCTCCGCGTCCAGGCGGAGGCTCGACAGCTCGGCAGGCTCCGGCTGCGGGAGGCCGTGCTGCTAAGGCTTCCCCTGGGCCGGGCGCCGCCGCAGGGAGCCGAGCTCGAGCTGGTCGCGAAGGTCATCCGTCCACGGGCACCGACCGAGGGGTTCGACGAGGGGCGCTATCTGCGCCGGCACGGCATCCATGTCGTCCTGCAGGCAGATCACTGGCGCATCGTGGGTCGCCGAGGTGGGCTCGGGAGCGTCGCGGACCGGCTGCGCGGACGAGTCGCCCGCACGCTGGAGCGCGGTCCCGGCGGGGAGCGGGAAGCGCTCCTGCTCGGGATCGTGCTGGGCGACGATGGCAGGCTCTCGGAGGAGCTCCGCGACCGATTCCGGGCCTCGGGGCTCTACCATCTGCTTGCGGTCTCGGGTCAGAACGTCGCTCTGGTGGCCGGCGGCACCCTCCTCACCGCCTGGCTGCTGGGTTTGTCGCGCTGGCTAGGGGAGCTCGGGGCTCTGGCTGCGATCGCCGCCTACGTGCTCGCGGTCGGCGCTCAGCCGTCGGTGGTGCGGGCGGGGATCGCGGGGGCGCTCGGCTCGCTCGCCTGGCTCGCGGCGAGAGAGCGCGACCGCTGGTACTTCCTGCTGCTGGGCGCACTCGCGCTGCTCGCCTGGAATCCCTACGCCGCCCTCGATCCGGGCTTCCAGCTCTCCTTCGCTGCCGTCCTCGCGATCTTCGTGGTCGCCCCCCGGATCGAGCGCGCGCTGGAGGGCTACCCGCTGCCGAGTCAGGCGAGAGGCATCCTTGCCGTCTCGGCCGCGTGCGGCGTCGTCACCGCTCCGATCCTCTGGCTGCAGTTTCATGCGGTGCCGCTGCTCGCGGTGCCGGCCAACGCGCTGGCGGCGCCCGCGATGGTGCCGGTGCTGGGGCTCGCTCTCGCCGCGGTCGCAGTCGACCCGATCCTGCCGGCGGCTGCCGCCGTGCTCGTCTCGCTAGCCGGCTGGTGCGCGGCCTACGTCGCGCTCTGCGCGCGGCTGATCGGCGCCCTGCCTGGAGCGGAGCTCCAGTCAGGGCGCGCCGCCGCCGCCGCGGCGATCGCCTGCGCCGGGGCAGCTGCCTATGCTTGGCGGCGATGCCGGACGAGCTGAAGCCGGTCTACGTTCTCAGCGGCGGCGATCGACCCAAGGTCCGGCGCGCCCTCGACCGTCTGCGAGCCCGCTTCGGCGCGGACGCGGTCGAGCGTCTCTCGGGCGCGGAGACGAGCGGCGAGAACGCGGTCGCGGCGTGCAACGCCCTCGGGTTGTTCGGCGGCGGGGGCCGGCTCGTCCTGATCGAAGGCGTCGAAGTATGGAAGGCGGCTGACGCGAAGGCGATCGCGGCGTACCTCGAGAACCCGGCGCCCGCGACCGTGCTGGCGCTCGTCGCGGACACTCTGAAGTCGGATGCGCCGCTCCTGAAGGCGTGCGCAAAGGTCGGGGAGGTGCTCGTCTACGAGATCCCCAAGCGGAACCTGCCGCGCTGGGTCGGAGAGCAGTTCGCCCGGCTCGAGGCCGCCGTGGAACCAGAAGCGTGCCGCGTGCTCGTCGAGCTCGTCGGCGAGGATGCGGGAGAGCTCGCGGCGGAGATCGAGAAGCTGGCGCTCTGGGCGGGCGGAGCCGAGATCGGCGAGGCCGACGTCTCCAGGCTCGTCGCGCCCCGGAGCGAAACGACCCCGTTTGCCCTGAACGACGCATTGGGCCGTCGTGACGTCGGTTCGGTCCTGGGGGCCTGCGAGGTGCAGCTCGAGCAGGCCGCCGACCACCGGCGTGAGCTGACGAGGCTGGTCGGCCAGATCGCGCGCCACCTGGAGCGGATCCGAGCCTGTCAGGACCTCGAGGCACAGGGCGTCTCGCCGCGCGAGGCGGCCGGGCGCCTCAAGCGGCACCCGTTCTACGTCGACAAGCTCTACGCTCAGGCGCGGAACTTCGGCCAGGAAGAGCTCGGCGACGCCGTCGTCCGGCTCGCCCGGCTCGACCTCGCCCTCAAGGGGGCGAGCCGGCTCCCCGGGGAGCTCGAGCTCGAGCGGGCGCTCGTGGAGATCACGCGAGCGCGCGAGCCCGCGCGGGTGTCTGGTTCCTAGCTCGAGGGGCGGTTCGACACGAGCCGTGCGGCCTGTGCCTTCTTGCGCGCAGCGGTGTTGCGATGGAGCGCCCCCCGTGACGCGGCCCTGTCGATCCAGCGCACCAGCTCGAGGTGGTCTCCCTCGGCCCGCGCCGCGTCGCCTTCTGCGATCGCTGACTCCAGTCGGCGTGTAAGGGTCTTGACGGTCGACCGGTAGCGAAGATTCTGGAGCCGTTCCCGGGCGGCCGTGCGGACGCGCTTCTTCTGCTGTCTGATGTTCGGCATGGCGTGAAAAGGCCCGCTGTCGCGGGCGTCCAGGATCGTAGCAGAGCGCATGTGCGCCGCCCGGAGCCGACCAGGGGCGTCCCTATACTCGCCCCGTGGACGGGCCAGGTGCGGGTCGTCGGCTCGCCCGGTCGACGGCGATCTTCTCGCTCGCCACCGGCCTCTCGCGGATCCTCGGGCTCGTACGCGAGATCGTCGCGCGTCGCTACTTCGGCGTCGAGGGCCGGATCAACGCCTTCACGATCGCCTTCCAGGTGCCGAACCTCGTGCGCGCCCTCGTGGCCGACGCTGCCCTGTCGTCGGCCTTCGTGCCCGTCTTCAGCGAGCTGCTGGAGAAGGGTGAGCGAGCTCGGGCCTGGCGCGTGGCCTCGACGCTCTTCTGGCTGCTGCTGCTCGGCCTCGGTGGCCTGACGGCGCTCTTCATCCTCGTCACGCCCTGGGTGATGGCTCCGTTCGGCTACGTCGGCGAGGAGCAGGACCTCGTGGTCGGGCTCTCGCGTGTCCTGTTTCCGATCGTCGCCCTGCTCGGCGTCTCCGGGATCGTCGTCGGGATCCTGAACAGCTACGAGCACTTCTCGATCCCCGCCCTGACGCCGGTTTTCTGGAACCTCGCGATCATCGCCGGGCTGGTGATCGGCGTCCCGCACGCCGGCTCGGAGGACGCGAAGCTCTACGTCTACGCCGGGTCGATCGTCGCCGGGACGGTGCTTCAGGTGCTTCTGCCCGTCCCCTGGCTCGCAGGCCGCGACGGGCGGCTTCGTCTCCTGATCGACTGGCGCGACCCCGCTGTCAAGCAGACCTTCGTGCTGATGGTGCCGGTGATGCTCGGCCTCGGCCTGATCAACTTCAACGCGGTCATCGGCTCGTTCTTCGCGGCGCGGTACATCGATCCGAACCTCGCTCCGAGCGCGATCGACGCAGCCTTCCGCATCTACATGCTGCCGCAGGGGATGTTCTCCGTCGCTGTCGCGACGGTGCTCTTCCCCTCGCTCGCACGGGCCGCGACACGAGGCGACACCGAGCTCTTCCGGCGAACCGTCGGCTCCGGGCTCCGCCAGATCTCCTTCCTGCTCGTTCCCGCGAGCGTCGTCTGCGCCGTCCTCGCCGAGCCGATCGTGCGGCTCCTCTACGAGCGCGGCGAGTTCGGCTCGAGCGAGACGCCGGTGGTGGCCGCCGCTCTGGCCGCCTTCTCGCTCGGCCTCGCTTTCAACGGGATGATGCTGATGCTGAACCGCGCGTTCTTCAGCCTCCAGTCGCCCTGGCTCCCGACCGCCGTCGCCCTCGCGAACCTGGCGCTGAACACGGCGCTCAACGTGGCCTTCTACCGGGTCGGTACCTGGGGCCTTCCGCTTGCAACCTCCCTGTCCAACATCGCCGCGACCGTGGCCCTCGTCCTGCTGCTGCGGCGCCGCTTCGGCCGGCTGGAGCTCGGTGACACGGGCCGAACACTCCTGCTGGTGACCGCCGCCTCGACGGTGCTCGCGGGCGTGGCGTTCGGCGCCTGGTACGGCCTCGACGACCTGCTCGGCCGCTCCGGTGGGGCGCAGCTCCTCTCCCTGGGTGTGGCCCTCTCGGCCGGTTTCGCCGCTTACGTTTTTTCGTGCCGTTTGCTGGGAGTTCGGGAGCTCGACGCGTTGCTATCGTTGCGAGGCGGCCGTCGGGCGGCCTGAGTCCCCATGCCTCAAGACCGGATCCGCAACTTCTCGATCATCGCGCACATCGACCACGGCAAGTCGACGCTTGCCGATCGGATCCTCGAGGTGACCGAGACCGTCTCCGGCCGGGACATGCGCGCGCAGCTGCTCGACTCGATGGACCTCGAGCGCGAGCGCGGGATCACGATCAAGGCACAGGCGGTGCGGGTGCAGTGGAAAGGCCACCAGCTGAACCTGATCGACACTCCCGGCCACGTCGACTTCACCTACGAGGTGTCGCGCTCGCTGCAGGCGTGCGAGGGCGCCCTCCTCGTCGTCGACGCCGCGCAGGGGATCGAGGCGCAGACGCTCGCGAACGCGTATCTCGCGATCGAGAACGACCTCGAGATCGTCCCCATCGTCAACAAGATCGACCTTCCGCAGGCCGATCCCGACGGAGTGGCGGCCGAGGTCGCCGAGCTCGTCGGCGAGAACGCTGCCCGGGTCGTCCGCATCTCCGCGAAGACGGGGGAGGGTGTCGCCGACGTCCTCGATGCGATCATCGAGCGGGTTCCCGCCCCCGGCGGCGACCCTGCGGCGCCCGCCCGCGCGTTGATCTTCGACTCCTCCTACGATCAGTACCGGGGCGTGGTTGCGTTCGTCCGCGTCGTCGACGGCTCCTTCACCACGCGCGAGCCCCTCCGGGCGATGGCCCTCGGGACGCGCTTCGAGGCCGAGGAGATCGGGTTCCTCTCGCCGACGCTTCGCCCGACGAGGACGATCTCCGCAGGCGAGGTGGGCTACGTCGTCACGGGACTGAAGGACGTCGCCAGACTGCGGGTCGGCGACACCTTGACGGCGGAGGGCCGGCCGGCGAGCGAGCCGCTGCCCGGCTACAAGGACGTCAAGCCGATGGTCTTCGCCGGGCTCTTCCCGACCGACTCCGACGACTACCCGAACCTCCGTGACGCGCTCGAGCGCCTGAAGCTGAACGACGGGTCGCTCTTCTACGAGCCAGAGACCTCCCAGGCGCTCGGCTTCGGCTTCCGCTGCGGCTTCCTCGGCCTGCTGCACATGGAGATCGTCCGGGAGCGGCTCGAGCGGGAGTTCGACCTCGATCTGCTGGTCACGGCTCCGAACGTGGCCTATCGCGTCGAGACGCCGACCGGCCAGCTGGTCGAGGTCCACAACCCATCCGAGATGCCCCTGGAGATCGAACGGGTGGAGGAGCCCTACATCCGGGCCTCCGTGATCGTCCCGAAGGAGTACGTCGGCGCCGTCATGGAGCTCTGCAACGACCGCCGCGGCAGCTTCGACCACATGGAGTACCTGTCCGAGGCGCGCGTGCTGCTCGTGTACGAGCTGCCACTCGCCGAGATCGTGCTCGACTTCTACGACCAGTTGAAGTCGCGCACGCGCGGCTACGCGAGCTTCGACTACGACATCAGCGGCTTCCGCGAGGGCGCGCTCACGCGCGTGGACATCCTGATCGCGGGCGAGCCCGTCGACGCGCTGAGTCTGATCATCCACCGGGACGGCGCCTACGCCCGCGGCAAGGCGCTCGTCGAGCGTCTGCAGAAGGAGATCCCGCGCCAGTTCTTCGACGTCCCGGTGCAGGCGGCGATCGGCTCGCGGGTGATCGCGCGCGAGACGATCAAGGCGAAGCGGAAGGACGTACTTGCGAAGTGCTACGGCGGCGACATCACCCGCAAGCGGAAGCTGCTCGAGAAGCAGAAGGCGGGCAAGAAGCGGATGAAGCAGGTGGGCGCGGTCGAGGTGCCGCAGGAGGCGTTCCTCGCGGTGCTGAATCTCAGGGAGGGCGGCGGGTGAGCGGCCCCGTCCGTCACCTGTACGTCCACCTGCCGTTCTGCGCGCACCGCTGCGGCTACTGCGACTTCGTGACCCTCGTCGGCCGGCGCCAGGGTCACGGCGCGTACGTGGACGGCCTGCTCGCGGAGCTCGAGCTCGAGCGGGCGCTGCTCGCCGACCCCGTCGAGACGGTGTTCCTCGGAGGCGGCACTCCGACGTTCACCGAGCCGGCGGCGCTCGGGCGGCTGCTGCGCGCGCTGCCGCCGGCCGCCGAGGTGACGGTGGAGGCGAATCCGGAGACCGTGACGCCCGCGCTCGCGCAGATGCTGCGCGAGGGCGGGGTCACGCGCATCTCGCTCGGGGCGCAGAGCTTCCAGCCGCGCCTCCTCTCGCTGCTCGAGCGCCGGGCCGGGCCGGCCGACGTCCGGGCCGCGGTGCACACTCTTCGTGGTGCCTGTTTCGACAACATCTCGCTCGACCTTGTCTACGGCATCCCTGGCCAGACCCCCGCCGAGCTCGCGCGCGACCTGGTGGAGGCCCTCGCGCTCGAGCCGGAGCACCTGTCCTGCTACGAGCTCGAGGCGAAGCCGGGCACGCGCTTCACCCATCGCTACGGGAGCGAGCTCGAGCGTCAAGCCGAGGCGCTTGAGGGCTACTTCGAGCAGGTCGTGGAGACCCTGACGGGGGCGGGGTACCGCTGGTACGAGACGGCGAGCTTCTGCCGGCGCGCGGAAGACGCGGCCGGGCGGGACCTCCGCGCCCGCCACAACCTCGGCTACTGGCTCGGGCGCGAGTACCTGGGGCTCGGGATCGGGGCGGTCTCCACCGTCGGCGGCCTGCGCTGGCGGAACGCGCCCCGCCTCGCCGGATACCTCGAGGCGCTCGCGACGGGCGAGACACCGCCCCGCGAGGTCGAGGAGCTGCCGGCGCTCGTCCGCGAGCAGGAGCGGCTGCTGCTCGGCCTGCGCCTCGACCGGGGAATCGAGCTCGCGGGGGTCCGCGGCGCGCTCGATCGCGGGGCGCTCGCGCGGCTCGAGGACGGCGGGCTCGCCCGGATCTCGCTCGAGGCGGGGAGTGAGCGCGTGGAGCTGACCCACCGGGGCCGCTTCCTGGGCGGGGGGGTCGCGGCGGAGCTGATCGCGTAAAGTCCCTGCAAAAGTCATGGAGACACCCACCCCTGATCTGACCGACCGGCAGCGCGAGATCCTGCGGCGCGTCGTCGAGGAGTTCGTGGCGACCGGACAGCCCGTCGGCTCGAGGAGCCTCGTCGAGGGCGGCGGGCTGCCGGTCTCGCCGTCGACCGTCCGGAGCGAGCTCGCCGAGCTGGAGACCCGCGGTCTGCTCACGCATCCCCACACCTCGGCCGGCCGGATGCCGACCGACCGCGGCTACAGGCAGTACGTCGACACCCTGCTCGACCGGCCGGAGTCGTACGGCGAGGCCGTGCCGTTCGACCTGAGCGCCGCGCGGCGCGAGGTCGAGTCGGCGCTGGAGGCGACCACGGAGATGCTCTCGCGGGTGACGCGGCTGCTCGCCGTCGCCTCGGCACCTCCGCTCGGAACGACGACGGTGCGCCACGTCGAGGTGCTGCTGCTCCAGCCGGAGGTGGTGGCGGTCGTCGTGATCACCTCGACCGGCGGCGTCACGAAGCGGCGGTATCTGGTCGAGCAGCCGGTCGACCCCGGGCTCGTCAGCTGGGCGGCGCAGTACCTGAACGAGCAGGTGGCGGGTCTGCGGCTCGGCAGCCACACGCTCCGCCAGCGACTCGGTGACACCGGCCTGTCCGAGCGCGAGCGGGCGTTCCTGCGCCTGCTCGGGCCCTCGTTCACCGACGTGGAGCGCGAGGAGCGGCAGCTCTTCGTCGGGGGGGCGGCGAGCCTGCTGGAGGACGTCCGCTCTGAGGATCTCGGCCCCTACCGGAGCCTGCTCGAGCTGCTCGAGCAGCGGGCGGCGCTCCTCGACCTGCTCGCGCAGTCGCTCCAGCCGCGCCGGGCCTTCGTCCGCGTCGGGGCGGAGCTCGACATCCCGGAGCTGCGCAAGCTCTCCCTGGTCGGGTCGTCCTACGGGCTCGTCAACCGCTCCCTCGGTGCGGTGAGTCTCGTCGGGCCGCTCCGGATGGACTACGACAAGGCTCTCCGGACCGTGCGTGGCGCTGCCGTCGAGCTGTCGCGCTTCGTCGAAGAGCTCTACGGCGAGAATTAGGCCTCAAGCGCATGGCGACGACGGAACGCGACTACTACGACCTGCTCGGGGTGCCGCGCACGGCGGGCGAGGCGGAGATCAAGAAGGCCTTCCGCGCACTCGCGCGCGACCTGCATCCCGACGTGTCGGAGGCGCCGGACGCCGAGGCGCGCTTCCGCGAGGTGGTCGAGGCCTACGACGTGCTCTCGAAGACCGAGACGAGAGAGCTGTACGACCGGTTCGGCCACGCCGGGCTTCGCAGCGGCGGCTACCGACCCCAGGCCGACTTCGGAAACCTCGGCGATCTGCTGTCGGCCTTCTTCGGCGACGAGGTGTTTGGCGGCCGCGGCGCGCGGGCGCGCGGGGGCGACGTGGCCGCCGAGGTCGAGGTCGAGCTCGCCGATGCTGCGCGGGGCGCGGCCCGGACGGTGCCGTTCGAGGTCGCCGTGTCGTGCACCGCCTGCGACGGGAGCGGCGCCGAGCCGGGCACGAGCCGCGTCTCGTGCCCCACCTGCGGCGGGGCCGGCCAGCTGCAGCAGGTTGCGCGGAGCGTGTTCGGGGAGTTCGTTCGCTCCCAGACCTGCCCGCGCTGCGCCGGCTCGGGGCGGATCGTCGAGACGCCCTGCAAGGCCTGCGGAGGCGACGGACGCGTGGTCGAGGAGCGCCGGCTCGAGGTGCAAGTCCCCCCCGGGATCCACGACGGCCAGCGGATCCGCATCTCGGGGGAGGGTCACGCCGCCGGCGCCGGGGGCCGGTCGGGCGATCTCTACGTCCGCGTCCGGGTGAAGCCCGACCCGCGGTTCGTCCGTGAGGGGAACGACGTCTTCTCCACGCTCGACCTGACGATCACACAGGCTGCTCTCGGCGCCAGCGTCGAGATCCCGACCCTGGACGGAGACACGACGGTCGAGCTCGAGGCGGGGACGCAGCCCGGGGCGGTCGTCGTGCTGCGCGGGCACGGGATGCCCGTGCTCCAGGGTCACGGCCGCGGCGACCACCGCGTCCTCGTGAACGTCCTCGTCCCCCGCCGCCTGACCGACGAGCAGCGCGCGCTCCTCGAGCAGTTCGCCGGCACCGCCGACGACGCAACGTACCGACCCGACGAGGGATTCTTCGAGAAGCTGAAGAGCGCCTTCCGCTGAGCGGACTCCGCCGGATCGCGGTCACGGTCCCCGGCGAGCGAGCCGACGAGGTCCGGGCAGTCCTGCTCGAGCTGCACCCCGAGGGGTTCGAGGAGGTCGAGCTCGAAGGCGAGGTCGCGCTCGCGGCCTACACCGACGCAGCCGGCGAGCGCCGGCTGCGCGAGCGGCTCGGCGAGGTCGCCGCGGAGGACGTCCCCGCGGACTGGGCCGAGCGCTGGCGCGACTTCCACCGGCCGGTCCAGGTCGGCGGCCTCTGGGTCGGGCCGCCGTGGGAGAGTCCGCCGCCCGGGTCGCCGGCGATCTCGATCGAGCCCGGTCGGGCCTTCGGGACCGGTGCTCATCCGACGACGAGGCTCTGCCTGGAGCTGCTCGCGACCCTGCCGCGGGGCAGCCTCCTCGACGTGGGTTGCGGCTCGGGCGTGCTCGCGATCGCGGCCGCGCGGCTCGGCTTCGGGCCAGTCGCGGCGGTTGACGTCGATCCCGTCTCGCTCGAGGCGGCGAAGGAGAATGCGGTGCGAAACGGGGTCGAGCTCGAGCTCGGGCTCGCGGATGCGCTCTCCGGCCTGCTTCCGGGTGCGGCAGTGGCGGTGGCGAACGTGTCGCTCGACGTCGTCGGTGCGCTCGGCGCACGGCTGGATGTCTGCCGACTCGTCACCTCGGGCTACCGCGACGTCGACGAGCCCGCGCCGCAGGGGTTCGAGCTGCGGGAGCGCCGCACGCTCGAGGGCTGGGCCGGCGACCTGTTCGAGCGCAGTGAGAAGCTCCAACGAAACGAAGTGCGGGGCCGCCGGGACGCACTGGGCGGCACGAGGATGCGTCCTCAGTCACCGAGGTAGCGCTGCTACCACGGCTCCCTGCGTCCTTCCCCCTCGCACTCGCCCAGCGCGCCCCGTCGGCGCGCCTCCATTCCGTTAGAGCTTCTTTCCCGGAAGTAGAGTCAGGTCGTGGCCACTTTCTCGGTTCGCTTCCTCGGCTGCAAGGTCTCGCACACCGACGCCCAGGAGCTCCGGGAGCGGCTGCTCGACGACGGCCACCTCGAGCGTCCCGGCGCCGCCGACGTCGCGGTCGTCAACACCTGCTGCGTGACGAACGAGGCGATCCGGAAGTCGCGGCAGGCCGCCTCCCGGGCCGCCAGGACGCACCGCCGGGTCTACGTGACGGGCTGCGGCGCGAACCTCTCAGGGGAGGCCTTCGCCGGGCTCCCGGGAAACGTGACCGTCGTCCCAGGGCCCAGCGAGCAGGCGGCGTCCGTGGTCGCCGGAGACGTCGGCGCGATCGCCTGCGTCCAGGCCGAGCACCGCCTGGACCGCGTGCGGGCGTTCCTCAAGGTCCAGGACGGCTGCAGCTTCGGGTGCAGCTTCTGCGTGATCCCGCTCGTCCGTGGGGCGTCGCGGAGTCGCCCGCTCGCCGCGGTTCTCCGCGAGGCGCGCCGCCGCGTCGAGCAGGGACACCGCGAGCTCGTCCTGACCGGGATCAACCTGGGCTGCTACCGGGATCGCGAGGAGCGGGTCGACCTGGCGGGGCTCGTCCGCGCCGTCGCCGACACGCCCGGCCTCGCCCGTCTGCGGATCTCGTCGATCGAGGTCAACCACCTGACCGGTGAGCTCGTGCGGGTGCTGCGGGCAACGCCGCTCGTCTGCCGGCACCTCCACGTCCCGCTCCAGTCCGGAGACGACGGCGTGCTCCGGGCCATGCGGCGCCGTTACGACTCGGCGACGTTCCTGCGGCGGGTCGAGCCGCTCGGCGACTTCAACCTCACGACCGACGTGATCGTCGGCTTCCCGGCCGAGGACGATCGCGCCTTCGAGCGGACGCTCGCGGTGGTCGACCTGGCCGGGGTCACGAAGATCCACGTCTTCCCGTACTCGCCCCGCCCGGGCACCGGTACGGCCGCGAGCGACCCGGTGCCGCCGGCGGTGAAGAAGGAGCGGAGCGCACGGCTGCGGGAGCTATCGCGCCAGCGCTGCCTCGCCCGCTGGTGCGACAAGATCGGCCGCGAGGATCTCGTCCTCGTCGACCGCCCGGGCCGCGGGTACGGCGACGACTATTCGCCGTGGCTCGTCCGCGGCGAGGTCGGGACGCTCGTGCGCGCGCGCGGGCGCGCCGTCACCGAGGAGGGGATCCTCGCTGCCTGACGAGTGCATCTTCTGCCGCATCGCCGAGGGGAACCTCCCGTCCACGGAGGTGAACCGCGCCGAGGGCTTCCTCGCGATCGAGGACATCGCGCCGAAGGCGGACGTCCACGTGCTCGTGCTGCCGGAGCGGCACATCGCCGACTTTCGCCAGATTGGCGAGCTGGACGAGGGCGAGTCGAAGCGGATGCTCGAGTTCATCGCGGACACGGCGAGAAAGGTCGGCCTCGAGGAGTACCGGGTGCTCAACTTCTGCGGTGCCGGCGCGGGCCAGACGGTGTTTCACCTGCACTGGCACATCCTCGGCGGCCAGGTCCGGGGAACGCCGGCGTGAGCCTGATCAAGCGGCTGGAGGAGGACCTGAAGCAGGCGACGCTCGCCCGCGACGCTACCCGTCGCGACACGCTGCGCCTGATCCTCTCCAGCCTTCGCTCCGCCGAGAAGGAGTTGCAGCGACCGCTCTCGGACGCCGAAGAGCTCCAGGTGCTCCAGCGCGAGCGCAAGCGCCGGCTCGAGGCGGCCGAGGCCTTCGAGGCGGCGGGGCGGGACGAGCAGGCGGCGAGCGAGGAGGCGGAGCTGGAGGTGCTGGAGGAGTTCATGCCCCCGCCCCTCGGCGAGGAGGAGCTCGAGCGCATCGTCGACGACGCGATCGCCGAGACCGGAGCGACGAGCCTGCGCGACCTCGGCCGCGTGATGGCCGACGTGATGCCGCAGATCGCCGGGCGTGCGGACGGCTCGGCCGTCAGTCAGCTGGTGCGCGAGAAGCTGGCCTAGCTCCGGCGACCCGCCTTGGGCCTACGGCCCCGGGTTCCGGACTGAGCCGTCCGAGGGGCCACCAGATCGGTCGTGACCTCTGCGAGATGCCTGCTCAGGGTCGCGCGGGCAGCGGCTAGGTCGGCTACGACGTTGGCGAGCCGTCCGGCGCCCTCGGAGGTGAGGGCGACGTAGCCGAGCCGTCGATTCGTGGGGGAGAGTTCACGGCGGACGAGGCCGGCGTCCTCCGCCCGGTGGACGAGCTCTACGAGACTGCTCGGAGCGAGGGCGAGGCGCTCCCGAAGCTCGGGAAGCGACGCACGCTCGGTTCCGTCGCGAGCGGTCTTGACCATGAGCAGGAGCTGGTAGCGCTGGACGGTGAGCCTGTGCTTGCGTGTGATCGCGTCGCTGGTGCGGTTGAACGCGGTCAGCGCCTCGCGCAGCCGGCCGGCCCGAGCGTAATCGGTTGCCGTGGGCGCTTTAGCGGGGGGAATCGGCATGGAAAGGTTTTGTAAAGACGGGTTTGGCTCGTAGTGCGACGGAGATCTTAATACGACATCAATCGTAATACGAAAGTCAGGGAGGCGATTTTGTTGCAACTGCTGACGAGGAGAGGATCACGTTTTCGTCGAGTTCGTGCGGGTGTCCTGGTCATCATGCTCGGGATGCTCGCGTTCGCGCTGGTGGCTTCTATGGGCAGCGCGGCGAAGACTGCGGCTCCGGTGAACAACAACCCGCCGAAGATCCAGGGCACTGCCGAGGAGGGCGAGACGCTGAATGCGACTCCCGGCGATTGGAGCGGCACGGAGCCGATCAAGTTCACAGCGCAGTGGAGGCGCTGCAGCGCCGCCGGCACGAACTGCGTCGCCATCGCCGGCGCCACCGGCGCCACGTACCGACTCAGGGCCGCCGATGTGGGCGCCACGATCCGGGTCACCGTCACGGCCACGAACCGGGACGGTTCGGCTCAGGCGACGTCCAGGCCGACGGCGGTGGTCAAGGCGGCAGTGCCGAACGCGCCGACGAACTCGTCGGCTCCGACCATCTCCGGGACGGCGAAGCAGGGCCAGACACTGACCGCGGACCGAGGCGAGTGGAGCGGGACTTCGCCGATCGACTTCAACTACCAGTGGCAGCGTTGTGACCAGAACGGCGGCACCTGCTCGAACATCGCCGGCGCGACGAAGCAGACCTACGTGCTGACGTCGGCCGATGTCGGCAACACCGTGCGCGTGCGCGTGACCGCGACGAACTCCGCCGGCAGGACGACCACGTACTCGCGGCCGACTGCCCTCGTTGTAGGAGCAACCAACCCGCCGCCGCCCCCACCGCCGCCGGCGCCGCCTGGCTCGGTGATCCCGGTTTCGAAGGTGGGCTCGCCCGAGCGACTCGTGATCAGCGAGGCGCGATTCGAGCCTGCCGTGATCCGCTCGCGGAACGAGATCGAGACCATCCACTTCCGGATCATGGACACGAAGGGCCGTTTGGTCAGCGGCGCCCTCGTGCTGGCGACCCCGCTGCCCTACGTGTGGGCCTCGGCGCCGGCCGAGACCGTGTCCGACTCACGCGGAGTCGCAACCGTGCAGTTCCGGATCCGTCCGCTGGTTCCGCGCAAGTCGGCGATCGTCGTCTTCGCGCGGGCCAGGAAGCCCGGCGACAGCATCCTCGCGGGCATCTCGAGCCGCCGGCTCGTGCAGGTGCTGGTCAACATCGGCTAGGCGCGCTGCGAAGAGGGCCGGGGCGCCCTGCCCCGGCCCGCTCGACCGGCGGCGGCTCTGCCGCCGATCACCCAACGGAAGCCGTGCCTACACTGGCTACCGGTGCAGGAGGTGCTCTCTGTCTCCAACGACGTCGCCGCCGAGCTGGCTGGCGTCGGCGACGGCGTCCTCGACGCGCTGCGCGACCGCCTGCGTTGCACGATCCTCCTGCGGGGGAACCGGCTGACGATCGAGGGCGACGACGAGCAGGTGGCCGAGGCGAGGGCGGTCGTCGGCGAGCTCGTCGAGCTGGTCGAGGGGGGGCACGAGATCGGGCCGGGCACAGTGGACGCGGTCGTGGGGGCGCTCGACGAGGCCGAGGACATCAGGCACGTCTTCGACGACGTCGTCTGGCGCCATCGCGGCAAGAAGATCGCGCCGAAGACGGTGACGCAGAAGCACTACGTGGACGCGATCCGCAGCCACACGGTCACCTTCGCGATCGGGCCGGCCGGAACGGGCAAGACGTATCTGGCGATCGCGCTCGCCGTCGCGGCCCTGACCGAGCGTGAGGTCGGTCGGATCATCCTCACGCGCCCCGCGGTCGAGGCCGGCGAGCGCCTCGGGTTCCTCCCGGGCGACGTGCTCGCGAAGGTCGACCCGTACATGCGACCGCTCTTCGACGCCCTCTACGACACGATGGACCCGGACAAGCTGAACACCTATATGGAGCGCGGGACGATCGAGGTCGCGCCGCTCGCGTTCATGCGGGGCCGGACCCTGAACGACTCCTTCATCATCCTCGACGAGGCCCAGAACACGAGCCCGGAGCAGATGCAGATGTTCCTGACCCGGCTCGGCTTCGGCTCGAAGGTGGTCGTGACCGGCGACGTGACCCAGATCGACCTGCCCCGCGAGCAGGCCTCCGGGCTGATCCAGGTCCAGGCCATCCTCGCCGAGATCGAGGGCATCGCCTTCGTGCGCTTCAGCCACAAGGACGTCGTCCGCCACAAGCTCGTCCAGCGGATCGTCGAGGCCTACCGGCTCCACGCCGAGGAAACCGGCACGGAGCGCCGCCGCTGAGCATGGTCACGATCGAGGTCGCGAACCGAAGCGGCCTGGAGGTCGAGGAGGAGGCCGCGGCCGACCTCGCCCGCTTGGTGCTCGCGGCCGAGGGGATCGAGGAGGCAGAGCTTGGGCTGGCGTTCGTGGGCCCCGTGGAGATGCGCCACCTGAAGCGCGACCATCTTGGCATCGACGAGCCGACGGACGTCCTGTCGTTTCCGATCGACGGGCGCGGCGAGGTTCCCGCCGGGGTGCCGAGGCAGCTGGGCGACGCGATCCTCTGCCCGCAGGTCGTCGGGGCGCAGTGGCGCCAACCGCTGGTGCACGGGCTGCTGCACCTCCTCGGCTACGAGCACGGCGACGAGATGCAGGCACGGGAGGAGCGATGGCGCCGCTGAACCGACGCCGGGCACCCTCCTCCGTCCTCGAGAGCTTCAACTTCGCGCTCGAGGGGATCATCCACGTCCTCCGCACGCAGCGGAACATGCGGATCCACTTCGCGGTCGCGGTGCTCGTGCTCGTCGGGGGGCTCGCGGCCGGCGTGAACCGGCTCGAGCTGATCGCGCTGCTGCTCGCGATCGCGTTCGTCCTGATCGCCGAGATGCTCAACTCGGCGATCGAGCAGGCGATCGACGTCGCGACCACCTCGTTCGACCCGCTCGCGAAGCTCGCGAAGGACGTCGCCGCCGGGGCGGTGCTGATCGCGTCCGTGACCGCGGTCGCCGTGGGGTACCTCGTCTTCTCCGGCGAGGTCGGCGGCAGGAGCGCCCGGGTGCTCGACAAGCTCCGAAACGCGCCCGCGGAGTTGACGCTGATCGCGCTGGTCCTCACGATCATCATCGTGATCGCGGCCAAGGCCTACACCGGGCGCGGGACCCCTCTGCGGGGCGGGCTTCCTTCCGGCCACGCGGCGATCGCCTTCTCGGGCTGGATGGCGGCGACGTATGTGCTCGGCGACTCGGACCACCGGTTCCTGGTCTCCTCCCTGACCCTGATCATGGCCCTGCTCGTGGCGCAGACCCGGGTCGAGTCCGGGGTCCACTCCGCGCTCGAGGTCGCCTTCGGCGGTCTGCTGGGCGCGCTCGTGACGCTGGCGGTGTTCCAGCTCTCTTGACCGGTCGAGAGCTCTACGACCTGGCCGTCGCCGCGTCGGAAAGGGCATACGCCCCGTACTCGCGCTTCCTCGTCGGTGCGGCCGTGTGCGCGCGGGACGGGCGCGTCTTCGAAGGGGTCAACGTCGAGAACGCCGCGTACCCGCTCGGCGTCTGCGCGGAGAAGAGCGCGATCGTCGCGGCGGTCGGAGCCGGCTACGGCCCCGGCGACCTGGAGGCGATCGGGGTCACGGCGTCGCCCTGCGGCGGCTGCCGGCAGTGGCTGCACGAGTTCCGGGTCGAGCGCGTGACCTACCGTGACAGCGCGGGCGAGCTCGTCACGACGACGCCCGCAGAGCTCCTCCCCGACACCTTCGAGCTGTGACTCCCCGGGTGTGAGGAGCGGGTTCGTCGCGCTCGCGGGCCGGCCCAACGTCGGGAAGTCGACGCTCGTGAACGCGCTTTGTCGCGGCAAGGTCGTGATCACCTCCGACAAGCCGCAGACGACGCGCAGGCGGATCCTCGGCGTCGCGAACGGCGACGGGTACCAGCTCGTGCTGGCCGACCTGCCGGGGTTCCAGCGACCTCTCGACGACCTCACCGAACGGATGCAGCGGGCGGTCGACGTGGCGTTCGACGACGTCGATGCGATCCTCTTCGTCCTCTCGGCGCGCGAGCGGATCGGCGGTGGCGACCGCTTCATCGCCAAGCGCGTCTTCGCCGTCGGCAAGCCCGTCGTGATCGTGGTCAACAAGGTCGACCGGCTGAAGCCGGGCCACGTCGCCTCCCAGATCCAGACCGCCGCCGGGCTCGGGGACTTCCTCGCCCTGCACCCGGTCAGTGCGAAGACGGGAGACGGAGTCGAGGAGCTGCGCGAGGAGCTCGTCGGCCTGCTCCCCGAGGGGCCGCTCTATTTCCCGCCCGAGCAGCGAACTGACCTCTCGCCGGAGCTTCAGATCGCCGAGCTGATTCGCGAGAAGGCCCTCGTCCTGACGAAGGAGGAGGTTCCGCATGCGATCACCGTCGAGCTGCTCGAGCTCGGCGAGAAGGTCGCGCGCGCGAACCTCTTGGTCGAGACCGAGTCGCAGAAGCAGATCCTGGTCGGAAAGCGAGGGAGCATGGTGCGCGAGATCGGCACGCGAGCGCGCCCCGAGATCGAGCAGCTGCTCGGCCGGCACGTCTTCCTCGACCTCCAGGTCAAGGTTCGGCCACGCTGGCGCCGCGACCACGGCCTCCTCGAGCGTCTCGGGATCTAGGCTCCTGAGACGGCCGCTCCATCCGTGAGCGGGCGGCGTCCCGAGCCCCGCGGCGGTCCGCGCCGTTCGCGTCCGCTTCGCCTGCCCGCACGACCCCCAGGGCTACACTCAGATCGTGGCGAAGGCCCCGGCCCTGCCAGCCGGCTTCGAGCTCCCGCTCGAACCCCGGCTTCCCCGGATCGGCTCTGTCGACGCCGTCGCACTCGAGGAGCGGGCAGCGTCGCTGGCCAAGCGGTCGATCAAGCGCGAGGCCAAGGTCTTCGCGCTCGAGCTCGCGATTCGCATGATGGACCTGACGACGCTCGAGGGGGCGGACACCCCGGGCAAGGTGGCCGCGCTCGCGTCCAAGGCGATTCGACCGGATCCCTCCGACGCGAGCATCCCTTCGGTCGCCGCCCTCTGCGTGTACCCGAATCTCGTCGCGCCAGCCGTCGAGCGCCTGCGTGGCTCGGGCGTGAAGGTGGCGTCGGTCGCGACCGCCTTCCCCTCGGGCCAGTCGCCACTCGCCGGGAAGGTCGAAGAGGTGCGCCAGGTCGTGGCGCTTGGAGCGGACGAGGTCGACATGGTGATCGACCGCGGCGCCTTCCTCTCCGGCCGCTACTCCAGGGTCTACGACGAGATCGTCCAGGTGAAGGAGGCCTGCGGCGAGGCGCATCTGAAGGTGATCGTCGAGACGGGCGAGCTCGGCACCTACGACAATGTCCGCAGGGCCTCGCTGCTGGCGATCGCGGCCGGGGCCGACTTCATCAAGACCTCGACGGGAAAGCTCCCCTCCGCTGCGACGCTCCCGGTGACGCTCGTGATGCTGGAGGCGATCCGGGACGTCTACGAGGAGACCGGGCGCATGGTCGGGATGAAGCCGGCGGGCGGGATCCGACAGTCGAAGCAGGCCGTCCAGTACCTCGTCCAGCTCTACGAGACACTCGGACTCGAGTGGCTGACGCCAGATCTCTACCGTCTGGGCGCCTCGTCACTCTTGAACGACGTGCTGATGCAGCTGCGCAAGGAGCGCACCGGCGCATACCAGAACCCCGACTACTTCACCCTCGACTGATTTGGCGCAAAACCGGCACACCTGCGTGAACCACCCGCCACTATCGTCTTCCCCACCCAAGGGGCGGGGGGTGGGGGGTGGGGTCCCCGCCGCCAACCCTCTCGCGGCGAGCCGGTGAGCAAGCTCGAGCGCAAGCGGGACGCCTCCCTCGTCCCCTCCGGCTGGGACTACGCGGCGGCGCCGGAGTCGCGCGAGGTGGTCTCGCTCGAGGAGCGCTACGGCAACTTCGTGGGCGGAGAGCTCGTCGACCCGCGCTCCGGGGAGTGGTACCCGACGATCGACCCCTCGACCGAGGAGCCGCTCGCGGAGGTCGCCCAGTCCGGGCCGAAGGACGTCGAGGCGGCGGTTGACGCAGCGCGCGGGGCCTACGAGGACGGCTGGTCGACGCTCGCCGCGTCGGAGCGCGCGAAGTACCTCTACCGGATTGCGCGCCTGCTCCAGGAGCGTGCCCGGGAATTCGCCGTGCTCGAGTCGATGAACGGCGGGAAGCCGATCAAGGAGTCGCGCGACGTCGATCTGCCCCTCGCGGCCGCGCACTTCTTCTACTACGCCGGCTGGGCGGACAAGCTCGAGTACGCCTTCCCGAACCGGAGTCCGAAGCCGCTCGGCGTGGCGGGTCAGATCATTCCGTGGAACTTCCCGTTACTGATGCTCGCATGGAAGATCGCCCCGGCCCTAGCAGCCGGCAACACGGTCGTGTTGAAGCCCGCCGAGACGACGCCGCTCTCGGCCCTGCTCTTCGCCGACGTCGTCCGCCAGGCCGAGCTTCCTCCGGGTGTCGTCAACATCGTCACCGGCGACGGCCGCACCGGTGCCGCACTCGTCCAGTCCGGGGTCGACAAGATCGCCTTCACCGGCTCGACGGACGTCGGCAAGGCGATCCAGCGCGAGCTTGCGGGCACCGGCAAGAAGCTGACGCTCGAGCTCGGCGGCAAGGCCGCGAACATCGTCTTCGACGACGCGGCGCTCGACCAGGCGGTCGAGGGGATCGTCAACGGGATCTACTTCAACCAGGGCCACGTCTGCTGCGCGGGCTCCCGACTGCTCGTGCAGGAGTCGATCTCCGAGCTGACGATCGACAAGCTGAAGCGCCGCCTGCGAACGCTGCGGGTCGGCGACCCGCTCGACAAGAACACCGACGTGGGGGCGATCAACTCCCGTCAGCAGCTGGACAAGATCACCGAGCTCGTCGCCGCCGGCGAGGAGGAGGGCGCGGAGATCTACCAGCCTCCATGCCGGCTGCCCGAGAAGGGCTTCTGGTTCGCGCCGACCGTCTTCACCGGCGTCGCGCAGAGCCACCGGATCGCCCAGGAGGAGATCTTCGGGCCGGTCCTCTCGGTGCTGACTTTCCGCACCCCGGACGAGGCCGTCGAGAAGGCGAACAACACGCCCTACGGGCTCTCGGCCGGGGTCTGGACGGAGAAGGGCTCGCGCATCCTCTGGATGGTCCAGCACCTGCGGGCGGGTGTGGTCTGGGCGAACACGTACAACCGCTTCGATCCGACCTCGCCGTTCGGCGGCTACAAGGAGTCGGGATTCGGCCGCGAGGGGGGCCTGCACGGGCTGGAGCCGTACCTCCGCTTCGAGGAAGGGGCCGAGCCGTGGGGCGGCTGACGCTCGTCGCGGCCGTCGCGGTTGTGGCGTTCACCGGCGCTGCGCTCTGTTCGCCTTCGTTCGTGATCTCCGGTGACGAGCGGATCGGGACGTTCGCGGTCAGGAAGGACGGCACCCTCGGGGGCCTCCAGGCAGCATTCGGGAAGCCCGGGCGCCTCTCGCCGACGCGCGACGGCTGCGTGGCTGTCTGGGGGTCGATCGGCCTGCGCGTCTCGCTCTACAACCTCGGCGGGCAGAACCCGTGCAAGCCGAAGACCGGGTATTTCGGCGAGGCAGTCCTCACCGGAACAGGCTGGAGCACCGGCAAGGGCCTTCGCGCAGGGGACACCGTCGCCCGGCTCCGCCTGCTCTACCCGCGCGCGGAGCGCCACGGCTCGTCGTGGTGGCTTCTCATCCGCTCCACCCAGGCGACGGGCCGCTACCCGGGACTCCAGGCGACCTTCGCCCGCGGCACGGTCGCGTCCTTCCGCGTCAGCTACGGGGCCGGCGGCGAATGAGCTCCGGGCGGCTGCCCGTCAGGAAGACGTACAAGCTCTACATCGGCGGCGCTTTCCCGCGCTCCGAGTCGGGCCGGACCTACGAGACGCAGGAACAGAACGTCGCCCGCGCGTCGCGCAAGGACGTGCGCGACGCGGTCCGTGCCGCGCGCGCCGCGCTGCCGAAGTGGGCCGGCATGACGGCCTACAACCGCGGCCAGATCATCTACCGGGCGGCGGAGATGATCGAGGCGCGGCGGGCGGCGTTCGCCGAGCTCTGCAGCGGCGTCGACGAGGTCGACCGCGCGGTCGACCGCCTCGTCTGGTACGCCGGCTGGGCCGACAAGCTCGCGCAGGTGATCGGCACGGCGAACCCGGTCGCGGGCCCCTATTTCAACTTCACGATCCCCGAGCCGACGGGGGTCGTCGGCATCCTCGCCGTCGAGGAGCCGCCGCTCCTCGGCCTCGTCTCCCGCATCGCCCCGGCCGTCGTCGGTGGGAACGTCGTCGTCGTGGTCGCCTCGGAGCGCGCTCCCCTCGCGGCGGTCGAGCTCGCGGAGGCCCTTGCAACCTCGGACGTCCCGGGCGGCGTCGTCAACCTGCTCACCGGCTTCAAGGGCGAGCTCGCCCCCTGGCTGGCCTCGCACATGGACGTGAACGCGCTCGACGTCGGCGGCGCCGACGGCCAGACACCCGAGCTCGAGCAAGCGGCGGCCGAGAACGTCAAACGGATCGTGCATGGACAGGCCGACTCGCAGAGCCTCTGGGATATCTCCGCGTTCCTCGAGCTGAAGACGGTCTGGCACCCCATCGGTCTTTGAAAGACTGCAGATGAGAACACTCTCGGTCATAGGTGCTGCGTTGGCCTTCCTGGTCGCGGGCGCCGGCGCAGCCTCGCCTCCGGCGCCGATCGGCCTCGATGTCGACGGGCGCGAGTTCGCGCTCCTCTCGAACCACCTGTGGACCGTGAAGGGCGGCGCGGACGCGAAGCAGGTCCAGACCCTCACGCCGATCCGCAAAGGCGGCACGAGCGCGCGTGACCGGCAGGAGCTCGCCCACATCTGGGCCCCCCGGTGCACCGCCGCCAGGCAGACGGTCGTCTTCAAGCGGTCGCTCTTTATGCCGGGCCCTCTGAAGAACTTCACCGCCACCTTCTCCGACAACACCTACGTCAGCGCGCCCGCCGACCGGGCGATCGGCGGCGTCAAGCTGTTCGTCAACGGCCGGCACGCGTTCAGCATCAAGGGCGCCTCGACCACCCTCCAGCGGACGGAGCGCGGCTACCCGCGCCTCTTCAAGCACGGGATCAACACGTTCGAGATCCACGCGATCAAGCGCGCCGAGAACAAAGCGAAGGGCACCGGCCTCTGCCGGAACGGCGAGAGGCCCCTCGGCCTGCTCTTCGCGCTGGAAGGCGAGTTCGAGGCCGATCTCTGGGTCTCGACCGACAGCAGCAGGACCGAGGAGGACTACGACAAGGCCGCGCCGGGGTCGACGATCGTGGTGCCCATCGGGATCGAGCCGCGCAACCTCGGGCCGTCCGGCGTCTACAAGGGAAAGGTCGTGTTGCACATCTCCGCCTCGACCGTCAAGTCGTTCGAGATCGACGGGGTCGAGACGAAAGGGGTCGAGATCGAGAACTGCAAGGTGATCCCGGGCACGACCCCGTTCATGAAGCGCGTCGAGTGCGAGATCGATCGGCTGCCACCCGACCGGGACCGGAAGCTCGAGGTGGTCGCGAACGCGCGGCTGACGTTCCACCCCAGCTTCACCACCGCGTGGATCTTCGTGGCCGCAGAGGTCAGCTCGCCGACGCGCGACCCCAACGGCAGGTCGAACGGGTGGCGCGCGATCCGCT